>Ga0209705_10001612_pt1 | contig 11961 bp, 16 predicted proteins | sample PPLLaktember2015_5_FD_187262 | JGI IMG/M metagenome (GOLD analysis project Ga0209705, IMG submission 187262) | Freshwater sediment microbial communities from Prairie Pothole Lake near Jamestown, North Dakota, USA - PPLs Lake P8 Core (1) Depth... | ecosystem: Environmental > Aquatic > Freshwater... | reverse complement strand
TACCAATCATCATGGGAATAATATCTTTGCCAAAATCATGGCTCGAATCAGATCGAGCATCCTCAATCAATCGCCTCACCAATAACTCGGTATTGAAGACATAAATCCCCATGGAGGCCAGGATTCCTCCGGGGTCTCCAGGGATCGTTTTAGGGTCCTCAGGTTTTTCTTGAAAACCAATGATGCGCCAATCCCCATCTATCTCTACCACACCAAACTCTCTGGATAGCCTTCGATCCATCCGGAGGACAGCGACCGTCAGATCCGCCCCTTTCTCCAGATGGAAGGCGATCATCTTTCGATAGTCCATTTTATAAATGTGATCACCGGAGAGGATCAGGACGAGGTTGGGCATTTCCACTTGCAAGGTGTAAATGTTTTGGAAAATCGCATCAGCTGTCCCCTGATACCAGTGCTCGTCAATTCTTTGCTGGGCGGGGACGGCTTCAATGAACTCTCCTAATGGCGCAGAAAGGATGTTCCATCCCAATTGGATGTGACGGTGGAGAGAGATCGATTTATACTGGGTGAGGGCATAGATGCGGCGGATATCGGAATTGAGACAGTTGGAGAGGGTGAAATCAATGATCCGATAAATGGCGCCAAACGGTACAGCAGGTTTGGCTCGATCCCGAGTGAGGGGATAGAGCCTTTCACCTCGGCCGCCCGCTAAGACCATGGCCAGGATTTTTTTCACAGGGTCTTACCCTTTTCTAAAGAGAGCTCTGAAACACCGCTTTTCGCTCTCTTGATCAGAGATTTCTGGACTTCCCAGAAATCTCTAAAAGTTCTCGGATCTTCTTTCTTAATTCACTCAGATCAGCGGACTTCGTCACATAGGCATCAGCTGCCCAACTCATGAAATCCTGCCGGTATCCTGAGTAAGAGGTATTGAGAATGATGGGGATTTTCCTCTCCTTGCCGACAATCCGTCCGAGAGCTTCCATCCCATCCATCACAGGCATGACGATATCGAGAATGATCAGGTCGGGTTTCCCCGTCTCCAATAGTTCAATAGCTTCTCTTCCATTCCCGGCGGTGAGAACCTCATATCCTTCTGATTTCAGCTCCTCCTCATATAGAAGCCTCAGGCCCTCTTCATCTTCAACGACCAGAATTTTCTTCTTCATAGGATTATTATTGTCAATCTCTTGTGTAAAAACAACCTTTTTTAATGAGCCCTGTTCCCTCAATAAATGTTTAAGTTCCCCCCTTGCCCCTTACGACCTTGACTCTCTGCTCTCTTGCCAGTTTACATTCGGCGCAGATAAACCGGGGGAGGGTGTGGGGATATTCGATCCGTTCCTCTCCAAACCCCCAATCAATAATATCCTTTACCAATAATTCCTCCTTAAAGGCATGCCCCAGGCAGAGCCCCATCCCACAGATAATACAAATCGCCACAGCGTCCTTATCCACTCCCTGCTTTGCGCACACATAACATTTCATCGTCCTTCCTCCCTTTTTACCCCGTTAGAGATTTATCTCTAAACGGGGTTAATTGTAAGTGAATCCATATCTATTTTTACCATGGAAGAGCCTAAAAATCAACGGGGAGATACAACCGGGTGGGCCATGGATGACTGGATTCATCAATATGCCGTACGGGAAATGAAAAAGTCTGCAGAGTCTGAAGGTTGCCCTTATGAAATCCATAGGTTCGAGGATCTGGCGACCTATTATTTCGGTGAGGCTATATAAAAATAGTTGACTCAAGTTTTCAAATGTTTTCCTTAAAATGGATGTTTCAAGTGATAATCCTTAAAAAATAACCCTTTAACCCCTCATTTTACTATTGACAAAAAATGATGAGTTTGGCTCCCCCTTATTTATCCTCCGAGGATGTTTCTCCAAAAAGTTAAAGAGGTGGACAGAAGTGGCTCTCCGTTCATTGTAAAATCTTTTCAATTGGTTAATACAAAAAAATGGCACTTTTGGGTATTCATAAAACTCAATTTATGAGAAAATCCCTTAATAATCAATCAGTTTGATAGATAAATCTCTTTTGGCATTAAAATTGCTGTATTCCTAATAAATTCTGATAGGTTTATGAGACCCATCGAAGTAGTTATTTTAGAAAAAGGGTAGATGGGGGCTTAACAAATGAGAAAGATGAAAAAGAATTATGATAAGAAGAAATAAAAAAGGGTTTTCACTCATTGAGGTGTTAATCGGTTTAGTCATCTTATCTATTGGACTATTAGCCATAGGAGGGATGCAGATCATCTCAATCAAGGGAGGATTTTTTAGCAATAATGTCACCAAGGCTACTGTTTTGGCTCAAAATAAATTGGAAGAGTTGAAACGATTAGATTACAGCGATGCTCATTTAAGCGGGGGGGAGCATGACGAGGGGGTTATATCAAATTCAATCTTTGCGAGAATGTACACTGTGGAAGACACCTCCTCGACATTGAAAACCATTACTGTAGCGGTTCAATGGGCAGAAGGTGATAACCACAACATATCCTTATCAACCATGAGGTCAAAATAATGGGCACAAACTATTTTAGAGAAAATAAAGGTTTTTCATTAATCGAATTGCTCGTCGCTTTGGTATTAAGCAGTTTGATTATGGCTGCTTTGTATCGAACTTTCATAAACCAACAAAGAACCTATGCCACACAAGAAGAAGTGATAGACATGCAACAGAATATAAGGAGTGGAATCGATCGGATGACGAGAGAGATCAGAATGGCTGGATATGGGGGGAATATTCTGGATGCTTTCGGTAGTGTAAATTCATTTACAGACATTATTAGTCCAGTGAATGGCACTCATGACTCCATCACCATCATCATGGCGGATGAGGTTGCCCTATTAAGTCAAAATGCGGCAACAGGCACAAATCAATTGGAATTAAATGTAAACGGTTCCTTCGATACCGATAAGAAGAAGTATTTATGCCTTGATGGCAAAAATCATTATTTAGTGCAGGGGGTTAATGGAAACTCGGTCACTTTAACCACTCCTTTGTTAGAAGACCATCTAATCAATGAACCTGTATCTTTGGTTAAAGCGATTACCTTCAAGATATCTCCGAATACTACAGATTTAGTCAGGGACGAAAATACAGGTAAAGGGAGTCAAGTGGTTGCTGAAAATATAGAGAACCTCCAGTTCAAATATACCCTTTTAAACGGGAATGTCGTCGACTCCCCGGGGAACCCTTCACATATTCGGAGTGTCAGTGTCACTCTGAGCGCGAGAACGAAAATGACCGATCCACAATATCCAGGGGATGGATATCGGAGACAGACAATGAATTCCATCACTGAATTAAGAAACATGGGATTGTAACAATGGAATCATTGGGAGGAGGGATCAGTATGGAGATAAAGAAATTGAGTGAAGAAAAAGGGGTTGCCCTGGTATTATCCATTTTACTTTTGCTTGTGGTCACCCTCATTGGAATTAGTGCGGTCAATACGGCTGACTATGATCTCCGCATTTCGGGCAACAAAAGGGTATCGGAGCAAGCCTTTTATATTGCAGAGGCAGGGATAAACGAATTCCTGGGGCGCTTCAGGGATGGAGCAACGGGAGAAATCAAAGATACGGCTCCAACCAATCCTGATTGGAGGTTATTTCTTGGGCTTAATACAGGGACGGCTAACAGGATAGGCTATTCTTCTGGCAATTCAAATCATGTATTTATTCAGAGTTTACAGAATCGATTAGGTTTTGGAGTTGAGGTCAGACATAAAGTAAATATAGCTAATAACGTCATTTCCTATGGAGGAACTCCGGTGTATATTGTGAGAAGTTTTGGATTCACACAAGAAGGAGGGAATAAAGTCATCGAAGTGGAATTGAACAAAATTGATAGTCTTGACCCACCCGGCGCTCTTTATTCAGAAAGGCCAGTCAATGTTATAGGAAGTTCCTCCTACATTAATGGCAATGATCATTGCGGGACTAAACATAAGCCTGGAATATTGACTACGTTATCCTCCACAAATCCAGAGGCTATAGATGAGTCGGGTCATCCGGTCATTGACGGGAATCCACCAATACAATATAGTGCCCCAAATCTTCCGTTGAAAGAGGCAGTAGAATATTTGAGGAAGGATGCCAACCATAAAAATTATTATGATGGTGATAAAACATTAACTGGTCAAAGTTGGGGGGAACCAACCGGCACAGGGACAACAACTCCCCTGACATACGATGGACCGATTAATATTGTCTATTTCAAAATGGCTGGAAACTCGACTCTGAAATTAGCAGGGACCTCCCGAGGAGCAGGCATTCTCCTTGTTGATGGAAATCTTGACCTTAACGGAGGTTTCAAATGGTATGGGTTAATTATTGTCACAGGATCTCTGGACTATACAGGAGGAGGGGAGAAGAACGTGACCGGGGGGATCATGACAGGTGAAACCACGACTGTTCAAGTGGATGTTGGAGGAAATGCAGGTATTTTGTATTGTAGTGCCACCGCAGATAAATTAAAAAAAGTTATAAGTCCTTTCAGAATAATTAGTTGGAGAGAGATTTTTTAAACAGCTTATGCTCTAAAATTTACCTGGATTTAATTTAATCTTATAAAACCGGAGGGGGAATCCAATGAAAAAATATTTTCTCTTTTTTACTCTTCTTTGGGCTGGAATGATCCTTCATTTAGGATCGACCAACTCTTATGCAAGTTTTTATATTGTGCTTAACAATGGCAGGACCATCCAGGCTGAAAAATACCGGACCGAGGGAGAGCATCTATTATTTTATTTTGAAGGTGGCGTAATAAAAGTTCTCAAGAGCGAAGTTCAATCTATTTTGGGAGAAGAAGATAAAATCAAAGAAAAGAAAATGGAAGAAAGAAGCGAAAATAAAAAAGACATTCTCAAAACCCCCGAGAGAACTTTGCTTGCTAAAGACCTTGTCAAAAAGGGAGAAGACACCGAGGGGTACAAAAGGAAAAAAGTCGAAATATCGGAGAGGTTAGAGGAGGCCAAAAAAGACTATTTTAGTACCTCAAATAAATCGGAAAAAGATAACGCAAGAAAAATTATGATTTCCATCTCCAAGGAACTGTTTGCTCTTGAAGATGAAGTGATGAAAAAAAATAATGGAGTTCTCCCAGAATGGTGGAAACAATAATATTAAAATTGCTTACATAAATAACCAGATTGCCAAAAAGGCCAAATTCCAAGTACTGGGAGGGCGGAAAGTCGCGGATTCCAAACCATTGGGACAGCCGGGTTGCACAAGGAGAGGAATTTTGAAGTTCACGAGGATTTTTCAATCACTTTTGCTGAAGCTTCCTTAATATCAGAACAGCATGAGGGGAGAATAGAATATGGATGCTTACAGGGTGCTTATAGTAGATGATGAGGAAATGATAAGAAACTTTCTTGTCTCTGTGTTATCTAAACAGGGGCAAGATTGTCAAACGGCAAGGGATGGGTTGGAGGCATTAGAAAAAATCAAAAATAATTCTTTTGATGCGGTGGTGACAGATATAGTGATGCCTCGCATGGACGGAATTACCCTCACCCAGGAAACGGTCAAGCTGTATCCTGATCTTCCCATCCTGGTCATAACTGGACACGCAGAAGAATATTCTGCAAAATCAGCGATTGCTGCAGGGGCCCGAGAATTTATAAAGAAGCCATTTTCTCTCCCCGAATTTATTATCCGTTTCGATAAGATGATGCGTAACCATGAAACTCTATGCAAGATGAAGGAAAAATATAATAAAATGCTATTTAATCTACAAAGGAACTCATCTGAAGAAATAGAAAGATTAAAAGGCCAAATAAATACTTTCGGAGGCCGATGGTCCTATTTATATGACCCGAATGACTGAGAGTATCCTGATATGTTCATCATAGATTTCTTATAAAGGTTTTAAGTGGTAATCTGCAACCCATCTTACAAAAGAGAGCCGTGTATTCGTGGGTGTTATTCACATCCCTTGCGGGAGCGGCATTGTTATTCTTTTTCTCCACTGAATATTCATTCTCCTTTTCAGCAGCTTCGTATAACTCTCTCAAACACTCCCAAAAATATGTAGTAACGGATTTGACTGCCATGATTCGGAATTTCGACCCTTGAGTAGATCATTTTTATCCATATCTTAAGCCATATCTTTATATTGCAATGCCCTTTATATCATCGTATAATTCTTGTGTGGAAAAGGTCTTTTTCGAATGGGACGAGGAAAAGGACAGAGAGAATCAAGAAAAACACAAAGTCTCTTTCTCATTGGCACAACGTGCTTTTCTGGATCCCCACCGTATTATTGTCGAAGATATTAGCCATAGTATGAGAGAGGACCGGTTTTACTGCGTTGGTCGTGTCAACGATGGCATAATGACTGTTCGATTTACCTATAGGGAGAATATCATTCGCATTTATGGCGCTGGGTATTGGAGAAAAGGGAGGAAGATTTATGAAGAACAAAATAAAATATACTGAAGAATCAATGGGTAAATTGAGGGTTGTCAAAGACTTTCTACCGGCACCCGATCAGTTGGTCTTAAGGGAAGAAAACATAAAGGTTACGATTTCCTTGAATAAGTCAAGTGTGGATTTTTTTAAGAAAGAAGCGCAAAAGCAGCGGATTTCTTATCAAAAAATGATTAGACGGGTTATCGATTGGTATGCTTCACAGTATCAAAAAGGTGCCTAACTGTTCATTCCAGATAGGCCCTTGCAGTGGACAACCAGATTTGAACTGGGGCAAGTGAAATTGATCCCCATTTAGATTACACAAATAACTTTACTTTTATTCTCCTTTCTCCCAATAGAGCAACTTCTTAATCCTTTCAATCAGGGATGACCGGATATCCGGGTTTTTGATCTTGGTTACCTCCTTCCACTCTCTCCAATCTCCCAATAGATCATGATAGAGGTTGGCACAGGCTTTTTGACAAAAAACTTTTGAATCCGAGTTCACTTTTTTAACACATTCTTGCAGTTCATTAAAAAGGCGGTCCTTCTCCTCCTCATTTTCTGTGTGGAACATTAAAACCTTCGATTCTTTTGAGGCTTGGCTCGAACCGAATTTTCCTTTCACAAATTGATCTCCAAGAAAATTTTCTTCGTACTCTCTTAAAACATTAAGACACTCCTCTTTATCCTTAAGAACCGCCACCACTTTCCAGCAGTGATAAGCCTCTCTCAACTCAATCTCTTCTTTTCCTGCCTGCAATTGTCGATAAAGGTTTGCGATGCAGGGGACGCATCGGCTATAGATATTTTGCTTCGTGGCCCTCAGTTTCGGATCGCTCTCAAAACTGACCCAGTTATCCCGAGAGTTTCTCCAAACCCTCTTATCAAGAAAAATTTTTTCCATCCTGCTTTTCTCGACGGATTGATTTTTTAACTTGATGCCATTTATAAATTATCATACCATAACTCAAAACAGAACCCAATGGCAGGCTAACCTTCATCCTCTCCCTTCAGGGGCTATGTGGCAATCATTTTTGGTCGTTGCGAGCGACCGGAGGGAGCGTGCCTGCACGCCGAAGTGCTTTCTGTTGGTGAAATGTTCCGTGATAAACGTTTCGCCTGCCTGCGCGAAGCCCCACCTCCAGAAGCCTTGCGGAGGGCAGGCGCTTCGGCAAAGGCAGGGCACGCAGGCGTGGCAATCTCGTTGTTTCCAGCGTCTCCTGAGATTGCTTCGGTCGCTTTACTCCCTCGCAATGACATGACGACACCATTTCCGAAGGGAGGCGGGGAAACCCTAAGGGAGGGCACTGAATCGATGGAAAAAACGATTGTGCTTGTTTCAACATTAGATACAAAAGGCTCCGAGGCCGCTTTTTTGAAAGATCTCATCCAAAAGAGAGGGCACCGAGTTATCCTCATAGATACCAATACTGGTGGTGAACCTTCTATCCATCCGGACATATCAGCAAAAGAAGTGGCCAAAGCAGGAGGAGAGAAGATTGAAGAGATTAAGAAGATGAAGGATACGGGGAAGGCTTCCACCATGATGATTAAAGGGGCCATCAAAAAAGTCAAACGTCTCTTAGAGAAAGGGGAACTTGATGGAATCGTCTCTTTTGGAGGGGCAAGTAATACGGCAATTGCCACAGCCATCATGAAGTCCCTCCCCTTTGGGATCCCCAAAGTCATGCTCTCCAGCACAGCCGCCATGCCTGCTTATGCTGGAGGATATTTTGGCACCAAAGATATCGCCATGATCCATTCAGTGGTGGACATCGCAGGATTGAACCCACTGGTAGAGGATCTGTTGAATAGGGCTGCAGGGGCGATCTGTGGAATGGTGGAGATGAGAGGAAGTCCTGAATCCCTGAGCAGGTCATTTCAAGAAAAAAACTTGATCGCTTTAACAGAGTTCAAATTTTCAGAAGAATGTTGTTCCCATATTAGGCGTCTTTTAGAGGATAGAGGGTTTGAAGTAATCCCTTTCCATGCCCAGGGCACAGGTGACAGGGCTATGGAGGAATTGATAGGAGACGGACTCTTCCAAGGGGTAATGGACATTGTTCCCGCAGGAGTGGGAGAAGAACTTTTAGGGGGAAATCGGGCAGCAGGTGCGAATCGTCTGGAAAGTGCTGGAAAAAAGGGGATTCCCCAACTCATTACACCTTGCGGTTTTGATATGCTCAGTTGTGGACCCATGGAGAGAGGCGATCGGGGGGATCCTCTGTGGGTTTCGAAAGATATTAAAAATCGGAAGCTCTTCATCCCTGACGCCTTTCGGGTTCAAGCTCGTACGACTTCTCAAGAATTGAGAGAGATTGCAAGAGAAGTTGGCAGAAAATTAAATCAATCAAAAGGACCCGTAGTCATCCTCATTCCTTTAAAGGGATGGTCTTCTCTCGACAAGAAGGGAATGCCTTTCTATGACCCTGAAGCGGATCAAGCGTTTCTAAATGAATTAAAGTCTCATCTTAATCCGGCCATCTCTCTCATGGAGCTCAACCTTCACCTCAATACACGGGAATTTGCAGAGGAGGCTGTAAATCAATTTATGAAGCTTTACAAAAGAGAGCCCTGAAAAACTACAATAGGCTCTCTTGAGAGATTTCTGGATTTATTCGGAAATTTACAAGACAAAAAATTCTATGAAGTGGCCATGGCGCTTGGCAAGGCCAATTCCCCTTTTAACTCATTCACCATCTTTAAAAAGGCTTGGCTGGAAGGCGAGAGAGATTTTTCACTGTGATAAATAATATCGGTAAAGAAAATAATGTTACCCTCTTCAATGGTAATCACTTTTAAGGTCCCCTTCTGCAGTTCCTCCTTGATATCCGGTTCAAACATGAAGGACACCCCTTTGTTCTGTTTCACATAACCCACAATAAAGTCCAAACTGCTCGCCTCAATAATCACCGATGGCCAAATCCCATATTCCTGAAATTTTCTCAGAATGGCCGTTCTTGAACCAGACCCCTTCTCCCTCAAAATCACCGGTTCACCATTCAATTCCCTCAGGGAGATGCTCTTTCGTTGTGAAAACCTGTGTTCGGGCGAGGCCACCAGAACGAACTCTACCGTCGAGAAAAAGACGGATTTGATTTTTCGGTCGAGGTTTAGCTGGGAGATAAGGGCGAGCTCATTCTTTTTTTCAAGGACACTCTTCGCCATATCCTCAGAGTTTCCTTCATCCAAAATCACTTTGATACGCGGGAATCTTCTTTGAAACTCTGAGAGCAAGGAGGGCATGATGTAACGAGCATAATTTTTCGTTGTTCCAATTTGAAGCGTCCCTCTCATCAATTTTTTGAAGTCCCTCATCTTCTCATTGGCATCAGACACAAGATCGAAAATCTTTTCTGCATACTGGTAGAGGATTTCTCCCGCCTCGGTCAACTGAATTCTTTTCCCTACTTGTTGAATGAGCTTCAAATTCAACGACTTTTCCAAGGATCTGACCTGGATCGTCACGGCAGGTTGGGTCACATTCAACCCCTCTGCCGCACGAGTAAAACTCTTTTTCTTTATAACTAAATAAAATGCCTCCAATTGCCTTAGGTTCAAGAAACCTTCCCAATTCAATAATCGATGTTCTTGTGATAAAAAATCACAAAATCATTATATTATAATAATTTGAAATATAATTGCTTTTCGAATTACCATAAGTTTATTTTATGGCATTATAAGAATAATTATATTGACTTGTCAATAAATAAAATTATAGTTTTATGGCGGTCTACCTTTTAAACTTTGGAAAATCACCTTTAGGAAAGGAGAAAAATTATGCCCCAATATGATGGCATTATTATTGGTGGTGGGCCAAATGGCCTCACCTTAGGTTGCTACTTGGCCAAGGCAGGACTCAAGATGCTGATTCTGGAAAGAAGATACGAGATGGGGGGAGGGCTTTGCTCGGAAATGATCACGATCCCGGGCTTTATTCATAATACCCATGCGATCTACCACCCCATGGTGGATTATGCCCCGGTATTCCCTGATCTCGAACTGGATAAGACCTATGATCTCCAATATATTCATCCTGATCTTGTCGTGGCGATGCCTTTCCAAGATGGCCGAAGCCTATGCATCTATTCGGATGTGGAAAAAACATGCGCTTCGCTTGCCCAATTCTCAAAGAAAGATGCGGATGCCTATCGGGATTCCTATAAACGTTTTAAGGAATATGTCGATGCCTTCCTCGGCCCAGCCACCTATGACATGGCGAAACCTGCTATTGAGCAGGTGATTAAACTCCACTCCAAACCCTTAGGCCAGGAGATTAGTGCTCTTTCTGAAAAGAAACCGATTGACATCATTCACGGCATTTTTGAAAACAATCAAGTCAGAACACTGATGCTATATGTCACGTGTATGTGGGGATTGGATTACGATCTCGAAGGACTTGGTTACCTCGTTCCCCTCATGGTCAATCGAGCCGCTAATTACAGGCTCTGTATGGGCGGCTCCCATCACATGGCCAATTTAATGTCAAAATTTCTCTATCGGCATAGAGGAATGATTTTAGGGAGCCAGATCATCAAGAGGATCATTGTAGAGAATGGGACTGCAAAAGGTGTTGAATTAGACGACGGAACGGTGTATGAGGCCACGAAATTTGTCGCCTCCAGCATCGATCCTTATCAAACCTTCCTGAAATATATCGGGGAGAAGGACCTCCCAAAAGATCTTGTTACGCGGACAAAGGACTGGAAATGGGAAAAATGGTCCCTCTTTGATATCCACCTTGCGCTTTTTAACGTACCCCAATTTACCGCGGCTGCTTCAAATCCTGATCTCAATAAAGCCTTTATTTATGTTCTCGGATTTGAGACGGAAGAGAATCTGATCGATCATTTCAAAGCCTTAAAAAATGGGGAGCTCAAGCCATCCGGATTCAACTGCTGCTTTCCAACCGTTTTTGATCCCTCAGAAGCGCCTCCAGGGAGACACACCGGTTTAATATCAGAACATGCACCTTACCGTCTAAAGGAGGGAGGCCCTGAGAGATGGTATAAGATCCGTCAAGACCATGCTAAAGGACTCATCGACAAGCTCAAAAAATACGCACCCAACATGAGTGAGGATAACATCCTCTGGACCTACATCGCCTCTCCCATCGATATTGAAAATAAGTTTGCAGATATGGTGGAGGGGTCGATTAAACAAGGAGGCTACTATCCTCTCCAGATGGGATATCTCAGACCGAATGAACTTTGTTCTCAATACGCAACACCCATTAAAAATCTCTACCTTTGTGGGGCGTCCACCTTCCCTGGAGGTCTGGTCACCTATGGCGCAGGATATAATGCGGCCAACCGAATCGCTCAAGACCTTGGGATTCAAAAATGGTGGAAGGAACCGGAGATTGTGACGAAGGCAAAGGCAAACGGTTTGCTATAGGAGGTAAAAGATGAAAGTTAATTCGACAGGATTGGGCCAGACAACAATGGTTGCGGCCTTTACTCAACTTTTTAAAGATCCAGACGGAGGGGAAGCCTTAAAATTAAAGATCGAGTCTTCAGAACCCATCCATTGGGTCATTACTGCCACCCTGGAAGGAGCAGACTT
>Ga0209705_10001607_pt1 | contig 11974 bp, 13 predicted proteins | sample PPLLaktember2015_5_FD_187262 | JGI IMG/M metagenome (GOLD analysis project Ga0209705, IMG submission 187262) | Freshwater sediment microbial communities from Prairie Pothole Lake near Jamestown, North Dakota, USA - PPLs Lake P8 Core (1) Depth... | ecosystem: Environmental > Aquatic > Freshwater... | reverse complement strand
AACCGTCGCTATGCCAGCGGATCGGCTTATTGGTGTAGGGAATGAAATCGGCGCGCTGTGCGCCCGCTTCTTCGGCCACGGTGAGCGTGGAGATCGCGTCTTCGTCCGCCAGCAGGTTGTGATCCAGTTGCACCAGGCCAAATTGTTCGCCCATGCGCCGCGGCAAATCCTTGTCGGCCTCGGTGTGCGCCGTGCTAGCGTAGATCGCCATGTTGGCGCGGCGGCAGCGATCCAGGATCGCGGCGCGCTCGTCGGCGCTGAGATGGCGCGGGTCAGCGACGGCGACGATCAAGTCCGCGACCTGCTTGGGATAGGCGCTCAGTTTGCGCTCGCGCCATGCTTGGTACGCGGCCGCATCGGCCAGATCGAATGGGCCGGCCATTTATGCCGCCTTGGGGAAAAAACCGTCGATCAGTTTTTGCACCGTTTCAATCGCTTCCGGCGCCTGGAATTCGATGACTTGGTCGATGATCCAGGTCTGGTCTTGCGCTTCCATGCGTTCGCGAATGACGTTGGCCAAGTAGCGCTTGATGGCGTAGTTCGGCTCCTCCGGCGGAAACTCGAAGGTTTCATAATCCGCCGTGCGGCGATTCAGGAAATCCAGGAACTCGCCTTGATAGTCGCGCTGGTCGCTGTCGTCGTTGAGAAAATCCTGAATGTTTTTTTCCACATACTCGGCCAAGTGCACGCCGGCGGATTCAATTAATACCGCGCGCCGTTCTTCATCGACGCGGCCATACAGCAGCCGGTCGGCGATGTGGATCATGAAGGCGCTCATCTCGGCGATCAGGCCGAAGCCGCGACCCAAATGCACGATGTCGAAATCCGCCTTGGAAATATCGTCCACCGCCTTGTTTGCCATTTTCCAAAAATTCAGCGCCAGCACGCTGGCGGTCTCATCCGGTGCGCGTCCGGCGTCTTTCCTGAACCAGGTGGTCTTGATGCGTAACTTTGCCATTTCAATATCCCTTCGCGACCGGATGGCCGGGATCGGAAATCCATTCGCTCCATGAACCGGCATACAGCTTGCCGCCCGGCAGACCGGCGATTTCCATCGCCAACAGGTTGTGGCACGCCGTCACGCCCGAGCCGCACATGTGTATCACCTGCTCCGGAGCCTCGTCGTCTAAAAATTCCGTATATTGCGCGCGCAATTCCTCGGCCGAGAGCAAGGTGCCGTCCATATCCAGGTTGTCATCAAATGGCAGGTTCTTGGCTCCCGGCACATGCCCGGCCACGGGATCGAGCGGCTCGATTTCACCGATAAAGCGCATCTCGGCCCGGGCATCGAGGATGAGATTCGAGCGGGTATTCGAAGCCTTCAACACCGCATCGGCATCGGCCAACAGTTGCGGGCGCACATGCGGCTCGAAAATCTTGGGCGTGACTTGCGGCAAGTCCGCATCCAGCGGCCTTTTCTCGCGCTGCCACTTCGGCAACCCGCCATCCAGCAAGGCCACGGCGTCGTGTCCCAGCCAGCGCAGCAGCCACCACAGGCGCACCGCCATGGCGCCGAAGCTGTCGTCGTAGACCACCACTTGCGTTTGATTGTCCACGCCCCAAGCGCCGAGCTTTTGTGCGAAGGCTTGGACATCGGGCAAGGGATGGCGGCCGTTGCGGCCTGTTTTCGCGCCGGACAAATCCTGGTCCAGATGCGCATAACGCGCGCCGGGAATATGGCCTTGGGCATAGGCGGCACGCCCCGCCTCGGTTTCGGTCAAGGTAAACCGACAATCGATCACGACCCAATTCGGGTCACTCAGGTGTTGCGCCAGTTGCTCAGTGCTGATGATCGTGGAAAACATATTGCCTTAATGAGAATAAAAAGGCCGGCGCGCTGCCGGCCTTTTTAACATGGGCGCATGGCCGAATGAAATCAATAGCCGCCTTTGCCATAGGGCTTGGGCAGACCGGACACGCGAACCGCTTGACGGGCGGGCTGCATCGGGAACAAGTCATAGAGCAGCTTTTTCCAGTCCTTGCCCGGATGTTGCTCGTCGATTTCCTTCAGGAAATTGCGGAAATTCGGGGTTTGGCCGTGATCGCGATACTGATTGCGCAAGAATTCCACCACCAGCCAATGATCGTCGGTGAGCGTGATGCCTTCTTCGGCCGCAATCACTTTCACCGCTTCATCGCTATAGTTTGGTTCCAGCAGGAACTTCTCTTCGTCGTACTCGAAATCAACCCCGTCAATCATATAGCCCATCATTTTCTCCTCTAAACAAAAGCAAATAAAAAATTGAATACAATCACTTAAGATACAGCCACAATCGATTTGTGCGGAATGAAAATGCCGCAACCGAGCTTGCGATTGGTTCCCAAACCCTGTTCCTGAATCTGTAGCGCATGCTCAATCGGCAGACCATGCAACATTAAACTGTATCCGTATTCCACTCCCTGCGCCGTGGTCAAGGTCTGGCGCTTACCGCAAATGAAGCGGCTGTCGATTTTATACGTATCCAGTTCGTCCAGGATATCCTGCGTAAAAGCGCGCTCATCCTCATGTCCCGTGGTGACGCAATGCGCGTACAGCGGCGTATGCCAGGACAAAGCGCGCAACTTGCCGGCGCCAATAGTAAAGGGATTGCCCGCGATCTGGAAAGTCTTGCCGGTGAGGGTCAACAACTCCGCGGCCCGAATCCGCGGCGCACGGAACACCAGCTTCCCGCGCCGATTCAACATCAGATTGCCATCCCCCAGGTCCGCGCCTTGCACCGGGTGTATGCCCAGCAATGGCTCGTCGGCAATCCAGGGCAACAGATCAACCATAGCCAAAAATAATAAATAGCCATGATCCTTGGGCAATAACGCACCCTTCAGCTCGAATTGGATATCGGTTACCGCAGCCTCATCCATGTCCTTCTGGGTGAAGCTCTCTTCAACTAGCCATCCGATAATATTCTCCCTTCACCCAGGACTAAACAACGCCATGGTCTCGTAAACGTTTTGAACGAACTAAACTGAATGAGCACCAGTTCAATTGTAATTTTTTGGTTCCAAGAAGTCGTGCAATGTTGTAAAATTTTGGACTCCCTCATAAGGTAATCAAATACATAGGGGCAAATCAAGTGCAAGCAAGCCCCTCAACCTAATCGGGGGGTGGAACATACTCCTTTTGGGTAGGTTGTACCTAGCTACTCAGAATGATGGTGCCAAGGATTGGCGCGGCAGTAATATTTTCACACTTTTACCGGGCATAACCGAGCGCAAAACCGGTTTAGCTAGTCAGGGCCTGATTGCAATGGATGCAGCATTTGCACAGGAAATTTTGAGTAATCATTCTTTAGTGAACGGAGAAACACGTCATGGCTAAGAAAATGTATGAAACGCCGATGCTTGATCAACTGGAAAGCGGACCCTGGCCCAGCTTTGTAACCGGTTTGAAGCGTCTGGCCAAAGATAACGATATGTCGGTTGACCTGCTCGGCCAATTGGAAGCTTCCTACCGTACCAAAAAGGGTTACTGGAAGGGCGGCACGGTCGGTGTGTTCGGTTATGGCGGCGGCGTGATTCCGCGTTTCACCGAATTGAAGGAAAACGATGTTCCGGTTTATCCGGATGCGGCTGAATTCCATACGCTGCGCGTGCAACCGCCTGCCGGCATGCACTACAGCTCCAAGCTGCTGCGCGACCTGAGCAGCGTTTGGGAAAAATACGGTTCCGGCCTGATTGCTTTCCACGGCCAATCCGGCGACATCATGTTCCAAGGCGTGACCACGGCCAACGTGCAACCCGCTTTTGACGAATTCAACGAAATGGGCTTCGACCTCGGCGGCGCCGGCCCCGCACTGCGCACCTCCATGTCCTGCGTCGGTGCAGCACGTTGCGAAATGTCCTGCTACGACGAAGCGAAGGCCATGCGCACCGTCATCAACAACAACCTGGACGACATGCACCGTCCGGCCCTGCCCTACAAATTCAAGTTCAAGTTCTCCGGCTGCCCCAACGACTGCGTCAATGCCATTCAGCGTTCCGACATGGCCACCATCGGCACCTGGCGCGACAACATCCAAGTCAATGAGAAAATCGCCAAGGAATACATGGCGGCTCATGGTATGGAAAAATTGGTGACCGACGTGATCGGCCTGTGCCCGACCAAGGCCATCACCCTGAAGAAAATCGGTGAAGTCTCCAAGGCTGAAGGCATTAGCAGCGTTGCGGTCGACGACACCCACGCCATCCAAATCGAAAACCACAGCTGCGTTCGCTGCATGCACTGCTTGAACGTGATGCCGGGCGCCTTGTTGCCGGGCAAGGATCGCGGCGTTTCGATCATGGTCGGCGGTAAGGGCGTGCTGAAAATCGGCGCGACCATGGGCACCATGGTGATTCCGTTCATGAAGCTTGAATCCGACGATGATTTCGAAAAGCTGAACGAACTGGCGCGCAACATTCTCGACTTCTTCGCGGAAAACGCGCTGGAGCACGAGCGTACTGGCGAAATGATCGACCGCATCGGCCTGGTTAACTTCCTCGACGGCATCGGCCTCGAAGTGGATCCGAACATGATCCTCGAGCCGCGCAACAATCCTTATGTCCGCATGGACGGCTGGGATGAGGAAGTGGAAAAGTGGAACGAGCGCCAAGCCGGCTAAGCTGCGCCCCCTATCGCTAATTCGATTTAAAGAGGAAAACAAATGGCAGAAATGCGCGCACCCGTCGAATCCGGGATTCCCGATCCGACGCCTTACATGCATCCCACCATGGTCAAGAACTATGGCAAGTGGGTGTACCACAACCATCCGAAACCCGGCGTGTTGTATCACCGCGCCGCAAGCGGCGATGAAGTCTGGACCGTCAAGGCCGGCACCCAGCGCCAGATGGACGTCTACACCATTCGCAAGCTGGCCGATATCGCCGACGAATTCGCGGACGGTTATGTACGCTTCACCACCCGTTCCAACATCGAATACATGGTCACCGACAGCAAGAAGGTCGAGCCCCTGATCAAGGCCCTGTTCGACAACGGCTTCCCGGTCGGCGGCACCGCCAACTCGGTTTCCATGATCGCGCATACCCAAGGCTGGTTGCACTGCGACATTCCCGGCACCGACGCTTCTGGTGTGGTGAAGGCGCTGATGGACGAGTTGTACGAAGAGTTCATCAACTGCGAAATGCCGAACCGCGTGAAACTGTCCACGTCCTGCTGCGAAATCAACTGCGGCGGCCAAGCGGATATCGCGATCATCGTGCAGCATACCAAGCCGCCCAAGATCAATCACGACCTGGTGGCCAACGTGTGCGAACGTCCTTCCGTCGTCGCCCGCTGCCCGGTGGCCGCGATTCGTCCGGCGCTGGTCAATGGCAAGCCTTCCCTGGAAGTCGACGAGAAGAAATGCATTTGCTGCGGCGCTTGCTACCCACCCTGCCCGCCGATGCAGATCAACGATCCGGAACACTCCAAGATCGCGATCTGGGTTGGCGGCAAGAACTCCAACGCGCGTTCGCGCCCGACCTTCCACAAACTGGTTGCTGCCGGCCTGCCGAACAACGCACCGCGTTGGCCGGAAGTTGGCGAAGTGGTGAAGAAGATCCTGGCTGTCTACAAAGCCGATGCCCGTCCTTGGGAGCGCATGGCTGACTGGATCGATCGCATTGGCTGGCCTGGCTTCTTCGAGAAGACCGGTCTTCCGTTCACCAAGTATCACATTGATGACTGGAAGGGCCACCGTCGCACCCTTAACGCGTCGGCGCACATCCGCTTCTAATTTGGTAGCACAGAATCCCGATTTCCGGCGCGGAAATCGGGCTCGTGCCATTAAAAAACCTTACTAAAATCAGGGGTTTTGATGAAATTTGCAATCATGGTTAACGAAGGCGTGTACCAGCACCAAGCGACTGATAGTGCCTTTCAGTTTGCTAAGGCCGCCATCGAAAAAGGGCATGAAGTTCCCCGTATTTTTTTCTACCACGACGGGGTTTACAACGCGAGCAGCTTGACCGAGCCGCCGCAGGATGACCGCAACATCGTGAGCCGTTGGCAGAAATTGGCCAAGGAACACAACATCGACATGGTGGTGTGTATCGCGGCTGCACTGCGCCGCGGCATTAAAGAATCGAACCTGGCCGAGGGATTCCGCATCTCCGGTTTGGGTCAACTCGTTGAAGCTGGTATCCAAGCAGACCGTTTGGTCGTGTTTGGTGATTAATGGGGGAAGAGATGACTGAAGCAACTGGTGGCATCGACTTCGAAGACGAAGAGGCATCGGGTGTCGTAAAGAAATTCATGTTCGTCAATCGCAAGGCGCCCTACGGGACGATTTATGCGCTTGAGGCATTGGAGGTTGTGCTGATCAGCGCCGCGTTCGATCAAGACGTAAGCTTGGCGTTCCTGGACGACGGCGTGTATCAAATCGTCAAGGGCCAGCATACCAAGGCAATCGACGTGAAAAACTTCTCGCCCACCTATCGTGCGCTCGAAGGTTACGACATCGAGAAACTCTATGTCGAAAAGGAATCGCTCGATCAACGCGGCCTCACCGAGGACGACTTGTTGGTGGACGTGCAAGTCATGAGCTCGGCAGAAATGGCCAAGATGATGGCCGAGCAAGACGTCGTAATCAGCTTCTAAGGAAAACAAGATGCTGCATATCGTGAATAAATCTCCGTTCGAAAATCAGACGCTGGATAGCTGCCTGCGGGTGGCCGGCAATGACAATGGCGCTGCCATCCTTCTCACAGAAGATGCCGTTTACGCAGCGTCCAAAGGTAATAGCAATGAAAGCAAGATCAAGGCTGTCATGGGCAAGGTGAAGGTTTATGCCCTGTGGCCGGATGTCGAAGCGCGTGGGATGCAAGATCGCGTCATCGAGGGTATCAAGATGGTTGACTACGGTGGCTTTGTGGACCTGGTCGCGGAACACAGTAACTGCCAATCCTGGCTATAATTTTTTAAATTTGAAGGAGCTTTACCATGCCAACAATCGAAGTAAACGGCAAGTCCTATGAGACCGACGAAGAAGGTTACCTGATCAACCTGGGCGAATGGAACGAGGAAGTCGGCGCCTATCTCGCCGTGGAAGAGAAAGTCGAAATGACCCCTAGCCACTGGGAAGTCGTGAACTTTCTGCGCGAATACTACAACGACTACCAGATCGCACCGGCGATTCGCGTTTTGACCAAAGCCATCGGCAAAAAGCTGGGCGCTGAAAAAGGCAATAGCAAATACCTGTATGAGCTGTTCCCCTACGGCCCCGCCAAGCAAGCTTGCAAAATTGCCGGCTTGCCGAAGCCTACTGGCTGTATCTAAAAATCAACACGCTACGTCACCTGAATTTCAGTTGACGTAGCGTTTGAAAATACACACATTGTTATCGATGAGGTAGGTCATGTCAGCGTTGACCATTTTGTTTGCGTGCCTGTTCTATGCCGCCACCGCCATGATGGTGTTTGGCCTTGGCTATAAAATTTACGATTACGCGCGCACACCTGCCCCGCTCAAGATTCCCACCACACCGGCGCCGACCACGACGACAGGTGTTGTATTTCGCATTTTCCGCGAAGTCGTTTTTTTTGAAAGCCTGTTCAAGGCCACCAAGTGGACCTGGATTTTCGGCTACGTATTCCATGGCGCGCTGGCGCTGGTTCTCCTGCGTCACGTACGCTACTTTCAAGAGCCGGTCTGGACCGTTGTTGCACTGATTCAACCGTTTGGCCTGTATGCCGCATTCGGCATGGTGATCGGCCTGGGCGGTTTGTGGGCGCGGCGCTTTCTGGTGGACCGCGTGCGCTACATCTCAACCCTGTCGGATCATTTGATGCTGGCCTTGTTGCTGGCCATCGGCCTGACTGGCATCGGCATGAAATTCGTCGCCCACACCGACATCGTCGCGGTCAAGGCCTTCATGCAAGGCTTGATGACCTTCAATATTCAACCCATGCCGGAAGACCCGCTCCTGCTTGCGCACTTGTTCCTGGTGGCATGCTTGATGGCGATTTTCCCGATCAGCAAATTGCTGCACATTCCCGGCCTGTTCTTTAGCCCGTCGCGCAACCAAGCGGATAACCCACGCGAGCATCGTTATGTCTCGGCCTGGGCCGCTAAGCTCGAACAAAAATAGGACGATCAATCATGGCTGCGCCCAAATTCGAGGTTCCAACACTCAAGGAAGTATCCGAGGTGCCACGCGTGCAAGAAGGCGCGATGGCTCACATACAATCCTTTGTTGCCAATGCGCCGATCCAACAAGCCATCGGTTTCCCAGGCGAACTGGTGGAAAACTGGGAACAAAAAGCCATCGAAAAGATGGGCGATCTGCTCGGCAAATATCGCTCCTTCAAGGTTTATCTGGACGCTTGCGTGCATTGCGGCGCCTGTACCGACAAATGCCACTATTTCCTAGGCACGGGTGATCCCAACAACATGCCGGTGGCGCGCCAGGAATTGGTACGCAAGGTTTATCGCCGCCACTTCACGTTTGCCGGGAAATATTTTCCCAAGCTGGTTGGCGCAACCGACCTGACCAGGGAAGTGCTGGACAAGTGGTACACCTATTACAACCAGTGCTCCGAGTGCCGCCGCTGCTCCGTGTTCTGCCCCTATGGCATCGACACCGCGGAAATCACCATGGCCGCCAAGGAAATCCTGGACAGCATCGGCTACGGACAGAAGTACACCAACGAAATCATCGGCAAGGTGCAACGCATCGGCAATAACTTGGGCTTGCCCGGTCCCGCCCTGGAAGACACGCTCGAAGGCCTGGAAGAGGACATCGAGGCCGACACCGGCGTCAAGGTGCGCTTGCCGCTGGATCAAAAAGGCGCGGAAGTGCTGCTGGTCACCCCCAGCGCCGACTTCTTCTCCGAGCCGCATGTCGAGTCCCTGATCGGTTACGCCAAGGTGTTCCATGCCGCGGGCGTGAGCTGGACGCTGTCCTCCCACGCCTCGGAGGCCGGCAACTTCGGCCTGTTCATCGGCAACTACGACACCATGCGCAATATCGCCTTGCGTATCCGCGAAGCCGCCCTGGAACTGGGCGTCAAGCGCATCATCGTCGGCGAATGCGGCCATGCCTGGCGCGTGGCCTACAGCTTCTGGAATACCCTGGCGGGTATCGGCGCCGGCGCCAATGATCCGTTTGCCGTTGAACTGCAACAGCAGCTCGACCCGCGCTACCCGGCGCCGCAGCACATTTGCGAATACACCTACGATTTGTTGCAGCGCGGCGTGCTCAAGATCGACAAATCCGCGAACGACCATCGCGTCATCACCTTCCACGACTCCTGCAACGTGGCGCGCGGCTCGCGCATGGGCGACATGCCCGGCGGGCAGTTCGTGATCCCGCGCGAAATCATCAAGATGGTCGCAAACAATTACCACGACATGGAAGCCGACACCATTCACGAAAGCACCTTCTGCTGCGGCGGTGGCGGTGGTCTGCTCACCGACGACCTGATGGAATTGCGCGTCAAGGGCGCCCTGCCGCGCATGGAAGCCTTGAAGCGCGTCGTCGACGGCCAACAAGTCAATTTCATGGCGACCATCTGCGCCATTTGCAAGGCGCAATTCAGCAAGGTATTACCCTACTACGGCTTCGACATGAGCATGGTAGGCGGCGTGCATCAACTGGTCAGCACCGCGATCCAGTTGAAGCAAGAAGAATAGTTTTTTGAACTAAACGCGTATCACTGTTTAAGGAGAATTTAGATGGCATCCCCGAATCAACCGAAAACCGAAGGTAAATCCTATCGCCGTTATAAAGATGGCGAAACTAGCGCCCCAGAGTGGTCTGAATGGATCTTCGAGGGGGATGAAACCCACAAATGTCCGGAATATGTCCTGTCCACCCCACCCTGCCAAGGCAGCTGCCCCTCGGGTGAAGACATTCGCGGCTGGTTGAACATCGTGCGCGGCATTGAGAAGCCGACCGCCGGCGTGACCTGGCAGGAATATGCCTTCCGCCGCATGACCTCCGCCAACCCCTTCCCCTCGGTAATGGGCCGCGTCTGCCCGGCGCCTTGCGAAAAGGGCTGCAACCGCAACCAAGTCGAGGACAACGTCGGCATCAACGCCGTTGAGCACTTCATCGGCGAATGGGGCATTGCCAACAACATGACCTTCTCCACCACGGCCGAGAAAACCGGCAAGAAAATCGCCATCATCGGCGGCGGCCCGGCCGGTCTTTCCGTTGCTTACCAGCTGACCCTGAAAGGCCATTCCTGCACGATATTCGACGACCATGCAGAACTCGGCGGCATGATGCGTTATGGCATTCCTGGTTTCCGTACCCCGCGCAGCGTATTGGATGCGGAGATCAAGCGCATCATCGATCTGGGCGTAGAAGTAAAACTGAAGACCCGCATCGGCACCGACATCAGCCTGGAACAAATTGAAAAAGATTTCGACGCCGTGTTCATGGGCATGGGTGCACAAAGCGGCCGCGCCCTGCCGGTACCCGGCGCCGAAGCGCCCAATTGCGTAACCGCAATGGCCTTCCTCAGAGCCTTTAACGATGGCCGCCTGCAACACGTCGGCAGCCGCGTCGTAGTCATCGGCGGTGGCGACACCTCGATCGACGTGGCCACCGTCGCCCGTCGCCTGGGCAACATCACCAAGATCAACGAAAGCGATCGTCCCGAGCACGTCATCGCCGGCCACATCGCGCACGACGTTGCCGCAGTTTCGGCGCGTCAAGGCGCAGAAGTGATCCTGATCACCCGTGCCTCGATCGAGAAAATGAATGCGGCCAAGGCCGAGGTGGAGCATGCGCTGTCGGAAGGCATCGAGATTCGCGGCAACCTGACCCCGGTGGAAGTGGTGCGTGGCCCGGATGGCCGCGCCACCGCGCTGCGCGTCGCCGAGTTCGACATGGTCAAGAACGACACCGTTATCCGTCCCGGCACCGAATTCGACATTCCCGCCGATCTGATCGTGTCCGCGATCGGCCAAGCCGTTGACTTCACCGGCTTGGACGGCTTCGACAACGGCAAGGGCCTGATGAATGCCGACAAGAACTACCAAGTGCCGAACCGCCCCGGTTTCTTCGTCGGCGGCGACGTGTTGCGTCCGCACCTGTTGACCACCGCCATCGGCCACGGCTCGATTGCCGCCGACAGCATCGACCACTACCTCAAGGGCAACGACCTCGAAAAGCGTCCCAAGGTCGATGTGCACTTCTTCGACGTCAATCGCAAATTGGTGGAAAAAGGCCTGAAGCTCGAAGAGTACAACCATGAACAAACGACCGGCACCGATAGCGCCAACTTCGCCATCCATAACTTCGAGGATCGTTCTTCCAAGTACGTGATCCCGTCGAACGATTTGTTCCTCGGCCACTTCATGGAAACGCCGCGCTATAAGCGCGTCGAGATCAACCTGTCCGCCGCGGAAGCCTTGGGCAACTTCGAAGAACGCCTGATGACCCTGTCGGAAAAAGACGTGATTGCGGAAGCCAAGCGTTGCATGAGCTGCGGCCTGTGCTTCGAGTGCGACAACTGCGTGATCTATTGCCCGCAGACCGCCGTGTTCAAGGTCAAGCGCGACAAACAAGCCACCGGCCGTTATGTGGATACCGACTACGCAAAATGCATCGGTTGCCATATCTGCGCCGACGTCTGCCCGACCGGTTACATCAAAATGGGTTTGGGTGATTAATGATGGCTCGGCTGGCTTCTCACCGGATGTGGAAATGGAGCGTCGGCATGGTTGCGGTGCTGTGTTTGAGTATCGCCTATGCCGCGTCCAGTACGGCGCCCCAATCGCCGAAGGCCGGCCCGACCATCGTTATCGATAAGGCCCGTGCCGGCGAGCGTTGCGTCGAAGACACCAACTTCATGCGCAAGAACCACATGAAGCTGCTGCTGCATCAGCGTGACGAAACCATGCACAAAGGCATCCGCACCGAGCAGCACAGCCTGAAAAAATGCGTGAGCTGCCATGCCAGCGCCAAGGATGACCGCGTAGTCGGCAGCGACGAGCATTTCTGCCAGAGCTGTCACACCTATGCCGCGGTCAAACTGGATTGCTGGGAAT
>Ga0209705_10001606_pt1 | contig 11979 bp, 7 predicted proteins | sample PPLLaktember2015_5_FD_187262 | JGI IMG/M metagenome (GOLD analysis project Ga0209705, IMG submission 187262) | Freshwater sediment microbial communities from Prairie Pothole Lake near Jamestown, North Dakota, USA - PPLs Lake P8 Core (1) Depth... | ecosystem: Environmental > Aquatic > Freshwater... | reverse complement strand
TACCATCGAAGCCGCCTCCCCCTCCGATTGCCGACCGCGCGGTCGCCAGGTTGTCACGAGTACGCATCCCCGTTAAGCCGATTCTGATTGTCAGCGGCGCTTTAATCGCGGCCGTGTTGATCTACATCATCGTTGACAGTCTGATCAAGGCAGTCGCCCCTCCGCAACGGGTTCTGCTGATGCTCCCGGCCGCCCCGGCGACGGCCGACGAGGGAGAACTACTTCTTGCAGAAGGACTGACGGAAGACATCATTCAGACGATCGGTCGAGCACCGGATTTGCGGGTTATAGCTCCGGCGTCGGCATTCAACAGCCGGACTCTCTCATTGCGCCCCCAGCCGCTCGCGCGCAATCTGAAAGCGGGGTTTGTACTTACTTCAAGCATTCAATCGCTCGGCGGAACGATGGTATGGAAAGCGGCGCTGTTCGATACCGTGGAAGAAGCCGCCGTCTGGAGAGGTTCTCTCGAAAGTTCGCCCTCCGATTTTTCCGTACGCAGGCTCGAGTTGGCCCGGCAAATCGTCGAGGCGATGCAGATCGACTTGCCGTCGACTGACGATCCTCTGTCGACTCAATCGCAGACCATACCGCTACAGAGTTTTGGTCTCTACCTCCAGGCGCGGGGCCTGACCCGTTCATCGGCCCCCAATGCGCTTCCAAGAGCCAGGGAATTGCTGCAACAGGTCGTTCAAACGGATTCGAACTGGGGGGAAGGTTGGGCCGCTCTCGGGTGGGTTGCGATGCTTGAGATGGAGCGGACACCCGGTGTTCCGCGCACCGAAGCGGTAAACGCGCTGACCTTCATCCAGCGCGCAATAGCCCGCGGCGGAGCCCGTGTTGCGGAGACGTTCCGTGTCTGGGGAATGATTGAGACCTTCAATGCCGATTATCCGAAGGCTATCGAACGGTACAGAACTGCACTCGACCTCTGTCCGGGAGACGCCGAAGCCCTGCGGCGGGTTGCGATGATGTTGACGTTGCGGGGAAGCAGGGAAGAGGCACTCAGTGCCGCGTCGGAGGCAGTACAATGGGATCCGCTTGATCCTGAGGCGCTGACGATGCGCGGACTTGTCCAGCAATTCTACGGGGATTTCAAGGGAGCAGAGCAGAGCTATTCGCGCGCCAAGCAGGTTGCCCGAGGGCGCGCGGAACGGGCGGCGGATCTTCATACCGACTGTCTTGTATACCTGCAACGTGCAGGTGAGGCGCTTCTCGCAGCGACGGACATTGCGGCGCGGCGCCGGGAGGACCCCGTCAGTCATTACCGGCTTGGACGCGTAGCGCAGATCGCCGGCCAGCCGATTCAGGAATGGCAGAATCTCTTCAGGCAGACCCTTGAGTTGATCGAGCAGCAACTTCGTACATCACCTGATGATCCGGCGATGTTGACACTGCAGGCACTGACGTACACGCGGCTCGGGCAATTCAAGAACGCCCTCGAGGCCGATGCCAGGGCCTTGCGCGCTGCCCCCAATGACCTCGACGTGTTGTACGGCACAGCGCGGATGTATGCCCTGCAGCGCGATCAGAAGCAGGCTGCCGCATTTCTTTCACTAGCGGTGGATCAACGCTATGATCTTGGCCGGGTAGTGGACATGGACTTTTTCAATGTGAGAGCAGATCAGGATTTCCTCCGCGCAATTTCACGCTAGAACAACGGAACACAAAGGACGGCAGAACGTGCCAGAAGTCGACGACGCACAACGACAGGAACGACGTAAAAAGGCCGGTGACCTCCTGAAGATGGCAGACAAGCTCTTCAAGGGGAGCGACTTCGAGGGTGCAGAGCGATTAGTGCAGATGGCGATGGAGACGGATCCGCAAAACGCCTATGCCCTTGCGTACCAGGAGCGTGTGAAGTATGCCATCGCGCAGCGCGACGCTCAGCGTCAGGACACCGCAAAGGCGGGGAAACCAGGACCCCCTGAAAGCCCCGCCGCTGGTGATGGAACGAAGACTGCCGCTGCACCGCGACCGTCTCCCGAAGAGATCAAGAAAAAGCTCGAACAAGCTCAGAAAAAAATTGTGCAGGAACGGGCACGTACGGAGACTGCAGGTCAGGCGGTGGAGAAACCGTCCGCACCGGACACCGCAGTTGCTGAAAAGCCCGAGACGACTGAGCTGCGGAAAGAGCTCGAGGTGGCACTCCAGAATCACGCTGCACTGCAAACGCAGCTGACCGAAGTGCAAGGAGTTCTCGACTCCGAACGCGCACAGTGGAATGCCGAGCGGGATCGGTTGCCGGGTGAATGGGAGCACCGCCTGCAGGAAGAGCGTCAAGTGCTCGAACAGAAACGTGTCGAATCGGAAGCGCATCTGGAATCCGTCGCCAAAACCCTCCGCGCGCAACTGGAAGAAGGGATCCACGCGCGTGCGACCTTGCAACAGCAGGTCCACGAGATGCAGGCGCAGCTTGATCACAGCCGCTCCGCCTCGCAGGATGAGCTTACGACGGCACGAAATGTCCTGGAGGACCAGCTTCAGGATTTGCGTCAGGGACTGGAGCAGACCCGGGAGAACGCGCTTCAGGAACGGCAGCAATGGGAAACCGAACGCGCGCGGGAAATTGAAAGCACCGTTGCCGGTTGGCAACAACGGCTCGCCGAAGAACATCGCCTGGTGCAGGAAGGCGAAGACGCCGCACAGCGCATGAATGGGGAGATCGCCGCCCTGCGCAATGCGATCGAGGAAATCACACTTGGTCGTGATGCGGCCATGCGAAAGGCGGAAGAGCTCGAAGAAAAGCTGGCGGAAGCACAGCGGGTTCTTGAAGAGGAACGGAAGAGCTGGATCGAAGAACGTGACGGCGAACGGGCCGCGACGGAGACGCAATGGAGTCAGCGTCTCGCGGAAGAGGCGGGTCTCAGGGAAATGGTGGAAACCGATCTGCGTGGTCAACTGACTGCGATGACGGAAAAGTACGACACCTTGCTGGAAAGGCTGGACGGCCTGCAGCAGCAGCACGAGGAAGTCGTTGCACGCTTTGCTGAGGAGTCTCTACGTTGGGAAACCGATCGTGAGAGCCTCCAGCAGGGGATGCATGAGGAAGAAGAACGCAAGCTGGCCGATGAACGCCGTCGATTTGAGGAATTGCATGCGCAGCGTGTTGAAGCAGACCTTGACGCGTGGGAAACGCGCCTGAAGGAAGAGCGGCTCCAGTGGGAGAATGAGCACAAGGAAGCGGGGCGGGCGCTCCAGGCCCGTCACATCGCGGAGATGTCCGCCGTGAAAGAGCAATTGCAGAGTGCTGCTCAGTTGCGCACCCAGGAGGAATCGCAGGCCCTGCAGGATCTCCGGCGCAAGCTGGAACAGGAAGCCGGGCAACGGCTCGAAGCCGCATCCGCGAAGTTCCAGGAGGAGCGTCAACGGATGGAGCTGGAAATGCAGTCTCGCCTTGCTGCCGAGTCACACCGTCAGGAGGATCTGCGGCGCGAGCGGGATGAACTGGTGACCCAGCTTGACGGGCTTCGTGCGACATCGGAAACCGAGCGGCGGCGCATCGAAGAGGAACTCCAGAACCCGATTCTCACCGAGCATGCGAGCGCCGCTGACGAAGTCCGGGAGCGGCTTGAAGCACGGCGCGACATTGAAGAGCAGCTGCGCAAGGAGTTTGAAGCGACACTGATGAGCCGTCTCAAGGAAGAACGAGAGCGTATCCAGCAGGAGTATCAGGACCGGATGGAAGGGGAGCGGACGCGCGTTGAATCCGAGCTCCGGGCCGCATTCGATGCCGAGGCCCAGCGGCGGAGTGACGAAGAGGCACGGCTGGCGCGCGAAGACCGGAAGGCGCACGAAGCGGAGGAGCAGGAGCGGCGGAAGGAGGAAGAAGCCCGCAAATATGAAGAGGCTGTGCGGCAGGCAATAGAAGAAGGCAGGCACAGGGCCCATCTCCGGAAAATCGCCTCTCATATTGAACAGGCCCAGACGCTCCTCACCAAGGCGCGGTTTGCACAGGCACTGGAAGAGGTGTCGCGCGTGTTCGCGCTTGACCCGTCCCATGAGGAAGCGCTGGCGCTGGAGCACACCATACGGTCCGCGCAAGTAGCGCATGAGCGCCGTAAGGAAAACGTGCACAAGCTGCAGGAAGAGCAAAGACGCCGGCTCGAGGAGGTGCAGAAACGCCAGAAGGAACAGGAGCAGAAAGAGCGGGTCCTGCAGAAGGAACGTGCCGCCAGAGAAGAAACCGCAGTCCAGCGCATCGCTCGGGCCGCGGAATACCGGCGGTTGGGAGCGCTCGACAGATCGCTGAACGAAGTCCAGGCGGTGTTGGCGATGGACCCCGGCAACAGCGAGGCGCAGGATATGGAGATCTCCATCCTCACACAGCTGAAAGGCCATATCGAAGTCCGCGCGGCTGTTGCCCGCCGGACCGAACAGGAGGAGTCTTCGAGCCTTGAAGAAGTCCCGCGCGAACTGGAAGACAGCGTCAGCCGGGACCATCTCCGCGAAGAGTCCACCCAGGTGTACCGCAACATGCTGAGACGGGCCTGGATGCAGGGCGTGCCGGGTCGCGACACGCGTGCCATGCTTGATGTCGCCAGGGTATCGCTTGGCATCAATGAGAATGAACACACTATACTGGAAAGCCAGGTGCAACTGGAAAGCTACCGGGAGGCGCTGGATATGGCACTGAAAGCATCGTTGCTCGATATCGGCGATGCCGATGCCATGGATGGCCTCCGGAGCCGGTTCGACGTGGAGGCACAGGCCCATGAGGCAATTCTCCAGTCTCTCCAGCGGCGTTCCTCGTGAATGGTGCGCCCATCCGCCATACTGTGACACTGACTCTCCGAAGCGCTCTCATGGTACCCTCCACAATGTTTGTTCTGAGCTGCACTGGTCTACCACCTGAAGGGAAATACGCACACTCATGAAACTGAATCGGATCGGAATACTCACGGGAGGAGGCGACTGCCCCGGATTGAATGCTGTCATCCGGAGCATTGCCAAGCCCGCCATGCGCCACTTCAATGCCCAGGTCATTGGAATCCTCGATGGCTATGAGGGAATGGTCGAAGGGCGGCACAGAGAGCTGAGTCCGCTGGATGTCACCGGCATCATCAACCAGGGAGGGACCATCCTTGGCACATCCAACAAAGGGGACCCCTTTCACTTTCCGATGGGAGAACGGAACAACGTCCGCATCATTGATGCGTCCCAGCAGGTGATCGATCACTACCGCGATATGAAGCTGGATGTGCTTATCACCATCGGAGGGGATGGCACGCAGATCATTGCGCACAAGCTGTCGAGCATGGGCTTGAACGTCATCGGGGTTCCCAAAACCATAGACAACGACCTCGACTCAACCGATATCACGTTCGGGCATGATTCGGCACGCGCGGTGGCCACGGAAGCCATAGACCGGCTGCAGACAACCGCCTCCGCCCACCACCGCGTCATCGTCCTGGAAACGATGGGTCGGTACGCGGGCTGGATTGCCCTCGGTGCAGGTCTCGCCGGCGGTGCGGATATCATACTGATCCCCGAGATCCCGTTTTCATGGGACAAGGTCTTTGACACCGTGCTCATGCGCAGCAAGGGCGCGAAGTTCAGCATTGTGTGCATTGCAGAGGGCGCGAAACCCTTGGGAGGCGAGATCTCCGTCAAGGAGATAGACATGAAACGCACCGATCCGGTGCGCCTCGGGGGAATCGGTGAAATGGTGGCTAAGCGCATCGAGGATGAGACCGGCGTGGAGACCCGCGTGACAGTACTGGGGCATCTCCAGCGCGGCGGGAGCCCCACGGCGTTCGATCGCATCCTTGCAACCAGATTCGGAGCCGCGGCGCTCCAAGCTGCATCGGCAGGAGAGTTCGGCGTCATGACCAGTCTGCGTCAAAATGACGTGATCACGGTTGCCTTGAAGGATGCCGTGGGACGTCAGCGCCTCGTACCGATCGATTCGCAACTGGTATTTGCCGCACGTGCGGTTGGAACCTGTTTGGGCGATTAATGGAGGGGTGCGCAGGTATGGTCACGGGAATTTGTCGTCATGCCAGTCCCGTGTTACTTCCAGCCAGATCAGCAGGCCTCTCCACGTTCCGTAAGGAGCGTAATACCGTTCGATGGTGCGATCGCTCGCCTTCCTCCCACGGGTATGGAGCGAGCACCATTTCTTCCTCACCCACGAATCCAGTCCCAGGTATTCATACCGTCCCACGAGCTTCAGGAGATTCCCCGCAGTATACGGTCCGATGCCCCGGATAGCGCACATCTCCGTGAAAAGGGCGGATGTCGTGTGGGGGGATGATCGCCAACCTTCAACATTCAGCTTGCCACCCGCGACCTTTTCCGCCAGTTCAAGAATTGCGCGTGAGCGGTATCCGGTGGAACAGTGCTTCCGGAGGTGTTCTTCGGTCGTGCCTGCCAGTGCAGCCGGATCCGGAAAGGCCACGTTGGTCCCGTCTGATGCGCCGAACCTTTCCATAAGGGCGCGTACCATGTAGGTGGTCAGTGCCCACGTGCAATTGGTGGTGCAAATCATCTTCACTGCGTCTTCGAACATGGTGGGTGCACGCAGCAATCTCCCTGCCCGAGAGTGCGCGATCCAGCGATAGCCCGGGTGCCGGCGGACTTCCCGGTGGAATGGTGACATGTCCTCATCCAGCCGCAGTATTGTTCTGATGTGGCGTGTGAGCTCCACTCGTTCCTTTGCGGACACATGCAGGGTAGGGGACAGCGTACAGCTCACCGACCGCACTTTTCCCGAGAGTGTGCCTGCAACGATCCGCCCTGACGAGAGGACAAAAACCCGGGAGAGCGTTCTGGCATCACGGTCCAACTGAAAAGGGGCGAGATCACTCCACCCATGACTGAATGCGGTGGACCAGAAATCAAAATCTTTCGGTGTGGATAAGCGGATTGCGGGATGCGCCATCAGTGCTCGAGGAGGGACTTGATTTGTCACGGTCGTTCGCCCGCTCCGAACACCTCCCACTGGTAAACTGTCCGACTCCTGAGGATTCCGGCCATCCACTTGAACTGGGGGTGTTCGCGGAGGAACGCCTTCGCATCGAACGGTGTCCCGCATGCCGAGCCCCACCGCGCGGAGAATGTCATGGCCTTTGCCATCTGGGAGTCAACGACTTTGCCGTCAACCGTTCCTCCTGGTTCAAACGGGGGGTCCATCGTTGAATCGCGATCCGAATGATCGCAAAGGACCCGTCCATTCTTCACTGTGCGGCGCAGATACGGGTCGTAGTGATCTGATTCGAACTGTTTTGCCAGATCGACGGTGATGCGTCCGCGGTATTCTTGCATGAGTTGCTCCCAGCGCACCCTGCGGGCGACGCCGGACCGGCGGATGTCGGTCTCGTGGAGGTCAGTCTCAAACCTCAGGATCTTCATGTTCTCGGGGACGTTGGATCCCGTGTAATAGCCGTCCCGGGTCCGTTCCAGACTCTCATGTTTCAACCCGAGCTCCAGGCGTGCGATCTCCCCCGTCTTCGTGTCCCCCAGCAGCCATGCGTTCGCATAGCCTCCGTTGTTTCCCTGCGTCATGATGCTGCACCATTGGCCGATACTGTCGGCATCCTGTGTCGCCCGGCGCATGCGGCAGAATTCCGGGATACCGCGCTCATCGAACCCGCTGTATCCCCCGATCGTCGTTTCGGACCCAACGAGGCCAGCGTCGGTAATAAAGAAGTCGGAGCCGCTGTGAATCCACCCGGGGCAGGTCTGCATCAGCATGCGGTGTCCGGTTGAGGGGTGAATATCGATGATCACATTCACGAATCCGTCGGCGTAGCCGGTCATCGTGTTGTGTCCGAGCACAATCCCACCGTCGGCAGTCATGCTTCCTGTGGCGATGAAGCTCGAACAGGATTCCTTGGATCGTGAGGGAGACGCCGAGCCCATGGACTTCTTCTGTTCGGGCCACCAGTATCCGGCCACTTCGATGTAGGCATTGTAGACGATCATATCGGCGCGTGACACCGTGACATTAGCCGAGGTAAGCCCTTCCACGAGACCGTCGATTTCCGCGAGTATCTCCGTGTCAATGCGAGGCAGCAGAAATGGCGTTGTCCTTGTCACGAGCCAGTCCCACGTCATCCCGCTCTCGTATTCCCACACGATGCGTTGCGTCCTCAGGGCATCGGCGATCTCACGGGCAAGGAGCGCACCGTGCTGAAAACCCCTGGCGCGCGCATCGCCCTCCACATGGATATAGATCCATCCGCCCTTCTCGAACTTCCATGCGTGCGAGACCCATTCGGTCCGGACATCGTCTGCCACGGGCGTGGGAACCGGCGGCACAGCGGGGGGGCTGGGAGAGCATCCGGCAATGAAACCAAGCAGGAACACCATCATGACACAGCGGGCCGTCATTGGATGCCTCCGTGTGACGAGTTGAAGTGTGAAAGCAGCGTCTCGTTGGTGGGATACCGTTCAAGCAGTTTCAAGACCGCGCGCATGGCCTCCCGCGGGTGCATCCGGCTGATGGCGCGCCGCAACTCCTGGTGAACATACACTGCGGAGCCGAAGAGGAGTTCTTCGCGTCGCGTGCCTGACATTCCGAGGTTGACGGCAGGAAAGATGCGTTCATCCGCGAGTTCACGGTTCAGGACCAGCTCCATGTTGCCCGTTCCCTTGAATTCCTGGAAGATCAGTTCATCCATGCGGGAATTCGTTTCGACGAGGGCCGTGGCGATGATGGTGAGCGAGCCCCGCCCTTCGATTTTCCGCGCTGCCCCGAAGATCCGCTTGGGAATCTCCAGTGCGCGGATGTCCACACCGCCGCTCATCGTCCGGCCGCTGCCGCGCTGATGCAAATTGAATGCACGGCCAAGGCGGGTGAGGGAATCCAGAAGGAGAACGACGTCATTTCCGATTTCGACTTTTCGCTTGGCATATTCTAGCACCAGCTGCGCAAGGTGGACATGCGTTCCACGTTCGCTGTCGCTTGAGCTGGCGAATACCTCCCCCTTAATCGACCGGCGCATGTCGGTCACCTCTTCCGGGCGCTCGTCGATCAACAGCACCACCAGCTCGATGTTCGGGTGGTTCCGGCTGATGGCGTGAGCCAGCTGTTGCAGCAACATGGTCTTTCCGGCCTTGGGCGGAGATACGATGAGCGCGCGCTGCCCCTTGCCCACGGGACAGAAGAGATCCACGATTCTCATCGGACCCGCACCGAGTCTGCCCGGCGTGGAATCATCCGTCCCTTCGAGACGGATCCACTCATAGGGAGACACCACCTCGTAAGAGGAAAACTCCTTCACGACGGCCCAGCGGTCGGGAGCGATCCCGTTGACCGCGTGCAAGGTCTCCATGACCGGGCTTGGTCCCTGCCCTCGCCGGGCGATACCTTCCAGGAGGACACCTGACCGCAGGTGGTTGTCGCGGACCTGTCGTGCGGTTACGTGCGTGTCGCCTGCGTTCCTCTGCATCGACATGGTGATCGGACGTACCGCTCCTTCTCCTCGTTCGCCGATTTCCAGGATCCCAGAGAATGTGACGGTGGCAGGACCCAGCGGTTTGTGACGCTGATGGGGTGTATGCGGAACCATATCAGATGGCCGGCGGCTGCATGCCGTAGGATGACCATTCTTCCCTGGTCGGGCCATACACCCCGGGGACGCTGAGCCCCAGAAGGCGCATGACAACAATCATCTGTGCCCGGTGATGGATCTGGTGATGGACAAGAACCTGAAGTGTCATTCCACGGGGCCATTTCTCACCGTACATGTCGTCCTCCACAAGCAGATCCTTGTCCGTCCAGTCCTTTTTTACCTGCTCGAGGATCGAGATCGCGGATGCATTGTAGGCGTCGAAGATTTCCTTTGCGGTATTTGGAATCGGCGCTTTGTCGTCAGGGCCGGCCAGCGTCAATCCCGTCCGTCCGGCCATTTCGGGGATGGATGTGACAATATGCCATGCCAGACGGCCGAGCGTGCGGATGTCGGCGTGAACGGGCTGTCCCAGCGATTGTGTGGTGACGTGCTTGAGGATTTTCTGCGTGGCCTCAAGCTCCGTCTGCCACACGCGATCGAAATCTGCAATCGTGCGAATCATCTTGTACTCCAAGGCTAGTAAGGACGCAGGAACCGGATTCGTTGCTGAAAGGGTGCTCTAGAAGATAGCAGGATAGGCAATCGATATCAACAGAGAGACCGCAAGAGAATTCCTGTCCGCGGGTCTCAGGATGCAGTATGGGTATCACCCGGTCCCTTTTGTTGCCTGCTCCAGTCGATGAACACCTTTCGCGCCACGGGCTGGCAGGTCGGACAGAAGAAGACGTCGTAACCGCGGACTCCTTCCCGTCGAATCGTTGTTCCGCAGCGGGGGCAAGGTTGTCCCTGGCGGTTGCGGACTTTCATGTGATCCCGGACTTTGCTGTGGATTGGCTGTCCGGATTCCGCGACGAAGTCAATTCCGCGCTGCAGCACGGTCCTGATGGCACGGTACAGGGCCAGAAGATCATCGCCCGCAAGGGAAGCGACGAGGGTCTTCGGGTGGATCTTTGCCTCAAAGAGGATTTCATCGGCATACGCATTACCGATACTGCTCAGTGCGGTGTGATCGTTGATAAAGACACGCACCTGCTTGCGGGAGTGCTTTGCGGCAAGACGCCGGAAGAGTTCTTCGCTGAATTCCGGTGAACGCACATCTACCCCCTGATTCCCGAAGCCGGGAATAGCGGAATAGTCGCCCGAGTGCACAAGGTACACCTTTGCCATTTTCTGCTGATCGCAGATGTTGAGCCACGTGCCGTCGTCGAGTTTCAGGGCGATGAGTTTAAACCCGAGCGGATGCTCCGCGCTCTGCTGGTGCTGGATGCGTCCTCCGAGCATCAGATTAATGACAAGTTCCACCATGGAGCTCAACGTGAAACGCAGGAACGGTCCGTGAAAATCGATGTGTGTGAAGGAAAGATCCCGCAACACCTGCTCCACCGGATCGCCGATGTCGTTGCGGATGACCACCGGCTGGTGAATGGTGGCGGAAACAATGCGGCGATGCAGTACGTGACGCTGGAGATAGCGGGAGATATACAGAAGATCAGGGAGTTCGGGCATAGAAACATAGGGTCCAGGCTGTGGGATCCGTGGTCCAGGCTCGAAAGGGCCGGGCCTGGATGGGGGATACGGATGCCCCCCGCAGAAAGTGCACTTTCAAGGAGTCAGGACGTTGTGGTGATCTTGGGACGCCTGCTGATCACGCGCGAACCAATCGCTCTTATACCAGTAGACGCTGTTGCGGCCGCCGCGCTGCGCCTCGAAGAGTGCCTGCTTTGCAGTGAGCATCACCGCATCGATACTGTTACCATTGCGTGGAAAAGCCGCCACACCAATGCTGACACTTGAGGCAATGCCTTTTGGGGTGTAGCGTTGAGCGGCAATACGCTCGCGCAGACGGTTTGCGAATTCGACCGCACCTTCAAGGCCCGTATTGGCAATCATGAGCACGAACTCGTCGAACCCGTACCGTCCCCCGGCATCAACCGGCCGGAGATGCCCCTGGACGATCTTTCCCATTTCCTTCAACAAGTGGCGCGACGTGTCATAGCCATACGTGTTCACCGTGTCTTTGAAATTGTCGATGTCCAGAAGGAGCACGGTGAAGCTCTCGCTGTATTCTTCCGCCCGCGCGACCGTGGCCTTCAGGCGTTCGAGGAATGAGACGTACTTCTCGAGACCTGTTTCGTGGTCGACCATATCCAGGCGTATGTTTTCCTCGAACAACGTGGCTTTAACGATTGCCAGAGCCGCAATGTCCGCGAAGACCTGCATGAATTCGATATCTCCGGCATCAAAAGCCTCGCGTTCATTGCTGTCGCAGTGCAGATATCCCAGGGTGCGCTGGTCGACACTGATCTGCACGAGGAGACATGAGGCAAATGGATTCTCGAGTTGCACCTCCTCCGCCAGCCGGCGGTCTGCGGTGATGTCGCTGATGAGAATCGGTACGCCCGTCCATAAGAGCTTTCCGATTGCCGTAGTGGTAATCCGGCGGCGGAAGGCATTGCAGAATGTC
>Ga0209705_10001605_pt1 | contig 11983 bp, 10 predicted proteins | sample PPLLaktember2015_5_FD_187262 | JGI IMG/M metagenome (GOLD analysis project Ga0209705, IMG submission 187262) | Freshwater sediment microbial communities from Prairie Pothole Lake near Jamestown, North Dakota, USA - PPLs Lake P8 Core (1) Depth... | ecosystem: Environmental > Aquatic > Freshwater... | reverse complement strand
GGGGCATCGGCATAGTCCGCGCCGCGCTCGCCGAAGCGACGCGCGAGCCCGCGCGTCAGTCCGACGCCGGAGGTGCCCAGATCGACGATCGTCAACCCCGCTCGCGCCGCTGGCAAGAGCGCCGTTTCGCAGAGCGATTCCAGCTGCGCGCCGCCGGGAAGGCAGACGAAAAGCACGCCGGCCTGCGCCGCCACGTCCGCCGCGCTTGCGCCGAGCGCCACGCCCTGTGCAGCGAGCCGCTCCAGCGGTGCGCGCTGCGGGTCCCACGCGAGCACGGGCCGCGCGCTGTTCGCTGCGAGGTTGCGGCACATGGGCTCGCCCATGACGCCCGTGCCGATGAAGCCGAGTGTTGCGGTGTCTGCCATGAGGCCTCCTGGGGGCGCAGTATAGAATCGGCCGCTCTGCCGCCGCCTCCATGAACGACACCGCTTTTTCCGCCAGCCAGTGGATCGGCAAGCCCCTGCGCCGGCTGGAAGACGCACGCCTGCTCACCGGGCAGGCGCGCTATACCGACGACGTGCGGCCCGAAGGCGCGGCGCACGTCGCCTTCCTGCGCTCGCCGCACGCGCATGCGCGCATCGCGAAGATGGATGTCGCGGCCGCCCGCGCCGCTCCCGGCGTCGTCGCCGTCTATACGGGTGCCGACGTCGCCGCCGACGGCGTCGGCGAGATCCCCTTCACCCGCATGCACAAGCGCCAGGACGGTTCGCCGATCGTGGCGCCGCCGCGCATGCCGATCACCGTCGAGGTGGCGCGCTTCGTCGGCGACGCGGTGGCGATGGTGGTGGCCGAGTCCCGCCATCAGGCGCGCGACGCCGCCGAGCTGATCGAGGTGGACTGGGAGCCGCTCGAGGCGGTCTCGGGCCTGGAGGCGGCCGCGCGCGCCGGCAGCCTGGCCGCCTACTATCACGCCGGCGACCCGGCGGCGCGCGAAGCCGCCTTCGCCGCGGCGAAGCACGTCGTGCGCCTGCAGGTGGTGAACCAGCGCGTGGTCGCCAACCCGCTCGAGCCGCGCGCGCTCGCCGCGCAGTACGACGGGGGCGAGGGCCGCTACACGCTGTGGTGCCCGACGCAGAACGTGCACACGGTGCGCGCCCAGCTCGCCACCGCGCTCGGCGTGAAGGAAAGCGAACTGCGCATCCTGTGCAGCGACGTCGGCGGCGGCTTCGGTGCGCGCGGCTACGCCTATCCGGAGCATGCCGCGCTGTTGTGGGCGGCGAAGAAGCTGGGACGGCCCCTGCGCTGGCTCGCCGAGCGCTCGGAGAACTTTCTCGCCGAGGTGCACGGCCGCGACAACCTCACGGTGGCCGAGCTTGCGATCGACGCCGGGCACCGCTTCACCGCGCTGCGCATCCGCACGCTCGCCAACATTGGCGCCTACATCTCGAGTTTCGGCGCGGCCGTGCCGGCGATGTCGGGGGCGCGCGCGCCCACCGGCGTGTACGCCATCCCGGCGCTCGAGCACGAAGTGAAGATGATGTTCACGAACTCTTCGCCCGTGGACGCCTACCGCGGCGCGGGCCGCCCGGAGATGGGCTACCTCATCGAGCGCCTCGTGGATCGCGCCGCCGCGCAGCTCGGGGTGGACCGGGTCGAGCTGCGTCTGAAGAACCTGGTGCCGGCCGCGAGCATGCCTTACGCCAATCCGGTGGGCCAGACCTACGATTGCGGCGACTTCGAGAAGGTGCTGCGCGCGGCGCTGTCGATGTCCGACTGGCAAGGCTTTGCCGCGCGCAAGGCTGCCGCGCAAGCGCGCGGCCTGCGCTACGGGCGTGGGCTCGCCTGCTACGTGGAGATCACCGGCAGCGCGCGACTCACCGAGACCGTGCGCATGATCGCCGCGGCGGACGGCACGCTGGAGGTGGATTCGGGCACCCAATCGATCGGGCAGGGCCTGTGGACGTCTTACGCGCAAGTGGTGGCCGACACACTCGGCATCGATCCGCAGAAGATTCGCGTGGTGCAGGGCGACAGCGACCTGCTGCCCGCGGGCGGCGGCGCGGGCGGCTCGCGCGGGCTGCAGGTGGGCGGCAGCGCGGCGCTGGCCGGCGCGATCGCGCTCATCGAGGCGGCGCGCCCGCTCGCCGCGCAGGCGCTGGAGGCCGCGGCGACGGACCTGGAGTACGGCGAAGGGCGCTTTCGCATCGCCGGCACCGACCGCGGCATCGGCCTCGCCGAGCTTGCGGCGACGCAGCCGGAGCAGCGCATCGTGTGCGAGCACACGTCCACGGTGAAGGGGCAGACCTGGCCGAACGGATGCCAGGTCGCCGAAGTGGAAGTGGATCCCGAGACCGGCGCGGTGCGCGTGGCGCGCCACTTTTCGGTGGACGACATCGGCCGCGTCATCAACCCGCTCACCGCCGAGTCGCAGATCCACGGCGGCGTGGCGCAGGGCCTCGGCCAGGCGCTGTTCGAGCACTCCGTGTACGACGAGACCGGGCAGCTGCTGACCGGCTCGTTCATGGACTACGCCATGCCGCGCGCCGACGACCTGCCCGAGCTGCACGCGCAGTTCGACGAATCGGTGCCGACGCAGCAGAATCCGCTCGGCGCCAAGGGCGCGGGCGAGGCGGGCTGCCACGGCGCCGTACCGGCCATCGTCAACGCCGTGATCGACGCGCTCGGCGTAGGGGAAATCGACATGCCGCTCACGCCCGAGCGCGTGTGGCGCGCGCTGCACAAAGGCGGCTGATGGCTCAGTACGTCTACACCATGCGCCGGGTACAGAAGATCGTGCCGCCGAAGCGCGAGATCCTGAAGAACATCTCGCTCAACTTCTTCCCCGGGGCGAAGATCGGCGTGCTCGGCCTGAACGGCTCGGGCAAGTCCAGTCTGCTCAAGATCATGGCGGGCGAGGACGAGAACTACGAAGGCGAAGTGGTGCGCATGCCCAACATCAAGGTGGGCTTCCTGCCGCAGGAGCCGGTGCTCGATCCGCACAAGACCGTGCGCGAGATCGTGGAGGAAAGCCAGGGTGATCTGGCGGCGGCGAAGAAGCGCCTGGACGAGGTCTATGCCGCCTACGCCGAGCCGGACGCCGACTTCGACAAGCTCGCCGCCGAGCAGGCGCAGCTGGAGGCGATCGTCAACGCAGGCGGCAGCGGGCAGGAACTGGAGATCGCGGCCGACGCGCTACGCCTGCCGCCTTGGGAGCAGAAAATCGAAGTGCTCTCGGGCGGCGAAAAGCGCCGCGTCGCGCTGTGCCGGCTGCTGCTGTCCAAGCCCGACCTGCTGCTGCTCGACGAACCCACCAACCACCTCGACGCGGAGAGCGTGGAGTGGCTGGAGCAGTTCCTGCAGCGCTTTCCGGGCACCGTGGTGGCGGTGACGCACGACCGGTACTTCCTCGACAACGCCGCGGGCTGGATCCTGGAGCTGGACCGCGGGCGCGGTATCCCGTGGGAGGGTAACTACTCCTCCTGGCTCGAGCAGAAGGAAAAGCGCCTCGAGCTCGAGCAGAGCCAGGACGCGGCGCGTATCAAGAGCATGCAGGCGGAACTGGAGTGGGTGCGCCAGAACCCGAAGGGCCGGCAGTCCAAGTCCAAGGCGCGCCTCGCGCGCTTCGAGGAGCTGTCGCAGTACGAGCACCAGCAGAGGAACGAAACCCAGGAAATCTTCATCCCGGTCGCCGAGCGCCTCGGCAACGAGGTGATCGAGTTCAAGGACGTGTCCAAGGGCTACGGCGATCGCCTGCTCATCGACAAGCTCTCGTTCAAGGTGCCGCCCGGGGCGATCGTCGGCATCATCGGGCCCAACGGCGCGGGCAAGTCGACGCTGTTTCGCATGATCGGCGGCAAGGAAAAGCCGGACGCCGGCAAGGTGACGATCGGCAAGACGGTGAAGCTCGCGCACGTGGACCAGTCGCGCGACGTGCTGCAGGCGGACAAGTCGGTGTTCGAGGACATCTCCGGCGGCCAGGACAACATCACGGTGGGCAGGTTCTCCATGCCCACGCGGTCCTACCTCGCACGCTTCAACTTCCGCGGCGCCGACCAGCAGAAGCTCGTCGGCCAGCTCTCCGGCGGCGAGCGCGGGCGGCTGCACATCGCCAAGATGCTGGTATCGGGCGGCAACGTGCTGCTGCTGGACGAGCCGTCCAACGACCTCGACGTGGAAACGCTACGCGCGCTGGAGGAGGCGCTGCTGGAGTTCGCGGGCAGCGTGCTGGTCATCTCGCACGACCGCTGGTTCCTCGATCGCATCGCCACCCACATCCTGGCGAGCGAGGACGATTCGCAGTGGGTGTTCTTCAACGGCAACTACCAGGAGTACGAGGCCGACAAGCGAAAGCGCCTCGGCGAGGAGGCCGCGCGGCCGCACCGCATCCGCTACAAGCCCCTCAAGAAATAGCGCGTCGCTGCGAAACGCGCGCGTAGATCCCGCCGGCGAGCAGCGCCGCGGTGAGGCACAGCAGCGTCAGCGATACCGGGCGCTCGACGAAGATGGCGAAAGACCCGCTGGAGATGGTGAGCGACTGGCGCAGCGACTGCTCGGCGAGCGGCCCGAGCACCAGCGCCAGCACCAGCGCCGCAGGCGAGAAGCCGCCCAGGCGCATGAAGAACCCGGCGACGCCCGCGGCCAGCATGAGCCAGGTCTCGATCAGGCTGCCGTTCACGCTGTAGGTACCGATGGTGCAGATGACGATCACCGAGGGGGCGAGCAGCCGGTAGGGCAGCTTGATCATCTGCACGAACAGCGGGATGGCGAAGATGTTGAGCGCGAGCAGCGCCATGTTTCCGAGGTACATGCTGGCGATGAGGCCCCAGGCGAACTCGGGCTTTTGCGCCATCAGCAGCGGCCCCGGCGTCAGGCCCCAGAGGATGAACGCGGCGAGCAGCACGGCGGTGGCCGCGGAGCCGGGGATGCCGAGGGTGAGCAGCGGCACCATGGCGCCGGAAGACGCGGCGTTGTTCGCCGCCTCCGGCCCGACGAGGCCGGCCATCGCGCCCTTGCCGAATTTCTCCGGCGTGCGCGACACCGACTTCTCGATCGAGTAGGACATGAGCGAGGCGACGGTCGCGCCGGCGCCGGGCAGCACGCCCACCACGAAGCCGAGCAGCGAGCCGCGCGCGAGCGACCAGCGCGTCTCGACGTAGTCGCGCAGCTCCGGCCAGAAGCGCCCGCCCTTCTCGAGGCGCACGACGCCGCCGCTGCCCGTGACGTGCAGGCCGCTCCAGAACGCGTAGTAGAGCTCGCCCAGGCCGAACAGGCCGATGGCCACCGGGATGAAGTCGATGCCGCCGATCAGCTCGGCCGAGCCGAAGGTGTAGCGGCTGTTGCCCGTTTCCAGGTCGACGCCCACCGTGCCGAGCGCGAAGCCGATGAGCGCCGAGACCAGCCCCAGGCGCCAGTTGCCGCCGATCATGACGATCAGCGTGGCGAGGCCCATCATCACCAGCAGGAAGAACTCCGGCGGGCCGAAGCTGCGCGCCAGCTGCGCAAAGGGCGGCGCGAGCAGCGTGATCAGCACCACGCCGAACGTGCCGCCGACGAACGAGGCGACGGCCTGCATGACGAGCGCCGGGCCCGCGCGCCCCTGCTGCGCGAGCGGATAGCCGTCGAAGGTGCTCGCCACCGAGGAGGACTCGCCCGGCGTGTTGAGCAGGATCGAGGTGATGGTGCCGCCGTACTGCGAGCCGTAGTAGATGGCGGCGAGCATGATGACCGCGCCCGCCGGCTCCATGCCGAAGGTGATCGGCAGCAGCACCGCGAGCGCCGCCGCGGGGCCGAAGCCGGGAATGATGCCGACGACCATGCCGATCATCACGCCGGCGAACAGGTAGGCCAGGTTGAGCGGCGTCACGGCGACCGTGAAGCCGAGCCACAGGTTGGCGAACAGGTCCATCAGAAGCCGAACGGCCCGCGCGGCACGGCGGCGTTCAGCCAGACGCGGAACACGAGGTAGATCGCAGCCGGCAGCAGCGTCGCGAGCAGCACGTTCTGCAGCGTGCGCCGGCGGTTGAGCAGCGCGAGCGCCGCCGCGAGGTAGGCGAGCATGGCGAGCAGGCCGCCGAGCGGCTCCAGCGCGGCGACGAACAGGGCCGACAGGACGGCGAGCGCCGCGGTCACCCGCCCGTGCCCGGAGACGGGCTCGGGCGCTCGGCGGCGCAGTTCGTCCCCCAGGCTCCAGGCGGTGAGCGCGACGAGCGCGACGCCGATGAGGCGCGGAAAGAAGGCGGGCCCGAGCCGGCCGGCCGAGGACAGCCACGCCAGTTCCGCGAACGCGATCCAGGCGTAGCCGCAGGCGGCGGCGAGCAGGCCGGCGAGAAAGCCGGCGCGCATGGTCACCCTGCTACTTGATGGCGCCCGACTTCCTCAGGATGTCGGCGAAGGTGCCCTGCGTCCTTTGCAGGAAGGCGCGGAAGTCCTCGCCGTAGAGGATGTTCTCGGTGAGGACCTGCTTGTCGATGTAGTCCTTCCATTCGGGGGTGGCGACGACCTTCTTCATGGTGTCGATCCACCACTGCTGCGCCTCCTTCGGCACGTCCGGCGGCAGCACGAGCCCGCGCGGCAGCGAGATGCCGATGTCGTAGCCGAGCTCGCCGAAGGTGGGCACCTTGCCCAGCGCCGCCGGCGTGCTCTTGCCGCTGTAGGCGAGTGCGCGCATGTCGCCCGACTGCAGCAGGCCCAGCACCTCGCCGGGATTGGACATCGCCGCGTCCAGCGCGCCCGAGAGCAGCGCCGTGATCAGTTCGCCCTGCTTGTTGAAGGCGACGTAGTTGAAGGTAAAGCCGGCCTTCTCCGAAACGAGCTTGGGCACGATGAAGTCGATGTTCACCGCGCCGATGCCGCCGATCGAGGGTGCCTTCGCCTTCGCCGCGGCGATGAACTCCTGCAAGGTCTTCGCCTTGGAGCCCTTGTTGACCACCATCAGCATGTCGTCGGAGGCGAGCAGCGCGATCGGCGTGAAGCTGCCGGGCTGCCAGGCCGTGTTGGCCTGCAGCGGCGTGGTGATGAAGCTGCCGCTCGTGCTGGTGATGTGGTACGGGTTGCCCTTCTGGGCGAACACGAAACCCCAGCCCTTGGCGCCGCTGCCGCCGGGCTTGTTGTCGGCGACGATGGTCTGCGGGTAGAGCTTGTACTTCTCCAGGATCGAGATCAGCGTGCGCGACATGATGTCGTTGCCGCCGCCCGGTCCGAAGGCGATGGTCCAGTCCAGGCGCTTGCTCGGATAGCGGTCCTGGGCCGCGGCGGGTGCCGCGAAGACGAGCGCGGCGGCGATGACGGCCACGTGTTTCAACAGGTTCATGGTGGTTTTCCTCCCTCTTGGGATAGTCTCCCACAACTGCGGCGAAAAAGGACAACGGAGGCCGACATGGCAGGCACGGACACCGGACAGGATCTGCTGTACGAGGTGCGCGACGGCATCGGGCGGGTGACGTTCAACCGGCCGCAGGCGCGCAATGCGCTGACGTTCGCGATGTACGACCGCCTCGCGGAGGTCTGCGAGGCGGCGAACCAGGACCGCTCGATCAAGGCGCTGCTGCTGACCGGGGCAGGGGAGAAGGCGTTTGCGGCAGGGACCGACATCTCCCAGTTCCGCGCCTTCGACAAGCCGCAGGACGCGCTCGACTACGAGGCGCGCATCGACCGGGTGCTGGGGGCGCTGGAGCGCTGCCGGGTTCCCACCGTGGCCGCGCTCCGGGGCGCCTGCACGGGGGGCGGCGCGGGAATTGCCGTGTGCTGCGACCTGCGCATCGCGGCAACCAGCCTGAAGATGGGCTTTCCGGTCGCCCGCACGCTCGGCAACTGCCTGTCCAGCGGCAATTACGCCCGGCTCGCCGCCCTGGTCGGTCCCGCGCGGGTGAAGGACATGATCTTCCGCGCCCGGCTCATCGAGGCGCCCGAAGCGCTGGCGATCGGGCTGGTCACCGAGGTGCTCGAGGATGCGGCGGTGATGGCGCGCGCCGAGGAGGTGACGCAGCTGGTTGCGAGCCAGGCGCCGCTCACCCTGCAGGCGACCAAGGAGGCCCTGTTGCGGCTGCGCCCGGTCCTCGCGCCCGGCGCGGGCGATGACCTGGTCCTCATGTGCTACATGAGCCGGGATTTCCGCGAAGGCATGCAGGCCTTTCTCGACAAGCGCAAGCCCGCCTGGCAGGGCATGTAGGGTGGGCCCATGGCCCACCCTACGCTAAAGTAAACCATGGCCGCCGAGTTCAAGTACGTCCTGCCGGTCGCGGAAACGCAATGGAAGTTCGAGGGCGCTTCCGAGACCGCCTTCACCTGGAACTACGACACGCGGAGCGAAGAGTTGCTGCGCCTGTACGCCAAGGGCAAGCAGCAGCAGTGGGACGCCGACACGCGCATCGACTGGTCGCTCGAGGTGGATCCCGACGATCCGATGCAGATCGTCGAGGAGATGATGCCGCTGTACGGCACGCCGCTCTACGAGCGCCTGTCCGCGCGGCACAAGTCCGACCTGCGCTACCACAGCCAGGTGCACAATCTGTCGCAGTTCCTGCATGGCGAGCAGGGCGCACTGGTGTGCGCGGCGCGCATCGTGCAGGACGTGCCGACCCTGGAATCGAAGTTCTACGCCGCCACGCAGGTGATGGACGAGGCGCGCCACGTCGAAGCCTACCGGCGCCTGCTGATGGAGAAGTTCCGCTTCGCCTACCCGATCTCGCCGCCGCTCAAGCGCCTGCTCGAGCAGGCGCTGACCGACCAGCGCTGGGATTTCACCTACCTGGGCATGCAGGTGCTGATCGAAGGCCTGGCCCTCGCCGCGTTCCAGCGCATCCGCGATTACGCCAAGAACCCGCTGTGCCAGGCGGTGAACGCGTACGTCATGCAGGACGAGGCGCGCCACGTCGCCTTCGGCCGCATCGCGCTGCGCGAGTACTACCCGCAGCTCACCGCGGCCGAGCGGCGCGAGCGCGAGGAGTTCGTGATCGAGGGCTCGCACTTCCTGCGCGACCGGCTCAATTCCGAGGAAATGTGGGAGGCGATCGGCATCGACCCGAAGGACGCGATGGCCGCGCACCACGCCTCCGAGGGCCAGGTGCGCTTCAGGAAGCGCCTGTTCAGCCGCATCGTGCCCACGGTGAAGGACATCGGCCTGTGGAGCGGGCGCGTGCAGAAGGTCTACGCCGACATGGGCGTGCTGCACTACGGCGAGCGCAACGCCCAGGAGATGCTCGACCGCGACGCCGCCGTGGCCGAGGAGTTCGACAAGCTGCTCGCGGCGCGCGTCAGCCCGACAGGATGATCACCGCGATGCCGAGCGCGAGCAGCGCCATCCCGGCGAGCTCGAGGCGCGTCATGCGTTCGCGAAACAGCTTTCTCGACACGGCGTAGCTGAACAGGAGCTCCACCAGCCCGAGCGTGCGCACGTGCGCTGCGGGTTGCAGCGCGAATGCGCTGAACCATCCGGCGGAGGCCGCGGCGCCCATGAAGCCGGCGAACAGCGACGGGCGCCACAGCCGGAACGTCGCGCCGACCACTGCGGGTGTCTTCCACAGCAGCCAGCCGCCGAGCAGCACCGTCTGGATAACCTGCGCCACAGCGAGCGCGGTGGCTGCATTCATGAGGAATGAGCCCTCCAGCGCGAGCGCTGCACCGCGGTAGCCGATGGCGGCGAACGCAAACCCTGCGCCCGAGGCGAGGCCAAGGAGTGCCGGGCGCGTGCCCAGGCCGGTGACGAGGGCCGCAAACGGGCGCTGCGGATCGGCGGGCGAAAGGAGCAGCACCCCGAGCGTGCCGCAGGCCACTGCGACGATCGCTGGCGCGGACAGTGGATCGCCGAGGAAGGCGAGGCCGAACACCGCGATCTGCAACAGCTCGGTCTTGGAGTAGGCCACGCCCAGCGCGAAGCTGCGCGCTTCCATCGCCGCGAGCAGGAACGCGGTGGCGGCGATCTGCGCCACCGCGCCGAGCGTTACCCAGCCGAGGAACGCCCAGCCGGGATCGGGAATCGGCTCAGCGCGCCATGCGTGGACGATCGCCAGCCACGCCAGAGCGAACGGCAGGCCGTACAGGAACCGCACCAGCGTCGCGCCGAGCGTTCCGAGCGCCGCCGTGAGACTGCGCTGGGCGGTGTTGCGCAGCGTCTGCGCGAACGCGGCCCACACGGTCAGGGCGATCCACAGGTGTCCCGAGTCTTGCACCGCCGCGATCATAGGGCATGGCGCGGCTCGGCCCGGCCTGGGGTTGCGCATTGGCGGGTCGCGGCTGCATGCGCGGCGCTTCGATCTGGCGTGGCTGCGGGTTGGGTGCCTGCATACGCGGGGCCTGCACCCGGGGTGCGTCGACGCGCGGCGGTGGCACGCGTGGCGCTTCGATCCGGCGTGGCTGCGGGTTGGGTGCCTGCATACGCGGGGCCTGCACCCGGGGTGCATCGACGCGCGGCGGTGGCACGCGTGGCGCTTCGATGCGCCGCGGCGGCGGCGACGCGCCCAGGGCCGGCGGCATCGGGCGCGCCTGCGGCGCGAGGCGCACGGGTGCCGGGCGCGTTGCCTCGAGCCCGCGACGCTCGACCGGCCGGTGCACGACGGGCCGCTGCTGTACGTGTTGGCGCTCGAGGTACCGACGGGGCACCGGCGCATGCCGCCACTTGCCGATCTGGATCGGACGGTACGTGCGCCCGTGCGGGCGCAGGTAGTGGTTTTGCACATGCACCACCTTCACGTGGTGGTGGTGCCAGTCGAAGTCGCCGAAGAAGAACCCGGCCGTGACGCCGATGCCCACGCCCCACCAGAACCCCGGGCGCGCCACGGTGTAGCCGGGCCAGGCCGCCCAAACGACCGGCGGATGCGCGGGCCAGCCCCAGGCGCCGTAGACCACCCAGGGATCGTAGTAGGGCACGTAGACCACGCGCGCATCGGCGGGCTCGATGACGATGACCTCGCCTCCCGACACCACGCGCAGGCGCTCGTCCGGCATCAGGTGCCCGGCGGCCTGAGCGCGCTGGCGCAGCCGCTGCACGGCCGCCATCACCTCCGGTTCCTGCCCGAGGAAGGCCGCGCCAAGACGCCGCGTCCAGTCGAGCTGCTCGTCCATGCGTTGGAGCAGGTGGGGAAAAGCAACCAGCGACTGGACGCTCGGGTCCCAGGGCTCGTCCGTCACCCTCGTCACCGCCTCGTCGCCTTGCAGGCCGGGATGGGCGCGCGTCCAGCGCGCCGCCTCGACCACGTCGAGCGGATAGGTGGCGGCCATCAGGACCTGCGACAGGAGCGCATCGGGGTACAGCGCGACGGGCGCGAGCATCTGGTCGAGCTCGGCCTCGGCGAAGCGCTCCTCGGCCTGCGCGGGCAGGCTGACCAGCAAGGCGAGCAGGGCGGCGAACAGTGTTCTCATGGGCGTAACCTCCACCCACGTTGTACGCCCCGCCTGACTTACATTCGCCTCAAAAGTGCGGCGAATTGAAACAGGATGTTTCGATCAGTCCGCGGGCTTCTCGAGCGCCGGCAGCGGGAGCTCGGACGACAGGTCCTCGTGCGCCATGGCGGGGGCGCGGTCCGCGGCGCTCGCGGGCTGCGAGCCCTTCTTGGGACGCCCCGGACGGTAGAACACCTGGAAAGGCTTCACCGGCGGCACCGGCGGCGGGTTTTCCAGGAAGCGGCAATCGGATTCCGTCGGCATGCTCGCCATGGCACCGATGCGGGCGCCCTTGAAGAACACGGTGTAGCGCAGCATGTGCGCGGAGCCGGGGATCGGCTGCGCGATGACCTCGTACTTGCCGACCATGAAGCGGGTGCGCGGCTGGCGGCCGGGGATCTCTCTCAACATGCAGGACCTCTAGAAAATCGGGGTCAGACCCCGAAACCCAGTGATAAGTAAGAATCGGGGTCTGACCCCGTTTCTCCTAACGCCGTCGCCGGCGTCGCGAGCGGATCATGAGCCAGCCCCCCAGCATGCCGCCGAGGTGGGCGAAGTGAGCAACGCCCGAAGCCGTTCCGGTGACGCCGAAATACAGCTCCAGAGCCCCGAACAGTACCACGAACACGCGCGCCGGCAGTGGAATGGGCGGGAAAAGCAGGATTAC
>Ga0209705_10001601_pt1 | contig 12001 bp, 10 predicted proteins | sample PPLLaktember2015_5_FD_187262 | JGI IMG/M metagenome (GOLD analysis project Ga0209705, IMG submission 187262) | Freshwater sediment microbial communities from Prairie Pothole Lake near Jamestown, North Dakota, USA - PPLs Lake P8 Core (1) Depth... | ecosystem: Environmental > Aquatic > Freshwater... | reverse complement strand
CACGCCACGGGGAATGCGGTTCCCCAGAATTTCTCCACCGGGCGCTACGCACTCACGCACTCCGGCCCGCCGCGGACTTTCGCTATGGCTCATCCCTGATCGCGCCCCGCCTAGCGTTCGCCCTGGCCGAGTTCCTCGAGGTAGAGGATGGCGGTCTGGATGCCACGCGCGAACATCTCCAGGCTGTAGTGCTCGTTGGCGGCGTGCAGCCCGTCACTGTCCAGGCCATAGCCCATCATCACCACCGGAATCCCCATCAGGTCGGCGATGTCCGCCACCACCGGGATGCTCCCGCCGCCGCGGGTGAACACTGGCGTGTGCCCCCAGCCTGCTTCATAGGCGCGCGACGCCGCCCGCATCTCCGGCAGGTCGAAGGGGATCAAGGCCGGCTTGCCCTTGGTCACCAGGCTGACGGTCACCTTGACCGTGGGCGGCGCCAGGCTCTCGATGTGCTTCTTCAGCAGGGCGAAGATCTTGTCCGGATCCTGCTTGCCCACCAGGCGCGAGCTGAGTTTCGCGCCCGCCTTGGCTGGGATGATCGTCTTCGGGCCCGGGCCGCTATACCCGCCCCAGATTCCGTTGATGTCCAACGTCGGCCGGGCCGACACTCGCTCGCGGATCGTGTACTGTTCGTCGCCCCACAGCGCCGGCACGCCCGTCGCTTGCTTGAACTGCGCTTCGGTCAGCGGGTTGCGGGCGATCATCTCCCTTTCTTCGGAGGTGAGCGGCACCACATCGTCGTAGAAGCCCGGGACGGCGATCGTGTGGTCGGGGTTGTACAGTTTGCCCAGCATTTCGACCAGCGCCAGGACCGGGTTGTGCGTCGCCCCACCCCAGAATCCGCTGTGCAGATCTTCCTTGGGGCCTTCGACCTCGACCTGAATGTAGGTCATCCCCCGCAGGCTGTGCGTGATGGCCGGCTCCTCGACCACGCGCATCGAGGAGTCGCTGATCACACATACATCGGATCGAAGGAGCTCGAGGTGCTCCTTGATGAAGGGCGTGAGGTTGGGAGAGGAGACCTCCTCCTCGCCTTCCAACAGGAGCTTCAGGTTGACCGGCGCCCCGCCGGAGGACTTGAGATAGGCCTCCAGCGCCTTGACGTGAATGAACAGCTGTCCCTTGTCGTCCGTGGCGCCCCGGGCGTAGACCTTGCCCTCGCGCACCACGGGCTCGAACGGCGGTGCGCTCCAACCGTCCTCCAGGGCCGCCGGGACCACGTCGTAGTGCCCGTAGACCAGCACCGTCGGCTTGTCCTTGCCCGCGCCGAGCCACTCGGCGTAGACCACCGGATGCCCGGCGGTCTCCATCACCCGGGCGCTCTTCAGGCCCAGCCCGGCAAGATGATCGGCCAACCACTGCGCCATACGGCGCACGTCGCCGGCATGGGCGGGATCGGTGCTGATGCTGGGGATGCGCAGCATCTCGAGCAATTCCTGCTGGAACCGGTCGGCGTGCTCACGTGCAAACTGTCGGGCGGCGTTGCTGTCTGCTGTCATCGTAACCTTCCCATGGGTTGCCTACGTCGTGGCCGGGCTAGCTGACGGCGGATGCCTTGCGCCTGGCGCGCCTCGGCCCGCGGCCCTCGGAGGCGTCGTCGGCTTGCTCCGCCGGGACTTCACCCGGCACATAGCCTGGAAGCCCGCCAGCCGGGAAGACCGCCAGCAGAGAGATTCCGGCCAGGATCAGGAAGGTCGCCTTCAGCGCTCTTAACCGGGCGGCGGCGTTGATTGCCACCAGTTCGGTCACCTGGGAGGAGCTTGCGTCCGTGGCGCGCAGGACCTCCACCAGCTGCTCGTTGCTCACGAATTCCACGTTGTCCAGCGGAAGTTGGGCCTGGAGCGGAGCTGGCACCAAAGCGCTGGCAGCCAGGCTGACCGAGAGGAACAGGCTCAGCAGCCCAACGGCCATGACGCTGGCAAAGGCGGTTCCCAGGGCCGTCGAGAGGTTGTTGGCCACGCCGCGCAACGCTCCCACGTCCCCGGCGAGCTCCTTGGGCGAGCTGGTCACCAGCACGTTGAAGAGCACAGTGAGCAGTGAGCCTTCTCCCAGACCGAGGATGACCAGGCCCAGGATGACCACCGGGGTGCCCCAGTCATTGCGAATGGTGATGGCCAGCACCACCAGGCCGATGGAAACCAGGATGAAGCCGATGCGGGCGATCTGGCGGGGGGAGTAGCGGACAAACAGGCGGACGATCAGGACGGCGCTGGCGAAGATTGCCAGCGTGTAGGGGATCACCGCCACGGAGGTCTGCAAGCTTGTGCGTCCCTGAACGATCTGGATGTAGACCGGGATCAGGAAGTTCACCGCCGGGCCGACGGCGCTCATGATCAGGAGCGAGAAGGTCGCGCTGCGTTCCGCAGGTGAGTCGAGCACCTCGAGCGCGATCAGCGGGCTCTGTCCGAGCAACTGCCGGTTGTGGCTCCAGCTGAAGAAGGCCTGCCCCACCACCACCCCAACCAGAACCATCAGCGGCGCCGGGGAGAGTCCAAACAGGCTGATGGGGGCTGCGGGCTTCGCCAGGATCACCCCCCAGGCGGTCAGGTTGTTGAAGCCCAGGCTGATCAGGATGACGGCAATCGCCGCCAGAACGGCCCCGACCCAGTCGATCCGTATGCCCTTCTGCCGGGCGACCGGCTGCAGGCGAAAGCTCAGGGCCAGCACAACGAGCGAGACAAAGAACAGCAAGCCGAAAGAGAAACGCCAGCTGAGGGCAGTGCCCAGGAAGCCGGCGATCAAGAAGGCCAGCACACCGGAAACGGCCGGGGCACCTGCCAGCAAGCCCAGCGCCTGCGCCTGCTGCCCGCCGCGGTAGTTGGCGGCGATCAGCACCACCAGCGTCGGCACCAGCGCGGCTGCCGCCAGCCCGGCCAGCGCCTGGGCATTGGTCATGGCCCTCTCATCCACGCTGAGCGCCATCATCGCCATCGCGCCGCCGTGCAACACGGCGGTCAGCTGGAACATCAGGCGTGCCCCGAGCAATGCGCCGAGCTTGGCGCCCAGCATGACGAAAGCCGCCACAAACAGCGAGTACACCACGAGCGCCGTGCCCACGCTGGTCGCCGGCAGGCCGAGCTCCTCGACGATCGGACCCACCGAGATCGGGATGGCGTTGACGTTGAAGCCCATCTGGATCTGCGCCAGCAGGATCACCAGCATGGGGAGCCAGGAGGCTTTGAGCGGGGTGGAGGGAGTCGCAGGCGAGCTGGCAGGTTCTGTCATGCTGGCATGCCCTCAGCGATCGTGCGCCTGACGGCGCCAGTCCCCCGAAGGTGCCCGCCTACGCCCACCTGCCCGCTCGAGCGTCTGCGGGCGAAGCCATCGATTGGGGTGGGACCTGGTCGACGAGGGAACCGGCGCCGGCTGGTCGTCGGATGCACGAGTTTACCATATCCAGGTACTCAAGTCACCTCGTACGGACAACTAACTGCGCGGATCGGGTTTCGACGCGAGGAGATTCAGGCCCAGGCGCTCCGAGAGGAAGCGGGTGGCAAGCTGGCCGCGCACGCTGTTGCCCGCCGAGTCGAGCGGCGGCGCGAAGGTAGCCAGACCTCCCTTCCCCGGCGCGATGGTGACGATCCCTCCGCTCACCCCGCTCTTTCCCGGCAGGCCGATGTCGTACAGCCACTCGCCGGAGTGCTCGTACAGCCCGGCGGTCGCCATCACCGCCAGCACGCGTGCGCAGGTGCCGGCATCGATGACCCGATCGCCGGTCACCGGATTCACCCCGCCGTCCGCCAGGGTGGCGCCCATCACCGCCAGATCCTGCACGCTCACTTTGAGGGCGCACTGCCGCGTGTAGATGTCGGTCGCCTGGATCGGATCGAAGTAGATCCGCTTGTAGCTCTCCAGCAAGCAGGCAATCCCCCGATTGCGGGTGTTCGACGACGCCTCGGACGAGTAGACCTCGGGATCGAGTTCGAGCAGGTGTCCGGAGAAGCGCGAAAGCCCCTGCTGGATGAATCCCCACTTTGCCTCGGCGGTGTCTCCGGGCACCAGGCTGGTGGCGGCGATCGCGCCAGCATTCACCATCGGATTGCCCGTGCGCGTCGGACTGGACTCGATCGCCGCCACAGAGTTGAACGGCTGCCCGGTGCTGTCAACACCCAGCAGTTCGCGCACCCGATCGGGGCCAAGTTCTTGGCATACCAGAGCGAAGACAAAGGGCTTGGAGATGCTTTGGATCGAGAATTCCCAATGCTGATCTCCGGCGCCAAACACCGCGCCGTTCACGGCGACGATGCACACTCCGAAGAGCTCACGTGGGCTCCGCGCCAGCGCCGGGATGTAGTCGGCCACGTCGCCTTCATCGTTGCCACGGTACCTGGAGTGAGCTTCGGTCACCAAAGCCCGGACACGCTCGGCCGGGGGCAGGTGCCCCGTCGAGATGATCTGCTCATCGCTTTCAGCGCGTTGGTGCATATCCATCCCCCATTGCCGTTCGCCGCTCTCGCCTTGACCGCCGCGGTGGCCTTCTGACATCCGGTGCGTCACAGCCTAGGTGCGACCAGGAGTGCTCGGACGCCGCACCCATCGCGGCTCGCGCGTTCTCCGGGCGGGAGCATGCCACCTCCCGCCCTTGCGGCGTGTCAACGCATGCCAGTCATCCGCTGGCAGCGCCTGGCTGGCGAGGGCCTTCGCCTTTCCAGGGAAACGCAAATTGCAGCGGCCGACGCCTAGAGGGTGCGCCCTATCAGCCTGCCGCCCGGTCGGCGGGCCACTGCATCCCCTCAGCCGCCCTCGCGGCGGGTCCGCGTTGCAGGTCAACCGATCAAGCCCGTCAGGCCTTTGTAGAAGAACGCCAGTCCGAATACCAGCGAGACTGCGATGGCGATCGTGCGGCTGTTGCGGTCCAGCCAACCCTGCGCTGCCCGCAGCGGCGTGGCGGCCCGCTGCGGCGCGAGGGCGTACGCCAGGATCGGCGGCAAGACCAGCGCCTGTGTGACCAGGGTGTAGAACAGGTACAACCCGGCGAAGCCGGCGACGCTCGGCATCCCACCCTGGATCACGTCGATGGCCGTCAAGGTGAAGACCCACTGTTTGACGGCGATGGTGATGAGGAGCGCGCCTGCGCCAAACGCCTTGAGCGGGGACAGGCTGCCCAGGGTGGCCATCCACTGCGGGGGCGGATCGTCCGGATCGGTCTGCTTGCGCCACTTCCGAAACGCCGCGAGCAGCAGCAGCACGCCCAACACCATCAGGAGTGTGGAGGCGATGATCTCAGGTCCCTCTTCAGGGTGTGCTTCGGCCGCCGCTCCGAACACGGGACCGAACAGTAGCCCCTGCGCCAGGCGAACGGCCAGCGTGCCCGCCACCAGCGCCAGGGCGGCGCGCACCCCTCCCTGGCCCAGCAGGACCAGCAGGATCAGGATGGGGTAGATTGGCACCAGCGTCGCGCCCAGGATCAGGGGAAGAAGATCGAGCAACACGTCGTTCATGGGACGCCCGTCCGACTGGAAGCCGGCTGCCTCCGAGCCGCCCCGATACTACCACGGCAGACAGCCGGATGACGCCCTTCGCGTTCCCTCACCAGGAAGCTACCGACGGTGGAGGGTTCCCTCCAATGAGAATGCTACCGAGAGGGAACCGTGGGCGAGCCCGAACCGATCAGCCTCGCTGAGCGCCACAAGTACCTCCGCCTGCCCCAGCCGATCTTTCTGGGAGTCAGCCGCCGAGATCGAAGCCGGCTGCTGGACCAGGCCGCCCTTCCCCGGCGCGAGGGTGACGATCCCCCCGCTCACCCCGCTCTTGCCCGGCAGGCCGATGTCGTACAGCCACCCGCCGGAGTGCTCATACAGCCCGGCCATCGCCATCACCGCCAGCGCCCGGGCGCAGGGGACGGCATCCATGACCCGATCGCCGGTGACCGGATTCAATCCGCCTTCCGCCAGGGTGGCGCCTATCACCGCCAGATCCTGCGCGCTCACCCTGAGGGCGCACTGCCGCGTGTGGGTGTCGGTCGCCAGGATCGGGTCGAAGAAGCTCCGGCCGTGGCTCTCCAGCAGGCCAGCGATCTCCTGCTTGCGCGTGTTGGAGGCCGCCTCAAATGAGTGGCCCTCGGGATCCAGTTCGAGCAGGCGGCCGGCAAAGCGGGAAAGCCCCTGCTGGAAGAAGTCCCATTTCTCGTCTGCGGTATCTCCCGGCGCCAGGCTGGAGGCGGCTAGTGCGCCGGCGTTCACCAACGGATTGCCGGTGTGCGTCGGAGTGGACACGATGGCCATTACAGAGTTGAATGGATGGCCGGTGGCGTCGATGCCGAGCAGTTCCCGCGCCCGATCGGGGCCGAGCTCCTGGCAGATCAGGGCGAAGACGCAAGGCGCGGAGATGCTCTGAGTCGAGCAGAGCGTGTTCAGATCTCCCGCCCGCAGGACGCGCAGCTGACACTGACGATCCACAGCCTGAAGAGCTAACGCTAGCTCTGCGCCAGCGCCGGGATGTAGTCGGCCACCTCGCCACCATCCATCAACTGGAAACGGGTGTAGGCCTCCGTAACCAACCCCCGAACCGTCTCGGCAGGCGGCAGATGCCCGGTGGAGACGGCGTCCCCCCGATCGGCCTCTCGATGATGCACCTTCGCGCTTTCCGTGATCTTGGCGACCCCTGGCGCGCCGGCGACGCGCGGGCAGCCGCTCGCCGGGCGGCGCGGGCTTCGGGGTGAGCCTGGGCGAGGCGGCACCTCTCCTAGGGCGCGGCTTCCAGCCAGCTGCGGGCGGCTTCCACTGCCTGGTTGGCCGCGATCCCCCACTGTATCTGGGCGGGGAAGATGCTCTCGCGACCGACCAGCGCCACGATGCCGGTGCGCTCGAACTGGGCCAGCACATCGGGCCCAATCCCGGCGAGGAGGATCCGGCCCCCGTTTTTCTGCACCGTGCTCGTGTAGCGCTCGAGCACGCTGATCATCGTGCTGCCGAACTCGTCGTAGCCGCGGAACACGAAGACCACCGCCGCCCGATGGGCCTGATCAGCCACTGGCAGGTTCTCCTCGAAGGTCCGGGCGGCGGCATAGAACAGGCTCCCGTACGGGTAGAGGATGGTGACCTGGCCGCCGGGAAGCTGGCGGGGTGCCGGCCGCTCGATCGGGAAGCCGCCTTCCCCAGGGACCAGCTCGACCAGCCGGATGCGATTTGCCTGCTGGAAGACAAAGAGCAGCACCGACAGCACCACGCCGAGGTAGACGGCGAACTGAAGCGGCATGATCAGCGTACCGAGGAAGGTCGTGACCATCACCACCCGCGGGATCGTCCCGGTCTGCCAGACCGTCCGAATGGCTTCCGGGTTGATGGTGCGATAGCCAATCACGATCAGCAGTCCGGCCAGCGCCGGCATGGCGATCCGCTCGACCAGCCCGCCGAACAGCAGGACGATGACTGCGATGAGGATTCCCACCAGTACGTTCGCCCAGCGCGACCGCGCCCCTGCACTGACCACCATCGCCGTACCGGAGAGCGATCCACCACACGGCATACCCTTGAAGAAGCTGGCCACCAGATTGGCCGCTCCCTGGCCGAGAAAGTCGCCAGAAGGATCTGGGAACTTGCCATCTGGATTGGGATACCCCTGGCTGATCCCTGCCCCCTGCACCATGCCGATGATGCTCAACGCGAAGGCCGGGACGATCAGGCCGAGCGCGAGGGAGAAATCTGGCAGGGAAAAGCGCGGCAGCGCGTTGGGGACCTCGGTCACATCTCCAACCAGCGGTACCACATCGAACACCGGCAGCGCCGCCGTCAGCGAGGCGATCAGCATGGCCAAGACAAAGGCGTACGCACGCAGCCTCCGGGTGCGTCCCAGGAGGATGATCAGCGCCACCATAAGCAACCCGACGAGCAGTACTGGTAACACTACCTCCCGCAGGTTGAGCAATGTGTCAAGCGCCTGGGCTACCCGGTTCGACAGGGGACTGTCGTAACCGGTGAAGTCGGTCAGCTGTCCCAGGATGATCAGCAGCGCCACTCCGTTGAGGAATCCGGTCATCACCGAGTGGGGCACAAAGCGCACCAGGAAGCCCATCTTCAGCAAGCCCATGCCGATCTGGATCACCCCGACCATGAAAGCCAGCAGAAAGACAGACTGTAAGCGCGATGCGGGCGGCACGCCGAGCAGCGAGCTTCCAACGGCCAGGGATAGCGCGCTGGTGGTCGAGACGTGCATCATTTCCGAACTGGTGAATAGGGCGCCGATCGGCGTGGCGACGATCATCGTGTACAGGCCGGTCAGCGGGCTGATGCCGGCCAGCAGTGCCGAGGCCATGCTGTCGGGGATGCTGGCAACGCCGGTGGTGAAGGCGGCGGTGAAGTCAGCTCCAAGATCTGCCCGATGGATCGTCCAGCGGGTCTTCAGTTGGCTGAGCATCGTGAGACTCCTCGGTTGACTCTATGGGCAGTGTGGGCGCAGAGGCCAGTTTCGCGGATCGCCGCTCAGGGTCTTAAGGGCCCCCCTGCCCCCTCCGAAGACCGGGCTCCTAGCGCAAGGAGCGCGATGGAGTGCGATCCGCGGGCACGCTGCCTCGCCATCAGCCGGTGCGCTCGTCCGGTCCGGCGCGCGGCACCGGGGAACGACGAATCAGAAAGAGCAGGCTGATCGACAACACCCAGCCGGGATAGACGAGTGTGATCCACAGATTGAGCGTGCTCACCAGCAGCAGCGCACCCGCCAGGCCGTAGGTAACCCAGCCCGCCGCCGGGGGCATCGAGCCCGTGCGCAGCCAGATCGTCGCCAGCGAAATCATCGACACCCCCGCCATGCGCAGGGCGTAGATGTTGCTGATCTGAAGCATCAGGGCACGGCCAAAGTTGGCGATGGCCGGGTCGAGGCCTGACGCGGATCCTGGACGGTTCAACGCGAGCAGAGCCCCGGCAATCGCCGATGCAATGAAGACCATCGCCAGAAGCAGCAGGCTGCTTCCGAGGAAGACGGTGGCGACAAACCGATCCTCAAAGCTGCCCAGCCGATCGCGCACCACCCCGACAAACCACAGGAAGGAAATCCCGGCAAAGGGCATCAGGCCCAACGCCAACCTCAAGCGAGGCGCGCCCTTGTCCATCCAGTCAACACCTGCGGATAGCCCATCCGGCAGGGAAGTGCGGAACAGCGTCAGGCTGATGCCAAACAGCAGCCCAAACAGAATCCCGGCTACGGCGGCGGCCCGGGGGGACGTGAGGCGCTTCGTATCCGGAGCCACGTTCAGATGGATCATCGATCCCCCTCTCTCCACGCCCTCAGCCGGGCACATTGATCTCGGTCTTAGTCCCCAGACACCCCAGCGTTTCGGCCCAGCGACCCCGCGATCGCGAACCGCTGCTTTCGGGTGCCGAATGACCGGAACCTCTCGCGCGGCGGGGGAAATCCGTGAATTTCGGCGCCGGGCAGCGGAGGGCGCTTGTCGGGCGCACGCAACAAGCCTGTCAGCACCCCCAGGACATTGGGGCACAGAACTCCACCATGCGCCGCCTCCAGCCGCCTTCCGGCCGGCCTTCCCTCCTCGGCAGGCTGCACGACCGTCAGAACCGGTTCCGACTCGCCGATCCGAGAGGCTCTGGCAACCGACCCCGGCTGGCCGACACGCCTTCGCCAGGCGGCCATTCCCGGGCAGCTCCGGGCTCAGCTTCTCGCAAAGACCTGGCGCCAGTCGCGCTTCATTCTGGCGGCTGTCTAGCCGCAAGCCGAGCAGGCCTCCAGCCCCCGTTCGGCTCCTGCACGCATTCGAACTCGCGGGCGCCATCGTCATGCACCAACAGCAGGCGCAGCGCCTGCCCGGCGGGCCCTTGGGTGAACTCCAGCATGGCCAGGTCGTGGTCAGGATTGCCGGCCGCCAGGATGGGGCGGAGGCCGGTCGCGTTCCAGATCTGCACGGCCTTGTCCGGACCCTCGTTGATCACGTCCAGATCCGCGCGCTGCACCATGTCATCCTTCAACGAGGTGCCTTTGCTCGGGCTGGAAGACGGCATTCCAGTCCTGCTGCATGTCCACAACGAGCCAGCCGCGCTGGGGCGCCTCCTTGAGCGCCTCGACGAGCTTTCCAGTGCTCTTCGTCTTGGCGTCATAGGCATATTCGCGTTCGCTGTCGGTATGGTGGATGATGAGGCCGAAACTGGGACGCGGGTTGTTGATCGTGGTGTACTGCAGCATCGCATGGTCGCCGTCACTGTTTCCACAACACATCGTAGGTCGCCGGCCGATGAACTGATGAATGCCGACTGGCTTGCCCTCCTTGTCGTTCACGAACAGATACTCGAGTGTCTTGGTCAGCACCGGTCCGCTGTCACGTAGCTCGAATGTCGTCCGCGCCGTCGAGCCGACAACCTGCTCCGGTGGTATGCCGTAGACACGCTCCACCCAAACGCGCATGAAATCCGCGCCGCCGCCGGAAACGATGAAGTTCTTGAAGCCATTTGCATGCAGAAGGCGCAGAAGTTCCTGCATAGGTTGGTAGGTGAGTTCGTCATAGGGCCTGCCAAATCGCGGATGCTTGGCCGATGCGAGCCATGTCTCCACGGCGTCACGAAACTCGTCGATCGTCATCCCTGCATGGGTGAGCGCCAAGACCTGCATCATGCCATCGAAGTGCTCGCCTTCCAGGAGTTTGGCAAATTCGCCGGCCAAGGCAGCTTGCACCATTGGATCCGAAGCGAGCTTGGGCTCAGTGACGATGCGTCGGTTCAGTTCGTCGATGGCAAAGGCCGCCTGAAACGGCATCGGATTCTCCGGCCAGAGACAGCCGTCATTATCGAACACGGCGATGCGTTCAGCCTGTGGCAGGAAGTCGGGTGATCCATCCTTTGTCACCCTGGCAATGTAGGCCAGAATCTCCTGTTTGGCAGTGCCATCGTTCCAGGAGGGCAGCGGATCAGCAGCGTTCCAGAGGTCATAGAGCTTCCTCTGTGCGACACCGTAATCCCCCACCTGGTAGAGGCTCACGGATACTGCCCGGACGGTGAAGGTCTCGAATGGCTCCGCTTTCAGAGCGTCCACAAAGTCACGGGTACCTATCCCAACGGTCAGATGAGGGTGGTAGTTCGTGCCGGTGCGGGGTCCGACGAAGTTGTTCACGTAGTCCACGGTCGGCTGGCTGATCGCCCCGCGGTCGGCGCGGGGCGCAAAGGCCTCGCCTGTCCCCTTCTCCACAGCGAACGGGGCGACGGCGTCGATGATCCTCTGCTGAAGTCGGCGCAGATCCTCGGTCGGCTCGATGATGATGCCCACCAATCGGAGGTCCTTGTCGGCCAGGGCATAGTAGCCAGTCGCATGGCTTTCCCATCTCATCGACTGCACTGTACGCAGCGCTTCGGCCACAACCTTGGCAACCTCGTCGAGGTCCGCCGTTCGCACAAACCGCTGGAGCAGGGTGATGTGCGGCGCGTGGTTGGTATCGAGGGCGAAACCGCCAGGATAGTCCTCTCGCAGCCTAGCGTTTGTCGCCTGCGCCTTCTCAACCGTGGCCGCATCTGGATCCAGCAGTACGTTGATCGCGATCAAGGTCACGTGGACCGTCCTTTGCCGGTCGTTCAGGGTGAGTCTGTGTCCTGCCAATTTGGGCTATCTCAATCAATTGGCTATCTTGATTGCGGCGGGTGCAGGGCAATGCGAGAATGCCCTGCACCCGCTCGCCGGTTATTGCCGCGCTTAGTAATCGAAGCTCTGTTCCATCTTCTCCATTACCTGGTCGATGCCGAAACTGGCCGGCTTCATGCGCGGTGGGAATGCCTGGAAGGTTTCCAGGAACTGCCGGACCAGGAACTGGGCGGCATAGGTCAGGTAAACCCGATCGATCATCCAGTCCCAGTAGGTGTTGGAGGTGATGTCCGCCCGCTCAAAGGGATCGGTGCGCAGGTTGAAGACCTTTGGAACGCGCAGGAAGACGAACGGCTCGGCCCAGATCTGGACCGTGCCCTGGACGCGCTGCTCGGCGAAGACGAACTTCCAGTTATCGTAGCGCAGCCCTACCAGGTCGCCATCGTCGGAGAAGTAGATGATCCCCTGGCGCGGCCCCTTGTCCGCC
>Ga0209705_10001600_pt1 | contig 12003 bp, 10 predicted proteins | sample PPLLaktember2015_5_FD_187262 | JGI IMG/M metagenome (GOLD analysis project Ga0209705, IMG submission 187262) | Freshwater sediment microbial communities from Prairie Pothole Lake near Jamestown, North Dakota, USA - PPLs Lake P8 Core (1) Depth... | ecosystem: Environmental > Aquatic > Freshwater... | reverse complement strand
AAGCCCGGATTATGAATCCTGCAGGGAATCAAACCCAGCCCCGACAAATTCTGGTGTACTGCCGTATATCTCCATCGTGCCACGCGTTTACCCTCTCTTGTACCCGAACCTGCGGAGCAGTCCTGTCCGCCAGGCAATGCCGTCAGGACCTTCAACGCCCCTTGGTTTTTCCCCGTCAATGACCCCCATGATCCCCCTTCCCTGTGCCGACTCGGCAATGACAACCTCCGCAGGGTTTGCCGTGGCACAGTAGATAGTACAGACCTCCTGGATGTTTTTTATCGCGTTCAGGACATTGATGGGGAAACAGTCGCGTAAAAAGAGAATGAACGAGTGGCCGGCTCCGATCGCAAGGGCATTGTCCCGTGCCATGGCTTTCAGGTCCTCATCATTACCCTCGACCCGGACCAGGCAGTCACCCGAGGATTCACAGAATGCCAGGCCAAACTTCGCTCCCGGGACCGATCCTGAAACCGCTTCGTAGATATCCTCGACCGTCTTGATGAAATGCGACTGGCCAAGAATGAAATTGACATCGTCGGGTTTTTCTATGGTTACCGTAATGAATTCCAGCGCTCCACTCATCATTTCCACCACAGCAGTGAGATGAGTGTGCCGGAGAATAAATGGATTGCTATGCTCCCGCTATTTGTCTTTTCATCCCTCTCCGTCACGAAGAAGCATCGGTTTGCAGCCAGGCGAACCGGGTGTATCCCGACCGCATACTTAATATCAGCTTCAGGTAATCTACAGTCCGGTAATACTATGAAGAAATTCCTGATAATCGTCCTTATTGCCCTTCTGGCAGTGCCCGTGAGCGTTTGTGCACTTGTCACGTATTCAGGGAACCAGGTGAACATTCTTAATCCTGTCCCCGATGACGTTTTTGCAACAGGAGGCATGATCGAGGTGAATGCGCCGGTCCGGAGCGTTACTGCTGCCGGGGGTTCCATTACCATCAATGCACCGGTCAGCGGCGACGTGATCGCGGCGGGCGGGACGGTTACCATTAACGGCGATGTTGGGGGGAAGGTCATTGCTGTCGGCGGCACTATCGACCTTGCAGGCAATGTCACGACCAATGTGCTACTCCAGGGCGGGACCGTGACCATCCGGAAATCGGCAACCATCGGAAAAGATGCCATGATCAGTGGCGGGACAGTCCGGAACGCCGGGACGGTGGTGGGTAACCTGACGGTCCAGAGCCAGTCGGTGGAAAACAGCGGAAGCGCCGGAACCTATGAAGTGAAACCCAACCAGGGAATGGGTGCATCGGCTCTCTGGTTGTTCTCAGTACTGGCAATCCTGCTGGCACTCGGCTGGTTCATTGTCGGGCTGCTCCTCATCAGGGTCATGCCGGCCCGGTTCCTGCAGGTTGAATCGGAGGTTCACACCTCGACCATTCTTAAATTTATTATAGGATTTGCCGCCATCATCATCGCCGTCATCGCATTCGTCCTCCTTGCCATCACCATTGTGCTCCTTCCCCTGGCACTGGTGCTCGGGGGCCTGGCCCTTATCGGTCTCCTGCTTGCCAACCTCTTTGTTGCGTCAGGCCTGGGAAGGGTCATCAGCGGATACCTGAAGTGGAACGGGAAGGAATGGCAACTCTATACCGTCGGATTCCTGGCACTCTCTGTCCTCTTCCTGATTCCGATTATCAATATCCTCGCGTTCGTGATCAGTACCAGCCTCGGGTTCGGTGCGATCCTGTATGCGGTCCGGAACAACTGGGCCGCGATCACGGGATCGGCATCACCCTGATTTTATTGAGGCCTTCCCACCTCCACCAGCAATCCTTTTCCCCATGGTACTCTGAAGAAAACCTGTATCAGCCGGAAAAGCACCTGAACTGGTATGGATAAAAGAGCAGACCTCATCGCACCCTGCGGGATGAACTGCGCGATATGCAGTGCGTACCTTGCTGCGACCCGGGATTTTAAACACCAGGGTATCAGGATGTCGTATTGCAAAGGTTGCCGGCCACGAAACAAAAACTGTGCATTCTTAAAAAAGCGGTGCGGGCTGCTTTCTGAAGGCAGGGTGAATTTCTGTTTCGAATGTCCCGACTTTCCCTGTGACCAGCTTAAGGCAATCGATAAACGCTACCGTGAACGCTACCGGATGAGCATGCTCGAAAACCTGGCGTTTATCCGGGACCACGGGATTGAGGCATTCTTACAAAAAGAAGAGGAGAAATGGAAGTGTCCTGACTGCAGCGGGACGATCTGCTGCCACAACGGTATCTGTTTTGACTGCGGTGTGGAGCGGCTCAAAACAAAAACAGCGATGTACCGTTGGGATGAAAAACCCGCGGGAGAGGTGCAGGACGAATCCGGAACCTGTAACAAACCGCGATAAGCCGGATCAGGTCTATCTTTGCCCGGTCGGGCTTCCGGCAGACAGTACCGATACATGCAGACAGAAATTTATTTAAATGACCCTGTTTGACAGAATCGTACCGGCAGGACAGAAGATCATGACGACGGAGCTCATTGAAGTGCCGCGGGAGCGTCCCTTTTTGGTGCGGCGCAGGTCATCGCAGTAACGTGATTGGCGCTTCCCGATAGTACTGGAATTGTGCAATTTAATATGAAAATAGGTGACTTAACGTCTCTCCCCGCGAGGGTATTCAATTTTCATTCTGTATGCCTGTGGCCCCGGCATCATGTCCGTTTTCATGAGAAACCCTGAGATTTCAACACATTGCGAATCACCTGTTATCAGAGGGGACAGTGCCTTGTCCCCCCGAACCGCCCCTGCGCTTCCGCGATTGTGGTGCTTTACCCTGTCGGGAATTATCGCTTGAGGGGGTGCCACAGCGGCGGGGGCGGAGGCATTACGTGCCGTAGTCCAAAAAGAGCGTTGAGAAAAATAGTGTGAGGATTTCATTTAGAGCGCAACTTCCTGTTTTTTGTTCCTCTGATCCACGTGAAAGGAGGAAAAAAGGAACTGGATTTCAGGGAGGCAGGGTATATTAGGAGAGGAGGTGTTTTGGTGTTGAATCCTGATTTCCCTGGATGGTATGTAAACCCTGTATCCAATTCTTACACATACGGGACAATACTCCGATATATAATCATCAATCGGTCCTGGTTCATCCTTTGAACCTGCCGGGTTGAAGCAAAGGACGCCAGGCCCCCTCCATCCCGGGACAAAAGGAAATTATTCTGACGGGCTTTCTTTACCCTCCTCATGCTGTTTCTTTAAGTTCTGGGCAAGTGCGATAATGCCCGTCGTGTCTCCCAGGCCCATGGTATTCAGGACAGAGGAAGGTACAAGGATCAGGACGGAATTATTTGTTTTGAGTCCTTCATAGAGCATGTTCATCCCCCGCAGGTGGAGAGCTGTTGGGTTACCCGCGTAGGTCTTTGCAGCGTCCTCGAAGCTTTTGGCAATCTGCCGTTCGGAATCCCCGAGTATGACCCGTGCCTGGCGTTCACGTTCTGCCTGTGCCTGCATGGACATGGCGTTCTGGAGATCGACCGGGATGACCACGTCCCGGATTTCGACCGAGAGGACATTAATGCCCCAGCCGTCGATCCTGTGCTGGATAATTTTCTGGAGTTCACTGTCAATGATCTCCCTCCCGGCGAGCATATCGGCAAGCATCGTCTTGCCAATCACGTCCCGGAGGGCCGTCTGTGCAGCCAGAAGCACCGATTCCTTGTACATCTGTACTTCAAGCGCTGCCTTTGTAACGTCAAAGACCTGCCAGAAAAGCACCGCGTCGACATTTACCGGCACCGTATCCTTGGTCAGGGTCTGTTCTGCATTGAACGAGGTCGTGATCACCCTGGTGTCAATAATGTAGGGAATCGTATTGAGAAACGGGATGATCATGACCAGCCCGGGCCCGCGAATCCCTACAAATCTCCCCAGGAACAGCACCACGACCCGTTCCCATTGCTGGACAATTCTGATGCTCAGGGCAATGAGCACGATAGCAATTATCAGGACGATAATGATCGCTATAATCGTCGGGATATCCATACCTCTTCTCCTCTTTTACGTACGGTTCTGATATGCCCGGGGATGTATAAAAGTATTGTATGGTACCAAGGCCGGTGGAGAAACCGGTGACCGGCAAACGATGAAGGAGATCTTCCCGATTTCAAAAAAGGAGGCTATTCATTACCCTTTGAGAAAACAGAGATCGCAGATAAGATTATTCACGGCGGGTTTTTGATCGATGGTAATCCGGAACCTGCTGTAAGAAATCAATGGTTCAATAACAGAACCCGGATGATCTTTTCAATATTAAATCGGTGAAAGGAAATGTACCGGGCAATGACAAAAAGTGCCTGCAATCCCGGCGACAAGGAGGTTCTTGAGAGCATTATCTGGTTCAGGGTCCAGCAGTTCCTTGACTGGCGCAGGGAGAGCGATTTCATCGATTTCCGTCTGGACACGCTCCTCAACCCGAACTGACCTGCCGTCGGTCCGGATACCATGAACGAGAGATGAACAGTTTATACCGGCACCCTGACCCACCATTCCCTGCGGGAATCGTTTTTTACCGGTGAATTTTTACCGGTGAAATATCCTGCCCCAATAAAAAATCGGCCCTGTTGAAACCCTAAGATTTCCCATGAAAATTGAACTATACTGATGTGCGTAATGGAATGTTTATAATTCTGAATTATTTGCGATGAACCCCGCCGCCCCCGACGGGGCGCCCCCGCGGCGGATTAGTGTCTGTAAGTATATTTGCAAACACCGCCCGGCCCCGCCGTGCCCCGGAGAGGCCCTGAGGCGGGGCTCCTCCTGAAATTGCATGGTTTAATGATTTTCATGGTTCGGGTGTAAACTTTTTGTTCATGCTCGTTTCAACAGAGCCAAAAAATCAGCACGACAAGGAAACGCTGAAACCGCCGGATTATTCTGACCTTATATTGGTTATGGTCGGGGCATTATCATATACGTAATTATACCCGCTGCCAAGACTGAACCTCAGCGTCTGTGTCGTGCGATCACACCCGTTCACCGTGGCAGTCACCTGGCCCTCTGCAACATTGCGTATTCTGTTGAAATTGGTATTTTCAACATAGGAATACCCGCAGCTGATATCCGCGGACATGGTAAGGGGCTTCGGGGTAGGGTTGATGAACTCCACATCTACGGTAATGTGGTCGCGGAAAGGACGATAACTGACTATTTCCGCTGTCGGTACGGCATATTTCAGATCTCTTTTCAGCTGTTCTGAAAAATCGATGAAGCGTTGTTTCCCGAACCGGATATCCACGATTTCCTGTTCGCACTTCATATTGCAGCAGAGTTCAACGATATGGTTTCCTTCCTCCAGCATGAGAATGAGCGGTTTGTCCGTTGCGACGACCCCGACATCCATGGTGTCTACAGAGACCGGGAATTCCCCATACCAGCCGCCAATGGATACGGTCAGTTGTCCTTTATAATCAGTTCCTGCAGGAGCCGGGACCGTCGTCATGGTTACAGACGGAGTGACTGCAGGTGAAGGGGGAGGAGACACATTTCCCGTTATGGGAGCCGCCTCTGGTTCAGTGAGACATCCCGCTGCCAGTATGCATCCGGTCACGATAATCAGGGAAAAAAGAACGCTGCTCTTCATAGGATTTCACCGTGGAGATTATTTGTCAGGAGTATGTGATACTTATGCTCCAAGCTAATAAATTTTGCCGAACCTGCCCCACCCATGCGATGTACCGCGGCCCCGCCAGGAATAGCATTCACAGGAACTCATCACAAAGATCTTCCATCTGGCACAGGTAACCAGGATCATTGCCTCATCAGCCCGAATGATACGAAATCGGGACCGGTTACCCTTACAGAAATCATTATCTGGAGGAAGCAATGAAAAAGTTCACCTGATCATGAAGATACTCGTAGAAATATACCGGGAGGGGAGATTTTTCATAGCACGTGATCTCCTGACAAAGATTGCCGACCAGGGTCTGACCGGAAACGAGGCGGTGCAGAACCTGAAAAAAGGAGTCGCAGACCATTGCCAGCTCCTTGTTGAACTTAACCCTCCCGGGCACTCACTTGCCTGGCTGGATATCGAGGTGGACAACCTTGTCAGGAACCCCCCTGTCATCTCATGATATAATCCGGACCCTCCTCCTGTTCGGCTATCACCCGGTACAAAAGACCATCAGCCATCTTCACCTCTGGAACGATGAGAAAAAGCGGCTCGTGACCGTGCCAGGCCACGGGGAGTTCGCTGCGGGCACGTTTCTTTCCATTCTCCAGCAGGCAGATATCGGGCAGCAGGAGTTTCTGGCGCGCGAAAGTCAATGAATACTGGCACTCCTCATCGCCCCTTTTCCCTCTCTCAGAACCTCTTTTCGGGTGTCATTACCGGGATACGGTAAACGGCTTTGTGTTCCCATGCTTTCCGTGCAGGACATGGCCGGAGGCTCCCTGTCATGGAACCGTCTGCCATCGTACGAGCACAAACCTATTGTGTCTGCCACCCAAAACGATTCTCCATGAACTATTACCCAATCTTCCTCCTCATTACGATTATCCTGGTGGGTGTTGCGGGATGCACCCAGTCTGCCGCACCTGGCCTTTCCCCAATGGATAACCAGACAGTGAAGGTTACTCCCGGCGGGAATGAAACTGTCACCAGCCCGATTGCTGTGGAAACACTGAACAGGGCCCTGCTGCCCATGATACCCTATAAGGACAGCCGGCTCCGGATTGCGTTTTATGCTCCGGAAGACTGGGTTGTCACCACCCGCCAGGTCTCAAAACCTGAAGGGACCGAGGGCCTGGCTTACCGGACCGACCTGCTCGACAACAACCGGTTTTATATCCTGACCTATACCGTTTCCCGTAATGAGGACCAGGATTACCGTAATGAAATCCGGCGGGCCTGGATACCCACACCGACAGAAAGCACTGTCGTTATCCATGGCATTACCTATGACCGGTTCGAGTCATCCCTGGCCGGCATGACTAATGTTTCCTATGTAGTGCGAAAGGGCAGCGCAAACGAGCTGGGGTATGCGAGTGTGTTGGCCTTCACGACAAAGGGGAGCCGTCCCGATGAGCTGAGCGAGTTCATGAGAGTAGTCTCCTCATTCCGGTATTTCGCCGGATCAGAAGCCGGAACCATACCGGGTACGGAGATCGAGTGACCGTGGAAACCCGGGACCCATCAACTGCCGTTCGGGCAAACAGATGCACCTGTCATGAGGCTGACAGGTTCGACCGCTGACCCCTTTTTTTCCTGTGGAAAAAACACGGATTAGCCTCTGATTCAAGTTTCACCCTTGATTGAATCTTTTTTGAATTTTATTATGGAAAGGAGATAGTTCCATTTCGTGTCCACTTTAAAAAGCCCGGTCATGGTTTATTAAACTCGCTTATAAAGCCGTCATGCAACAATCGGGTCTTTAAATAGGCCCGCTCCAGTGGAAGGAAAGGGGTATAAAAGTATGATCAATCTGCCGGATTGGTAAAATATTCTTACTATGGTTACTGAACCCAAAAACCAGTCTGAAAACGACGGAATTCATCATCATGATGGATGTGTAGTTAATGAAGTCTGAAGGGAACAATGCGATAATAACTGCTGTTATATGAAATGCCTGATTCTCAACATCACCCAAAATAGTGATTTTATCATTGCAGGCTTTGAAAAATGCAATAAAAATTTATTATCCGCAGTCTTTTTACCTGTTTTCAGACCTCATTATTTATATATCAACAGAATTATCCAGTAATAAGAGTACTTAAATCAGAGGGGGAGCAGAGGGAGGCAGAATTCTTTTAATGTTTACCGAGGAATTATTCGACAAAGGGGTAGCTTTAGCAAATCTGGGTAACTATGATGAAGCTATCGCATGTTTTGATGAAATCCTCAGGTTCAACCCGAAAAATGCCGATGTGTTGTACAATAAGGGAGTGGCCCTCATGGGTCTTGAATTATATGAAGAGGCCGCCATTTATTACACACAGTCGCTCAAAATCAACCCTTACAATGCCGATGCCCTCAATAACCTGGGTGTTGCGTACGCTGCGTTAAAAAAGTATGAAAAGGCCACAACCTGTTTTGATAAGGTCCTCAGGATGAACCCAAACCATGAACTCGTCCTGATCAACACAGGCGGTGCTCTTGCCAAATTAAAAAAGTATGAAGAAGCGCTTGTCTTTTTTGACAAAGCCCTGAGCCTCCATCCGGATAATGCCGATGTGTTATATAACAAAGGAGTGACTCTAGCAAATCTCACCCGGTATGCTGAGGCTATTGCATGTTACGATCTCGTCCTTACTGCAAATCCGGCGAATTCAGATGCCCTGAACAACAAAGGCGTCGCTCTTGCCGCCCTGGACAGGTTTGAAGAGGCCATCGTCTGTTTTGACCGGGTCCTGGCAATTCATCCAAAATACCTGCGTGCCCTGCACAACAAGGGACATGCCCTGTCAAAACTGAAAAAGTTTGAAGAAGCTGTCGCGTGCTACGACCAGGTGCTGGCGATCAGTCCGGATAATGCCGATTCCCTGAACAATAAGGGAGTTGCTCTGGACGAACAGAAACGATATAATGAAGCCATTGCCTGTTATGACCAGGTCCTCAGGCTTAATCCGGCTAACGCAGATGCCCTGAACAACAAAGGAGTCGCGCTGGTTGCCCTGGAAAGATACAAGGAAGCCCTCCTGTGCTACGAACAATCGATCAGGGTCAACCCGGACGACCTCCTCGTGTTAGTGAACAAAGGACGTGTTCTTGCCAAATTGGAGAGGTATTTTGAAGCTCTCGACTGTTTTAATGCCGTCCTCAGGGTCAACCCGAAGAATGCTGATGCCCTGTACAATAAGGGAGTTGCCCTGTCTGCGCTTGAAACAAAAGAGGCGGCTTCCAGCCAGTAGTTTTTTTCTACTGTTGCCGGAAAGAATCGAGATTATTCATGTTTCCCCATAACGTTTCGGGAAACCGTGGTTCCAGATCGTATCTGATACGATAATTGTTTGAGGCACTTTTACCTCTGGTCATCCGTTTTCAGGAAAAGCGTTGAGAATTATGATAGTCGCCCGCCTCAGGGCCCCTTCGGGGCACGGCGGGTCCGGAAGGTTTCTGATGAACAAGTGTCACTGATCCCGCCGCGGGGGCGTCCCAACGGGGGCGGCGGCGTTTATCCTTTATCGTTCTGGTTAATTGCCGGTTATGTATAATTCGGAAATTGTTTGGAGGCCCGATTGCTCATGGTCATCCGTTTTCAGGAAAAGCGTTGAGAATTATGATAGTCACCCGCCTCAGGGCCCCTTCGGGCACGGCGGGGCAGGAGGTTCCTGATACCATTGGGATGAGTGCAGGAACTCATTGCTCAAAGATGTCCAGCTGACACCTGACAGCCGTATCATACATCATATGACCCGGATTACCATCAACGGACATCGAATCAGAGACTATAAGTCGGTTCCCTTCCCGAAAAATGCCTTCATGTCGCCCATGTAGAGATCTATCAGCCGTCGTGCAAAGACCGCAAGGGATGGTATCATCCTTGCCAAGCCGAGGGTAATTGCGAGAAGGGCTGCAACCGCAAGGGCTTCAGCAAACACGTTATGTGCCCAGAAGAAGTCCGCAGCCCGGAATCCTGTATTGCCGGTAAGGTTGGGAAGAAACCAGAACCAGGCGTCTGACACTGCGATAAAAACGATGGCGACACGCAGGAGGTTGAGCAGGTATAACAGTGGCACTACCATGAGGAATGCGGGTATCCCTTGTTTCCACGTGAGGTTTGGTACGCCGGCAATGACACCGGTCATTATCGCCATCGCTGTTATTGCCGTGCAGCCGAGGATGATCTGGTTGGCAAACCCGTTCTCCATGATAATGTTCCAGGCCGGCATCTGCGGGTGATGACCGAGGGCCTGGATGATCCCGGACGCCTGGTTTACCACGGTCATGACCAGTGCGTCCCGCAAAACCGGAATAAATGCAAACGGCACATAGATTATTATTGCGACTGCAGCGGTTTTTGAGAGCTGCAGTACGACCGGATCATCCTGGAGGAGGTGCCTGACCGTAATGAGCAGGAACGGCAGCGAAGCGACTGCCAGCACCGGGTACAGGAAGTTGTCCGCCATCAGGTATGCCGGAACTTCAGAAAGAAGATTGATGACGATGAGCGTCCATCCGCCAGTCGCCACGTATTTTTTCTGGTTCCCTGCCAGAAAAAAGATACAGGACAGGAGAAAAGCCGCAACGATCAGGTAATCACTCATGGTTCTGCCCCAAAAAAATTCCCCGGTATCTGTGTCTTGTTTCCCGGAGTTTTATTTCTGGCGTTCCGGGGAGTTTGATGTGCCCGAAAAAGCCTGTTTTCACGGTGGTCCGGCATGGAACTGGTGCTGACCGGCTGAAAACCTCAATCCATGCGACAGACAATGGACGCAGCCATACATTAAAAAGATTAAAACTGATACTGTAGCCGGAACATCCGGAGCATCCGGTGAAGATGAACGCAGGAAAGGACAGGCATGTATCACGACGCCACGCTCTCTGAAGAGAAGATCCTGGAACATTTCAATTCTTCTCTTTCGGAGGGGTTATCTTCCCGCCGGGCCGGGGAGCTGATCGCTACAGCGGGATACAACGAGATTACGGCCACCCAGGTCCACTGGTGGGAAATCGCGATACGACAGTTCAGGTCCGCGTTCATCTACCTGCTCCTGATTGCTGCAGCAATTGTTTTTGCTGTTGGAGAGTATATCGACGCGGGAGTCATCCTGGGTTTTGTGATTATCAATGCCGCACTCGGGTTTTACCTTGAATATAAATCCGAGCAGTCCCTTCGCGCACTCCAGCAGTTCATCACCCTCAGGACCCAGGTGAAACGGGACTCGCACTGGCATACGATCGATTCCCGGAACCTGGTGCCGGGGGATATCATCAGGCTCGGGCCGGGAGATACGGTCCCGGCGGACACACGGATCCTCAGCTCGCATAACCTCGTCGTCAATGAAACGGTACTGACCGGTGAATCTGTTGCGGTCCCGAAACGTCCTGATACGCTTGCAACAGAGCCAAAAAGCGTCTATGAGAGTTACAACCTCTGCTTCAGCGGCACTTCCGTTGCCGGAGGTGAAGCCATCGCACTGGTAACCGGGACCGGTGCACATACCGAGATGGGGACTATCGCACGACTGACCGTGGAGACAACCAAGGAGAGTGAATTCTCCAAAGGTATCGGGCGTTTCAGCCAGTTCATCCTGCGGATGATCCTCGTAACCCTGGTCTTCATTTTCGTGGCAAACCTGCTGATCAAGGGCGAGAACGCTGATGTCATCGAGCTTGTGGTCTTTTCTATCGCACTTGTGGTAAGCGTCGTCCCGGAGGCGCTCCCGGTCGTGACCACGGTGTCACTCTCGCGGGGTGCACTCCAGCTTGCCAGGCAGGGAGTTATCGTCAAACGGCTTACGGCGATCGAGGACATCGGGGGTATCGAAATACTCTGCTCGGACAAGACCGGGACCCTCACGGAAAACACCCTGCATGTAACGGAGATGTCGCCGGGGGCACATCCCGACCTGCTGCAGTATGCCTCCCTCACGGTGGCGGAGACCGCGGAGAAGACTGAGCCATTCGATATCGCGATCATGGAGGCCGGGCAGGCGCGGCACCTGTCAGACAGCCCCCTCCCGGAACGCCTCGGTGAGATACCCTTTGATCCGCAGCGCCGCCGGAACACCGTGCTGGTCCGGGACCCTGCACAGGCGCTCATGATCGTTCGTGGTGCTCCTGAAGAGGTCCTCCGCATCTCATCAGTTCCGGAACCGGACCAGCGGGCTCTTGCTGACTGGTTATCCCTGAAAGGGCGGGCCGGGGAACGCACCATCGCCATCGCAAAAAGGGTCCTGCCGCCCGGAACGACCGGCATCTCCATGGAAGACGAACGAGACCTCGAATTTCTCGGCGCTGTTGCGTTTACCGATCCGATCAAACCTTCCGCGTATCGTGCAGTGGAAAAGGCAAAAGAGCTTGGGGTGTCGATCAAGATTATCACCGGGGAC
>Ga0209705_10001597_pt1 | contig 12009 bp, 9 predicted proteins | sample PPLLaktember2015_5_FD_187262 | JGI IMG/M metagenome (GOLD analysis project Ga0209705, IMG submission 187262) | Freshwater sediment microbial communities from Prairie Pothole Lake near Jamestown, North Dakota, USA - PPLs Lake P8 Core (1) Depth... | ecosystem: Environmental > Aquatic > Freshwater... | reverse complement strand
CGTGACCGAGCGCGGCTCATCGTCGAACGCGGTCGCAGCGCTCTGTTCGTAGATCCGCCCGCCCGAGTCCAGGAGCGCCTTCGCGAGCCCGGCCAGGTACTTCCGCGGATGCACCCGCGCCTGGCCATCGACACGCACAGCCGGCACGCCGACCAGCGGTGCGGCATCGAGCCGTTCGACGTCGAAGCCGAACTCCTTCGCCAGGCTCTCGTCGCCCTTCAGCGCGTCACCCTCATCCACGGTATCGCCATCGATCGGGGCGTGCAGGTAGCCCGGAACCCACTCGAATCCCGCCTCGAGCTCGTGGTCGCGGACGATCTGATCGATTTGGCCGATCGCGGCGAGGCCCGCGTCCCACACGGCCTGCGCGTGCGAGCGGCCGAACCGACTGGCCAGTGCGGTGAGACGGGCATCGGTCACCATCGTGAGGTGGGCGGTAGTGTGCCCGGTGTCGGCGCGCGCACAGCGATCGCGCTCCAAGACGACGACCGTGCGGCCGCCCTTCGCCAGCAGGTAGGCGGTCGTGAGACCCGTCACACCGCCACCGACCACGACGACGTCGGCCCGGATGTCCTCGGACAGCCTGCCGAACGGCGGCAGCCTGTCGGAGGCCTCCCAATAGGGAGTGGTGTCTTTGTGCGTGGTGCGCATGGCAGCCCTTCCGTTGGCGGGCTCGACGTTGAGGGTTTGGTGGGCGGGCGCGTGAAGCTGCCTCAGCCGCGTCACGCGCCTGCACAGACGCGTGTCAACGGCGGGCCGGCTTGACCTTCGCCGCGGTCTTCCTGGCGCCGACGCCAGCCGGCTCTGCGTCCTCCGGGTGCGCGCGATCGGCGGCGCCCTGGTTGATCCCGCCTTCCGCGAGGCTGGACAGCTTCTCGTCCGCCGCCTTCTCCTCGTCCAGGTTCTGCTGCAGCAGGTCCGCGGCCTCGTCGTGCCCCATCGCGCGGGCCCAGGCGACGAGCGTGCCGTAGGCGGCCATCTCGTAATGCTCGGCGCGCTGGCCCGCGGCAATCAGGCAGGCGTCCATGGTGTCGTCGTCGAAGTCCTCTTCCATGATCGTCTTGCCTTCTTCGATGATCCCCGCGATGCCCTCGCAGTGCTTGCCGCGCACCTTTTCGTCGAGGCTCTCGAACACCTGTTCGAGCCGCTCGATCTGTCCTTGCGTTTCCTCGAGGTGAGATTCGAACGCCTCGCGGAGCGGCGGGGCGGTCGCGGCCTTCGCCAGCTTGGACAGCGCCTTCGTCAGCTGGCGCTCAGCGTCGTAGGTGTCGCGCAGTTCGTCGATGAATGCATCGTGGAGCGTGCCTGCTTCAGCCATGTCGAGCCTCCTTCGTAACGGTCGCGGTTGTTGCCAAGGCGAGAGCATTTCGCGTACCAACGCAAGCCACCCGCGCTGGCGGCGCCAGATCGCTGCAGGCGCGGCAACCCAGGGAGCGCATGGAAGCAATTACACGGGCAATTCCAACAGGGAGGCGTTGGCCGACGATCGACGGCACGCACGCGCGCGAGACGCGCGCGAGATTCAGCTGGCGATCCGCATGCCGAGGGTGGGCAGGCGATGACGCACATTGGGTGGAGGAGCGGACAGCACGAGACACTCGACAGTGTGTTGCTGCTCGGCTGGTGCGCTGGGCGCCCGCGCCATGCGGATGCCATCGCCGTCAGCGTCAGCGCCGTGCTGTTCGGGCTGGCCCACGAGCCTCCCCCATCTCCTTCTCGACGGTTAGCCCGCCGAGGTTGGAGAGCGCTCTTTGCGATGCCAGGGCCATGGCCGCAAATGCGCCACCGATGACCGCGAACACGGTGGCGTAACCGAGGGCGCCGGCAAGCCAGGCCACCGCCAGGGGGCCAGCGGCGCGAGCGAGCTGCTGTTGCCGGGCGATTCGCCCGTTCAGGCGCCCTCCGATCTGCACGCTGAACATCGCCTGGATGAGGTGTGGGCGCGCGAGTGTCATCAGGCCGGCCCCGAGGGCGAAGACCATGGTTCCCACCGCGGCCGTGAGCATGGAAGGGGCAAACGCCACCGCACCAAGACCGGCTGCCTGGAGCAGGAGGCTGACCGCCAGCAATCGCGACGGAGAACCAGCGAGCACGCCGTTCATCAGCAGTGCGCGCCCGGGCAACTGCATCACGCCAATCAGTCCGCCCAGCATCGCCGCACGGGTCGGCGAAATGCCCCGCTCGCCCAGCGCGGGGACGAGGTTGGTGGTGAATGCCGCGCCGGCAAGGCTGGCCAGTGCGAACATGGTTGCGAGGAAGAGGAACCGCGGGGGATCGCTTTCACGATCCGTGGCAGCCTGCCTGGGTGCTTCGGAAGCCGACCCGGGCGCGGCGTCACGCCGTTGGCGAAACACGAATGTGCGGGTGACGAGCGTGGAGACCAGCACCAGTGCCGCCAGCACCAGGACCGCTCCACGCCATCCTAACGCGGCAACCAGCAGAGCCGTGACCGGAAGAAAGACGGTGCTGGCAAGCCCGCCAAACAACGTGACCGCGGCGAGGGCGCGCAGGCGCCGCGCCGGATCCTCGAAGGCGCGTCCGACGATCACGAACGCCGGCTCGTACAGGGTGGCCGCCATGCAGAGCCCCACTCCGGCCCAGACAACGTAGAGCGGCAGCACGCCCGGCATGAGGGTCCAGGCGGCCAGAAGCCCCGCCGCCGTCAGACCGCCCGCCTGCATCACCAACGCCCCACGATCGCCATCGCACCACCGTCCGATCGCGGGCGCCAGCGCGGCCGACATCAGCAAGGCGAGCGAGAACGCCCCGGTCACGATCCACGTCGAGACGCCGAGCTCCCGCTCGAGAGGCTGCACGAGGACCGCGAAGGCGTAGTAGAGCACGCCCCAGTTCACGCACTGCCCCATCCCGAGGGCAATGATGGCGCGCGGTGTCATGATCCGGGTCCCGAGAGGCCTACGAACAGCAGCTCGCCTGTGGAGCAGGCCGCACCGGTGTGGTGCCACCGGCACGGGAGCTGGCGAGCGCGCCAATCGTCACGGCGACAGGTTCCGCGGGCACCGGGCCGCAGCACGCGCTCGTCGCCGTGCTCGAGCTGCGATCCACCGAGCACACACCGGTCTCCGGCAGCACCAGCTCGACGCGGCGGGCCGCCTCCCAGTCGCCGGCAATGGCGGCGACCACCGACCGCGCCTGCTCGTAACCGGTCAGCATCAGGAACGTCGGGGCCCGTCCATAGCTCTTCATCCCGATGACGAAGAGGTTGCCGTCCGGCTGCTTCAACTCTTCCGCGCCGTGCGGACGGACGCTGCCGCAGCTGTGAATGTTCGGGTCGATCAGGGGCGCCAGCGGCCGGGGGCTTTGAACGGCGGGATCGAGGTCCAACCGTACCTCCGAGAGGATGGACCAATCCGGCCTGAAGCCGGTGGCGGCGATGATCTCGTCCACCGGTGCCGCCAACCGCGGGCCGCTGCTGGCGACAATCCCGGCGGCCGTCATGGTCAGCCGGTCCAGGCGGAAGTTGGTCATCAGCTCGAGGCGCCCTTCGTCGAGGAGGCGCCGCACGCGCGAGCCGAGTCGCCCCCGCTCCTCGAGTTGATCGTTGCGCGTGCCGCCGAGCAACTGGCCCAGGGCCGGACGGCGAATGGCCCAGACGATCGCCGTGCTGGCGTCCTCGTCGGCGAGCCGCGCGAGATCGAGCAGCGCGTTCAAGGCGGAGTGTCCGCTTCCCACCACCAGCACTCGACGCCCCGCATAGCGGTGCCGCAACGCGCCGAGCACATCGGGGATGCCATAGAAGATGCGATCGGCGGCCGCTCGCTCGCCGAGGGCCGGCAGTCCCGACGCGCCGAGCGGCCCGGGCGTCGCGATCGTGCCCGAGGCATCGATCACCGCCCGCGCGAGCACGTCGCGCTCACCATCGGGCCCGACCACACGCACGAGGAGCGGGGCATCCACGCGCGCACCATCCTTCATCAGGTCATGGTCCTGCCGCGCGACGCTCACGACGCGCGTGTTCAGCCGGATGTGGGGCGCGAGCTCGCCCGTGCCCGCGAGGGGCTCCAGGTAGCGGGACACGAGATCGTGCCCGGTCGGATAGTCGTCGCCCTGCGGCATCGACCATCCGTATCGCTCCAGGATGGCCTTTGCCGCGGCATCCACATTGAAGGTCCACGGCGAGAACATGCGCACGTGGCCCCACCGGCGGATGCCGTCGCCGACGGCGGCGCCGGACTCGAAGACGAGCGGCGTGAGATGACGGGACACGACGTGTGCGGCTGCGGCGAGGCCAACCGGGCCGGCACCGATGATGACTACAGGCAGGGACACGTGACGCATGGGTTCACTCCTGGTGGCGATGTTCTTGATTGTCAGTAACAACTAATCGGTCAAAAAAAAGCGGGCAAGCGGCTTCATGCGGGGTCACACGCGTCCGTCCCACAACCCCTGGCCTGGGCCGAGACGCCAGCGCGAAACCGGGAATCGGCCGCCCGCGCCAGGCGTTGAATGACGTCCACGACACCGGCACGCAGCTCGGGATCCAGCTCCGCAAGGAGCTCCTTCTGCTGCTCGACCAGATCGTCGGTGATGCGCGCACATAGGTCGCGACCGGCGCGGGTGGCACCGAGCGCCGTGGCGCGCCGATCGGTGCGATCCGCGTGCTGCTCCACGTACCCCTTCTTCACCAGCGCGTGCACGACGCGACTCGTCGTGCTCTTGTCGAGATACAGACGGTCGGTGAGGTCGCTCAGACGCATCGGGCCATGCTCGACGAGCGTTTCCAGCGCGTGGCACTGGGTCACCGAGACGTCGTGGCAGCAGATGCGATCGCGGTCGCGATACTGGTAGACGCGCACGAGATCGGCGACGGCGGCCTGGAGCGCCTGTGCGTCGCGCTGCAGATCGGCCGGGGAAGCGGCGGGAGGCGAAGAGGTCGGGAACATATAGTTGTCAGTGCCAACAATATGCCACGCCGTTCTGGGCGTCAAGCCCTTTGTTCGCGCGACCCGCAGGGGCCGCGCGATGTCAGCCGGGGCCAATCCCGGCCTGCGTGTGCACCCCCGAGGTGGTCGCGGGAGGGCCTGGCGCCCTGACCAATCGCGCCCACGGCCTATTTGCCGAGCGGCGCGGTGGGCAAGTCCGTGCGGCGGCTCCATTCCTCCCAGGAACCGAGGTAGTTCCGCAGCCGCTCGTAACCGATCAGGCGCAAGGCAAACAGGTTGACCGCGGACCGATGCCCCACCCAGCAATAGGCAATCACATCGTCGGAGGGCTTGATGCCGCGCCGTTCGACGATCGCACGCAGCTCGTCGGCCGGCTTGAACGTCTTCTGCACCGGATCGAGCAGATCCTCCCAATAGAGCGGCTGCGCCGAGGGAATCACGCCCCCGCGGCTGCTCAGGCGCGTGTCGCTGCCATCCATCTCTGCGACGGTCCGCGCGTCGAGGATCTTCACGCCTGGCTTCCCCATCACCGCGACGACCTCGTCTACCGTCGCCAGCCATCGAGGCTGGAGCGTGGCGGTGAACGTGGCAGGCTGCACGGGAGCGTAATCGGTGGTCGTCGGCCGCTTCTCGGCCGTCCATCGCACCCAGCCGCCATCCAGCAGCGCGACGTCCGCGTGGCCGTAGGCATGGAGCATCCACCACACGCGGGCGGCCAGGAGCCCGCCGCGATCGTCGTAGAGGATGATGCGCGTGCGGTTGGAGATGCCGAGATCTCCCATGGCCCGCGAGAACGCCGCGGGCGCCAGCATGAAGCTCGGCACGTTCTCCGAATCACGAATCGCTTCGGGATCCAGCCAGAGCGCCTCGGGAATGTGACCGGTGTCAAAGCCTGACCGCCGCACGTCCAGCACGCGCACGTTCGCATCCGTGGCATGCGCCGCGAGCCAGGCAGTGTCTACCAACTGTTCTGGATGGGCGTAGGCGACGGCCGCGGCGACAACGAGGGCAGTCATCATGTCAGGCCTCACCTGGTAGTGTAGGATTCGGTCGCGCGCGCATCATGGCTACAGAGAGACTCTACACGACGGGCACGACGCTCCGGCGGACACCTTCACGCACATGCGCGGCACTCGTTGCCGCTCTGCTCCTGCCGGCGGTGGCGGTCGCGCAAGGGGCGAACGCGAAGCCCGCCCCCGGGTCGCCAACGGCCGACCAGCTGCCGATCTACCAGGTCGATCCTACGTGGCCGCCGACGCTCCCGAACGACTGGATCCTGGGCGACATCCGCGGGCTGTTCGTGGACGACCGGGACCACCTGTGGGTGATCCACATGCCGTCCAGTCTCACGCCGCAGGAGATTGGCGCCGCGGTCAAGCCGCCCATCGCCGACTGCTGCGTTCCCGCCCCGCCGGTCCTGGAGCTGGACCCCGAGGGCAAGGTGCTGCAGGCCTGGGGCGGCCCCGGCGAGGGCTACACGTGGTTCGACCAGGAGCATGGCATCTACATCGACCACAACGGCTTCGTGTGGATGGGCACGAGCAACGGCCATCACGTGATGAAGTTCACGCGGGATGGCAAGCACGTGCTCACGATCGGCGAGCCGGGCGTGAACAAGGGCAGCAACGATCCGGATCACCTGGGCGGCCCGGCCAACTTCTATGTCGAGCCGAAGACGAACGAGATCTTCATCGCCGACGGCTACATCAACAAGCGTGTCGTGGTGTACGACGCGGCCACCGGCAAGTACAAGCGCCACTGGGGCGCGTACGGCAAGCGCCCTGATGACACCGTGAAGTACCAGTACCCGGTGCGCGTGGCGAATCCACCGCAGCAATACGCCACCCTGCACGGCCTGGTGGGATCGAAGGACGGGCTGATCTACGTCTCGGACCGCCGGGGCAACCGCATCCAGGTGTTCCGGCAGGACGGCGAGTACCTCACGGAGAAGTACGTTCGTCCGGAAACCGGCGGGTCGGGCAGCGGCTTCAGCCTGCAGTTCTCGCGCGACCCCGAGCAGAGCCTGCTCTACCTCATCGACGGCACCAACCAGCGCGTGTGGATCCTGCGCCGGAAGGACCTGGCGATTCTCGACCGCTTCGGCAAGCCCGGCCGACAGGCCGGCGAGTTCATCCGCGCGCACATGATCGCCATCGACTCGCAGAACCGGATGTATACCGGTGAAGCCGGCAACGGCCGCCGGATGCAGCGCTGGATTCTGAAGGGCACCAAGCCGGCCGCGAGCGTCACGCCGCCGGGGCTACCCTGATGACCACCCCTCGTCTTGCGATTCGTCTGGCGCTTGCTATTGTCCTGGCCCTGTCGGCCGCGAGCGCCAGCGACGCCCAGCCCGGGTCCTACGGCCAACTGCTGGCGCTCTTCCAGGAGTGGCGCGCGTTCGAGGAACCGCCGCGGCTCGCCGGCGGGGTGCCCGACTACACGCCGGCGACCAACGCGAAGCGGCTCGAAGGGCTCCGCGCACTGCAGGCGCGTCTCGCCGCGATTGACCGGACCGGGTGGACGGTGCCGCAGCAGGTGGATCATCATCTCGTCCGCGCCGAGATGAACGGCATGGAGTATCACCTCCGCGTGCTGCAGCCGTTCGCGCGCGACCCCGCGTACTACGCATCCGTCATCACGGACGAATCGGACACACCGGCCAAGGAAGGCCCCGTCATCCACGGCGCCATCAAGCTGTACGACTACCCCATCTGGCCTCGGACGCGCCTCGAGCAGGTGGAGCCCATCTCTCCCGCGCAGGCTACGGAGCTGGCCACGCGGCTGCAGACCGTCCCACCGCTGCTGCAGGCGGCGCGATCCAACCTCGCCGCTGCGAACGCGCGCGACCTGTGGGTGGGAGGCGTCCGTGCCTTCGAGGAGCAGAGCGAGGCGCTGGCCACGCTGCGCACGCGGGTCGGCGGCTCCCACGAGGGCCTGTCGGCGGCGATTGTCGCGGCCCGCACCGCGACCGACGAGTTCGCCGCCTGGCTGCGCGCCGAGGCGCCGAAGAAGACCGGGCCTTCCGGCATCGGCAAGGACCAGTACACGTGGTACCTGCGCAACGTGCTGCTCGTGCCCCTCTCATGGGAAGAGGAAGTCACCATCGCCAAGCGAGAGTTGGCTCGCGCGCACGCGTCGCTTCGCCTCGAGGAAAACCGCAACCGCCTCCTGCCGCCGCTCGAGGTGGCCGACACACGCGAGGCCTACACCGCGATGCAGGAGCGCGCGATCGCGCGCTACCTGAAGTGGGTGGCCGACCAGCGGATCCTGACGATGGAACCCTGGATGGAGCGCGCGCTCCGGGAACGAACGGCGCCGTTCTCGCCGGCGGCCTCACGCAACTTCTTCATGCAGGCGACGCAACGTGATCCCATCCCGCTGTGGACCCACCTCTATCACTGGTGGGACAACATGCGGATCCGTGTCTCCCCGCATCCCGACCCGATCCGCCGCGGCCCGCTGCTCTACAACGTCTGGATGAGCCGCGCCGAGGGCATGGCCACGGCGATGGAAGAGTGGATGATGCACGCCGGCCTCTACGACGAGTCGCCGCGCTCGCGCGAGATCGTCTGGATCATGCTGTTGAACCGCGCAGCCCGCGCCGTCGGCAACCTCTTCGCGCACAGCAACGAGCTGACCATGGAGCAGGCCGGCGACATCCACGTGAACTGGACGCCGCGGGGGTGGATGCGGCGCGACCCGCTGCTCGGGTTCGAGCAGCACCTGTACCTCAGGCAGCCGGGCTACGGGGCCAGCTACATCACCGGCGGGCGGCTGATGGAGGAAGTGATCGCCGAGCGCGCGCGGCAGCTGGGCGACGGCTTCTCCCTCCAGCGCGTGATGGACGAGATCAACGCGGCCGGCATGATCCCGGCGTCGCTCATCTACTGGGAGGTGACGGGCGACGACCGGATGATGCGGGAGCTGGCCGAAGGACGCCCGCTGCCGCCGAGGTAGACAGGCAAGGTTTCCTTGTCGCTGGCGGAGTTCTTCGCCGACGATCGGGTGACTGGTTCGCGTTTCACTGCATTCGCGTCCCGGCAAGGACCGTCAGTCGCCGGTTATAATCCCGACTCCGACCGACATGGGTCTCGAAGTCGGCGCCCGACTCGCTCAATACGAAATCCTCGGCGTCTTGGGCGCCGGCGGTATGGGCACCGTGTTTCGGGCCCGCGACACGACGCTGCGCCGCGACGTCGCCCTGAAGGTGCTGACGGCCCCCGCGGGTGCCGATCGTGCCGCTGCCGATCGGCTGCTCCGCGAGGCCCGCGCGGCCGCGGCGCTGACGCATCCCCATATCTGCGCCGTTCACGAAGTCGGCGAGGCCGGCGGCGTGCCGTTCATCGCCATGGAGTTGGTCAAGGGCGATACGCTCGACCGACTCATTGCTCGGGGCCGCCTCCCGCCGGATCGGGTGTGCCGCCTGGGACGGCAGCTGGCCGAAGCACTCGAGCACGCCCACGCACATGGCGTGATTCACCGCGACCTCAAGGGCGCCAACATCGTCGTCACCTCCGACGGGCGCGCGAAGGTCCTCGATTTCGGGATCGCGGACCTGGAACGTGGCGCAGGCGAGGACACGCGCACGACGACCCGCGCGGGCGAGCGCGGCATGGCCGGCACGCTTCACTGCATGGCGCCGGAGCTGCTTCGGGGCGCCGAGGCATCCATTCAATCCGATTTGTGGGCGCTCGGCATCGTGCTCTACACCATGAGCGCCGGCCACCCTCCCTTCGCGCCGGAAGCACCGGACCTGGTCGCTGCGATTCTGCGGGATCCGCCGCCACCGCTGCCATCGGGAACGCCGTCCGGTCTCGCGCGGGTCGTCATGAAGTGCCTCGCGAAGGAGCCCGGCGAGCGCCCGGGCCGGGCCGGCGAGGTCGCGCTGGCACTGGAGGTGGCGGATCCGCAGGTGACGGGTACCGAGGTCGAGTCGGCGCCTACGTTGGTGAGAACGCACTGGCACCGGAGAGGGCTGGCACTTGTGGCTCTGGCTGCCGCCGCAGTCGCTGTCGCCTATTGGGTCGTCGGGGTTGGTGATTCCGCATCGGCTGTGCCGAGGCTGCTCAACGCAGTCAAGATCACTGGCGATATCGGCGTGGAAGACCATCCCTCGTGGTCGCCGGACGGCCGCACGCTCGCGTTCCACGCCAATCCGGTTGGCGATCTGACGGTCGGCAACTGGGACGTGTGGGTCACGCAGGCTGCGAGCGCCCCGGTGAACCGAACCGCCGATCACGCCGGCAGGGACATGTTCCCGTCGTGGTCACCCGACGGCAGCCTGATCGCGTTCTGGTCGGACCGCGACGGTGGCGGCTGCTTCGTGATGCCCGCGCTGGCAGGGTCGCCGCGGCTCGTCTGGCGCGCGAGCGCCCTCGACCCCAATCCGCCCCGGTGGTCCCGCGATGGTGCCAGCCTGGCTTGCGTCGCCGGCGATCCGCCTGGGACGACGGCGGAAGTGGTGTCGCTCAGGACCAGCCAGGTCGAGAGACGGTTTGCTGTGCCCGGCGAGGGGCGGCGGATGTTCCTGGCATGGTCGCCGGACGAGTCCAGGATCGCCGTAGTCACGGCTCCAGCGGGCCTTGGCGGCGACGTGAACCAGCTGTGGGTTGGCGAGGTCCGCACCGGACGCGCCACCGCCATCACCGATGGCCGCACGAAGGTGGGAACGCCGTTCTGGTCGCCGGACGGAAGACACCTGTACTTCGTCGACAACGCAGGCGGCAACATGGACCTGTGGCGGCAAGGCGTTACTGGCGAGGGCCAGCTTGACGGTGCGCGCATCGCGGTGACCGCGGGCGTTGGGGTTCGCGGCGCGGCGTTGAGCGCGGATGGCCGCCGGCTCGCGTACTCGCAGGGCCGCCGGGTGGCCAACGTCTGGCGGGCGCCGATCTTGTCCGACCGCCCGGCGACGTGGGCCGACGCCCACCAGATCACGTTCGACCAGGCCTACATCGAGTTCCTGGACCTCTCCCACGACGGCGCGCGGCTGGCCGTGAGTTCGGATCGCAGCGGCAATCACGATCTGTGGATCCTGCCCTCCGGCGGTGGCGAGATGCGGCAGATTACCAGCGATGTCACGCCCGAGTGGGGCCCGCGCTGGTCCCCCGACGACCTCAGGCTCGCGTTCTTTGCCTTTCGCACCGGCAACCGCGAGATGTGGACGATGCCGGCCGCGGGCGGTCCGTGGACACAGCTCACGGACAATCCAGGTCCGGACCTGACGGGGGTCTGGTCCCCGGACGGCCGGGAGATCGCTCACCTGACCGAGCGCCCAGGCTTCCTGGGCTTGTGGCTCACTCCTGCCACAGGTGGACCGGGACGACCATTAACACCTGGACGCGGTTCACCAAGTGACTGGTCAGCGGACGGCCGTTACCTCGTGACCCTCGTCGGGGGCCGGATCGCGCTGGCGGATGTGTCCGCAGAGGGGCGAGCGGAAACCGTGGCGAAGAATCGCGGTTTCTTCGGGCGCTTCAGCCGGGACGCCTCGAGGCTCTTCTACGTGGCCGCTGAAGGCGGCAATCTCTGGACCGTCAGGCGCGATGGTACTGACGAGCGGCCCGTCACCGACTTCACGGGCCGTCGTGGCGCCCCTGGCGTGTCGGCGCTGGCCACCGACGGCCGATACCTGTACTTCACCTGGGCTGAAGACGTCGGCGATATCTGGACGATGGACGTGCAGATCGGTAGATGAATCAGCAGATCACGGGATTACCAGATCACGAGCTCGCCAGGTTAATCGCCAGCTCACCAAATCGGAACGGAGCTCTTCTACCGGAACGGCCCCAGGATGATGGCCGTCGCGATACAGGACGCCCGGAGCATGGTCGTGGGCCGACCGCAGCTGCTCTACGAACGGCGTTTCGGGCGTTCGTTGGACGATCGATTCGACGTGACGCCCGACGGCCGCACCTTCATCGACCTCGACCACGCGGTGGCGGAGCCACCGCCAACGAAAATCGTGCTCGTGCAGAACTTCGCCAACGAGCTGAGGCGGCGCGTCCCGCCCGGGCGCTGATCTCCTTGAACCCATCGTGCGCCGCGCGCCAGCAGCCTACTCGCCTCCCGTGCCAGCCGTCCCCATCGACACGTCGGCGAGCCC
>Ga0209705_10001594_pt1 | contig 12015 bp, 9 predicted proteins | sample PPLLaktember2015_5_FD_187262 | JGI IMG/M metagenome (GOLD analysis project Ga0209705, IMG submission 187262) | Freshwater sediment microbial communities from Prairie Pothole Lake near Jamestown, North Dakota, USA - PPLs Lake P8 Core (1) Depth... | ecosystem: Environmental > Aquatic > Freshwater... | reverse complement strand
CGTTTCTGACGGTATTGCTGTTCGCCGGTGTTTTTGCCGGCACGAGTTTCTGGTGGCTGGCGCTGGTGATGCTGGCGTTCAGTTTTTTCTGGCATGCCTCGCTGCCGTTGATCGAAGTGCAGGTGATGCACCACACCCGCAACAAGCCTGGAGCCTATGGGCGCGTGCGCCTGTGGGGCTCACTTGGATTCATCGCGAGTGTCGCCGCGCTCGGGCCGGTGCTGGATGCCGCGGGGCCGTGGTGGATACTGCCAGCGCTGATCGCGCTTATGGCGGGCATCTGGCTGTACAGCCTGACGCTACCGGAGTCGGAAATGGCCGGGCACATGGAGCACGCCGGGCCGTTCATGAAGGTGGTGCTGCGTCCGGAGATTCTCGCGTTCCTCGCCGCCTGTCTGCTGATGCAGGTGAGCCACGGTCCATACTACACCTTCTATTCCATCTATCTCGAAGGTCACGGTTATACCAAGACCGTGATCGGCCTGCTCTGGGCGTACGCGGTGGTGTGCGAGATTGGCGTGTTCCTGTTCATGCCGCGCATTCTCGCGCAGGTGTCGGTGCGCACGGTGTTGATGGTGAGCTTTGCGCTTGCGGCTGCGCGCTGGCTGATGATCGGCTACTTCCCGGACAGTCTTGCCTGGCTGATTCTGGCGCAAACGCTGCACGCTGCGAGTTTCGGCACTTTTCACGCCGCCGGCATGCAGATGGTGTACCGTTTCTTCGTCGGCAAACATCAGCACCGCGGCCAAGCGGTATACAGCACGGTGGCGTTCGGAGTGGGTGGGGCGGTCGGAAGCTACTACAGCGGACATACCTGGGAGACGCTCGGTCCGGGCCTGACGTTTGCGATCGCGGCCGGGGCCGCGGCGCTCGCCTTCGTGGTCGCGTTAGGCCTCAAGAAATCCTGAGGCGCCGGCGGAAGGCGACCAGCCGGCCGCCGGCCGTGTCTGGACCGGTGGTGGACGAGACGATAGGCTGGGTTGTTTTGAAAATGTGCGCCACCTCCGCGCACAGGCTGTCCATGAGCGCATAGGCATCCACGTCGGTCTTCGGCGAGCGCAGCAGCGCCAGCCGGATCGGCTCGATCGATTCAAAGGTGGCGTCGCGCGTTACCGGATCGGCGAGACGTCGGCAACGGTTGCCGGTGTAGATCGCAGTCACGACCTGGGTAACCAGCTCGTAGTGCACCGCGCCGGAGTCGATGAAACCGCGCAGCTCGGTGGCCGATGTATTGACCGGCAACTGATGCTGCCCGATGCGCTTCGCCAATTGTTCGAAGAGCTCGCGAAAGGTCATGCAGATTTCTGCACGGCCTGAATCATCGCCTGCGCGGCATTCGAGAGAGTGCGCGCGGCGTGCGTGACTATGCCGAGGCTGCGTTCGAGTTTCATTTTTCTAATCTGGACCACACTCAGCGATTCGTCAATCATGGTGCGCGGCAGCGCGCTCCAGCCGAGGCCGATGGCGGCGAGCATCTTGAGCACTTCCAGATAATTCGTCGCCATGCCCACAGTAATCTTCTCGCGCCACGGGCCGAGGGCTTTCAGGATGATCTCGCGCGTGTAGGTGCCGGGGCCGGGCAGGATCGCGGGATAATCGAGCAACACCTTGGGCGTAGCGGGCGCAGCTCCGGCGAGTGGGTGCGTGCGACTCACCACGATATCGAGCGGGTCATCCCAGATCTTCATGGTTTGCAGCGGCGCGTTCACCACCGGGGGAAGTGTGACAATGGCGAGCTCGATCTCGCCTTGTGCGACCGCGCGGCACGCCTTTTCCGAATCCATGAAACGCAGATCGAGACGCACGCCTGGGTACGTTTCGTGGAACTGCTTGAGCGGCCCGGGGAGCCGGTGCAGTCCGATGTGGTGGCTGGTGGCGAGTGACAGTTCGCCTGTGATCGCGCCGGCGAGATTGGCGATGGAGCGTTTCACGTCATCGAGTTCACGCAGGATAGCGCGTGAGCGGGTGAGCAGTGCCTGGCCGGCAGGCGTGAGCTGGATGGTGCGCCCGATGCGGTCGAACAGGCGCGTGCCGAGACTCGCTTCGAGCGCGGCGATGCGTTTGCTGATAGCCGGCTGGGTGAGAAAAATGCGCTCGGCGGCGCGTGAAAACGAGCTGGTTTCAGCGACTGCGAGGAACGCCTGTAGGGCGGCTATATCCATAACATACTGGAATCCATTGCATGCAAAAGATGAATTTGTGTTATTTATAAACCTTGCCTAGGATTTACGCAATTCTTCGGGAGTACTGAACGCCATGGCCGGGAAAACGTTGTACGACAAGCTCTGGGACGCGCACGTCGTGCGTCAGAACGAGGATGGCACCTGCCTCCTCTATATCGACCGCCATCTGGTGCACGAGGTCACGAGCCCGCAGGCCTTCGAGGGCCTGCGGCTTGCCGGCCGCAAGCCGTGGCGGGTGGATGCGAATCTCGCCACCGCCGACCACAACGTGCCGACCACCAACCGGGCGCAGGGCATCGCCGATCCGGTGTCGCGCCTGCAGGTCGAAACGCTTGATCAGAATTGCCAGGACTTCGGCATTGTCGAGTTCCGCATGAACGACCCGCGCCAGGGCATTGTGCATGTCATCGGCCCGGAGCAGGGCGCGACCCTGCCGGGCATGACCGTGGTATGCGGCGATTCGCACACCTCGACGCACGGCGCGTTCGGCGCGCTCGCCTTCGGCATTGGCACCTCCGAGGTGGAGCATGCCTTGGCAACGCAGTGTCTTATCGTCAAGAAGTCGAAGAACATGCGTGTGCGCGTGGAGGGTGATATTCCGCCGGGCATCACCGCCAAGGACATCGTGCTCGCGATCATTGGCCGGATCGGAACCGCTGGCGGCAACGGTTCCGCCATCGAATTCGCCGGCACGGCCATTGAGCAGCTCTCCGTGGAAGGCCGCATGACGGTGTGCAACATGGCCATCGAGGCCGGCGCGCGCGCCGGCATGATCGCGGCCGACGACAAGACCTTCGAGTATTTCCATGGCCGCCCGTATGCGCCGAAAGGCGAGCTGTGGGACAAAGCGGTGCAGGCGTGGCGTACGCTCAAGAGCGATGCGGATGCGAAGTTCGACAAGGAAGTGGTGTTGAACGCGGCGGAGATCAAACCACAGGTGAGCTGGGGCACTTCGCCCGAGATGGTGGCGGCCGTGGACGGCGTGGTGCCGGATCCCGAGAAGGAAACGGACTCTGTCAAACGCACCGGTTACCGGCAGGCGCTTGTGTACATGGGGCTCAAGCCGGGCACGCCGATCCGCGACATCGCCCTCGACAAGGTGTTCATCGGTTCCTGTACCAACTCGCGCATCGAAGACCTGCGCGCCGCGGCAGTCGTAGCGAAAGGCAAGAAGGTGGCGAAGAACATCAAGCTCGCCATGGTCGTGCCGGGTTCGGGTCTGGTGAAGACCCAAGCCGAGCAGGAAGGTCTCGATAAGATATTCAAAGAGGCGGGTTTCGAGTGGCGCGAGCCCGGCTGCTCGATGTGTCTGGCCATGAACGCCGATCGGCTGGAGCCGGGTGAGCGCTGTGCCTCGACCTCGAATCGCAATTTCGAGGGTCGCCAGGGGGCCGGCGGGCGCACCCATCTGGTCAGTCCGGCCATGGCCGCGGCGGCGGCGATCGCCGGGCATTTTGTCGACGTGCGGGAGATAGGCTGATGGAAAAGTTCGTAACCTTGACGGGTTTGGTGGCGCCACTCGATCGCGCCAATGTCGATACCGATGCCATCATCCCGAAACAGTACCTGAAATCCATCAAGCGTACTGGCTTCGGGCCGACCCTGTTTGACGACTGGCGCTATCTTGACCCGGGTGAGCCGGGCATAGATCACAGCAAGCGCCGTATCAATCCGGACTTCGTGCTCAACCAGACGCGCTTCCAAGGTGCGCAGATCCTGCTGGCGCGTGATAACTTCGGTTGCGGCTCATCACGCGAGCACGCGCCGTGGGCGCTGGTGGATTACGGTTTCCGGGCGATTATCGCACCGAGCTACGCGGATATTTTCTACAACAACAGCTTCAAGAACGGCCTGCTGCCGATCGTGCTGGAGCGCGATGCAGTGGACCAGCTGTTCAAGGAGTGTGTGGCTACGCCGGGATACAGGCTCACTGTGGACCTCGTGGCGCAGACAGTGATTTCGCCAACAGACACGACTTTCAAATTCGAGATCGACGCCTTTCGCCGGCACTGCCTGCTGAATGGGCTCGATGACATCGGCTTGACGCTCCAGCATGTCGCGGAGATCAAGACCTACGAAGAGCGGCGCCGGAAGGAAGCGCCGTGGCTGTTTGGCAACTGAACAAACCAAGGCAAAGATTGTTGGAACCACAGATGAACGCAGATTGATTAATATGAAATTAATCTGTGTGCATCTGTGGCTACCGCCTTTCTCTTATTTGAGAATTTAGAAATTCAGGATTGACGATAAATGACCAAAAAGATCGCAGTATTACCGGGTGACGGCATCGGCCCGGAAGTGACGGCCGCAGCGGTGAAGGTGCTGGAGCGCCTGCGCCAGGATTTCGGCCTCAAAATCGAAATGGAGACCGCGCCGGTAGGGGGCGCGGCCTACGACCAGCACAAGCACCCGTTGCCCGAATCGACGCTGAAGCTCGCCAAGCAGGCGGATGCCGTGCTGCTCGGCGCCGTGGGCGGAACACAATACGATACGCTGCCGCGCGAACTGCGACCGGAAAGGGCATTGCTCGGTTTGCGTTCCGAACTGCAACTGTTCGCCAACCTGCGTCCGGCCATCCTATATCCACAGCTGGCTGCGGCCTCGACCTTGAAGCCGGAGATTGTTGCCGGGCTCGACCTGCTGATCGTGCGCGAACTCACCGGCGACATCTACTTCGGCGAACCGCGCGGTGTGCGCACCCTGGCGAATGGTGAGCGCGAGGGTTACAACACCATGAAGTACGCCGAGCACGAAGTGGAGCGGGTGACGCGCGTCGGTTTTGAGGCAGCGCGCAAGCGCAGCAAAAAACTCTGCTCGGTCGAGAAGGCGAATGTGCTCGAGACCTCGGGCCTGTGGCGTGAGGTGGTGATTCAGGTGGCGAAGGATTACCCGGACGTGGCGTTAAGCCACATGTATGTGGACAACGCCGCGATGCAGCTGGTGCGCGCGCCCAAGCAGTTCGACGTGATTGTCACCGGCAATATTTTCGGCGATATCCTGTCGGATGAGGCGGCCATGCTCACCGGTTCCATCGGCATGCTGCCCTCGGCCTCGCTGGATAGTGCCAACAAGGGCATGTACGAACCGATTCACGGTTCGGCGCCGGACATCGCCGGCAAGGGCATTGCCAATCCGCTGGCCACGATCCTGTCAGTGGCGATGCTGCTGCGCTACACCCTGAACGAACCGGCCCTGGCGGAGCGAGTCGAAAAGGCAGTGTCCAAGGTGCTCGATCAGGGGCTGCGCACCGGGGACATCTATACCGACGGCATGCGCAAGGTTGGCACGGTCCAGATGGGCGACGCCGTAGTGGCGGCGCTGTAAACTCACGAATTCAGAATCATCGAGGTAACGGGAAATGAAGCGGGTTGGTCTGGTGGGTTGGCGCGGCATGGTGGGCTCGGTGCTCATGGGCCGCATGCTGGAAGAGCAGGATTTCAAGCACATCGATCCGGTGTTCTTCTCCACATCGAATGTTGGCGGCAAGGGCCCGGCGATTGGCAAGGACGTACCGCCGCTCAAGGATGCCAAGAGCATCGATGAGCTGAAGGCGATGGACATCATCATCACCTGTCAGGGCGGTGACTACACGTCGGAGATTTTCCCGAAGCTGCGCGCCGCTGGCTGGAAGGGCTACTGGGTCGATGCCGCTTCGACGCTGCGCATGGATAAGGACGCGATCATCATTCTCGACCCGGTCAACATGGATGTTATCAAGAATGGCATCAAGGCCGGAGTGAAGAACTACATCGGCGGCAACTGCACGGTGAGTCTCATGCTCATCGGTCTCGGTGGCCTATTTCAGAAGGGGCTCATCGAGTGGATGACCTCCATGACCTATCAGGCCGCTTCAGGAGCGGGTGCGCAGAACATGCGCGAGCTGATCAGCCAGATGGGCGCCATTCATGCCTCGGTCAAAACGAAGCTGGACGATCCGGCCTCGGCCATTCTCGAAATCGACAAGACTGTGGCCGACACCATTCGCTCGGCCAGTTTCCCGAAGCAAAACTTTGGTGCACCACTCGCGGGTTCACTGATTCCCTGGATTGATAAACAGCTCGATAATGGCCAATCCAAGGAAGAATGGAAGGGCCAGGCCGAGACCAACAAGATTCTCGGGCGCGAGGCCAGGCCGATTCCGATTGACGGCCTGTGTGTGCGCATTGGCGCCATGCGCTGTCACAGCCAGGCGCTGACCATCAAACTCACCAAGAACGTGCCGCTCGACGAGATCCACGGCATGCTGGCCGAGGCCAACCAGTGGGCCAAGGTGGTGCCGAACGACCGCGACATCTCCATGCGCGAACTCACCCCGGCGGCTGTCACCGGTACACTGACTGTGCCTGTGGGTCGGCTGCGCAAGCTCAACATGGGGCCGGAGTACCTGACTGCGTTCACCTGCGGCGACCAGTTGTTGTGGGGTGCGGCCGAGCCATTGCGCCGCATGCTGCGCATCCTGCTCGAAGCCTGATCGACCGTCCTCGTTGGTTCTGTACACACGTCCACCGGCGAATTACCGGCGGACGTGTGTTTCCTAATTTTGTTGTTCTTGCTCCCGAGGTATTCCCATGAGCACTAGCTGTAATGTGGCCATTGTCGGCGCAACCGGGATTGTCGGCGAAGCCTTGCTCGCCATCCTCGAGGAGCGCGGGTTCCCGGTGGGTGAGCTTTACCTTTTGGCGAGTGCGCGCTCGGCGGGCGGCAGCCAGGAATTCAAGGGTCGGCATTACCGCATCGAAGAACTCGGCGGCTTCGACTTTTCCCGCGCACAGATCGCCTTTTTTTCCGCCACAAGTGCCGTGTCCAGGGAGCATGTGCCGCGGGCCGTTGCTGCCGGTTGTGTCGCCATCGACTGCAGCGCGGCGTTCCGTTACGAACCGGATGTTCCGCTGGTCATCCCGGAGGTGAATCCGCAAGCGATCGCCGGGTACCAGGACCGACGGCTCATCGCCAACCCCGATCCCGCCACCATACAGATGCTGGTGGCCCTCAAGCCGCTCTACGATGCAGTCGGTATCGAGCGTATCGAGGTTTGCATCGGGGAGGCGGTATCCGGGCGCGGCAAGGCGGCGATTGAGGAACTGGCCGGCCAGACCGCCGCGCTCCTGAATGGCCAGTCCATCGAGCCGCAAATTTTTCCGCGCCAGATCGCATTCAATTGCCTGCCGCGCATTGATGTCGTGCTGGACAACGGCTATACAGAAAATGAGATGGAGGTTGTTTGGGCGACGCGTCGAATTCTGGCGGATGATGCGATCCAGGTGAACCCGACAGCATTCCTGATGCCGGTGTTCTTTGGGTACTGCACCGTGCTGCATGTCGAAACCTCCCGCCCGCTCGACGCTGCTGGAGCGCGGCGCCTGCTGGAAAAGGCACCCGGAGTGGTGGTCATGGACGGGCGTAAACCGGGCGATTTTCCAACCCCTATCGGCGCCGTCGGCACGGATTCGGTCTATGTGGGCCGTATCCGCCAGGACATTTCTCATGCACACGGTCTTAATATGTGGGTGGTCGCGGATAACGCCCGCAAGGGGTCGGCCAAAAATGCCGTCCAGATTGGGGAAATATTGGTGAAAGATTATTTGTAAGCTATAGTTACTTGTGCTTCATAATGATTATTACTACTATAGTTTTATAACTCCAAGTAACTAAAGCCTATCTTGAACGTGTCACAGGACGAAAACGGGGGAAAGAGGCCGATGCATCAAGCGCATGGTGGTGCTCGCTTGACACTGCGTCTTCTATTTACGGTGGCGATGATCGCAGCCCCGATGGCGGTTCAGGCGCTGGGCTTGGGACGTCTGACGGTGATCTCCGGTCTGGACGAACCGTTCAACGGCCAGATCGAACTTGTTTCTCCGACCGTGCAGGAGATCAAGACGCTCAAGGCTGCGCTTGCCTCGCGCGCAGACTTCGACATTGCCGGAGTTGAACGCAATGTGTTCCTGTTTGATATCACTTACACGGTAAAACAGCATCCCAACGGCCAGTATTATCTCAAGCTTGCCACCCACAAACCGGTGCGTGAGCCGTTTCTGCATTTTCTGATACAGGTCGATTGGAGTGGTGGTCACCTGATTCGTGAGTACAGCGCCTTGCTCGATCCACCACAGTGGGTGTCAGGTGCCGCTGCCGAGATCAATGTTCCGGCAACCTCAGCTCCTGAAACGGCCCCTGTTGTCGAAGCCGCGCCAGTCGCGGACGCCGCGCCGATCGAAGAATTGCCGCCCATCGGTACAGCAGCGGAACCGAAAGCCGAGGCAGTGGCGGCCGAGAAGACTGAGTTGGCGGTAAGCGAGCCCGCTACGACGGCTGAAGTACCGGCTGTCGCACCGGCTGAAGTGCCGCTGACAACCCAGGTTGAGTCTGCCCCTGTGCCGGCCGAGACATCTGCGACAGTCGAGCCCATTCTGCCGTCAGCCGCTGTAACAGCGAGCGAACCGACACCGGCCGTGGTGAGCGAGCTTGCTCCGGCGCCAGTTGCCGAGATACCTGCCGCTGCCACTGCGGAGGCGCTCGAGTTTGGTCCGGTCAAGTCGGGTGAAACGCTGTATCAGGTGGCGCAAAAAATAAATGTCGATAAAAGCCTGACCCCCCAACAGGTGATGCTCGCGCTACTACGTGCCAACCCGTCGGCGTTCTACAGGAACAACGTGAATAACCTCAAGACCGGCAAGATTCTCACCGTGCCGGATCACGAGACCATTGCCGCGATTCCCAAGTCCCAGGCGGTGAAAGAATACAGCGCTCAATATGATGCTTGGCAGGAGTACAAACTGAAACTTGCCGGTGCGGGTCGTGCTGTTGCGGTTGCCGAGACCGAGACGCCTGCGGTGGTTGCGAAGTCCGAAGCGAAAAAAGACGAAACGAAAAAATCCGAGAAAGCGGCCAAGGACGCAAAGGCGGGTAAAGACAAATCAGCGGCAACCGGCAAAGCGGTGCCGGTCGATCTGCTCAAGATCGTGCGCGCCAACCTCGAACAGGATATTCCTGAAGAATCTACAAAAACGCCAGGCGTCGAAACCAAGAAGGATGCCGGCAAGGAGCAGCGCGTCCTGACGGAACGTGTGGCCACGCTCGAAGAGGCCATCGAATCCAAGCAGATGCAGAACAAGGAGATGCGCGAGCGCGTCGGCAAGTTGCAAGAGCAAGTCAAGAATACCGAGCGCCTGGTCGATCTGGAGAACAAGGATCTCGCGTTGGCCCAGAAACAGGCTGCGGAGAAGCAGGCTGCCGAAGCCAAGGCTGCGGCTGAGAAGGCGGCACAGGAAAAGATCGCGCAAGACAAGGCGGCTCAGGAACTGAAGGCGGCTCAGGAACAGGCAGCCAAGGACAAAGCTGCGGCGGATGCGGCCAAGGCCGCCGCCCAGACTGCGAAGCCAGTGGAGGCTCCGAAGCCGGCAGGCGAGGCGGCCCCTGTCAAAAAACCCGTGGTCGCGGCAAAGCCGGCGCCAACCCCTCCTGAAGACAGCTTCCTGGATGGAATCCTGGCCAGTGTCATGGATAACCCTCTCCTCCTGGCACTGCTTGGCGCGCTCGGCGTTCTGGGTGTGGGTGTGGGCGGGATGTATGCCTATCGCCGTCGCCGTGCCTCTCAAGAGTTCTCCGAGAGCATTCTGAGCAGCAGCAGCCTCTCCTCCGAAGCCAGCATTACCGCTGGAAGCAGCCAAGCGGCAGCCAGCGATACATCGTTCTTGAGCGATTTCAGCCAAGGTGGCATGGGGAATATCCATACGGATGAGGTGGATCCGATCGCCGAGGCCGAGGTGTATCTCGCCTACGGGCGTGATGAGCAGGCCGAGGAGATTCTCAAGGACGCCATCGTCAAGGATCCGGCCCGCCATGAACTCAAGGGCAAGCTGCTTGAGATCTATTTCCAGCGCAACGATGTTGCCGGTTTCGAAACACTGGCCGAAGAGCTGTATGCCGCGCTCGAGGGCATGGGCGGCAAGGTCTGGGATAAGGCCGAAGAAATGGGCCAGAAACTCAGCCCCAATAATCCCATGTTCCGAGGCGGAAAACCCGCAGCACGCGCCGCCGCCGGCCCGACTACGATGCTGGTGGACGAGGCTTCTGTGCCCCCATTCACTCGCAGCGAGGATGCACTCGAATCCATTCATTCGACGCAAGGATTGGAAACGAGTCCGGCAGCGGCACCGTCCGGGCTTGATTTCAATATGGATTTTGACGCGTCGCCATCCAAAACCAGCGAAGCGCCGGCAGAGCCGTCCTTTGACATGTCCTTCGACATGGACGCAGGTACCGCGCCTTCAGCACCTCCTGCCGCTGAAAGCACATCCAGCTTCGATATGGACTTCAACATCGGCACACCCAAGACGGCTGACACCTCATCCAACGTGATTGATTTCAACACGTCGGGCACGCAGGAACTCACGAGTGGGTTGGATTTCTCGACTTCCGAAGGCACGCAGGAACTCACGAGCGGGTTGGATTTCTCGACTTCCGAAGGCAGCCCGGCAGCAGGCGGGGACGTCGAGTTTTCGCTCGGCGGGATGGGTGATTCTGTTGCTGAACTGGATAGCGCTGCGGCTGAAGGCGGGCTGCCTGGCTGGGACGAAACGGCAACCAAGCTCGATCTCGCCAAGGCCTATATCGACATGGGTGACGCCGAGGGCGCGCGCAGCATCCTCGATGAGGTCATGGCCGAAGGCAACGATAACCAGAAACAGCAGGCGCGCAGCCTCGCAGCACAGATTACTGCCTGATACCTCGATACAGCTTTCCCTGTGTTGACAATGCGCCTCGGTTCTCAGGACCGGGGCGTTTTTCTTTCCAGCGTCAGGAATGTGCAGGAGTATGGATTCTTGTCATCGGCTGGATGCACGTCTCGCTGTATTTCGTGCCACATCCCCAGGTCAAATTCCGGAAACCAGGCATCGCCCTCGGCATCTGTTTCTACCTGTGTCATGTAGAGACGATCAGCACGGGAAAACAATTGTGTGTACAGTTGCTCGCCGCCGATAACGAATATCTCGGGATCGTTTGGCGGCACATGCAGTACAGCCAGCGCCAGCGCCTCGTCCAGCGAATGCGCCACGAGGCAGCCTTGCGGCGTGTAGTGACGATCGGAAGTGATAACGATGTTGGTACGGTTCGGCAGCGGCCGGCCGAGCGACTCGAAAGTCTTGCGTCCCATGAGCACGGGATGACCGGTCGTCAGCTCGCGGAAATGCTTCATGTCCGCGGGCAGGCGCCAAGGAAGCGCGTTGCGGCGGCCAATGACGCGGTTGCGCGCCATGGCCCAGATGAGCGCGATGCGCGGTCGCGTGGCTGTCACCTTGGAAACTGCTCTTGCGTTTGTCCCCGGGGGGACGGCTTCGCGCCCTGTATTCCCGCCATCAGTGAATGAGGCTTTCTTCACTGTCATACCGCGACCGGCGCCTTGATGGCCGGATGCGGGTCGTAATTCAGCAATTCAAAATTATCAAAGTGAAAATCAAAGATCGAGCGCACTGCAGGATTGAGGCGCATGCTGGGTAATGCCCGCGGTGCACGCGCCAGCTGCGTGCGCGCCTGTTCGAAGTGATTACTGTAAAGGTGTGCATCGCCCAAGGTGTGGATGAATTCCCCAGGTTTGAGTCCGGTCACCTGCGCCATCATCAGGGTAAGGAGGGCGTAGGAGGCGATGTTGAACGGCACGCCGAGAAAAATATCGGCGCTGCGCTGATAAAGCTGACAGGAGAGCCGCCCATCCGCCACGTAGAACTGGAAGAAGGCATGGCACGGGGGTAACGCCATGCGATCGATCTCTCCCACATTCCAGGCACTCACAATCAGGCGACGGGAATTTGGGTTTTCACGAATTTCACGT
>Ga0209705_10001593_pt1 | contig 12016 bp, 14 predicted proteins | sample PPLLaktember2015_5_FD_187262 | JGI IMG/M metagenome (GOLD analysis project Ga0209705, IMG submission 187262) | Freshwater sediment microbial communities from Prairie Pothole Lake near Jamestown, North Dakota, USA - PPLs Lake P8 Core (1) Depth... | ecosystem: Environmental > Aquatic > Freshwater... | reverse complement strand
CTTCGTTTACCAGCAACGCCGTGCCCAGACCCGAAATATTCAAAATCAGCAGCCGCGAACGATCGTCCAGCCGCACCGGATCCTTGCCGAAAAACTCCGGCAGATCGACGATGGTGACGAGCGTGCCGCGCACATTGGCGATGCCCTTGAGCCAGTGCTTCGTTCCCGGCACCAGCGTGAGCGGCGGGCAAGGCAGCACCTCGGAGACATGATCCAGCGGTGTCACAAGCTGCAGGTCCGCAACACGGAAACCGAGCCCAGACCAGAGCGGCGCCGCCTGCACCTGCTCCGGCAACCCGGGTGCGGTGCGACGGCTGTGCTCCTGCATCTGTTGCAGAAGGGCGAGGGGATCGATGCGCGGCGTGGCCATATCAGAGCGCTTTGATCTTCTCCATGAGTAACTTCTCTGTGACCGGCTTAACAATATAATCCTTGGCGCCCTGGCGCAGGCCCCAGGCCTTGTCAGTCTCCTGGCCCTTGGTCGTGCAAATGATGACCGGAATGCTCGCCGAAGCTGGGCTCTTGGTGATGGCGCGCGTTGCCTCAAAGCCGCTCATCCCCGGCATCACCACATCCATGAGGATAAGGTCGGGCTTTTCCGAGGCTGCGCGGGTAATCGCTTCTTCACCACTGCTGGCGACGGAAACCGTGAAGCCGTTCTTGGTCAACATTTCCCGCAGCAAATGCACCTCGGTCGGCGAGTCATCCACCACCATCACATTCTTGATTGCCATAGCCTTAAGCCTCGTTGTTCGTATTGTCCCAATTGCCTGAACTGCCACCCATCCCGCCGCGTGTGGTACACCGACAGCTGTCAGTGCACGTATTTCGTAATCACTTCAATCAATTCTTCCTGCGTAAAAGGTTTGTTGACGTGCTCTTCGGAGCCCGCAATCCGGCCACGCGCCCTATCAAACAATCCATCCTTGCTCGACAACATGATCACTGGCGTATCCCTGAACTTCTTGTTGTTCTTAATCAGCTGACAGGTTTGGTACCCGTCCAAACGCGGCATCATGATGTCCACGAAAATGATATCCGGATGGTTGTCGGTTATCAGTGACATCGCCTCGAACCCGTCCGACGCCGTCAGCACGTCATATCCGGCCTTCTTCAGCAGCGCCTCCGCTGTCCGGCGGATGGTGTTGCTGTCGTCGATTACCATCACCTTGATGCTCACTCGCCACCCCGCGATTTTCGGCTGGACTTTGTTTTCATTACTGATCTTAGATGCTCGCCCGCCGGTCAGGGTCATATCCGGGAAGGATTTTAAATGTAGTTTCTTGATATTCTTCCCTAGAATAATGATTTATTAGCATAAAATACTAGTAAAATCCATGCTGACCGCGCGCTAAATCTCGTAAATATCGACATTTATCACGTGTTAACCGCTCCCGGTCTTGCGAATCCTGTCCTGTGTTTCGCCCCGAAAAGCTGCTAATTGGTTTGCATGAACCATGCCAGAAAGAATAGCCGAATCTTTCTTACATTCTAGGCTTGCCAAGGATGCGCTACCATTGGCCGAAATCAGGGGAGAAACACTTGGCGATTGAGCACCTGCAAACCGTTCCGCATCTCACTACCGCCCAGCTCGGCCCGCTGCAAGAGGTGGAGAGCCACCTGCTGGCACGCCAGATCGAGATTGAGCAATGGTTCCGTGCCCAGTGGCTGGCCACGCCTCCGCCGTTCTATGCCTCGGTGGACCTGCGTAACAGCGGTTTTAAGCTCGCACCCGTGGACACCAACCTGTTTCCGGCCGGCTTCAACAATCTCAATCCGGCCTTCCAGCCGCTCTGTATTCAAGCCATCCAGGCGGCCGTCGAGCGCTTCTGTCCCAAGGCCTGCGGCATTCTGGTGGTTCCGGAAAGTCATACCCGCAACATCTATTATTTGGAGAACCTGGCAAACTTCGTCCACCTTCTGGAGCTGGCCGGCTTCCAGGTGAGCGTGGGCTCGCTCTTACCTGAGATCACCTCACCCCAGACGATCCCCTTGCCCTCCGGACGACAGATCACGCTCCATCCCCTGACGCGGGACGGCAACAAGGTCAAAGTGGGCGACCATGCCCCCTGCTTCGTCCTGCTCAACAACGATCTTTCGGGCGGCGTGCCCACTATCCTGCAGGGCCTCGAACAGCCGGTGGTGCCGCCGGTCACCTTGGGCTGGGTGACGCGCCGCAAGTCGCAACATTTTGCCCAGTACCAGAAAGCTGCCGGGGAATTCGCTGCCATTGCCGACATAGACCCATGGTTCATCAATCCGGTGTTCCGCAAGTGCGGAAAAATCGACTTCCAGAAGCGCGAAGGCGAGGACTGTCTGACGTACTACGTGGAGGAAGTGCTGAGCGAGATCGGCGCCAAGTATCGCGAGTACGGCATCAGCGAGGAGCCATTCGTGATCGTAAAAGCCGATGCCGGCACCTACGGCATGAACATCATGACCGTGCGCAGCCCGGATGAGGTGCGCGACCTGAACCGCAAGCAGCGAACCAAGATGGCGCGCGGCAAGGAAGGTTTCAACGTGACCGAGGTACTGGTGCAGGAAGGCGTGTACACCTTCGAGACTTGGGAAGGGGACGTGGCCGAACCTGTTGTCTACATGATCGATCGCTTCGTGGTGGGCGGCTTCTACCGTGTGCACAGCGGGCGCGGCGTGGACGAAAACCTAAATGCCCCGGGCATGACCTTCAAGCCGCTTGCCTTCGTCGAGTCGTGCGTCAGCCCGGATCGCAGCAAATCACCGGATGCCTGTCCGAACCGCTTCTATGCCTATGGTGTCATTGCGCGCCTGGCGCTGGTGGCAGCGGCGCGCGAAATTCACGCGGCCTGACTACCTTCGGCCTGCGCATTGCACTCTTCCAGGCACCACAATTGGCGCGGGTGGATCTTGACACTCACCCGGCCGATGTTAACCTCCCGGGAAGTCTGATTATTCTTCCGCAGGATGCACGCGCCGCGTGATGCGCATCGACCAGAACGCCTACGATTTCTCCGCCACCGACCGTCTCGGTCTCGCGCTGTTCACCTCCATCCTGGTGCACATGGTGGTGATCCTCGGCGTCACCTTCAGTGCGCCACGTATCCGCCTGCCGGGTTCAGAAAGTCTCGAAATCACACTCGTCCAGACACGTAGCGACAAGGCCCCGACCAATCCACAGTTCCTCGCCCAATCCAACCAGGACGGCGGCGGGACGAGCGAGTCGCGCGACATCGCGCGCAGTCCATTGCCGGTCCAGGAGATGAGTGACCAGAACAGCCGCATGCCGTTGGCCAAGCCGGAACCGCAACAGCGCGTGAAATCCCTGAACGATCTGATCGCGCTGATCACCGGCGAGGAAGCGCGCCGTGCAGTGGCGGCGCGCGAGCCGCGTCCGGAAAAGAAGGAAGAACGCCTCACGCCGGAGCGCATGGGCCTGCCGGAGCGCAGCGCGCGCGAGGCGGAACGCGCGCGGCTGAACGCCGAAATCAATCGCAACTTTCAGGAATTCCAGGCGATGCCGCGCCACAAGTATCTGAACGCGCGCACCCAGGAATACAAATACGCGTCTTACATGGACGCATGGCGCGCCAAGGTTGAACGTGTCGGTAACCTGAATTACCCCGAGCAGGCCAAACGCCAGGGCATCGCCGGCAGTCTGGTGCTGGATGTCGCCATCAAGCCGGATGGCTCCTTGCAGGGCGTGCAGGTGCTGCGGACGTCCGGCCAAAAGGTGCTGGACGACGCCGCCGTGCGCATCGTTGAACTGGCCGCGCCCTACGCGCCATTGCCACCGGACATGCGCGCCGACGTCGACGTCCTGCACATCACCCGTACCTGGAAGTTTCAGGAAACCGGTGTCACCAGCAGTAACGACTAATACAGTTATTCTTGTGCAGGCCTGCCTTCCCTAATACAGCTATTTATGTGCAGGCGTGCATTCCCTGACCACGGGTACCCGCCGTGCTTGCGCCTGGCACAGGCGTGCCGGATACTAAACGCATGCAAGAACCCGGTTCCTTCACCAACCATTTCCTGATCGCGATGCCCAACCTACGCGATCCGAACTTCGCGCGCACCGTGACGCTCATCTGCGAGCATTCCAGTCAGGGCGCCATGGGCATTGTTATTAATCGCGTCACCGACCTGCGGCTCGCCGACATTCTGCAACAGATGGATATCGAGGGCGGCGACTCGCGCCACCTCGACCTGCCGGTGTATGTCGGCGGCCCGGTGCAGAACAACCGCGGCTTCGTGCTGCACGAGCCGCTCGGCCAGTGGGAATCGACACTCACCGTCACCGAATCACTGGGTGTGTCGACCTCGCGCGATATTCTCGTGGCGCTCGCCGAAAACCGTGGCCCGGAGCGCTGTCTGCTGGCGCTTGGCTATGCCGGCTGGGCCGCTGGGCAGCTGGAACACGAAATCGGCGAGAACGCCTGGCTGTCCGGCCCGGCTGACCACCAGATCCTGTTCGATACACCGGTCGAGGCGCGCTGGGGCGCGGCCGTAAAGCACTTGGGTGTCGATCTCGCCGCGCTGTCGGGCGAGGCGGGTCACGCCTGAACGCCTTGCGCGCACCCACCTACCTCGGCTTCGACTACGGCACCAAACACCTCGGCATTGCGGTCGGCGGCAGCGCCTCCGGGCTGGCTGAACCGCTCGCCTCCGCCAGCGTGCGCCAGGGTGTTCCGGACTGGCCGATGCTCGACCGTCTTATTAATGAGTGGAAACCGGCCGCCCTGATCGTCGGGCTGCCGCTCAACATGGACGACAGCGAAAACGCCATGACCCGGGCGGCGCGCAAGTTTGGACATCGCCTGCATGCCCGTTACAATCTGCCTGTCCATATGGTGGACGAGCGCCTGACCTCGGTGGACGCCAAGAACACCCTGGTTGTATCGCGCGTCCCCTGGAAGCAGCGCAAGGCCAAAGTCGACAAACTCGCCGCGCAGACCATCCTGCAGGCGTACCTGGACGAGCAACGACGCCCGAAAATGGAGCCGCGCCATGCCGCAGACGACTGACATCGTGGACGTCAACGCCACCATCGCCTACCTGGCCGACGAGCTGCGGCCGCGGCTGAATCAACATCCGCTCATGATCGGTATTCACACTGGCGGTGTCTGGATCGCGGAGCGCCTGCATGCCCTGCTCGGCCTGTCCGACCCGCTCGGCACCCTCGATATCTCCTTCTACCGTGACGATTTCAGCCGCCTCGGCATGAATCCGCAGGTCAAGACCTCGAACCTGCCGGCGAATGTCGAGGGCCGGCATGTGATCCTGGTGGATGACGTGCTGCACACCGGGCGCACCATCCGCGCCGCGCTCAACGAGATCTTCGACTACGGCCGTCCGGCGTCGGTTACGCTGGCCGTGCTCATCCACCGCGACGGCCGCGAACTGCCGATCGAGGCACAGGTGGTCGGCCATCACCTCAAGCTGAAGAAGAACCAGCACATCAAGCTGCTCGGGCCGGAACCGCTCAAGCTCGAGATCCAGGAGGCGCATACTTGAAGCGCGACGACCTGCAGTTCGACAGTCACGGGCGGCTGCGCCACCTGTTGACCATCGAAGGCCTCCCGCGTCAGACCATTCTCGATATTCTCAACACCGCCGAATCCTTCATCTCGGTCGGCGAACGCGAAATCAAGAAAGTGCCGCTGTTGCGCGGCAAGACCGTGGTAAACCTGTTCTTCGAAGCCAGCACCCGCACCCGCACCACCTTCGAGATCGCCGCCAAGCGCCTGTCGGCGGACGTGATCAATCTCAACCCTTCGGCCTCCTCGACCAGCAAGGGCGAGACCCTGCTCGACACGGTGCGTAACCTCGAAGCCATGCATACCGAGTTGTTCGTGGTGCGTCACCGCGAGTCCGGCGCCGCACACCTGATCGCCGCGCACGTGCCTGAGCATGTGCACATCGTGAACGCCGGCGACGGCCGGCATGCGCATCCGACCCAGGCGCTGCTCGACCTGTTCACCATACGCCGCCACAAGGGTCCGATCGAAAATCTCAAGGTTGCGATCGTCGGCGATATTCTGCATTCACGCGTGGCGCGCTCCGAGATACATGCCCTGAACACGCTCGGCGCCGCCGAGGTGCGCGTGATCGCGCCCAAGACCCTGTTGCCGACGGCGGTGGAAAAACTCGGCGTGCACGCCTACACCGACATGCGCGAGGGCCTCAGCGGCGTGGATGTGGTGATCATGTTGCGCCTGCAGCGCGAACGCATGACCGGCGCGTTCATCTCCAGCGAGCAGGAATATTTCAATCTCTACGGGCTCACCCCGGAAAAGCTCGGGCTCGCCAAACCGGATGCGATTGTCATGCATCCCGGCCCGATGAACCGCGGCCTCGATATCGATTCGGCGGTCGCCGACGGACCGCAATCGGTGATCCTGCCGCAGGTCACCTACGGCATTGCGGTGCGCATGGCGATCATGGCGCTGATCATGGGCGGAGCGGCGCAGACGGAGAGCGCACCGGCTGGCGGGAGGCGCGCATGATGGGCATCGTGATCAAGGGCGGGCATATTATCGATCCGGCCAACAAGCTCGACGCCGTCAAAGACCTGTACATCGACAGCACCGGTTTCATCACTGGCATCGGCAAGGCGCCGGAGGGTTTCGAGGTAGCACGCAGCATCGACGCGCACGGCCAGATCGTGTGCCCGGGACTCGTCGACCTGCGCGCGCGCCTGCGCGAGCCGGGGCTCGAATACAAGGCGACCATGGAAAGCGAAACTCGCGCCGCGGTCGCGGCCGGCATCACCACGCTGTGCTGTCCGCCGGATACCTGGCCGGTGATCGATACCCCGGCCATGGCACAGATGGTCCAGTCGCGCGCCTGGCGCTTCGGGCTGGCGTTCGTGCACCCGCTCGGCGCACTCACCCAGGGCCTGGAGGGCAAACTGCTTACCGACATGGCGGCGCTCGAAGAAGCGGGCTGCGTGGGGGTGAGCAATGCGCTCGAACCAATCACCGATACGCTGGTGTTGCGGCGCGCCATGGAATACGCCGCGACCTTCGATCTTACTGTCTATTTACATGCCGAAGACCCGTGGCTGCGCAACACCGGGTGCGTGCACGAGGGCGAGGTCGGTACGCGCCTCGGCCTGCCGGGCATTCCCGAGGCCGCCGAAACCGTAGCGCTGGCGCGCGACCTGGCACTGATCGAACAGACCGGCGTGCGCGCGCACTTTTGCAACCTGTCCGGCGCGCGCGCCGTGGCCATGCTGGTCGAAGCGCAGAAACAGGGGCTACCGGTGACCGCGGACGTCACCGCGCACCACCTGCATCTCACCGAACATGACATCGGTTACTTCAATACCCAGTGCCACGTTCGTCCGCCGCTGCGCAGCCTGCGCGACCGCGACGCACTGCGCGCCGCGCTCCAGAACGGCGTGATCAGCAGCATCTGCTCCGATCACCAGCCGCACGAGCCGGACGCCAAGCTTGCACCGTTCGCCGAATCCGAACCCGGCATCTCCGGCCTCGAGACTCTGCTGCCGCTCACCCTCAAGCTGGTCGAAGACAAACTGCTCACGCTGAACGAGGCGATCGCGTTGCTGACCGTGAAGCCAGCCGAGATCCTCGGCGTCGAGTGTGGCACCTTGAGCGTCGGCGCCACTGCCGACATCTGCATCTTCGACCCCAAGTCGCACTGGATCCTGAACGCCGACAAATTTGTCTCACGCGGGCGCAACTCGCCATTCCTCGGCTGGGAATTCACCGGACGGGTGACCCACACGCTGGTGGGCGGGGAAGTGGTGTTCGAGCTGGGCAGCACATAACCTACGCCACAAAACACAAGGGCGCCGCGCGGCGCCCTTGTGTTCTTCACAGCAGGTCAATAAAAGTTAGAACGTTACATTCCGCATCGATTCGCCGAGCTGTGACGCGTTGGCGTCCTTGCCCTCGAGCTTGATGCGCAGCCGTACATCGTTCTGCGAGTCGGCGTTGCGCAGGGCATCGTCGTAGCTGATGAGTCCGGCCTCGTAGAGCGTAAACAATGACTGGTCGAAGGTCTGCATGCCGGCCTCGCCGGATTTGGCCATGATCTCTTTGACGCCCGGGACATCGCCCTTCATGATCAGGTCGGCAATGAGCGGCGAGTTGATCATCACCTCGACCGCCGGCACGCGACCCTTGCCGTCCTTCTTCACGATCAGGCGCTGCGAGATAATGGCCTTGAGGTTGAGGGCAAGATCCATGAGCAACTGGCTGCGCCGCTCTTCGGGGAAAAAGTTGATGATGCGGTCGAGCGCCTGGTTGGCGCTGTTGGCATGCAGTGTGGCCAGACAAAGGTGGCCTGTTTCGGCGAACTGGATGGCGTAGTCCATGGTTTCACGGCTGCGGATTTCGCCGATCAGGATCACGTCCGGTGCCTGGCGCAGGGTGTTCTTGAGCGCCGTGTCGAAGGTTTCGGTATCCACCCCCACCTCGCGCTGCGTGACAATACAATTCTTGTGATCGTGTACGTACTCGATCGGGTCCTCGATGGTGATGATGTGCCCGTAGCTGTACTCATTGCGGTAGCCGATCATGGCCGCGAGCGAGGTCGATTTACCGGAGCCGGTGGCACCGACGAAAATCACCAGACCGCGTTTGGTGAGCGCGATGTCAGCCAGCACCTTGGGCAGGCTGAGTTCGTCGAACTTCGGAATCTTGTTCTCGATGGCGCGCAGCACCATCCCGACACGGGACTGCTGCATGAAGATATTCACGCGGAAGCGGCCTATTTCCTGCGGTGATATCGAGAAGTTGCACTCATTCTTTGCCTCGAACTGGCGACGCTGTTCCTCGGTCATGACGCCATAGGCGAAGGCGCGTGACTGCTCGGGGGTCAGCGCCTGCTTGGTGACCGGTGTCACCTTGCCGTCGATTTTGAGCGAAGGTGGCACGCCCGCGGTAATGAACAGATCCGACGCCTTCTTGTGGACCATCAACTTCAGGAGATCACTGAATACCATTTACTTTTTACCTCCCAGGGTCGCACCGGCCGCCATCATGCCGGCACCGAAGCTGTCCTTGTTGACTGCGTAGGTGCGCGCTTCGTCTGCGCTCACCAGGCGCTGGCGCACCATCTCGATCAGGCACTGGTCGAGGGTCTGCATGCCGAGGCTCTGGCCGGTCTGGATCGAGGAGTACATCTGCGCAATCTTGTTCTCGCGGATCAGGTTGCGGATGGCGGGTGTGCCAATCATGATTTCGTGCGCCGCGACACGCCCGCCGCCGATCTTCTTGAGCAACGACTGCGAAATCACCGAGCGCAGCGACTCGGACAGCATGGAACGCACCATGTCCTTTTCGGCGGCCGGGAACACGTCCACGATACGGTCAACGGTCTTGGCCGCCGAACTCGTGTGCAGCGTGCCGAACACCAAATGGCCGGTCTCGGCGGCGGTCAGCGCGAGGCGGATGGTTTCAAGATCGCGCAATTCGCCGACCAGAATCACGTCCGGATCTTCGCGCAGCGCCGAGCGCAGGGCGTTGTTGAAGCCGAGCGTGTCGCGCCCGACCTCGCGCTGGTTGACCAGGCAGTTCTTGCTCGTGTGCACAAACTCGATCGGGTCTTCGACCGTCAGGATATGCTCGTGGCGGCTCTCGTTGATGTAGTTGATCATGGCCGCGAGCGTCGTGGACTTGCCCGAGCCGGTCGGTCCGGTCACCAGCACAATGCCGCGTGGCTGGTCGCACAGCTCCTTGAACACCGCCGGGCAGTTGAGCTGCTCGAGAGTCAGCACCTTGGAAGGAATGGTACGGAACACCGCGCCCGGACCACGGTCCTGATTGAAGGCGTTGACGCGGAAGCGTGCCAGATTCGGAATCTCGAACGAGAAATCGCACTCGAGGAATTCCTCGTAGTCCTTCTGCTGCTTGTCGGACATGATGTCGTAGACCATGTTGTGGACGGTGCGGTCGTCCAGCGGATCCACGTTAATGCGTTTGACATCGCCATCGATGCGAATCAGTGGTGGCAAGCCTGCGGACAGATGCAGGTCGGAGGCGTTCTGCTTGTAAGCAAACGCCAGCAGTTCAGCGATATCCATGCGGGTCTCCCGGAAAACAGAAAGGCCGCGACCTCGATGAGGCCGGGCTTCAGTTCAAGTATAACGGCCGAAAGTGCACAAACAAGGCCGCTTAACCTGCTGAATTGCTGCGCTCTTCGTTTCCGGTCCGGGTCAGCCACGGCGCACCGCGGCCTGTGCGAATGCGCCCATTTGTGTCATCCTCAAGGCGTCCTACAGACAACTCGCTGAATATTGGCTCCATGACCCCGCATACCATCGGATTTATCGGCGCCGGCAACATGGCACGCAGCCTGGCCGGCGGCCTGATCAACAATGGCTGGTCGGCCGACCGGTTGTTGCTCTCCGACCCGGACGCCAACCAGCGGCGCGGCGCGGAACAGGCGCTCGGCCTCAAAACCTACTCCGCCAATGCCGCACTGGCCACTGTGGCGGACGTGCTGGTGTTGGCGGTAAAACCCCAGGCCCTGAAGGCGGTGGCCGAGGAAATCGCGGCGACCGTCCAGAAGAAGCGGCCGCTCGTGGTGTCCATCGCCGCCGGCATCCGCATTGATGACATCGAGCGCTGGCTGGGCGGGGACCTGCCAATCGTGCGCGTCATGCCCAACACCGCGGCGCTCATCGGCAGTGGTGCCACCGGGCTGTTCGCCAACCCGCGCGTGACCGAGGCGCAGCGCGACACGGCCGAATCCATCCTGCGCGCCGTGGGCGTCACTGTGTGGGTGCAGGACGAGGCCCTGATCGACACCGTCACGGCCATCTCCGGCAGCGGTCCGGCGTACTTCTTTCTGGTAATGGAAGTGCTGGAGAAGGCGGCGATCAAGCACGGTCTCGACCCCAAGACCGCGCGTCTGCTCACGCTCGAGACCGCCTATGGCGCCGCCAAGATGGCGCTGGAAGGCGGCGAAGAGCCGGCACAGCTGCGCAAGCGCGTGACCTCGCCCGGCGGCACCACTGAAAAGGCGGTGCAGACACTCGAGGCCGGACAGATCGAACGCATCTTCGACGACGCCGTGGTCGCCGCCATGCGGCGCGCGCGCGAACTCGCCGACCTGTTCGGCAAATAGGGAACCCAAGGGAAGCACATGGGCTACTTCACCAACGCCGGGCTGTTCCTGCTCAACGTCATTTTTGGACTATACATTTTCGCGGTGCTGGTGCGCTTCTTGCTGCAACTGGTGCGCGCCGACTTCCGTAATCCGATTGCCCAGTTTCTGGTGACCATCACCAATCCGCCGCTCAAACCGCTGCGGCGTCTGATCCCGGGCATGTACGGTATCGATTTCGCCTCGGTGGTGTTGCTCTTGCTGCTGGAGCTGGTTTTCCAGACACTGCTCGCGATGTTGCTGAATCAGCCGGAGACGGTCGTTACACTGCTTGTGAGAGGCATATTCGATCTGCTGCACAGCACCCTGAACATCTATCTGTTCGGTATCCTGATCATGGTGATCCTGAGCTGGATCAACCCCTATCCCAACCCCTTGAGCCAGTTGCTGGGGCGGCTCACCGAACCGCTGCTGCGCCCGGCGCGCCAGACGATCCCGTCGTTCTCCGGTATCGATCTCTCGCCCATGCTGGTGATGGTCGGCATAGCGCTAGCTCAGATGGCGCTGCCTTACCTTGAGCGTGGCGCACTCGACCTCTTGCGCTGACCAGCCTGGTCCGGCGCGCTGGGACGGTACTGACCTGATCTTGCGCGTGCAGGTGCAGCCGCGCGCAAGTTGTGACGAATTCGCCGGGATTCACGCCGGCACCATCAAGATCCGCCTCACTTCCCCGCCGGTGGACGGCAAGGCCAATGCCGCCCTGATCGCGTTTCTGGCCAAGGCCTTCGGAGTGGCCAAGCGCCAGGTGACCCTCCTGAAGGGCGATACCGGACGCGCCAAACAACTGCGCATCCAGGCGCCTGTGCGTTTTCCACCGGGTGTACCAATTCCGCCAGCACGCCAGGTTTGATCTACACTTTAGTGGTCCGTGGCGGCGCGCTGCGGTAGACGAGTACCTCCG
>Ga0209705_10001589_pt1 | contig 12035 bp, 7 predicted proteins | sample PPLLaktember2015_5_FD_187262 | JGI IMG/M metagenome (GOLD analysis project Ga0209705, IMG submission 187262) | Freshwater sediment microbial communities from Prairie Pothole Lake near Jamestown, North Dakota, USA - PPLs Lake P8 Core (1) Depth... | ecosystem: Environmental > Aquatic > Freshwater... | reverse complement strand
ATCTGTCTTGCACTACTACTCGGAACTACTGGTTGTATGGAAACCACTACAATTCAACCCATGGATAGCCCGCCACAGCCCAGTCAACCCACACAACCTACTCAACCCACACAACCTACGCAACCTTCTCAATCTACTCAATCTACTCAACCATACTGATAAAACCGGCATCAAAGACATCAATATAATAGTGAAACAACCGTTCGGATTAAAATTGAAAATGTTGCAATTTGCAAGATACCTATAACCCCAAAAACAGATGCGGGGTTATAGGTAACTCGAAAATTTTGAACACTTTTATTTATTCAAAATGTGAGCTTCTTTAAATATGATAATTCGAAAGAAATCAGTCAATTCGGTAATCGTAGACATCATTTGATTTTTTTCTATTATATTAACCCCAAACTTCAACCAATGCTCCAAACAATAGCAATACTAAGATTATTATAAGGAAAAAAATAAGTTCTTTTAGATTTTCTTTAAAAACAACTCGCCAGTTTCTTTTTTGCTCAGGTAATAACCAGAAGTTTTTCCAATCAGTCAACTGTCTTTTCCACCACTCTAAAAACTGTTTTATCTCTGGTTTTACTCCAAATATCTCCGTTGCAAGAGTTGATGCAAAAGTTGCACTGATAATCATGAAAAGTATTTCTATTGCAACTAGAATCCAGTCGACAAAGGTGAATGTTACCCCAGTTAGTGGTGCAAGAGAAACTACAAGAGAGTAGAATATGCCATACATTACCATTATAATAGGCGCCACTAGTAATAGTCCGACGAAAAAAACAATAAAGACTGAGATGCTATTCCTGCAAAATATTTGGATAAATGTATTGAAATTGGGAGAAAATTCTGCTGCTCCCTTAACTCCTGTCATACTTATTAAAGAAGCCCATCCTCCCCAGAATCCAAGCATGATATCGGGAAATAATTGAACCAGAATGAATATTAAAATAAAAGCTCCAACAAAGCATACACTGTTGATTTTAAGCCATTTTAGAAATATTTGTTTGTCCATAAGTTTTTTTTATCAACAAAATATTCTGAATGCATCAGGGGATATAATTAACGCGAAAAAATTTCCTGTTTTTCTCAAAGGTCGGGCTTTTTTCACTTTCAGTGCTAGTGGTATCTCAAAATTTTGTACTAAAGAGAGTACGTTTTTTCCAGGTTAAAATCCAGTTCACAAGGATCGGATTTTTCCCTGTGTTTGTGAGTACCATTCGAAATATGAGCATCACATTCAGTCAGATATTGACATCGGCTACAATCCGATAATGTTTTGATGACCATAATCCCACTTGGTTGTGTCCAGCATGATTGCTATCCGTATAAAGATTGTGATGATTTTCAAAAAGCGATTTATCCAGTTAAATCATTTTAATAGGTTCATCAAAGCACTTCGGCTTATGTCAATCGATCTTTTGAATTTTAAATCGGTTTTTGCCGTTTTTTGAGCGCCGGGTACACCCCGGGTGATAAATATCCCTGTCTGTTATCGGTCAAAAGGACTGCAATATCATAATGAAAGGGTTGCAAATTGTAAGATACCTATAACCCCTAAAACAGATGCGAGGAGCCGGATTCGAACCGGCGAACCCCTGCGGGAATGGACCCTAAATCCATCGCCTTTGACCTGGCTCGGCGATCCTCGCACACGATTGTTCTTTTGTATTTCTATTGGTTTTCAGTGAAATTTCACGGCGGAACCTGAATCCCGCTCCTCTGACCTGATCCGGATACCAGTGCACCGCAGGACTGCCCACGTAATCTCCAACGCCAGAATCTGGCATCGCTGACCGGTGGTAACCCCCGTGTGCAGGATATATAGGTGCGGTGAAAATATGAGCGTATCGTCAGTACCCAACCAGAATTAACCCAATTCGTAAATGGGTGATGTAGTGAAAATCCAGGTTTTCGGAATCTTCTTTGATTCAAATCCATAACGGATTGTGAACCGGTTCTTTCCCGCAAAGCCCGGTTACAGGTCCACCCGGGTCACGACACCATGGATCTTGTCGGAGGGCAGCTTGTAGAACTGGACCATGGAAGGGGTGAGACGCTTTATTGCCGCAAAGATACGCCATACCGGGTGGCCGGTGACAATATCTTCCATACCATAGAAGATCGTCTTTTCTTCGATCCCGGCCTCCTTGAGTATTGCCCCGATATCGACAATTTCCATGTACCCCAGGTAGATCTCAAAGATGGAGAGGCCCTGTGCTATCTCCCGGGTGACTCCCCACGTCACCCCGAACGGCTGCTCGGTACGGATGATCGAAACGATGATATTGTCATCGTAGATGATGTTGTTGGTAAACATGATGCGGGGGATATATTGGGGCAGCCTGCGGAAATCGCGGGCAAAGAAAAGAGCTGATCCCGAGATCCTGTTGACGGACTGGTACACCTCATTGAATTGTTTCAGGAAATCATCAAGGGGGACCGGGCGGAGTGCCGCCGCCAGTTTTCTCTGGCCGTACACGTAGATCAGGATTACGCTCATCGGGATGAATGCGATAATAATTGACCAGTATCCGCCGTACGGGATTTTATTGAAATTCGAAACCAGGAACACGCATGAAGTGAACAGTACAATACCGGCGATCAGGGTTTTTACCAGCTCCCCGCGGAGGACTAAAATCCAGAGAATCATTATCCCGGAGATCACCATCGTTCCGGTGACGGCAAGGCCATACGCGTGAGTCAGGTTATTGGAACTCCTGAAGATTGCGATTATCAGCAGGACAGCGAAGAGCAGCAGCCAGTTGACGACATCGATATAGATCTGGGAACGGAGCTGGGGCGACGTGAATTCAATGCGCATGAGCGGCATGATGCGGGTGGTGATGCCCTGGAAGACGATGGAGAAGATGCCCGAGATCATCGCCTGCGAAGCGATGATCGTCGCTGCTATGGAAAGCAAAAGGAACGGGATGTACAGCATCTGCATCTCCGAAAAGATCATTTCGAAAAGAACATTTTTTGTTCCCGGATGGGTGATCAGGAATGCACCCTGGCCGAGATAATTTATCGCCAGTGCAATAAAAACAAGATACCATGCCCGGACAATTGGTTCCCTGCCGAGGTGTCCCATGTCAGCATACAGGGCTTCACCACCGGTCGCACACAGTATCACCGATGAAAGGATAAGAAATCCTGCGAGCCCGTTATTCAGAAGGTAGTTGATTCCATACAGCGGGGAGATGGCAAGGAGGACCTGGGGGGCAGCAATGAGTGCAATGCACCCGGCGACAGCAAGGGAAAGGAACCAGATGACCATGACAGGTCCGAATGCCCATGCAACTTTTTCGGTTCCCCGCACCTGTATGGAAAAGAGGGCGATTGCAATAAAGGAAGCGAGAATCATCAGGGTAAACTGCGATGTGAGCTCAAAACCCGGAATGAGCATGATACCTTCAACTGCGGAAAGAATACTGATGGCCGGCGTAATCACGCTGTCACCGATAAACAGCGAGATGCCGACAATTGCCAGCAGGGATACAAAAGCCACGTTATGACCGGATTTTAACAGGGGGAGGAGGATCTCCTTTAACACGATCGTCCCTCCTTCACCCTTCTTTCCCAGATGCATGGCAAGGAACGTATACTGGATGGTGACAAGAATGGTGAGCGTCCAGATGATTAACGACAGGATGCCCATGATATTTTCCAGGGTGGGAGGGATGAGAAGAAAAATTGCTGTCAGGGTGTAGATGGGGCTCGTCCCGATGTCCCCGAAGACAAGTCCCATTGACTTGACAATTCCCGGCATCGCGAAATAATTTTTAATCATTTCTTCAATACCAGTCGTCAGAAATAGGTATAATCCTTTCCCTTTTACGCGGGAAATTGTCTTTTTTCCCGCTATTTTGAGGATGGCAATACCTGCTCATCCCGATCCTTTTTTTCCTGCACGGAGAGCCGGTAGGCGGTGATCAGCAGGACAATGATCAGCGGTCCGAGGACAAAACCTGCAATTCCCAGGGTCAGGATGCCGCTGATAATCCCGATGAACATGATCACCGGGTGGATCTTCACCCTTTTACCCACCAGGACAGGACGGATGTAAATTTCCGGCAGGCATGAAACGATCACGTACCCGAAGAAAAAAAGGATAAGTACTCCCCACATATCCCCGATGGCGAGAGCATACATCCCGACCAGCAGAAATGCTACCGATGCCCCGAGAACGGGAATCAGTTCACAGAATGCGGCGAGGAAGGACAGGAAAACAATATTGCCGTAACCCAGCAGGTAAAAGACCGGCAGGGAAATAAAAAAGGTAAGGACCGCAATAGCAATCTGGACAACATATATAGCGTACAGGGTATCTGACGTCACCCTGGACAGGGTCTTAACGTATTCACTGAAGGGTGAGGGTACATGGCGGGTGAGTTTCCGTTTGAGTTCATCTCCCCATAAAAGCAGGGAGAACAGCGAAAAAAACAACACAAATATTTTAAAAACGATGAGGGCGAGATTATCGAGCAGCGTTTTCTGGTAATCCACAAATAAAGCAGTTCCCCGTGACAGCAGGCCTGACATATTTGCCTTGGTGAACGGGATCCCGAAATCAAGGGGATTTGTAGCGGGATTGTTCAGCCAGGTACCAATCGCCGTGAACATTTCAAGGATTACCTTAAGGTTTGAAGAAATGATGAAGTACGAACCGATGGTTACAATGAACAGGATGCCGAAAACACAAAATGTCAAAAATGCGGCCGATACCGCCGGCCGGGCAAAGCCGGAAATACGGCGGTGGAGCGGGATGAGCACAACCGCCAGTGACGCCCCGAGGAGGACCATATCGGTCACTACCCAGAACACAAAAAAAGCAAAAATGAAGAGGATGAATATGAACACGAATAAAAAAAGGTCACTACGCTGCGTCTTCATGTCTGAATACCTATTATACCATCCCTGAAATTAATACGTGCGGTTACTCACGGAAAAACGGAACTTTTGAAAAGCGATACCCATAACAATATAAAAAGACCAATCATCTTGGTTATCAGATGAAGCGCATCGAGCATATCGCCATGATCGCGCACGACATGGGTCTCATTTTTGAGTTTCTCGGCTTCGTTTCGCTGCTGCCGTTTCTCGTACTCGTCATTTTCCGTGAATGGGATATGCTCCTTCCTGTCGCCTCAGCCCCGCTCGTGTTCCTCGTCCTGGGCGGGTTGCTCTCCCGCATCTCGTATGAGGATCTCGAACCGTCCTTCTCCGGTACCCTTGTCGCTGTCGCGTTTTCCTGGCTGGCTATTGCGCTCATCGGGGCACTTCCCTTTGTATTCGGGTTGAACATGTCGTACACCGACAGCATCTTTGAGGCGATGTCAGGCTGGACAGGCACCGGCTTCACCATGATTACCTCCCTCGACACCACCCCCAGAACGCTCCTTTTCTGGCGATCCTTCACCCAGTGGATCGGAGGTATTGGTATCATTGCATTCGGCATTTCCCTGCGAAGGAAGACCCGGGTCTCGCTCTTCCGGCTGTACCGCGCCGAGGGACGGGAAGAGGAGCTGGTATCTTCTGCAATGACAACCAGCCGGCGGATGTGGATGATCTATCTTGTCCTGACCTTTGCATTCACCGGGATGATCATGATCGCGGGAATCCCTCTCTGGGATTCACTGAATCTTGTCATGGTTGCCATTGCCACCGGAGGTTTCACGATCCACACGGGTGGGCTTGCATTCTACAATAATCCTCTCCTGGAAATGCTGCTCATACCCGTGATGATTGCCGGGGCAATCCCCTTCAAGATCTTCTTTTTTCTCTATAACGGAAAAATCCGGGATATGTTCCGCGACCCGACCGTAAAAGTCCTGCTCCTGATTGCTCTCGCTGGCTCTCTTGTGACATCATGGGATCTCTTTCTCTTTGGCAATCTGCCCATCGGCACAGCTCTCCGGCAGGGAATTTTCACGGCAGTATCAGGACTGTGCACCTGTGGTCTGCAGAACTCAGATCCCCATACCTGGGTGGCGATCCCGATCGCTGTTGTAGGGATGATGATGTTCATTGGCGGGGCCATGGGGAGTGCTGCAGGGGGGATCAAGGTAAACCGGGTGATGCTCGCGTACGAAGGGGTGAAGTGGTGGTTCCGCAGGTTTTTCGTGAGCAGCCATGTGCTGGTACCTCTCCGTTTTGGCAAGCGGACTCTTTCAAAGGAGATCTCTGATCTGGCAATCTCCCGCAATATGCTCGTAATCGTGGTCTACGTGCTGACCATATTCGTTGCCACGGTCGTCTCTTTGCATGTGTATATTACATCATTCGGCCTCGAAGAGGTGATTTTTGAACTGGTCTCCGCATTGAGCAACGTGGGGCTCACGGTCGGTTTCATCTCGGAAGCAAGTCCGCTTTCGATTAAATGGATCTTTATCCTGCTGATGTGGCTGGGAAGACTCGAGATCGTTCCGGTGATTATCATTACCATGGGTTTTGTAAAGGGTATTCAGGAGGATATCACCAAACAGAAACCCGCGCCTCTTGTGTACGATCACCATGAACTCGACTAGAGGAGATACATGATCCGGTCACGCCGCCGCTTCCGGCCGTACAGGAAGATGGCCGCTGCAAGAATCACCAGCCCTGAGGTGAGTATAATGTTTTTTATCGCACTATCAATGACCCAGAGAATCATACTGGAAAACGTGGAAAATGCGGTAGGAGCCGGGGGAGCGTCTGGCATCGCCGGAATCTGCGCTGGCGTATCTGTTGTGCCATCGGGAGGTGCCGGAAGTACAGCTCTGGCAAACAGTGCGACAGGACAGAAATGGGATAGTTCCGCAGTAACGATTCCGTTGTCCGGGTAGTAAGTCGTGGGAACTTCCAGCCATGTCGTGGTTGTCTCGTCATACGTTCTGGCCAAAAATTCCTGTCCCCGGCTTGCCTGCGGGATCGTGAAATTGAGAGAAATTGCCGGAGAGAACGTGCATCCATCAGGCTGAAGGTCATATGCCATGCCCGCGTAGCTGAACCCGGAACCATCGGGAATGTCGGGGAGCGTGTCTGCCGGCACAGAATTGATTGTTATTGACGAGGGAGCTGTACCGGTGCTGTTTTTTACGACAACTCCCCTCCCGATGAACACAGTTCCAAGACCATCCGCTGCCTGAAGCGTCGTTGCCTGGGTTATGATGCCATGGTCATTGGTATACAGTCTGGCGGTCTTTCCGGTTCCTGGTAATGACGTCGGTTTGATCTCCGGGGTTTGTGTGACCTTCACATCGCCTGGTGTAAATATAACGTCACCTGAACCGCCGGTATCGCTTTCAGGACCGATAATGGATACAAGGGTAAGAGTAACCAGCTGGATCGGGTTTCCCGAGCCGGAGAGTTTGGCCATGGCAAAGGTGGAAAGATAACCTGCAGATTCCGGCACGGCAACTTCATAATAATCCAGGCCATTCCGGCTAAAAATATACTGCCGGGAAAGAATCCCACCCCGCTTGTTCCCCGGGGAGTCATACCCGTATGCAATAACATAGGTATAGTTCCGGCCTTCAGCAACGGATGAAGCCGGGCCTTTTACCCAGTCTTCAGCGACACTCATCGTGATAAGGGAAATTCCTTCGCTGGTGATATTTTGCCTTGTGAATGTTGCGGTATAGGCGATATCCCGTACCAGAGTCCCCGAAGGCTGGACTTTTGAGGCCAGGTCATCAAATACAGCACGATCATGTGCCGATGCCCCTTCCCGGATATCAGTCTCGAATGCAGCGGTTAACGGATAACCGGTAGTATTTATCTGAAAGGTGACACCCCAGTTGTTGCCAATAGCCGGAACTGAGCCGGTTGTGGTGGCAATAGTATCGTTCGAGGTTAAGTAGATCCGTGATATGTTTGCGTAATAGGTGCCATTTACGGGATCCGTGCTGATGCCTGTGCCATCCGCAGTCACAAAGGTAATATTCTGCCATCCGGACTGCGGGGGCGGATGAGATACCAGGGATGAACCTGATAATGATACATCCGGCAGCAAATTGGGGTCATAGGTAAGAAATTGGCCACCAAACCGGTTATCAATGGAGATGCCATTGACCGGTATCGTAGCGATTGCATGAGCTCCCATCAGGGTCCGGATATTTTTTGTCGCGGTTGAGGATCCATGTCCGTTCGTTGCGGTTAATACCACACTATATTCTTTTCCGGTTTCGGTAAACGTGTGTGTCACCGGACTACCAGCAGAAAGCGGGCTGCCATCGCCGAAATCCCAGGAAAGAGTTGTGGGGGCACCTGAGGACGCGTCAGTGAACGTAACGGTAAGTGGCGATAATCCCTCAGGCGGTACCGCAGTGAAATTTGCGACCGGGGGGCTGTTGATAAAGATTGTATGGCCGGGACCTTCTGATGAAATATTCCTGCACTTCGCATTCCCCACGGTCATTTTTACCATGAATATTCCATCCTGGCTGAAGGTGTGAGTGGTAACGGGAGCAGGGTCATTTTCCCATGCGGATCCATCGCTGAAGTTCCAGAGACGATAGGTTATGGGACTGGTTCCCGGTGATGTGGTATCGGTGAAAGTTACCAGACCCCCGGGGGGATCCGCAAGATAATTGGCGGTGAAATCTGCTCCGGGGCAGGTTTCAGCTGCACCCAGGGTCAGCAGGTAAATATCCTCATGGTATCCCCCGTTGAACATCGCACGGGTGTCCTGCCACACAATACGGTTACCGGAGACTGCCGGCATGGACTTATCTCCGGGGGATCCTGGTGTGAGCAGGCGTTCAGAACCATCGGTGAGGTCATAGAGATAGATATCCGTGCAGGGATTGCGATCCCGGGTATCTTCCCAGACGATATAATTCCCGGAGATTTTGGGATTAGTCTGGTCGGATAATGTACCTGCCGGAGGGATCAGGCGGGTCTCTCCGGTTGTGATGTTGTAAAGGATTATCCTTTTATTTCCTGTTGGACTGAGGTTCTGCCAGACGATGTTTGTGCCATCAATAACGGGAGTAACATCATCAGCAGATGTTGAAATCTGAACAGATGTGCTGGCTGAAATATTGTAAAGATCAATCGTTGAGCTGAATCCACTCCGGTTCTCATACACAATATAATCTCCATAAATTGCGGGATTTTTCTGGTCCTCGACGCCGGTAATAATCTGTTGTGGGGGTGTACCCGGGGTCCAGGTCAGGTTATAATAAAAAATATCCCAGTTGCTGTTGGCATAGTCCTGCCAGACAAGGGAAGTGCCGGATATTTCCGGGAAGACGTTATTCTTCGGATCACTATAGTAGTCACCCGGGGTTACCGGAATTTCAGCGAGCTGGCTGGAGGCAGCTACATCGTAAGCGATAATGTTAAAATTCACACCATCCGGATCCTGCATCCAGACAAGGGTAGTGTTGTCTAGGGATGGTGCAGAATTCCATGAAGTTATTGGGGAAGGAATTGGAAATTGATCTCCGCTTGTCATGTTCGTGATCGCGATATATCTGCTGTTGTAGCCTGAGGACGGATCATCATTGATCTCCTGCGTTGACCAGGCAATCAGGTCCTTGTAAATCGCTGGTGGATAGGTTAAAGTCTTGTAGAAATCTGTTGAAATCAGCGTTTCTGTTCCGTTCAGCGTTGCGGAAACCGGAAAAATGACGCATGAGAATACCAGAAAAACAGATGCAAAAAAAACAATTGATGTGTGCATGTGGAGAGGTTTCCTTTCACACCCACCTCCGGTTGTTTGCATAGATCATCTTTACTCCTGAATGATCAGATCACCCATGCATATCCTGCAAAATACTTCACGAACAGATCGATTCGGAACGCGAAAATCCCGTCTGCATCGCCAAAGTTGATATTATTACACCAGAGCGCACCGGTATAAAGTCCGTCCATTTTCGGATCCCCTTTACCGATTCCGTACGGGTTGCGTAGTACAAAATATCTTTCAGTCCATTTTCCATTCGCATCTTTCTTACCGGCAACCCCAAGCAGTGAATAGGTATGCTGACCTCTGATTGTTGTGTCGGAATATGCAGCTCCGTTGGGATTGGAGACTGCTGGATCGTACGTCCATGCAACCGCGGGTGAGTTTATTGCACGGTTCGTCGTGCTTCTGCCACAGTTTGCACAGAACCCATCGATATCAGAAAAGACCGTGTCTGCACCCGGACAACTTTTCTGTCTTACCGTCTTTCCCGTGAGCTGGGATAAAACCGTGACCGGGCTTTGAAATTCGGTATGCCTGCAATAATCAGGCCGGGCTGATGCATTGTTGAGTCCGAGTTTGTCCAGCCACTGGTAATACGCTTTTTCATACAGGGCAGGCCAGATCTCGGTCGGAGTATCCGATTTTGCATGCATCAGTTTTCCCAGGGAATCCAGCGGGAGCATGCCATCTGTTTTTTGTGATCCGCCCGAGACACCATAGAATTGAAAAGTGTACGTGTATGCCGGGCCTGCCGGCTGGGCACTGATTTTCCCTTTCCAGGCAAGGGACGCGAGTGCAGCGGTGAATGAGCAGTTATTGAGGAATCTTCCCTGCACCGGATCTTTGACATCAGGAGTGCCGAATGTTCCGACAGTACCGCCGCTTGAATAATAATTCCATGATTTTTGTTGCTCACATGCCATACTATTCCACCACTGATTGAATACTCCCATTGTGATATTATAAATGTTATTGAATCGAAAATATAGAGTTCTGAAGTATGTTTATCAAAAAATTTAAAAAAAAACCAAATGTCAGCTTCTCTTTTAAGGTTTTAAAAATTCTGACAACTACCCGGTCTTCTCCGGATACGAAAACCAGTAACGTGAACCCGCCCATCGTTTCATTACAGCATAAAACATCTGAATTCCACCCGGGCTGTCCCACCTCATTCTTAATGAGGATGAAACACAAATAATGGTGGAATACCGGAGTTAAATGGCAGAGATCAAAATAGTCGGGACGGCACATGTCTCGCAACAGAGTGTCGACGAAGTGCGGGGAGCTATCGAGGAATTCAAGCCGGATGTCGTTGCGATTGAACTCGATCCTGCGCGATTTACCGCACTGAAAAAACAGGGCCGGGATCCTTCGGTGAGCGATGTGCTTGAAGTCAGGAACTTCAATTCGCTGCTCGTCCAGTGGCTGCTGGCCTACCTCCAGCGTAAAATTGGTATCGATGTCGGTGTTGAACCCGGCGCTGAAATGAAGATTGCGATTGCTGAGGCTGAACAACGGGGTATCCCTACCGCTCTTGTTGACCGTGATATCCGCCTTACCCTCCTGAGGTTCTGGAGTTCGCTGGGTTTCATCGAAAAGATCAAGATGTTCTGGGCACTCATCGTATCGATCGCCGAAGTTGACGATGGCCAGGAGATCGACATCGAGTCGCTCAAGGACCAGAATGTGATCGATGTTGTCATGGAGGAGTTCCGGAAGTTCTCGCCCAATGGGGCCCGGGCTCTTATCGACGAGCGGGATGCGTACATCGCTCACCAGCTCATCCTGCTGAAGGCGCAAAGGCCGGAAGGGCGAATCCTCGCGGTTGTAGGAGCCGGGCACCGCCAGGGAATAGCGGATTACCTTGACAACCCACAGACCCTTCCCCCGTTTGATCCGCTTACACGGGAACCGAAATCATTTCCCTGGGGCAAGGTCTTCGGTTTCGGTGTGACCGCAGTCTTTTTCCTGCTCCTCGCTGCAATTGCATTTTCCGGTGTCGGTCTGAATGTGCTGCTCTATGCATTCCTTTTCTGGGTGATCATTCACGGCGTGCTGGCTGCACTCTTCACTCTACTTGCCGGAGGCCACCCGTATTCGGCGCTTGTCTGTTTCTGTGTTGCCTGGTTCACATCCTTAAACCCCATGATCCACGCCGGCTGGATTGGTGCATATGTCGAAGCAAAGGTCAGGAAACCCCCGGTATCAGATTTCCGGAAAATATATGAGGCCGAAAGCCTGACGGACATGTCAAAAATCCCGCTCTTCCGTGTCGTGCTGGTAGCCGCGCTTGCGAACCTCGGGAGTATGCTGGGTACGGTTATTTACTTTATCATCATCTTCCCCGTACTTGGCA
>Ga0209705_10001585_pt1 | contig 12044 bp, 5 predicted proteins | sample PPLLaktember2015_5_FD_187262 | JGI IMG/M metagenome (GOLD analysis project Ga0209705, IMG submission 187262) | Freshwater sediment microbial communities from Prairie Pothole Lake near Jamestown, North Dakota, USA - PPLs Lake P8 Core (1) Depth... | ecosystem: Environmental > Aquatic > Freshwater... | reverse complement strand
CCTGCAGGCGGAAAATTGCCCGGTTAAGTTACGTTCATCTGGAGACACCCTATGGCCACCCGCGACACCCTCACCCCCAAAGAAGCGCAATGCAGTGGCGGCGCCGATTACGCCGCGCTTGCGCTGGAAGCCCTGCAGGAACCCGTTGACGCCGCCTACGCCAAGGAGTTGATGGACCGCGTGGCGGACGACTGCCAGTTCACCAAGGATCTGGCTGCGTGCGCCATCGTCTACAAGGCGCTGGGCGAGCAGGGCCGCGCCGAGGAACTGCTGCAGACCGCCGAGGACTACTGCATGAGCGGCGAGGAGCAGATCGCGCTGGCCGAAGCCAAGTTCAAGGTGCTGGGCGACAAGGCGGCAGCCGTCGGTGCGTATGAAAAGGCGCTGAAGGAAACCAGCAACCTCGACCCGCTGATCGAACTGGCGAAGAACGTGATGGCGGTGATTGCCGACAGCGCGTTCGCCAAGAAGGTGCTGGAAAAGGCCGAGTCGAAAATCTCCCGCGCGGTTGAATTCAGCAAGCTCGCCGCCGCTTCGGCCGAGCACCTGCTGGACAAGGACTACGCTGCGGCTATTTTCAACAAGGCAGCGGAAAAGCTCTCCACGGTGCCCGACCTGCTGTCGCTGGCAGGCGAGGTGACCAGGACGCTGGGCGACCCGCAAAAAGCCAAGGCGCTATACCAGCGCGCACTCGAGGGCGCGACCGACTTCACGGCAGCCAAAACGCTGATCGAGTCCGCCAAACAGGTAGGCGATACGGCGTTCATGCAGGCTGCGCTGAAAAAAGCCGGTGATCTCGCCAGCGCCACCGGCGAATACATCGAACTGGCTGAAGGGCTGGCCAGCGTGGGTGACAAACCCGGTGCGACGGCTCTGCTGGACAAGGCCGAAGACGCGGTGGCCGGACTCGACGAGATGCAGAAGCTGGTGACCGCGGTCGAGGCGCATCTGGCCGACGACACCGAGCGCCTGACACGGGTCAAGGCCAAGCTGGAAAAGCGCCAGGCCAACCACGCGCGCTACATGGAGTTCCAGCAACTGGAAAAGGACGCCGTCAGCGTCAAGCAGTTCCTCGCGCTGGCCGACCGCGTGCGGCTGGAACTGGAAGACCCGTTCTACGCCGCCAAGCTGATCGAGTCGGCTGAAAAGCTGCTCGACGGCACCGGCTACCAGTTTTCGCGCTACAAGCCGATTCTCCTCGCGGTGGACAAGAATCTAGACGACACCGGCTGGCTCGGCCGCCTGCTCGACCGCGCGGCGGAAAACGCCACCGACTTCATCGCGTTCAAGGATCTGGTCGTCACCGCAGCGCGCCTGAAGCATCGCGAACTCGGCGTGTCCAAGGCGCGTGCCTACCTCGCAGCGCGCGAGGCGGCGCTGGCAGCGGACGCCAACGCTACCGTATACGACCTCGCCAAACTCGCGGAAGCGAGCTTTGCCGCCACGCAGGATGCCGCCGAAGCGGGTCGGTTGCTGGAGTCCGCACGCGCCAAGGCCGGCGATCACTTTGCGCTGACCCACCTCGGCCGCCTGTCCGCCTCCATGGGCAATCAGGCCAAGGCCGACGAGCTCTATGCCGCCGCGGCCGCAGCCTGCCCCGATGGCGATGCCTGCATCCAGTTCATCGACCGCCTGAAGGGCTTTGCCCTGCCTGCCGAAGCGCTGAAAAAATGGTATGCCGCGTGCGGCACGCATCTCAGCAAGCCTGCCGACAAGCTGCGCTGGGCCGAGGGCATCGCCGATGCGCTGAACGACAAGGCCTGGGCGACCGAAGTCTACGGCCAGCTCGCCGGGCAGTTCAGCGGCGCTGAGGTGGCGCGTTTCGAACTTTCCCGCCGCTCACGGGCCGACCTCAATTTCTTCGGCGCAAACCGTCGTCACTAAGCACATTGCAATACCCCTGAAAACAGCCCGGTTGATCGGGCTGTTTTTATTTGTACACTTTGGGGTGAAGCTGCCTAGAGGAGTGCTCCATGGTCGAAAATCTTTCCGCTCTCATCGACACCGTGCAGAAGAACTGCACCATCGCCGATGCCCGCCATGCGCGCGACATGACGATGTGCACCTTCCTGCTGGAAATGCGCGAGTACTACCGCTGGGAAATGGAAATCCCCTACGGCGCGCGCCTGCCCAAGGACGAACTGGGCGACTGGCTGAATGCGCGCGAAAGCCTGTGGGACACGGTGGAGGAGGAGGAATTCGCGCCCCTGCCCCTGAACAAAACCGGCATCGACCCGTTCGAGGCCGACGACATCAACCGCGCGCTGATCCCGCTGGGTCTGGTCTACAGCAGCGGTCTGGGGCATTTCCGCAAGCCCCACTTCGTGCTGGCCGAACTCAAGCGCGCCGAGGTCAGGGACGGCGTTCAGGTGCTGGTAGCCGGCTGCGAATACGCGCGCGACCTGATCGCCCCGCCCGCAGCCATGCGCGGCGGCGCCATTTTCCTGCGCATGGACGCGGTGCGCCGCATGCTGTGGAACAAGTACGAGGAATGGCAGTGGAAGGAAAAGGACACCGCGCTGGGGCGCGCGTTTGCCCATTACGATTTCGAGCGCGACATCGAGCGCGGGCTCGACCGCATGGCCGAGGCCGAAAGCGAGGCGATGATCCTTCACGAGATCGGCGAGGCGCGCGCCGAGGCGCTGCTGGGCGAGGACTGGAACGCGATGCTTGGCCAGCTTTCCTCAAGGCACGCCGAACTGCTGGTGCGGGCGGTGCGCGACCACCTGGCCGATTGCCTGGTAACGCTGCCAACCCTGCTCGAGCGCGAGGCCATCGGTTCACTGCATTTTTATCTGGCGAACCTGTCCGGCCTGCGCCGTGCCCTGTTCCCGGCACTGCCCGGGGCCTACGAGAGCTGGCTCGGCCATCGCGACCTGGGCCGGCTCGCCGACATCGCATCCAGGGGTGAAGCGCACTGGGTGGACGCGGCGCGGCGACTGATCGCCACCTTTCATCGCGATTCGGCCCACGGCGACGCTGCGCTCAACGCGCTGGCCGGCGGCGATCTCGCGGGCCTGAGTCTTTAGGCGAAAAAAACGGGCGTCGAACGCCCGTTTTTTTCGCCCCAGACCGGTTCAGGCCGGCAGACTTGCTTCCTGGCCCAGCTGTTCGGCAATGGCGTCGAGCAGCTGCTGTTCCTGATACGGCTTGCCCAGGTACACGTTGACGCCGATTTCCATCGCGTGATTGCGGTGCTTGTCCGCCGTGCGCGAGGTGATCATGATGATCGGCACCGATTTCAGGCGTGTGTCGCTGCGCATCACGCGGGCCAGTTCGAAGCCATCCATACGCGGCATTTCGACGTCGAGCAGCACCACGTCGGGGACCAGGTCGTGCATTTTTTCCAGTGCATCGACGCCATCCTTCGCGCTGTCCACGCGGAAGCCTTCGCGGGTCAGCAGGCGGGTGGTGATCTTGCGCACGGTGAGCGAATCGTCCACCACCAGCACCATCGGCGGCTGCAGGGCGGCGCTGAGTTCGAGCGCCTCGGCAGGGGCCGTGCGCTCCAGCGCGCTACGCGGCTGACTGGCCCAGCGCAGCGCCAGCGGCACCGGGTTGAGGATCAGGATCACGCGCCCGTCACCGCGCACGGTGGCGCCGACCACGCCGGTAATACGCGCCATCTGCGGGCCGATGTTCTTGACCACGATTTCACGCGTGCCTTCGATCAGGTCCACCAGCACGGCAGCCTGGCTGGTGCCGCTTTTCAGCAGCACCACCGGGTTGTAACGCTGCACTTCATGCACGGCTTCGGTGTCGCCCAGCAGATGCGGCAGATAGGAGAAGGGATAACGCGTACCGCGCCATTCCACTTCACCTGCCACCATGGCCCGTTCAAGCTCGACCGGCTTGAGTTCCAGCACCTGCTGCACCAGCGGCGTCGGCAGGGCGTAGTCGTGTTTGGCGGCCTGGACCATCACCGCCTGCGTCATCGCCAGCGTGAGCGGCAGATAGATATGGAAGCTGGTGCCGGACCCCGGTACCGAGTTGATATCGATGCGGCCACCCAGCGCGGAAATCTCGCTCTTGACCACGTCCATACCGACGCCACGACCGGAGACCTGGCTGACGGTTTCGGCAGTGGAGAAGCCGGCAGCAAAGATCATCTGCGCCAGCAGGGTTTCGGTCGGCTCGGTGCCCGGCAGCAGCAGGCCGTTGGCTTCGGCTTTTTCGCGAATGCGCGCGTAGTTGAGGCCGGCGCCGTCGTCCTTCACGGTCAGCATCATTTCGTTGCCGGACTGGCGTGCCGTGAGCACAATTTCGCCGAACTCGGTCTTGCCCGCAGCGAGGCGTTCCTCGGGTAACTCAATGCCATGCGCCAGGGCGTTGCGCAACAGGTGTTCCAGCGGCGCGGTGACTTTTTCCAGCACCGAGCGGTCGATTTCCAGTTCGCCGCCCTGTATGTCCAACTGGGCGCGCTTGTCCACATCGCGCGCCGTCTGGCGTACCGTGCGATACAACCGCTCGGAAACCGAATTCAGCGGCACCATGCGGACTCGCAGCAGGCCCTGCTGCAGTTCGCGGTTGAGGCGCGTCTGCTGGATCAGCGCGGCGTCCGCCTCGCCCAGGCGCGCCAGCAGGATGTGCTGCACGGTGGAAATGTCGTTCACGCTTTCAGCCAGGAAGCGGGTGACTTCCTGGAAGCGGGTGAAGCGGTCGAACTCCAGCGGGTCGAACCCGTCGGCGGGCCCCTGGCTCAGGAAAGTGGCCTGCATCTGCGATTCGGCCTGGATTTCGACTTCGCGGATATGTCCACGGAGGCGCATCAGGGCTTCCGACAGTTCGGTGACGTGACGCTTGAAGGCGAATACCTCGCTTTCGATCCGCGAACGCGCAATCGCCACTTCGCCCGCCTGGTTGACCATGCGGTCGACCCAGTCGGCACGCACCCGCAGGGTCAGGGCGTTGCTTTCGCGCGTGGCCGGCTGCGCAGGCGCCAGAGGATCGGTAACCGCTGCCTTCATGGCAGAAGCGATCTCGGCCTGATTCAGGACCGGCTCGATCGGCGCTTCCAGCGGCGCAGTCGCTTCGTCCTCAATCGGCGCGAGGTCGCCCCGCTTCAGACGCTCCACCGCCTCGGCCAGGTGATCGAACTGGTCTTCCAGTTTGCGGAAGACATCACTGCTCGCAGTCAGGTGGCCTTCGATCACCGCGATCACGCGTGATTCCATCACGTGGGTCAGTTCACCCAGGCGCATCGCGCCGACCATGCGTGCGCTGCCCTTGATGGTGTGCAGATTGCGGCGCAGCGCGTCGCATGCGGCCGCCTCACCCGGCGCGGCGATCCAGGCGCGCAGCTGCGCGCTGGTATCGGGCACCAGGGTCTCGGCTTCATCGAGGAAAATCGGCAGCAGTTGCTGATCGATTTCATCGGCCACTTCGCGCCGCTCGAATACCGGCGACGGCGTGGCGGGTTTGATCTCGGACACCATCGCACTGATGTCCGGCAGGCCTTGAGCAAAATTGTCGTGGGCGGTTTCGGCGGGCGCGCTGTCACTGGCGGCGCCGGCAAGGGCATCATCAGCACTTTCTGCTGACGACATGATCGCTCCCGCCTGGATTTCGTCCACCGACAGGGAAACAGGCTCGGTCGCCGGCAAGGACTGTTCGTCTTCCAGTTCGCCCAGGGTCGCGATCAGATCGTTTGCGGCTTCGGGTAGGTGACCGCTTTCAATGGTCGCGATCATCTCGTGCAGACGCGCGACCGTATCCTGCACCAGCGGGACATGAGACACCGGCAACGGCGCCTGCACAAAGCGGTTCCAGTACTGCTCGAGCGCTTGCGACAGCTCGGACAGGACCGCGACGCCTGCGGTGCCCGCGATGCCGCCCAGGGTATGCACGGCGCGGCGTGCATGTTCGCTGACAGTGCTGTGGGCGATTTCGGCGTGGCGCTCGGCCTCTTCCTGCAATACGGCCAGGCGCTGGTGCGCTTCGGTCATGAAAATTTCATACAGGCCGGCGGAAAGACAAACCGAACCAATGCAGATCTCGTCGGGCACATACGACTCCACATGGGCTTCTGCCCCAAGTGAATCGGAGTCCCCTTGTGGGACGCTCGGCTCGGCCTGCGCCTCGAGCGACGACTCGGCGGCTTCATCCAGGGAAGTCGGTTCTGCGGCTTCAATGACGATCGGTTCCGCCACCGCGTATTCGATGATGGCGCCCACGTCCAGAACAGGCGCCTCGTGCGGGAATTCCATCGCTTCGTCCTGAGCCGGCGCGGCTTCGGCGACCTTCGTCTGATCTGGTTCTATCGCGGAGAAGATGTTTTCAGCTTCGTCATCCGTATTTGCATCGAGCTCGATCACGGGAGCGGCATCAACCTGTCCGCAAACGGTCTCGACTTCGGCAACCGGCAACGGCTGCCATTCGGCCTCCGTTTCGGGCGCAGTTGTCTCGATGCCAACCTCATCCGGTGTCGCGTCGACGACCGCAGGCGCATCCAGCGGCTGCCCCTGCGCCACGCGGTCGACTGCCGCCAGCAAAGCGACAACCGGCAGCGTCACGGGCGCGTTGGCCTGCAAGGCATTCACCCAGTCCTGGAACACCCCGCGGGCGCGTTCGACCAGGCGCAGCAAATCGCTGCTGGCCACCTTGTTCTCGGCCAGCCAGCCGTTCAGCAACTGCTCATGGCGCCACGCCGTTTCACCCAGTTCGTCCAGACCAACCATGCGTCCGCTGCCCTTCAGCGTATGAAAAGCACGGCGGATGACCGTCATGGAAGCCTGGTCGTCGGGATCGCTCTGGCACGCATTGCAAGCCTCGCCCATGGTCGCCAGCACTTCGCTGGCTTCTTCCAGGAAGATTTCCAGCAATTCCGGTTCGACGCCTTCCGGGATCACAACCTGAAGCATGTCATCGGCAGACAAATCAGCCGGCGCTTCAGGCGAACGGTCTGCTGAAGGCTGGTCAGCCGTTTCAGCCAATGCAGCTTCAGACGTTGACAATGACGGCTCGAACTCGACAACCTCACCGGTTGCAGGCGCTTCGGCTTCAACCGGCTCCGCGAATCCGGTCTCCTCCCCCATCAGATCAATGGAAGCGGAGACCGCCATTTCGCCGGCAACCGGTTCGGTTGTTTCCTGCGTCGTCAAATAAATTTGAATCGCGGTCCGTTCGGGCAATGCCAGACCGGTCATGGCCGCAATGTCGGCGTCGAGCGTCGGCGGCGCCTCCGCCGCGTCGCGGCTGGCATCGAGCACCGCACGTGTCTGTTGTTTCAGGGTGGCGTCGTCGATCAGTTCGGCGTCGCGACCAAGTTCGATCAGAGCATCAAGGAATTTTTTTTTTGTGGCGTCGTCGGATTGATCGCGCCACTCCAGATAGTCTGCCTGCACCTCGGCCTTGCGGGCCGGCAAACCGTCCTCGACCGTATCGCCCAGCCCGGTTTCATCGACGCTGTCCGGATCGATCAAGCCAAACTCGATCAGGGCAGGGCGCAAAATGGTGGCAGCATCGGCACGCCCGGCGCAATAGGATTCGATAAACAGTCCAAGACTGGAGAAGGCATCCGCCAGACGGTTCTGGGTCGCCTCGTCGGCATGGCCTTCGCTGATGAACGGCTGCACCGCAGCGGTGGCCGCGGCCAGCAAGCTGGCGGCATCGGGCAATTCGAGCATGGTCAGCGCACCCTGTGCCTGCTGCGCCAGGGAAGACAGATTGCCCAGCGCTTCGCGCTCGTTGGCATCGCGGAAGAAGGCGTCCAGCGCCTCTTCCATCTGTCTCAGGTTCTGTCCGACCTCCTGCGCCATATGCACCAGCATGTCGCGCTCGGCTTCACGCTGGCTGGCAGTTTCCACCACATTGGCCGGCATCTCGCGGCCTTCGATCAGGGCACGCAAGCGTGCCTGCTGGCCTTCTGCGCGGACGGCAAAATCGGCATGCAGGACATCTTCCTGCTCGACGCCGTTCTGCATGAGCAGCAGGGTGGAAGCCACTTCAAGATTCGCCTGTTCACGCGGTTCGCCTTCGCGCCCGGCAGCGACAAGCGACGCCGCCCCCAACTCGTCCAGCAGGGGCAGCAAGCCGCTGTTTTCAAGCGTCTTCGCCTGCGGCTGCATGCGCGCCAACTGAACCTGAAACGGCTCCAGTTGCCCGGCATCCCCTTCGACGTAGGCATGCCAGTTCTCACGGGCTGCCTTGAGGCCGGTTTGCAGGGCATCCAGCACCGGGCGCATGCGCGCCAGCGCTTCGGGGTCGAGCATGCCGCGACCCGGCAGATATCGATCCAGGCCCATGGTCGACCGCACTTCTGCGGCGCGGCCATCCAGGGCCTGACTTTTTGCCACAAAGAACAGGGCGTCGCGCAGCAGCCGTTCGGCAACCTGCGGTGAGCCTTCCATCAGACGCCGCATCTGCAGATCGACACGGGCGAGCAGTTGCTTGACGTGGAAATCGGCTTCGACGCCGCGTGCAATCAGACTGTCGACAAAGCCGACACAGGCCCACCAGAAGGTTTGCGAGGCCTGCGACGGCGCGATGCGCTCGATTGCAGCCAGTGCCTCGCGCATGCGCTGCAGCCCCTGATCAGCCTCGACATTGCGCAAAAAAGCCAGCAGACCGCGCTGGAACAGGGCACGTGTGGTTTTGACTTCGGCAGCCAGCGCGTCCTGCGTCAGCCCCTCGCGAAGCGCCTTGCCCTGCATCCGCGAGCGCAGATCAGGGAAAAACAACTCGCCTTCGAACACCCGCTCGGCGCCCTGCAGTTCGCGCAGACGCTTGTAGAGCGGGAACAGCGCCAGTTCGCCGCTGCCCCGCCCGTCGGCCAGATCCTTGACCCAGCGCTGCAGACCCTCGATGGCGTTTCTGAGAGCGCGCATGATCTCGTCATCCGCCTGCAAGCGGTTTTCGCTGAGGTCGGCCAGACAGGATTCGATCGTGCCAGCCAGCGTGGCTGCGCCTTCCAGCCCGACCATGCGCAGGGCACCGGTGGCCTGGTGGGCGTCGTCGCGTGCCAGCCGCAGGGCGTTGGTCAGATCGGCATCGACAATGTAGGCCTGAATGCGCCCCAAAGCGGCCTGGAGGGCGGCATCGATGTCTCCGCGCACCCAGTTCAACGGGCCGGTATCGTAATCGAGTAAGGCGCTCATGGTGTGTAGTTCCCGAGGTTGATTGCAGTGGCCGTGACCATATTCCGTTGCAGCTGGTCAGGTCAGGCGAGCTTGAAGCCCGCAACCGAGTTCTTGAGGTCTTGCGCCAGTTGCTTCATGCCGCCAATCGAGTCGGCCGTCTGCTGGGTGCCCGTACTGGTCTGGGCCGAAATCGCCTTGATGTCCTGCATGGTCTCGGCCACCTTGGCGGTCGATTCTGCCTGGCTGTGCGTTGCTGAAGAAATGTCGGCGATCAGTTCGGCCAGCGTTTTCGACACGCTGCCGATCTCGGCCAGCGTCTGGCCTGCCGCATCCGACAGCTTGGCGCCCTCGACCACGCCCTGGGTCGAGACTTCCATCGCCGCCACCGTATCGTGGGTATCCGACTGAATGGTCTTCACGATCGCCGCAATCTGCTTGGTCGCATCGGCCGAGCGTTCCGCCAGCCGCTGCACTTCTTCCGCCACCACCGAGAAACCGCGGCCGGCTTCGCCTGCGGACGCTGCCTGAATGGCCGCGTTGAGCGCCAGCACGTTGGTCTGCTCGGTAATGTCTGAAATCAGTTCGACGATTTCGCCGATCTCCTGTGACGACTCGCCGAGGCGCTTGATTCGCTTCGAGGTTTCCTGAATCTGTTCGCGCAGGGTGTTCATGCTGGCAATGGCGTTCGCCACTGCCTGCTGGCCTTTTTCTGCGGCCGCCAGGGATTGTTCGGCCACGCGGGCCGATTCGGCCGCGTTGCCCGACACCTTCTGCACCGACTGCGCCAAGTTCACCACCGCAGCCGAGGTTTCCTCGATTTCCTCGGTCTGACGGCGTGCGGCCTGCTGCAGCGTATCGGAGACCTGACCGGCTTCGCTGGCCGCCTGATCCATCTGCACGGTGGCGTTGTTGATCCCGCGCACCAGGCTTCGCAACTCTTCAACCGTGTAGTTGATCGAGTCGGCCACCGCACCGGTAATGTCCTCGGTCACGCTGGCGTTGATGGAGAGGTTGCCTTCGGCCAGTTCGCCCAGTTCGTCCATCAGGCGCAGAATCGCTTCCTGGTTGCGTCTGTTTTCCTCTTCGCTCTTGCGTGCCCGCGATTTGGTTTCATTGATGTTGACCAGCCCCAGCAGCACCAGGGAGGCCACCGCCAGCAGCGCGAACAGGGCCGCCAGCAGATAACCGACGCTACCGACCGACTGGTAGTCTTTCGACAGCTGCTCGGTATCCTTCAGCAGCGCGTCGCTGCTGACGAACAGGTTGTTCGCAGCCGCCTTGGACTGCAGCAGCGGCTGGGTATTGGCGAGCACCTCGCCCACCGCTTCCACCATGTCGCCCATGTTTCCGCCCAGGTCTTCCAGGGTCATCATGCTGTCTTCATTGCTACTGGCCGAACCGCCCATCAGCGACTGCACCGTTTCGCGGAACGAGGTCGTGTCTTTCTCCAGTTGCAGCACCACTTCAGGATCGATGAGGTCGGCCGACAACAGCAGGTTGGCGTTTTTCGGCAGGCGCTGGCTCAGCATGACTAGGTGGTTGGCACGCGACACCTCGCGCACACCCCCGCCCGAATCGACCAGCTGACTGGCGAGCTGCTCGGAAACCTCCTGCAAATCGATACTCAGGGTATTAATGCGTTTGACGTTTTCGTTCAGCGCCACCAGGTTTTTTTGCTGCGACAGGATCTGCCTGACCTGCGGTTCGCTTCGTTTCCATTGTTCCGTAATTTTTGCCAGCGAGTCGGCCGCCGCGCCACCGGTGGCGGGCACATCGCTATCGCCTTCGGTCAGGCCGGTCAGCGTCTGCTCAAAAACAACCTTGCCTTCGGCAAGTTTCTTGAAGGCGTCGGCATTACCCAGCACGGACTGCTGGGCCGTCAGCGGCAGCCGTTGCGACAGCACTTTCAGTTCACCCGAGCGGGCCTCATATCCAGCTTTGTTATTCAGTTGAACCAGACCGTAGATGGTGAAGCCAGCCGCCAGCAACAGCGAGACGACCAGGGTGCCGCCCGTGTATAGATATTGCTTCTCGATGGGCATGTGGCCGATCAGCGGGACCTTGCCAGCTTCCTTGTCAGCCAGCTTGCGGACCTTCTGCATGATCATGGCGGTATGCTCGCCGCCGGACCTGCCCGTGACCTTTTCCGTTATGCGTCCAGCCAGTCCCTTGAGGCCATTCAATGTTGTCGCGTTATTCATTGCACCAGTCCCTTCACTCATCGGCGCAAGCGCGCCCTGTTATCAACGTCTAATTAGTTGCCAAACTGCGCCTCAACCTTGAGAAACTCGGCATCACCAAGCAACTGCCCGAAATCCATGTCACACCAGCCGTTGCCCGCATCGTCCGCGTATTGACGGGCAATCCACGGTTGAGGTGCAGTTTCGCTGCGCAAAGCGTAATGGCTGATGTTTTTAAGACCCAGTGTTCCGCGCACCAGCAGGGCCGCGTTCACACCAAAATCATGGTGCGGAATCAGCAAACGGCAATCGACGTGATCCGGCGTGATGCCCTGCCCCATGAAGTCGGCAAAATCGCTGACCGCAAACAGATTGCCGCGGATATTGGCGACACCGCGAAACCAGCGACGCGAGCCAGGCACCCTGACGATGGACGGCACCGGGATCACTTCCTCGGTGTCCGAGAGGCTCACCAGCCAGTTCACATCGCCTACGCGGAAACCCAGACGGGATCCGGTGTTGTCGCGGCTGGCCGCAGCCTGAAGCTGCAGCGACAGCGTGGTCTGAAATTCGCGCAGATTGAATTTCTTGGCCATGTCGGTTTGCTCAGCCCAGTGCCTTGATTTGCGTCAGCAGGTCTTCCGGTTTCACGGGCTTCACCAAGTAGGCTTTCGCACCCTGGCGCATGCCCCACACCTTGTCGGTTTCCTGGCCCTTGGTGGTGCACATGATCACCGGGATATGCTTGGTCGCTTCCTCTTTCGTGATCATGCGCGTTGCCTGATAG
>Ga0209705_10001579_pt1 | contig 12068 bp, 9 predicted proteins | sample PPLLaktember2015_5_FD_187262 | JGI IMG/M metagenome (GOLD analysis project Ga0209705, IMG submission 187262) | Freshwater sediment microbial communities from Prairie Pothole Lake near Jamestown, North Dakota, USA - PPLs Lake P8 Core (1) Depth... | ecosystem: Environmental > Aquatic > Freshwater... | reverse complement strand
AAGGCAAGCGTCGGGTCGAGGGCCTTCATCTCGCGGACGAGATGTGCCCCGTGAAGGTCTCCCGAGGCCTCGCCCGCCACGATCATGACGGTTCGCAGTTTTTCCATGTCAGGCCGAACCATTGATCACGCCGCTGATCGTGAGGATCTCCGCCTCCGTGATTTCCGGGAACATGGGAAGCGACAGGACCCGCGCGGCGAGGGCGTCGCTTGCCGGGAGAGCCCCGTGACGGTTTGCGCTTGCCCGGAAGACCTCCTGCCGGTGAAGGGGGACCGGGTAGTAGATGGCGCTGGCGATGCCTGACCGCAAGAGCTCTTCCTGGAGCTGATCCCGGCGGTCGGCGAGGAGGGTGAACTGGTGGTAGACGTGATGGCAGCCTTCCGCTTCGGTAGGCAGGGTGATGTCGTCTCTCCGTATGTGCTTCCGGTAGAGATCGGCGGCCCGTCGCCGTCCCTTGTTGAAGGCGTCGATGCGCTTGAGCTTGACGCGCACGATGGCCGCCTGGAGCTCGTCGAGGCGGCTGTTGTAGCCCAGCAGGCTGTGGAAGTAGCGGACGGAGCTGCCGTGGTTGCGCAGCATCCGCAGGGTGGCGTCCGTTTTTGCGTCGCCCGTAATCACCATTCCGCCGTCGCCGCAGCAGGCGAGGTTCTTGCTCGGGAAGAAGCTGAAGCAGGCCGCATCGCCGAGAGTCCCCGCGATCCTGCCCTTGTAGCGGGCGCCGAAGGCCTGGGCGCAATCCTCGATGACCTTCAGGCCGTGCTTTTTCGCCACGGCGAGGATGGGGTCCATGTCGCAGGGCTGGCCGAAGAGATGGACGGGGATGATGGCCTTTGTCCGTTTCGTGACGGCCTTCTCGATGAGCGCCGGGTCGATGTTGAAGGTCTTCGGGTCGACATCGACAAAAACGGGAACGGCACCCAGCAGACCCGCCACCTCCGCCGTGGCGATGAAGGTGAAGGGCGTCGTGATGACCTCGTCGCCTGCGCCGATCCCGAGGGCCCGCAGCGCCAGCAGCAGCGCATCCGTGCCGTTGGCCACCCCGATGGCGTGCGGCACACCGTGGTAGCGGGCCACCTCGGCCTCGAGCTCCGACACGTTGGGCCCCAGGATGAACTGCGTCTTGTCCAGCACATCCAGGACGGCCGCGTCGATCTCCTCCTTGAGCTCAAGGTACTGCCTTCGCAGATCCACCATGGGGATCATAGCTTGAGATCCCTTCCCGTTTTCATCTTCTCGTTGATGAGCAGGGCCAGCTCCAGGGACTTCCGGGCCTCGAGGCCCGAGACGCGAGGCGTGCCGCGGCGAACGACGCAGTCGACAAACGAGCGAATCTCCTCCTCGAGGGGGTCAATCTGGCTGACCTTGACGTCGTTGAGCCCGATCTCCATCTTTCCGCCCTCCTTCTCCCTGCGCGCGAGCGAGACGACCTCGCGCTTGCTGAAGTCGACGGAGTGGTAGCCCTCGAGACCGAAGAAACGCAGCTTCTGCATGTGCTTGAGGGTGATCCGGCTGGCGGTGATGTTGGCCACGCAGCCGTTTTCGAAGGTGAGCCTCACGTTGGCGATGTCGACCTTGTCCGAGAGCACGGAGACGCCCACGGCCTCCACGTTTATGAGCGGCGAGCGAACGTAGTGGAGGATGAGATCCAGGTCGTGAATCATGAGATCCAGGACGACGTCCACGTCGGTTCCCCGCTCGACGAAGGGGTGCAGGCGGTGCGATTCGATGAAGAGGGGCTGCCGGATCACCTTGTCGAGGGCAATAACGGCCGGGTTGAAGCGCTCGATGAAGCCTACCTGCAGGACGAGGTCCTTTTCAGCGGCGAGTCGGATGAGATCATCGGCTTCCTGCAGAGTGGCCGTGAACGGCTTTTCCAGCAGCACGTCCTTTCCCGCCGCCAGAAAGTCTTTCGCCACGGCGTGGTGGGCGCGGGTGGGGACGGTGATGCTCACGGCATCCACACGATCGATGAACTCCCGGTGGCTGGCGAAGGCCGCGCAGCCGAAGGCGGCGGCGGCCTTGTCGGCGCGCGACCGGTCGACGTCGGCGACCCCCACGATCTTGACGTTTTCCAGCTTCTGGTATTTCTGGAGGTGGTAGTTCCCGAGGTGCCCGATCCCCACCACACCCACTCGTATCTTGTCCATCTCTTACCTTATTGTCTGCCTAATCGGTATGTGAGTTTTCCGCTTACAGTCCATGAAGAGCGGAAGTGAGGAAAATCGGAAGTTAGGAGAAAAGAGAGAATCCTAGCCGCTCTTCCGCGCTTCCTACCTTCCTAACTTCGCTTGGATCGGGCACGAGCAAAATTTCACGAAATCAGCAAGGCTTTTCCCGAGTCGCCGTGCTTCAGCGAGTCACGCCCCGCTTGGACTGTTCGATAAACTCGATGAAGGTCCGCACCTCGGGCAGGTCGGGCACGTCGGCCCGGGCCTTCTCGATGGCCTTCGCCACGGTGAGCGACGAGCGGAAGAAAATCTTGTAGGCCTTCTTCAGGGCGGCGATCGTCTCCTCGGAGAAGCCCCTGCGCTTGAGGCCGATGAGGTTGAGGCCGTAAAGGGACGCGTAGTTGCCCGCCGCCGTCACGTAGGGCGGGACGTCTTTCGTCACCGCCGAGGCCCCGCCGATGATGCAGTGCTGCCCGATCCGGGAGAACTGGTGGATGCCGGTCAGTCCCCCGATGATGGCGAAATTCTCGACGTGAATGTGCCCGGCCAGGTTGGCCGCGTTGGCCATGACGATGTTGTTCTCGAGCAGGCAGTTGTGGGCCACGTGACAATAGGCCATGATGAGGTTGTGGTTGCCGATCTTTGTCACGCCGATATCGGCCGTGGTGGAGCGGTTGATCGTCACGAACTCCCGGATGGTGTTGCTGTTGCCGATGATGACGCGCGTCTCCTCCCCGCGGTATTTCAGATCTTGCGGCGGGGCCCCTACGGAGGCGAACTGGAAGATGCGGTTGTTCTCGCCGATGTCCGTGTGGCTCTGGATGACGACATGGGGTCCGATGACGGTTCCCTTCCCGATCGTGACGCTGGGTCCGATCACGCTGAAGGGGCCTACTTCGACACCCTCGGCGAGCTTTGCCTCGGGCGATATGACGGCAGATGGGTGGATCTTCATGTGAATTTTCCTTGTGCTTCAGGGATGCGGGTTCGGGCAGGGGGCGTCAGTCCATTTCCTGCTTGTCGCCGCCGGAACCCGGTGACCTGATTTTTTCCAGCTCCTCGATCCGCTTGACGAGCTTCGTGAGCGCCTTGTGCATCTCCGGAAGGCGCATGATGTGGGCGTTGAGCCTCAGCCAGTCCTGATGCGGGATGGCCGGGCTTCCGGACATGATTCGCGAAGCGGGGATGTCCTTGGTGATGCCTGCCCGCGCCGCGATCATGACGTTGTCGCCGATCTGGATGTGGCCGACCAGTCCCGCCTGGCCGCCGATGATGACGCGTTTGCCGAGCCGGGTGCTTCCCGAGATGCCGACCTGGGCCACGATGATCGAATTCTCGCCGATCACGACGTTGTGGGCGATCTGGACGAGGTTGTCGATCTTGGTGCCCCGCTGGATCCATGTCTTGCCGAGGGTGCCCCGGTCGATCGTCGTGTTGGCCTGGATCTCCACATCGTCATCGATCTGAACGATCCCCACCTGGGGGACCTTGCGGTTCTCGACGCCCGGCTTGGCAAACCCGAACCCGTCGCTTCCCACCACGACACCCGCATGAAGGACGACCCGCCGGCCGATGAGGCAGCGGCGATAGACCGTCACGTTGGGGTACAGGATGGAATCCTCGCCCACGGCAGCCCCGGGGCCGACGTAGACGCCGGGGTAGAGAACGGCGCCCCGGCCGATCTTCGCCCTCTTGCCCACGAAAGCCCCCGCGTATACCGTCGCCCCTGCTTCCACGGTGGCTTCGGGATCGATGAAGGCGTCGGGACTTACCCCCTGGAAATCGCGCTCTTCAGGGTAAAAGAGCGAAAGCAGGCGGGCGAGGGCCGCGTAGGGGTCCTTCACGACGATGAAGTTCTTCCCCGTCCCTTCGGCCGGCTGGGACACCAGGATCGCCGAAGCCGCCGTCGAGGCGATCTTTTTGCGGTATTTCGCGTTGGCCAGAAACGTGAGATCACCCTCGCCGGCCTCGTCGAGACCCTTGATGTCGCGGATCTCGACGGCGCCGTCACCGACGACGGTTGCCTGGAGAAAAGCGGCGATCTCGGAGAGTGTCTTCCCCATGGGTGTCACCTGCCGTGGCTCGATGCTTTACTTCTTTCCCTTGGCGGGGGCGGGGGCGGACTTGCCGGCTCCCTTGTTGTACTCCTCGATGATCTTCTTCGTAAGGTTGTCCGCTTTGTCATGATAGACGATGATGGGATTGTTGAGGTCGAGGATGGCATCGTAATTGCCCTGCTTTCCCACCTGTTCGACGACCTTGAGGATGTCGGGGATCATCTTCCCGGTGATGGCCTGTTCCTTCTTGCCCAGCTCCTCGTTGGCATCCTGGACGATCCGCTGATAGTCCCTGAACTTGACCTGGTAGCTTGCCTCCTTGTCCCGGTAGGCCTCGGCCGTGAGCACGGATTTCTGCTTCTCGAGCTCGTCCTTGAGCTTCTTGAGCTCCTCTTCCTTCTTTGTGATATCGGCCTTCTTCTTCTCGACGGTCTTCTTGAACTCTACGTCGGCTTTCTTGCCGGCGTCGGATTCGTGGATGATCTGCCTCATGTTGATGAAGCCGATCTTCTGGGCCGCAGCCGTTCCCGCCACGACAAAAACAAGCGCCACAGCCAGGATGCCGATGAGGATCATACGTTTTTTCATTTTATGGTTCTCCTTAAAAAGTTATTTTCGAGATCAAATGCGATTCGTTCGGTCCGGGGGAGAGAGGATCCGGGTCTTTCCTCGTGCCTCGCTCCTCGATCCTTGGATCTGTGCTTACATAAACCACCCCATCGTGAAGTCCCAGCGGTAGGAAGGCTCTCCCTCCTTGGGGTCCAGGACGTAGCCCCACTCGAGGCGAAGCGGCCCGACGGGGGAGTACCAGCGAATGCCGACGCCTGCCGTTTTCCTCATGTCCCCCAGGTCGTATTTGTTATCCCAGGCGTTACCCGTGTCGAAAAAGACGACCCCTTTCATGCCGGCGTTCTTGATGATGGGGAAGATGAACTCGAAATTGAACAGCATCATCGTATTGCCGCCGATGATGTCGCCCGTCACGGGGTCGCGCGGCCCCACGTCCTTCAGACCCCGGATGGAGTTGATCCCCCCGAGGACGTATCGTTCGTAGACGGGGATCTCCTTCCCCTCGAAGGCCTGGATGTACCCCAGGCGGGCGCGGGGCGAAAAGACGAGGTCTGCGCCGAAGGGCGGGACCGCGAAGAACCACGTCGAGGAGCCGTTGTATTTCCCGAAGGCGTTGTCGCCGCCCAGGAGGCCCCCCGTGAAGTCCGCGGCAAGACGGATGCGCGTGCCCGTTGTCGGGAAGATCGAGTCATCCGTCGTGTCTCGCCCCAGGGCCGTCTGGATCGTGCTCGACGATGTCTGGCCCTCCTGATCCTTGATCTCCTGGGCGGCCGTGGGCAGGATGTTCGTCACGTCGTTCATCGAATACCGGTACCCGATATAGCCGATGACCTTCTCCCAGACGGGATAGCCGAAGTTCACGCCGGCCCCCTGGGTGTCGAGGTCGTAGGTGTCATACTCCTTGTAGGTTTTCCAGATATCCGCCCTCATCCAGAGGGGGATGTCGAAGAGGTAAGGTTCCGTGAAAGACAGGTCGATCGTGCTGTTTTCCGTCCCCAGGGCCGTCTGGAGGCTCAGGCTCTGCCCCCGGCCGAAGAGGTTCTGCTGGGCGATCTGCGCCATGATCATGGCGCCGTCCTGGCCGCTGTAACCGGCGCCGATCGAGAACATCCCCGTGGGGCGCTCCTTGACGCTGATGTTGATGTCCGTCAGGTTCTCGTCGGGCCCCTTGGCGGTCTGAAAATTCACTTCCTCGAAGTAGCGGAGCCGGTTGAGCTGGGCGTAGCTGCTCTTCAGCTTGTCGCTGTTGTAGAGCTCCCCTTCCGTGAACATCAGCTGCCGCCGGATGACCTTGTCGCGGGTCTTCGTGTTGCCGGCGATGTTGATCCGGTTGAAGTAGACGAGGTTGCCCTTCTTGATGTCGTAGGTGATGTCGACCTTCTGCTCCGCGTCTTTCGTCTGGGTCTTGGGATTGATCTCCGCGTAGGCGTAGCCGTCGTTCTGGGTCATCCGCGTCAGATACTCGAGGTCTTTCGAGAGGGCCTCCCGATCGTAGTAATCCTTCTTCCTGATGGTCAGCTTGTCGAGGAGTTCCTGTCTGGGGACAGAGATGGAATCGCCGGTGATCTCCACTTTGCCGACCTTGAACTGCCTGCCCTCCGAGACGGGGATCCGGATGTAGATCCACTTCTTGTCGTGGGTGATCTCCGGTTCGCCGATCTGGGCCTGGATGTAGCCGCTGTTCATGTAGAAGACCTTGACGCGGTTGAGGCTCTCGCGGAGCTTTTCCTTCTTGAGGACACCCGAATCCGTCATGAAGGAGAAGATGCTCCACTCGGAGGTCTCCAGGAGGCCCTTCAACTCCTTGTTCGTGAAGGCCTGGTTGCCCGCGAAGTCGATACTCTTCACGTAGAGGCGGTCGCCCTCGGCGACGCTGATGACGACGTTGACGTCCCGGTCCCTGACCTTCTCGGTGGCGAAGGAGATCTCGGCATTGTAGTAACCCTTGTCGTCATAGAGCGCCTTGATCTTGTCCGCGTCGGCCTTGATGCGGTCAGGGTTGTAGGCCTGCTTGACCTTGAAGGAGAGGACCCCGCGGATGTCGTCGGAACTGACGGCATCGTTGCCCTTGATCCGGATCTCGTTGACGAAGGGGCGCTCCTCCAGGAGGAAGGTGATCACCTTGCCGTCGGCGGCATCGGTCACATCGGCCTTCACGTCCGTGAAGTAGCCTGTCCGGTAGATGGCACGGATGTCGGACGAGAGGTCCTCCTCGGAGTAGATTTTGCCCTTTGCGCTCTTGAGCACGTTGTAAATGACGGTGCTCTCGATCCGGCGGTTGCCCGTCAGATCGATCCGGGCGATGACCTGTTTGCCGGAGACCCTGGCGAGGATGTCCCGGGCGAGCTGTGCCGCGAAGGCCCCCGTGTTTTCGATCCCCGCGCCCTGGGCGAACAGCCCGGTGATCACGGCGCCCGTTTCCACGGTGACGGCCTTGGCGTCGAGGCTCACGCGGTTGCCGAGCTGGGTGAGGCTTCCCACGATCACGTAGTCGGCCCGGATCTGCTTACCGACGGAGACCGCCAGCGCCTCGTCGACCTGCTTTCCGCTCACGAGCGGGGAGAATTGCTCCCGCGGGACGATCTGGATCGTACGGATCTTGCCGAGCTCCAGGGTCATGCTGTTGTAGATGGCGTTTCGCAAAAGGGTTGCATCCCGTTCGCTGTAGATGTCAAAGGGGAACACGGCGATCCTCTGCGCGGCGGCCTCGAGCGGGGAGGCCAGAAGGCAGGCGAGGAGCAGCAGCAGGGCCAGGGCGAAGGTTTTTCCGGGTCGTTTCATGTCACTCACCCTTCACGATTTGTCCGTCACGAAGCCCGATGCAGCGGGCCATGCGGTCTGCCAGCGACTGGTTGTGGGTGACCACGATCAGCGTGATCCCCCGGGTGCGGTTCAGGTTCACGAGCATCTCGTGGATCCGCGTCCCCGTTTCCGTGTCGAGGTTGCCCGTCGGCTCGTCGGCCAGCAGCATCTCGGGCTCCATCACGAGGGCCCTTGCCACGGCCACCCGCTGCTGCTCGCCGCCCGAGAGCTCCCCGGGCTTGTGGATCCTTCGTTCCGTGAGCCCCACCTCGTCGAGGATGGCCTCGGCCTTCCTGCGCGCCTCGCTGCGAGAGAGCCCGGCAATGAGCGCCGGCATCATGGTGTTCTCGAGGCTCGTGAACTCCGGCAGCAGGTGGTGGAACTGGAAGACGAAGCCCACCTTGCGGTTGCGGAAATCCGCCAGCTTTCTCTCGTCCCACTCGAAGATGCTCATGCCGTCGTAGAGGAAGCTCCCCTCCGTCGGGTGATCCAGCGTCCCCAGGATGTGCAGCAGCGTGCTCTTGCCAGCCCCCGAGACGCCGAGGATGGCAAGCGAGTCGCCCCGGACGATGTCGAGGTTGACCCCCTTCAGGGCGTCGATCCGGGAGCCGTCCATCATGTACGTCTTGCTGAGATTCCGGATCTCGATCCGGCCGGCCGCCGCCTTACTCATACCGGATTGCCTCCGCGGGATCAAGCTTCGATGCATTCCGGGCCGGGTAGATCGTCGCCAGCAGGCTGACGAGGAGGCTGCCCACAACGATGATCGCCACATCCTCGTAGTTGACGAGTGCCGGCAGCTCGCTCAGGTAGTAGACGTCCCCGGGCAGGATCTTGAACCCGAAGAGATTCTCGATGGACCGGGTGATGGGTCCGATGTTCCAGGCGACAAGGAGCCCCGTGACCGATCCCAGGAGCGTCCCGATGCCCCCGATGATGACCCCCTGGAGCATGAATATTTTCATGATGCTCTTCGCCGAGGCGCCCATGGACTTCAGGATGGCGATGTCCTTCGTCTTCTCCATGACGACCATGATGAGCGTGCAGATGATGTTGAATCCCGCCACGAGCACGATCAGGCCCACGATGATGAACATCACCCGCTTCTCCAGGCGAAGGGCCGCAAAGAGGTTGCGGTTCATCTTCATCCAGTCCCTCGCCCAGTACGGGTAGCCCAGCTGCTTCTCGATCGCCCCTGAGATCTCCCTTGCCTGATAGATGTCGTTGATCTTGATTTCAATGCCCGTAACCTGGTCGCCCAGGCCGAGAAATTCCTGGCTGTCGGCCAGTGCGATGTAGGCCAGCGTCGAGTCGTACTCGTAGAAGCCCGACTCGAAGATGCCCACGACGACGAACTTCTTCATCCTGGGCACCATCCCCATGGGGGTGGCGATCCCCTGGGGGGAGACGATGTGGACCGTGTCGTGGAGGAAGGCGCCCACGTGGCGCGCAAGCTCCTTGCCGAGCACGATGCCGGGGACATCGGCCAGGGGTTTCGGCAGCCGCATCTCCGAGCGTCCCTGCGCGGAGAGGTTCTCCAGGCGTCCCTCCATCATCCGGCCCAGGTTGATCACGTCCCGGGCATCCCCCGGCGAGAGGCCCCGCAGCACGATGCCGCTGACGCTGTCCCCGTTTTTGAGCATGGCCTGGGTGTAGATAAAGGGGGTCGAGGCCACGACCCCGGGGATGCCGGAGATCTGTGCCTTGACCCGTTCGTGATCCTTCATGGGGCCGGTGTACTCCATGAGGATGATATGGGCGTTGATCCCCAGGATCTTGTCGCGAAGCTCCTTCTCGAAGCCATTCATCACGGCGAGCACGATGATGAGTGCCGCCACCCCCAGCAGGATACCCGCCATGGAGATGAAGGTGATGATGGAAACGAAGACCTGTTTCCTCCGTGCCCGGAGGTACCGGAGGCTGACGAAAAATTCGTAGGACATAACGGGTTGGAGTGTAACCCTTCCTTATATCGCTTGCAAGTCTTATGACCGGGCGTCTCATCCCGGATGTCGGGAGCTTTCCTGTGCGCGAAGCGCGGAAGTGAGGAAGCGAGGAAGAGCGGAAGGAGAAGGAAAAAGGGGTCCTGTCCGCTCTTCTGCTCTTCCGATCTTCCTAACTTCGCTTCGTTTCCTCTTCGGCTTCCGCCCCGGGCTGCCCGCCCGTCTCCCGGCGGCGCATGTGGGGGAAGAGGATCACGTCCCGGATCGACGGGGAGTCGGTCAGCAGCATCACCAGGCGGTCGATCCCGATCCCTTCGCCCGCCGTGGGCGGCATCCCGTATTCCAGGGCCGTGATGTAATCCTCGTCCATCCCATGGGCTTCCTCGTCGCCGGCTTCACGCTGCTCGATCTGCATGAGGAAGCGGTTTTTCTGGTCCGTGGGGTCGTTGAGCTCGGAGAAGGCGTTGGCGATCTCCCGGCCGTGGATGTAGAGCTCGAAGCGGTCCACGAGTTCGGGGTTGCGGCTGTTCTTCCGTGAGAGCGGAGAGACCTCCAGGGGGTACTGGGTCACGAAGGTGGGCTGGATGAGCTTTCCCTCGACGACCTCGTCGAAAATGCCCATGAGGATCTTTCCCAGTGGTTGGTTCCCTTCGAAGAGGATCCCCCGTTTCTCGGCTTCCTGGAGGGCCCTGACCCGGTCTTCCAGGGAAGCCGGGTCGAGGCCGGCGGACTTCTCAAGGGCCTCTCCGACGGTCACCCGGGCCCAGGGCGGCGTGAAGTCGAGCTCGGTGCCCTGGTAAGTGATCTTCAGGGTCCCGAAGATCTCGCGCACAAGCCCGGTGATGAGCTCCTCGGTGAGCGTCATGAGGTCCTCGTAGGTGGCGTAGGCCATGTAGAATTCCATCATGGTGAACTCGGGGTTGTGCAGCGTCGAGATCCCCTCGTTGCGGAAATTGCGGTTGAGCTCGAAGACCCGCTCCAACCCGCCCGCGACGAGCCTCTTGAGGTAGAGCTCCGGCGCGATCCGCAGGTAGAGGTCCTGCCCGAGGGCGTTGTGGTACGTCTTGAAGGGCTTCGCCATGGCCCCCCCGGCCATGGGCTGCATCATGGGGGTCTCCACCTCGAGGAAGTCGCGATCGTGCAGGAACGTGCGGATGAACTGGATGATCCGGCTGCGCGCCTCGAAGACCTCCTTGACCTTCGGGTTCACGGTGAGGTCGAGGTAGCGCTGGCGGTAGCGGATCTCCACGTCGGTCAGGCCGTGCCATTTTTCCGGCAGGGGCCGGAGGCACTTGGTGAGGAGCCGAAGCCCCTCGACCTCGAGGGTGAGCTCCCCCGTGCGGGTCTTGAAGACCCTGCCGGTGAAGTGGATGATATCGCCCACGTCGAGGCTCTTGAAAAGGGCGAAGGCCGCCTCGCCCACCTTGTCCTTGCGGATGAAGGCCTGGATGCGACCCTTTCGGTCCTGGACGGCGATGAAGGCCCCCTTGCCGAAATCCCGGATCGCCATGATCCGCCCCGCGATGGAGAACCGTTCCGCCACCTTCTCCAGGGCCTCGTTGTCCATCTGCCCGTAGGTGTCAAGAATCTGCCTGGAGAGGTGGGTCACCTTCGCGTCGTTGGGGTAGGTCTCGACGCCCGAAGCGGCGAGGGCCTCGACTTTTTCCCGTCTCACCTTGAAAAGTTCACTGTCTTCCATCGTCCATCTCCGGAAGTGCTCATTCGCAATCGTTTTTTTTGCCCCCCAGCATGCGGGAACAAAGTGAATTTCACTATATTTTTTTTGCAGATGTGTCAAGAATGTTTTCGGCCGGGCAGCCCCCGGGCCGGGTCCGCCACGGGCGCCTCACGGGGTCAACCTGGAGGGTTCGGGGAAGAAAAGCGTTGACAAAACAAGCATCTAGTAATAATATTCCATTCCTTTAAGCCTAATGTTAATCAGAAGGTTACTTCACGGTTCCATGGAACGAACACTGATCACCGGCGGTGCGGGCTTTCTGGGAAGCCATCTTTGCGATTATCTGATCGAAAAGGGTCATGAGGTCATCTGTATCGACAACCTCTCGACCGGGAATATGGAAAACATATCACACCTGCTGGGGAGGAAGCGCTTCAGCTTCATCCAGTATGATGTGACGAACTACCTCCATGTCGACGGAGAGCTCCACAACATCCTTCACTTTGCCTCGCCGGCAAGCCCGATCGATTATCTGAGAATGCCCATCCAGACCCTCAAGGTGGGCTCTCTGGGAACGCACAAGGCCTTGGGGTTGGCACTGTCCAAGAAGGCCCGGTTTCTGCTGGCCTCGACGTCGGAGTGCTATGGCGACCCCCTCGTCCATCCGCAGACCGAAGAGTACTGGGGGAACGTGAATCCCGTGGGGCCCCGGGGCGTCTATGACGAGGCAAAGCGGTTTGCCGAATCCATGACCATGGCCTATCACCGCTATCACGGCGTCGAGACCCGGATTGTGCGGATCTTCAACACCTACGGCCCCCGGATGCGACTCGAGGACGGGCGGGCGCTT
>Ga0209705_10001574_pt1 | contig 12078 bp, 8 predicted proteins | sample PPLLaktember2015_5_FD_187262 | JGI IMG/M metagenome (GOLD analysis project Ga0209705, IMG submission 187262) | Freshwater sediment microbial communities from Prairie Pothole Lake near Jamestown, North Dakota, USA - PPLs Lake P8 Core (1) Depth... | ecosystem: Environmental > Aquatic > Freshwater... | reverse complement strand
GGATGACAATAGCAGTGCAAGCTGTTCGTGTGGACATGAAAGGACGTTTTTTATTGCATTGCCGGGAATTCGAGAAATTTTCAACACTCAGCATCGCTGCCTGAGCAAACTTTTGACGCAGGCGTCACACCTATTTTTATCGGATTCACCTTTGGCAAATCATAAAGATTAACTAAATTTCAGGGAATGTCCAATTTCGACTGAAGCATTACACAAAAACACGGCCAATTTTTGCGATCATATCCCCTTGTTGGTTAAGGACTTATGAGCGTGTAAAAAAAATTGCACAGGGATACCCAACGTACAGGGCAAAATACGGTGTTTTGTGAAAAAAGTCGGTCAAGTTTTTGATAAAATCGTGTATAATATAGGTACGTGAGTGTATGTTTCCCGGGTATTCCGGCGGCATGCCAGAATACATCTGGGGAGAAAAGAGTTTTCCCACAAATGCAGAGGAATAGTGTAGAGGTACGATTATGATGAAGTTGATTTTATTGTTAGTGTTGGTCTTTGCGGTAAGTACTGTACAGGCTGTTACTATAATTACTACCGCCCAAGAGCTTCAGGAAGTGGGCGATGATTTAGACGGCAATTACATATTAGCTAATGACATCGATCTTACCGGCTTCCCCTGGGAGCCTATATCTTACAGAGAGGATGATGTAAATATTTCTTTCACAGGCACTTTTGACGGCGCCGACCATATAATCAACGGTTTGACCTCAATTGATGCTAATGGCGCTTCAGACGGTAAGTATAAGTGTGCTCCTCTGATTGGCATACTTGCCGTGGACGGCGTAGTCAAAAATGTTGGTTTAACAAATGTCAATGTTTTATCCGATTGGTATGTGGCAGCTTTGGTTGGTGATTGCTATGGTACGGTATCCAGGTGCTCTGTTAAGGGCGGGGACGTGACCATTGTGGGCGTAGAGGGGCGTGGCGGCAATTGTGGCACAGTAATAGGTATGACTCGTGAGGGTGCCACTGTTACAGATTGTTATGCTTCTGACGTGGTCGTAACATTTGCGTTGAACCTTGACACTTGGAATAGTCAGGGCGGCTTCATCGGTGGCCAGCACGCCGGGCCTGAGGGCTTAGTGGCTAATTGTTATTTTGAAGGAACAATCATCGGATTCAGCATTGGCGAAGACTGGAGGCATGGCGGTGGTTTTTTAGATCACAGCAGTGTCGGCAGTGTCACGATCAGTTGTTACTATGATATGGACCTTGCCGGTTTCGACGATACCCTGGGTTTTGGACGGACAACAGCCCAAATGAAGACGCAGGCCAATTTTGTTGGTTGGGATTTTGATAATACATGGACTATGATTGAAGGCCAGACTTATCCCACGCTCATTCCGGAACCTCCCATAACGATTTACGTTGATGATGACGCTTCGCCCGATGGTGATGGATTAAGCTGGGCAACCGCGTTTAAGTATCTATGGGACGGGTTGGCTGTCGCATCTTATGGCGATGAGGTGCGCGTCGCGCAGGGCACATACAAGCCTGACCGCAACGGGCGCAACCCGACTGGGACAGGCAGCCGTAACGCGACGTTTCAGTTGACCAGCGGTGTAGCGGTCTATGGCGGCTACGCGGGGATTGGCGAGCCGGACCCGGATGACCGGGATATCGAGGCGTACGAGACCATCCTCAGCGGCGATCTGGCCGCCAACGATGGGCCTAATTTTGCCAACAACGGTGATAACAGCTACCACGTTGCTAACTGCAGCAACACAGACACGAATACCGTTCTGGACGGTGTTACCATTACCGCAGGTAATGCTGACGGTTCTTCGTCAATTGGCGATGGTGGCGGGGTACTTATCCAGGCAGGCAGCCCTACGTTTGCCAACTGTACGTTCATCGGCAACATGGCCCAAGGCAACGGTGGTGGGATAGCTACCTATTCGGGCTACCCCTGTCCGAAAATGAACAACTGCATGTTTATCGGGAATTCGTCTGGTAATGATGGTGGAGGATTTGGCTGCGGACACTCCGAGCCGACTTTGATTAACTGTACGTTCATCGGCAACTCGGCTGATGGCGATGGCGGAGGCATCTGCAGTTTTGCTTTTGGAACTATTTTGACTGTTAAAAACTGTATTCTTTGGGACAACACTGCAAACGAGGGGCCGCAGATAGCATTGAAAAGCTTTGAGGGCAGTGGACTCATCGATTATTCCTGCCTGCAGGGCGGTGAGCTTGATATTTACACTGACGATTCCGATCTGGTCTGGGGCCAAGGCAATATAGATGACAATCCTCAGTTTGTCGATGCGGCCAATAATGATTGCCATCTCAAATCCGAGGCGGGCAGATGGAACCCGGTAAGTAAAAATTGGGTTACCGATGCGGTGACCAGTCTTTGCATTGACGCGGGCAATCCGGGTTGTCCTTTGGGTGATGAGCCGGTCGATGTAAACAATGTGAGGATCAATATGGGGGCCTACGGCGGCACAGACAAGGCAAGCAAAACTCCGGCAAATTGGGCTTCATTAGCCGATTTAACCAATGACCATAAAGTGGATTTCAATGATTGGGCAGCTTTCGCTGCCTATTGGATGGATGACGGCTACTGCATTCCCAGCGATCTTGACCGCAATGAGGTAGTCAATTTGCTTGATATCAACCTTTTCGCTAATGAATGGCTTTGGGAAAAATGATTTGAAAAGGAAAAAGGGAAAATGACCATGAGAACAAATCTCAGAGTATGGTCGGTGGTGTCGGTATTGTTGCTGACAGTGGCCAGTTCGGCGCTCGTGTGTGGAGATACGATCACCCCGTCGCAATACTGGAAGAACCAGATCGAGTTTCCCGATGATTCCTTTTGCTCGGAAACCGGCGGTATCGGCGGTTCGGAATGGGTAAAGTTTACCATTATTCTTCTGGAGAATTATGATTCCAACCTGGTCTATTTTCAGGACTGCAGGAAATATATTTTTCACTATGATTTTGCCGCGGCATGTCTCGATCCGTTTATGGGTATGACTGCAAACGAATACTATCAGGTTGCGCTATACGAGCAGGGCCAGCAGGCGGCTATGGGTACGGTTATCATGCCGCCTTTGACCGGTTCCGAGCCGGACTTCCAGGAGTACGGCATCCAATTCGTTCGTCAGGACCCATACACTCGTGAAGAAATAGTCGATATGTTCAACCTGGTCAAAGCGAACATTTCAGCCGACCCGGACGTGACAGCGTTTTACTTCCCCACGTACGAACAGTCGGAAGTGGCGTGGGCTAATAAAGATTGGTTTGAATCTCAAGGTATTCCAGTCAGTTCCATATCCCGATGGTCTGAAGGTAACGCCTGCTATTCCGAAGGATGGGCATTGGGTGAGCTTAAATTTTTCGAAGCCGGCCAGATTGATACCGCCTATCAGAGCGGCGATTTGCTGCCGGGCGATATTCTGCTGACAGATGGCATCCCTGCTGAGATACCATTTGTGGCTGGCATTATCTCGCTGGCGCCGGCGACACCCAGTTCGCATGTGGCGCTTTTGGCCCAGACCTATGGTGTTCCATTTGTGCACCTGGCACTGGCAGAGGATGCGGACCGGGCCGGGCAACTCGTTGGTCACAAAATTGTCTTTAGTGCTTACGATGATGGATCTAACGTTTATGATGTAAGGCTGATCAACGTGGAAGGCGTTCTGACCGAGCAGCAGATTGAGGAAATACTTGCGTTGAAAGAACCACCGGAATTGGGTATTTCACCAATGGCATCATATAGCGACTATAGCGAAAGCACCGACGGCCTGACGCCTGCTGATATCCAATATTTCGGCGGCAAGGCGTCCAACTTTGGAATCCTCCGTACTGCCATTCCGGGCAACTCACCGGTTGCGATAGCATTTTCATTTGACCTGTGGAACGAATTTCTCGATCAAACCATTGCCCCACGTGAAAGTGTCATTATCGAACCCGGTGGATACCTGCTGTTTTGGGCTGATGAAGAAGAAGATGAAGGCCCCACGCATACTAATTTCAAGCTTAATGCCGGCGGCTTTTACGATGATATCGGCTTGTATGATTCCGATGGAACTACCCTCCTGGATGGAATCGGATTATTCCCTCCACAAGCCCAAGATATTTCCTACGGTCGCTATCCTGATGGCAACGGTAATTGGCAGTACTTCGGCAGTTCCACTCCAGGCTGGTCGAACTCCGGCGGCAGCGGCGGTCCAACAGAAGGCTTGTTCATCAATGAATTTATGGCTGATAACGATCACATCATTCAGGACAACTTCGGTGATTACGACGACTGCATCGAGCTATACAATGCAGGAACAACCGCCATTGATCTGGGCGGTATGTATCTAACAGATCGTATAGATGAGCCGACCATGTGGATGATCCCCTATGGCATCAGCGGCAGTACTCTCCGTGAGGAAATCAATAACAGGCTCTCAGCCCATACCACCTATCCACCGGATGATATGGCGGCGTTGTCGAGAGACCTTGCAGCCATTCGCAGCATTATCAAGGACGCCGATCTCACCAGCTTCAGCCCACAGCTTCAAGCTGCCGTTATCGCCGCACTGGCGGGGTTCGACATTAACGAGAATATCCGATTTAGAAGTTCGACCAACGTCGAAGACAGTGAGCAGTTTATCGGTGCAGGAATGTACGACAGCTACAGCGGCTGTCTTGCCGACGATCTGGATGGCAATAACGATGGACCGTGCCTCTGCGACCCAAACGAGGATAACGAACAGGGCGCTTTCAGAGCCATTCGTAAGGTGTTTGCCAGCTTCTATAACGACAATGCCTTCCTCGAACGCCTGCGCCACAGGGTGAACGAAGCTGATGTGGGTATGGCTCTGCTGGTGCATCATTCGTTCCCGGACGGAATCGAACTGGCCAACGGCGTAGCGACGATAGAAAGAGTTGGCAGTGGTTATAACAGCTACATCACACTGATAACCCAGGACGGCGCAGTTTCAGTCACCAACCCACAAGACGGTTCTATCCCAGAGGAGGTTACTGTCAGGGTCTATTCGTCTGGAAGTATCGGTTCGCCCAAACTAATTCGTTCGTCGAATCTCGTGCCCCTGGGCGATACGGTAATGGATTGGCCCAATGACTATAGGGACCTGACCGAATTGCTGGTTGATGTCAGCAACGAATTCAGTAATGTTACAGGAAAAACACAATACCTCATTGACCTGGAATACAAAAAGGTCGCGCCTGGTGGTGTCGCTATGCCCGCGGGCGGACTGGTCATCAAGCAGGTTCGCGAAATTCCACAACTCGATGACACACCGAGTATCACGCCGTTCCTGATCAACGAACCAAGGGAATACAGCATCTATTCGGGCGAGTTCGAGTTTATGGGTGACTGCGACATTTTTGCCAGTCATCGCCTCAAGACACGACTGACGCTGGAAACAAAAAACCTGTGGCTCGACGAACCTAATCTTGCCCAGGGCTTCTATGCCACTGCCAACATCGAGTACGTGGACGGTGATAGCGTTTACACCATCACCGAGGAGCTGCCGCTGTTACCCTTTGCCTGGCATGATTTTGATGGTACGGACGCCACCGACGGCTGGCTCATGGACCACCTGCCAAATCCACGTGCCTGCGAGTTGAATACAACCAACATACCAACGTTGGTATCCCCAGCCCAAAACCCCATTTTAGCGCTCCGCGATTTCGGCGATCAGCCGGCCCAACTGGACGAACCCAGGTTCCGAGTCCTCAAATTAAACGTTGATTATGATCAGCCTGTTCGATCCTGGCTGGAAGGTTGTCTGCCCGATGGCATTACGAACAGCACCACAAATGAGCTTTATCTTTGGTGCTGTCCTGGGCCAAGCCCCGACGATATTGTACAGCAGCGTTTTTACGAATCGGATGGCATATCGATCGAGACCGAATTCTACCGACCGCCGCCACCGTCTGGATTTAGTAACTGGATGACCCACACCGCCCCGATGACTCGCTGGGTCGAGACCACCATTACAGGTTACACCAGTGTGCCGATTGTTCTTAGCGGCTATTACTCACAGACCTATCAGGCATGGCACCATAATAAGTTGGAGTACTTCCTTTTTGAGCCTCGGCTGGAACCTGGAATATCACAGGACATCCTGGACGAACTGCAGGCCCAGGATATCCGCCTGATCTATATGATCATTGACAACGACTATGACTACCAGTGTCCCGGCTGCTTCTCGAACATAACAACCTACGGTTTCGATTACGTTCCCGGCGATTTTAATGGTGACAGCATAGTAAACATGGCGGATTTCGCTATGATGGCACAGTACTGGCTGGACCCCGACGCCTGTGCAAGCGCCCAGGTCAACCTTACCGGCGGCGATACCCAGGTGGACATGGAAGATTTACTGGAGCTTAGCAATAACTGGCTGCAAACCGAGAGTGAGTAGTTTTTGATCGTAATAACAGTTTGACGCCTATGTGAGAAAAAATTTGGGGTGACGGCACAACGAAGGCTTCTAAAACACTTCTATAGCTTTCGGAAAACTGCCAAGCACACTTAGCCATAGAACATGTTTACGGACATCTGAGACCACTTTTTTTATGTCCTCGTTTTGCTGATGGCCCTGACACTCGACGAAAAAATAATATTCCATTTCGCGTTTTTTGCTGGGGCGTGATTCGATATTGGTCAGGTTGACCTCATTGGTGCGAAACACCTGCAGCACATCGACCAATGATCCCACTTTGTGAGCCGTGCTGAATACCATAGCCGTTTTGTCATTGCCCGTCGGCCGCGATGGCTCGCGACCGATGACGAAAAACCGTGTTATGTTATTGCTCATATCTTCGATGTTTTCACGGAGCAGTTTCAGCCCGTACAACTCTGCTGCTAAAGTCGAGCCAATCGCCGCCGAGAGCGGCTCATTGGCCACACGTTGGGCCGCCTCGGCAGTGGAGGCCGTCGATATCATAGCCACCCCAGGCAGCGTCGCCGATATCCAATATCGGCATTGGGCGAACACCTCCGGCTTGGAGTATATCACTTTGATTTCTTCCAGTCGGCACTTGGCCAGCAGGTTATGATGGATTGCCATCAGCACTTCCGCGCAAATCACCGCGGGCGATTCAATCAGCGCATCGAGTGTCTCGATTACTCCGCCGGCTATTGAGTTTTCGACGGGAACCACACCCAGATCACAGTGCTCCTTATTGATCTCTTCGAACACGCCGCGAATATCACTTTGCGGTTGATATTCCACACTCTGCCCGAACTTCATCATGGCCACCGTATTCGAAAAACTACCTTCCGGACCAAGGTAGGCAATCCTCAACGACCTTTCCAGAAAGAACGAGCCACTCATCATCTCACGCCATATCGCTACCAGCGTACGGTCCGGCAGCGGACCGGTATTATGTTTCTTGATCTTCTCTTGTACGCTGCGTTCCCGATCGGGCGCATAGATCGGTGGGGCGTCTTTATCTTTTCTTTTTACCTCGCCCACTTCAATAACGATCTTAGCCCGCTTGTTCAGCAGTTTCACCAACTGCTCATCGATCTGATCGATTCCTTCTCTTAGTTTGTCCAGTTCACTCATTGTTCCGCCACCTTAAAACTCAAACTGTGTTAGTGTACAACGCCGACCTTTTTACCGGTCACATCCCGGCTCACATCCTGGCCGTCCCGGGAAGTAATAAACTGACCGTTAAGGGTCTCTCCGTCCAGCTTGCCTTTGAATTCCATAGGAACCTCGCGCTCGCGGAATCTCCGTATTATCTTAAAGCTAACCTGATCTCCCTCGATCTTGAGATTTTCGACGTTGGTCTCCCTGTCCTGAGACTTATACGTTCCGGTCATATCTTCCTTGATCGTTAGTGTCTGGGTGCGAGGCGTCCCATCGCGTGAAGTACTCGTCAGCTCCCATGTGCCGACCAGGCTCGATACCGCCGCCACCGCCATTTTCTTGCCGGTCACCTCTCTGTCACCACGGGAGGTGATAAACTTGCCATTGAGAGTACTGCCTTGCAGTTTGCCTTCGAAGGTCATATTGAACGATCTCTCGCCAAAGCCCATATCTATTCCAAAGGTTACCTGAGAGCCTTCCAGTTTGAGATCCTTGATAGCAATCGCGCCGCCAAAGGACTGATACCTGCCGGTCATATCCGGGTAGATTGTCAGTGTATTTGTACGCGTACCTCGCTCGGAGGTGCTCGTAAACTCCCACTTACCGATCATCTCGCCGCCTGCCCGCCGGCCGTTACAAACAACCTCACCTCGTTCGCTCTTGGACTTACCGACCAGATCATTGCCCTTAACCGTACCTTCATAGGTAGATTCCCGCTGGCGATCCTGATACGTACTCTTGCGAGTAAAGGTAAGTTTGCCATTTTCAAATTTGACTTTGGAAATCGTATCTTCACCCCGCCCACTGATCCATTTTCCTGTCAATTCGCCGTCGGAACCCTGAGAAACAACCAACTTTGCGTCAAACTCGCGATCGCCAACCTCAATTTTCATATCCCATTGGCCCACCGCCGCGGGGATGATCCTTGGTCGGTAGCCCTCAGCGGTGGAAGTACCACGATCACTGGTCAATTTGCCCGTAAGCTTACCGTCCTTGAGTCCCCCTTCAAAAGTGGTCTTGAATTCCTGGTCCCGCCGCTGGAGAATACGCACAAACGTGAGCTTTTGACCTTCGAATTTGACATCCGACAATTTGTCATCGCCCCACGTACCCGCAAAAGAACCATCTGGGTTTTTAGAGATAGACAATTCGGCAAAGCTCTCCTGACCATTGGAATCCATTTTGATTTCCCAGTTCCCTGTAATCCCTTCGGCAGCTAAAATCTGTGATGGGCCTGCCAAAACAAACAGTACAAAAACAAAAAGCACCGATTTGCTCATAGTTTTCACAAAAGAAACATTACTCATAGCACACATCTCCTTAATTGGGTGTCCAAAGGCTCTACCGGTCCAGCGAAAGCCGGAAACTTGTGCATGATTTATACCTGCCTTGCCACGATAATTCAAGTAAAAATGAGTTTTTGGAGGTTACTTACTACTACGACGCGACTTAGCTGATGTTGGCCATTTGAAACCGCATTATCAGTGTCAAAAACGGGGTTAATTGTATAAAATCGCGATATAGTATTAGGTTTTTTGGTCAAAGAAAAAAACATCACGATTAATTGGCTTTTGTTCATTTTATATCTTACACTTGTGTATGTTTGGTTTGCAACAAAGATTTTGCTTGTACAGAAAAGTTATCGGGAACGAATATTAAGGGGGCTCTGCTTTTACAAATTGGGAGGGAAGATTTTTGGCTGGGAATAAGAATCGGCATATCAAACACCAGGAACGGGATGAATCCGTGTGGTTGTCACCAGGAGACAAACAAAGCCGCGCAAAAAGTCACTCTTTCCATAGGCGAGGATTCAGTTCTATCCTGGCGGTTATTTTCGTCACTCTGTTTTCTGTGCTGGCTATATCTTTTTCCTCTTTGATTAACACCAATTTAACTATGGCCGATAACCACCATAAGATGGCTCAGGCTCAGGCCGCTGCGGAGTCTGGTTTGGCTTACGCTGGATATCTGATCAGCAGTTATATTAATGAGGAACAGCCTTACACTTTTGATCGGACTCTTTCGCAGTCTGAGATGACGGCTTTATTTACCTATTTTTCGGACTATGCAGCTTTTTTGCTGGACGGTTCCATTGCGATTGCCGAGAGCGAGGTGGGAAGTATTACGGACTTTAGCGAGGATAGCTTAACGGGGGTACAGTTTAGCATTCCTGTAATTCGGATAAATCAGAATCAGCAGTGTCAGTTTTGTTTGCGGTTCAGGCAGTACACAGATACGCCGGAAAGTATTGAAATTATCAGTACAGGAATGGCGAATAATATTCAACGCAGGGTACGACTGAATCATAATATCGTAAAGGACAATCCCGCCATGTTTGATTTCGCGTTGTTTACACGGGATAGTTTAACGTTTCATCAGGCTGTGACATTGGATGGCTTTAACCTTGATGTGGATGGTAATCCGCTTCAGGTCGGCACAAACGGGACTGATGCCGGTGATATTACTTTAAAAAACTCAGCCAGTGTGGAAGGCGACGTCATAGTGGGAGCAGGAGTATCTCCGGAAGATGTGATCCAATTGGGAGCAGGGGCTAATATTACGGGTGATACGTATGCCATGCAGGAAGAGTGGGAACCGCCTATAGTTCAGGTGCCGGATACGTTAAACGACAGCATATCACTGGGTTCAATCAATAACGCCACCACTATAACCACCAGCGGCAAGTACGACAACATTAACCTGGGCAATAGTGAAACCGTCAGGATCGAAGGTGATGTCGAACTTTATATTACAGGAAATATCGAGCTCGGCAATTCGGCAGCATTAGAGATCGCCCCAGGCGGAAAGCTCACGCTGTTTCTAGAAGGGAACCTGGAACTTAAAAACGGCGCCGAGTTGAACAATCTTACACAGGAAGCCGAGAATTTGATAATTTTGGGCTTGGACACCTGTGAAAATGTGATCCTTAAGAATAGCTCAGACACCTATGCCTCCATCTATACACCGAGTGCGAATGTGGATTTCAGAAACTCAGCGGATTTTTACGGAGCGGTGGTGGCTAAAAGCTTCGAACAGCATAATGATGCGGATTTCCATTACGATGCCGAGTTGAGAGAAGTAAATCCGGTGGGAGTTAGTGCCTGCATTTTAATTGTGTGTGACGGGGATTCTTATATGGAACTCTAGGCATGGATTCCATGTTGCCTTCAAATTGAACGATTCGTTAGAATTAGCTTCACTGCCAGGCCAATCTATGTTCGATACGTTACATCGGATTTTGAAATTTTATATGGACGGGGCCAATCAGACCCGAGCGAAGAGATCCGCGATAACGCGTCGGGATAGTCAGGTAGTGGTTTGCCAGTGTATTGTAAACGAGGATTTCAACTCGATTCTCACCCGGCTTTACGTACTCGGATATATCTACTTTCCAGGGTGGCGTCACACGAATTCCTGCAAGGCGGCCGTTGATATGCACCTCCGCGGTAGCGATAATCTCACCCATGTCAAGCAGCACGTTCCACTGAATCTGCTCCGATGACAAACGAACTGTTTTGCGATACCATGCACCTCCGGAATAATTCTCCAAAACACTGCTGCGAGACCAGTCACCTTCTGGCATCAATCCTGAATCGCATTCGAGGGCAATAGGTTCGGGCATCGCCGCTCCGCCGTAGTATCCACGGTTTTGTTCGATTCGCAATGCCACTGCAGCCATGCCGGCGATTGTATTTTTAAGTTGCAAGTGACCTGAAAATACGTGCCTCGGCTCCGATCATCTTGTTGGTTATGGGCAAACGAAAATCACCCCACTGATTGTTGAGTGTCGGTTTTAATTGAAATTCCCACGGCCCATCCAAAACCAACGGTTCCGGTGGCGAGACAACTCGATCGAGATTGTTCGCCTTATCGAGTATCGGGATCTCTTGAGAATCGAAAACAATTACCTGCGCCTCGTAATCCTCCAGAGGCATACGCACCTTTGTACCTTCGTCGGTCGCCGAGACGATGGACAGCGGACGGATTTGTCCGGTCCACGGATCCCATAATTTAACGTTGCCGCATGCCCGAAAAAGACAGTCGGAACCTTTGGTCGCCCCCATAACCATATAGACGTCACGCGAACCGATTTTTCGATGCAGAGCTTTTACAGGATGTTCAGATTGTACATCACGGGGGAGCAAGGGAATAATCCTGCGTAAACCAGATGAGTTGCTTTCAACAGCAGCTATCCCGATTCCACCGGCAACGTTTTTCTGTACTGCCGGTTGCTTCCCGGCTTTGACCTGGGCGGCCGAGGCGCCAAAAATATCCACGACAACCGCATCGAGTTCGGGATCCTCACGACCGGCGCGATCGCTGGCCTCGGGTAAGGCGCCGACCGCGACCACCATGCCACCAGCGTTGTAAAACTGGCTCCTCATAAGAATCTGTACATGGATATGCCAAAAAATGACTGGTTTCTTCATGGGGGCTTTGCGCCCAAACTCCCAGGATTTTGCGCTTTAATGTCAATCCCGGAGTTTTTAGTTTGACTGTT
>Ga0209705_10001572_pt1 | contig 12087 bp, 12 predicted proteins | sample PPLLaktember2015_5_FD_187262 | JGI IMG/M metagenome (GOLD analysis project Ga0209705, IMG submission 187262) | Freshwater sediment microbial communities from Prairie Pothole Lake near Jamestown, North Dakota, USA - PPLs Lake P8 Core (1) Depth... | ecosystem: Environmental > Aquatic > Freshwater... | reverse complement strand
CGGGCTGCACTTCCACGACATCAAGCTCCTGCTCGAGGTGCTCCACCGGTTGCGCGACGCTCGCAATACGGTGGTCGTGATCGAGCACAACCTGGACGTCATCAAGACCGCTGACTGGGTGATCGACCTCGGCCCCGAGGGCGGCGACGGGGGCGGGCGCATCGTCGCCGAAGGCACGCCGGAAGCGGTGGCCGCGAACCCGGCCAGCCATACCGGCCGCTACCTCAAGCAGGTGCTCGCACCCCCGACCCAACGGGCGGCTTGACGGAGCCGGGCCGCGATCGGGTTTACAGTCCGCGGCGAATGGGGCGAGAATGGCCTCGACCCCGCATGCCCGGCAAGATCTTCCGCTTCGGGCCGACCCCGGAGCATCCCGCCCAGCACCTGTTCGTGTTCCTGCACGGCAGCGGTGGCACCTCGACGTCCATGATTCCGATCGCGTTCCGCTTCCAGGCGCGCTTTCCCAGCGCGGCGCTGGTGGTGCCCAGCGGCTTCGCCCGCTCGGAGGTCGACCTCGAGGCGCAGCAATGGTTCTCGAACCGCGGCCTGAACGACGACAACCGCGCCGAGCGCGTCGCCGCCATCCTGCCGCGCGTCGAAACGCTGGTGCGGCGCGAGCAGACCAACTGCGGCGTGCCATCGGAGCGCACCGTGCTGATCGGCTTCTCCCAGGGCGGCACGGTGGCGCTGGAAGCGGTGAAGCAGCTGCCGGGACTCGCCGGTGCGGTGGTGGCGTACTCGGCGCGCTTCGCGCGCCTGCCGAAGAGCGGCGCGCGCATCGGCGCTCGCGTGCACCTGGTGCACGGCGAGTACGACGCCGTGGTCTCGCGCGTGCACGCCGAGCGCGCCGCGCGTGCGCTCGCGGCCCTGCACGTGCCGGTCACGCTGGACATCGTCGAATACCTCGGGCATGCGCTCACGCACAACGCCATCTGCCTCGGTTCCCTGCGGCTGCTGCAGGGCATCTACGAGGGCCGGCGCGCGACGCTGCACTGATGGGCACGGTGGTGGCACTCGGCGGGCAGGTCGGCGGCGCGAAGCTGGCCGACGGGCTGCATCGCCTGCGCGGCAAGGACCTTGCCGTGATCGTCAACACGGGCGACGACTTCGACTACCTCGGCCTGCACATTTCACCCGACATCGACACCGCCCTCTACGCGCTCGCCGGCATCGCCGACGCGGCCAAGGGCTGGGAGCCGGCCGGCGAGACTTTCGGCTGCCATGCGATGCTCATGCGCCTGCGCGGTCCCGGGGACGTGCCGCTGGGCGATCGAGCACTCGCGCTGCAGCTGCTGCGTGCGGAAGCGCTGCGCGCCGAGCGCACCCCGACCGCGATCACCCTCGAGCTGTGCCAGCGCCTGGGCATCGAGGCGCGGGTGCTGCCGATGAGCGACGATCCGGTGCACACCTTCGTCAATACCGAGTCGGGCGCCATGAGCTTCCAGGACTACTTCGTCGACCTGAAGTGCGAGCCGGCGGTGCGCAGCTTCCAGTACGGCGGCGCGGACGAGGCGCGCCTGTCCGACGAAGCGCTCGATGCGCTGCACGCGCACGATCTCGAAGCCGTGGTGCTTTGCCCCTGCAATCCGTATCACACGCTGCTGCCGATCCTCGCCGTGCACGGCATGCGCGAAGCGCTGCGCAAGCGCGGTGCGCCGGTGATCGCGGTGAGCCCGATCATCGGCGGGCGCGCCCTGCAGGGCTCCGCGGCCAAGATGATGCGCGAACTCGGACGCGAAGTCTCGGCGCGCGCGGTGGCCATGGAGTTGCGCGGCCTGATCGACGGCATCGTCATCGACAACGCCGACCAAGGGCTCGCCGAGGGCATCCGCGCGAGCGGCTTTCAGGTGCTCGCCACGCCGACGTTCATGCGCACGCCGGAGGACCGGCTGCAGCTGGCGCGTTCGGTGCTCGAATTCGCGCGCGCGGTGCGGCTGCGAAAGGAAATCGCGGCCGACGCCTAGCGCAATAGCGCGTACTCGCCGCCTTTGTCGATCGCGCGGCGATAGGCCGGGCGCGCATGGATGCGCTCGAGGAAGCCCATCAGGCGCGGGCGCTTCGCGTCCAGGCCGCCGCGCACCACCGCAGCCTCGAGCGGGAAGCTCATCTGTACGTCCGCGGCGCTGAACCCGGCACCGGCGAACCACTCGCTTTTGTCCAGCTCGCGCTCCATGAAGTCGAGGTTGCGGTCGATGTTCGGCTGGATGAAGGTGTCCTTCGCGCGCCGCGCGATGGCGCGGGCCACCGGTCGCACGAAGAACGGCATCGGGCCCTTGTCCACGCGGTCGAACAGGAGCTTGAGCAGGAGCGGCGGTTGCGCGGTGCCTTCGGCGAAGTGCAGCCAGTAGCGGTAGCGCAGGCGCTCGGGCGTGCCGGCCGGCGGCACGAGGCGCCCCTCGCCATAGCGCTCGGCCAGGTATTCGACGATCGCGCCGGATTCCGCCAGGACCTGCCCGCCATCCTCGATCACCGGCGACTTGCCCAGCGGGTGCACGGCGCGCAACTCGGGCGGCGCGAGCATGGTCTTCGCGTCGCGCTGGTAGCGCCGTACCTCGTAGTCGAGCCCGAGCTCCTCGAGCAGCCACAGCACGCGCTGCGAGCGCGAGTTGTTCAGGTGGTGGACGACGATCATCGGGCGCCTTTCAGGTCTGCAGTTCGGGCATGTCGCGAAACAGTTCCAGCGCCTCCGGGTTGGCCAGCGCGTCGGTATTGCCGACCGGCATGCCGTGCACCATCGCCTTCACCGCCAGCTCCACCACCTTGTGGTTCTTGGTGCGGGGGATATCCGCGACTTGCACGATCTTCGCCGGCACGTGGCGCTTGGTGGTGTGCTCGCCGATCTGGCGGCGGATCCTTTCCAGCAGCGCGTCGTCGAGCAGCAGGTCCTCGCGCAACTTGACGAACAGCACCACCCGCGTATCCGTAGGCTGCTCGGGCGGCCAGAGCTGGCCGATGGCGACCGATTCCTCGACCTCGGGGACCTTCTCCACCTGCGCGTAGATTTCGGCGGTGCCGATGCGCACGCCGCCGGGGTTGAGCGTGGCGTCCGAGCGACCGTAGACGATCATCGTGCCGCGCTCGGTCAGCTCGCACCAGTCGCCGTGACACCAGACGTTGTCGTACTTGGCGAAGTAGGCCGCGTGGTACTTCTCCCCGCCACGGTCGTTCCAGAAGCCGAGCGGCATGGAAGGAAACGGCTTGGTGCACACCAGCTCGCCCTTCTCGCCCACCACGGCCTCGCCTTGCTCGTCGAACACTTCCACCGCCAGCCCGAGCGAGCGGCACTGCAACTCGCCTCGGTACACGGGCAGCACGGCATTGGCGTCGGCGAATGCCGCCATGATGTCGGTGCCGCCCGAGATCGAGGCAAGGCACACGTCGCTCTTGAGCTCGCGATATACGTAGTCGTAGCTCTCGGGCACCAGCGGCGAGCCCGTGGAGATGATCATGCGCAGGCCCGGGAGCGGGTAGGTTTCGCGCGGCCTCAAGCCCCGCTTGGCAATGGCATCGATGAATTTCGCCGATGTGCCGAAATGGCTGAAGCGCTCGCGCTGCGCGTAATCGAACAGGATCCGGCCCTCGCGCGCAAAGGGCGAACCGTCGTAGAGCATTACGGTCGCTTCGGCCGCGAGGCCGTGGAACAGCAGGTTCCACATCACCCAGTTGCAGGTGGTGTAGTAGAAGAAGTGATCCCCGGGACGCACGTCGAACTGCAGCTTGTACATCTTCAGCGCGGCCAGCAGCGCCCCGCCCGCGCCGTGCACGATGCACTTGGGCTTGCCCGTGGTGCCCGAGGTGAACAGGATGTACACCGGATGATCGAAGGGCAGTTGCGCCCACGCGATGTCCCCGGGCATATGCCGGCGCAACCACTCCTCCAGCAGCACCGCCTTGGGAATATCGTCGATGTCCGGCCGCGGGTCGAGGTACGGCACCACGACCACCTTGCGCAGGCTCGGCAGGCGCGCCGCGATCTCGCGCACCCGCTCGAGCACATCGTGGCGCTGGCCGTTGTAGAGGTAGCCGTCGGCGACGAACAGCACCTTGGGCTCGATCTGGCCGAAGCGGTCGACCACGCCGTCGACGCCGAAATCCGGTGAACACGAGGACCAGACGATGCCTTGCGACAGCGCCGCCAGCGCGAGCATCGCGGTCTCGGGCAGGTTGGGGATGAACGCGGCGGCGCGGTCGCCCGCGCGCAGTCCGAGCTGCGCGAGCGCCTGCGCGGCGCGCGACACGTCGCTCGTCAGCTCGGAATAGCTGACGCGCCGCTGCGGTCCGCGCTCGTCCCAGAACACGAACGCGTCGCCGCGGTCGCCGCGGCGCAGGAGGTTCTCGGCAAAATTCAGCCGCGCCTCCGGAAACCAGCGCGCCCCGGGCATCTTGCCGCCGTCCACCAGGACCGTGGTGCCCTTGCGCGAGGCCCGCACGCCGCACCCTTCCCAGACCTCGTTCCAGAACACTTCGGGGTTGTCCACCGTCCAGCGGTAGAACTCCGGGTAGGTGTTCAGGTCGAGCTTGTGCTTGCGCACCACCTGGCGCGCGAACTGCGTCAACTGCGCCTGTTCGATCGCCTCCTCGGAGGGCTGCCACATCGGTTGCATGCGCGGATTATCCCTCGGCGCGGGGCCGAGACACGGTGCTGTGATGCGGCCCGGTCAGGACCTCCGGGCGCAGCAACGCGTCGAGTTGCTCGCGCGACATCCAGCCTCGCTCCAGCACCAGATCGTAGACACGGCCGCCACTGGCAAGCGCGGCCTGCGCCACCTCGCTCGCGCGCGCGTAGCCGATCACCGGGCTGAGCGCGGTGACGAGCGCCGTGGAATCGTCGAGCAGGCGCCGCGCGCGCGCGCGGTTGGCCGTAATGCCCCGCACGCAGCGCTCGGCGAGCGTGCGACAGCCCGCCGTGAGGTGCTTCAAGCTCTTGAACAGGCTGTGCGCGATGACGGGCTCGAAGGCGTTCAGCTGCAGCTGGCCGGCCTCGGCCGCCATGGTCACCGTGATGTCGTTGCCGATGGCTTCGAAAGCGATCTGGTTCACGACCTCGGGGATCACCGGGTTCACCTTGCCCGGCATGATCGAGGAGCCGGCCTGCACCGCGGGCAGGTTGATCTCGCCCAGCCCGGCGCGCGGGCCCGAGGACAGCAACCGCAGGTCGTTGCAAACCTTCGACAACTTGACCGCGATGCGCTTGAGCACGCCGGAGAGCTGCACGAACGCGCCGGCATCCTGGGTCGCCTCGACCAGGTTGGGCGAAACGAGGAATTCGAACCCCGAGATCTCCGACAGGCGCTGCGTGGCGAGCGCCGCATAGTCGGGGTGCGCGTTGATGCCGGTGCCGATGGCGGTGGCCCCGAGGTTGACCTCGCGCACCAGCGCGGCCGCCTCTGCCAGTCGGCTCTCATCCTCCCCGAGCATCACCGCGTAGGTGGAAAACTCCTGGCCGAGGGTCATGGGAACCGCGTCCTGCAACTGCGTGCGGCCGACCTTGAGCACGTCGGCGAACTCCGCCGCCTTGGCCTCGAACGCGGCCCGCAGTTCGCGCATCGCACCGAGCATGCGTTGGATTCCGAGTTGCAAGGCCAGCTTCACTGCCGTCGGGTAGACGTCGTTGGTGCTTTGCGACATGTTGACGTGATCCAGGGGGTGCAGGACACCGTAGTCGCCCCTGGCGTGCCCGTGCAGCTCCAAAGCGCGATTGCAGATCACCTCATTGGCGTTCATGTTGGTGGAAGTGCCGGCGCCGCCCTGGATCACATCGACCACGAACTCCTCCAGCAGCCTGCCCTGGCGCACTTCCTCGCAGGCGAGGCGTATGGCCTGCGCCCGCTCGGGATCGAGCAGGCCCAGCTCGGCATTGGCCATGGCAGCCGCCTGTTTGACGCTGGCCAGCGCCGCCACCAGGTCCGGGTAGATGGAGATCGCGGTCCCCGAGATGGGAAAATTCTCCAGCGCGCGCAGGGTATGCACGCCGTAGTACGCCTGCGCCGGCACTGCGCGGTCGCCGAGCAGGTCGTGTTCGATGCGAGTGGCAGCAGTCATGGTGCCTCCGGGCGGAAGGGGGATTCTAGGCTCGATGCGCCGGGCAAAAGAGTTTAAGATGCGCGCCTTCCATGACCAAGCCGACCTACGACTGCAGCAAATGCCCCGCCTACTGCTGCAGCTATCCCGAGATCGAGGTCTCGAAGGCGGACATCGCGCGCCTGGCGCGGCATTTCGGCATCGCCGAAGCGCTGGCCGAGGAGCGCTTCACCAAGCTGCAGCGCGAGGACAAGGTGCGCATCCTGCGCCATCGCGACGACGAGCATTTCAGCTCGGTGTGCATGTTCCTCGACCGCAAGACGCGCCGCTGCACCGTTTACGAGTCGCGTCCCCACACCTGCCGCGGCTACCCGTACGGCAATCGCTGCGGCTACTTCGAATTCCTCAAGTTCGAACGCGAGCACCAGGACGACGAGAACTTCGTCGCCACCACGTAGGGTGGGCCTTGGCCCACCTTACCGCTTGCGCTCGAGCGCCTGCTTGCGGATCGCGGAGAGGGTGGTCGCCGTCGTGATGGCGTCGGGGTCGATGCGCAGTTCGATCAGCGCCGGCTTGCCCGAGGCGCGCGCGCGCTCGAAGGCCGGCGCGAACTGATCGGTCGTCTCCACCACCTCGCCGTGCCCGCCGAAGGCGCGGGCGAACGCGGCGAAATCGGGGTTCTGCAGCTCGGTGCCCGAGATGCGGCCGGGGTACTCCCGCTCCTGGTGCATGCGGATGGTGCCGTACATGCCGTTGTTCACGACGAGAGTGATCACCGGCGCGCCGTACTGTGCCGCGGTCGCGAGTTCCTGCCCGGTCATGAGGAAATCGCCGTCGCCGGTGATCGCCAACACCGTACGCCGCGGAGCGGCGAGCTTGGCTGCGACTGCCGCCGGCAGGCCGCAACCCATCGAGCCGTTGGTCGATCCGAGCTGCGTGCGAAAGCCCTTGTAGCGGAAGTGGCGGTGCACCCAGCCGGAGAAGTTGCCCGCGCCGCCGGCGATGATCGCGTCCTCGGGCAGGTTCGCATCCAGCCACTTCACCACCTCGCCGTAGTGCAGCTTTCCCGGCATCGGCTGCACCTGCGTCCACGCGAGATACTCGTCGCGCGCCTGCCGCGTGCGCCCGGCCCATGTCGCGCCATCGAGCTTCACCTGCGAAAGCGCTTCGACGAAGCGGGCCATCCCCGCGTTGATCGGCAGCGTCGCGCTGTAGACGCGACCCAGCTCCTCGGCGCCGCCGTGCACGTGGATCAGCTTCTGTGCCGGCACCGGCGCCTCGAACAGCGAATAGCCGCTGGTCGTCATCTCGCCCAGCCGCGCACCGATGACGAGGACCACGTCGGCTTCGCGCACGCGCTGTGCGAGCTTCGGATTGATGCCGATGCCGACGTCGCCCGCGAAGGCGACGCTGCGATTGTCGAGCAGGTCCTGGCAGCGAAACGAGGTGCCGGCCGCGAGCTGCGAGGCTTCGAGCCACGCGCGCAGCGCGTCGCAGCTCGCCCGGTCCCAGCCGCCACCGCCGAGGATGACGAAGGGTCGCTCGGCCGCCTGCAGCATCGCCTTCAGCTTTCCCATGTCCGCCGGGGCGGGCGCCGCGCGCACGGTCTGGTAGTGCGGCACATCGGCCACCGCGGCTTGCGCGAACAGCGCGTCCTCCGGCAGCGCGAGGAGCACCGGCCCGGGACGCCCGGCCATCGCCGTGTGGAAGGCGTGGCTCACATACTCGGGAATGCGCTCCACGCGGTCGATCTGCGCCACCCACTTGGTCATCGGCCCGTACATGCGCCGGTAATCGATTTCCTGAAACGCCTCGCGCTCGACGAACTCGTTGCCCACCTGCCCCACGAACACCACCATCGGCGTGGAATCCTGGAACGCCGTGTGCACGCCGACCGCGCCGTTGGTGGCACCGGGGCCGCGCGTCACGAACAGCACGCCCGGCTGGCCGGTCAGCTTGCCGTAGGCCTCGGCCATGTAGGATGCGCCGCCCTCCTGCCGGCAAATGACGAACTTCAGCTGGTCGCGCACGTCGTAGAAACCGTCCAGCACCGGCAGGTAGCTCTCGCCCGGAACGCCAAAGGCCAGCTGCACGCCATGGCCGACGAGCGCGTCGGCCAGGATGCGCCCGCCGTGGCGGACTTTCAGGTCGTGTCGCACCTTCAGGAGCGCCCCAGGAGCAGCGCGACCGCGTAGACCGCCGCACCGAGCGCGGTACACGCGAGTATCCAGCCCGAGGGCGCGGGATGCGCCTCGACCAGCGAATCGAGCGTCAGATGCATGTCGTCCCCGCCGCGCAGGCCGCGTCGGGCAGAGAACCACCGGTTGGCATACTTTTCCAGGGTCGCCAGCGAGTCCGGGTAAAAGAACAGCAGGGCGCCGACGACCACACCGGCAATGCTGCCGATGACCAGGAACCACTTCAGGGTCCCGGCCACGATCGCGACCAGGACACGCATGTCGCCTTTCGCGGTTGCCGTGCTCAACGCCTGCGTATCGGTGCCGACGAGCAGGCCGAACGCCGCGAACACGCCGCCCGCGATCAGGGCCCCGCCGACCCAGCGCCGATTGTGGTGCGTCAGCGGCTCGGTGTTGCGCGGGATTTCCATGCTCTTGAGCGCGCCACGGGTCGAGACCCAACGATTCATCACGTGGAAAAATTTCAGGGTGCGCGCACTGGAAACGATCAGACCGACGCCCGCGGCGACGCCGACGGCGGCGAATACCAGCACCACGGCGATGAGGAACTGAAACAGCATGTGCCAGAGAAAATCATTGGGGGACGGCATACGCCTCCTTTTGCCAGCAACCGCGCAGCATCTCGCAGCACTCTGCCACCGCTGCATTGGCCGTGTCGAGCACTCCGCCGAACAGAATGAAGCCATGCACCATGTCGGGATACTCGCGGTACGCGACTTCCACGCCTTGGCTGGCCATGCGCTCGGCGTAGGCGCGGCCTTCATCGACCAGCGGGTCGTAACCCGCGGTCATCACGTAGGCGGGCGGCAGGCCCGCGAGGCTCTGCGCCAGCAGCGGCGAAGCACGCCAATCGACCCGGTCCTGTTTGCCCGGCAGGTACTGCGCCTGAAAGTAGTCCATGGCCTTTTTCGTCAACAGGTAGCCCTCGCCGTTCCTCTGGATCGACGCATGCTGCATGCGCTGATCGGTCACGGGGTAGATGAGGAGCTGGAAGGCGATCGCGGGGCCACCGGCCTCGCGCGCCAGCAGCGCCACGACGGCCGCCAGATTGCCGCCGGCGCTATCGCCGCCCACCGCCACCCGCTCGTGCCGCCCGGCCACGAACGCCGTCGCCGCCAGGCAATCCTCGACTGCCGCGGGAAACGGGTGCTCCGGGCCCATGCGGTAATCCACCGAGTACACCGCGCAGCGCGCGCCGTTGGCGAGCTGCCGGCACAACACGTCGTGCGTGTCGAGGTCGCCGATCACCCAGCCCCCGCCGTGGAAGTACACCAGCGCGGGCAACTTTTCTTCAGGCTTGGAGCCGTGCGGGCGGTAAGCGCGCAGCGCGATCGGGCCCGGCGCGATCAGCAGGCGGGCCTCCGCGACTTCGGGAGGCTTCGGCGAGAGCGCCGCACGCGTATCGCGGTAGATGCGCCGCGCGACGTGCGCCGGCACCTCGTAGTAGGGCGGCAGCGGCGATTTCGCCGCGCGCTCGAGGAGTTGAACGACCTGGGGATGCAGACTCACTTGACCGCCGCGAGCATCTTCTTCAGGCGCTCGACGAAGAACGGCGCGCACTTGTGGATCTTGGTTTCCTGCGTGACGATCAGCGGCCGGATGCGCGGCAGGTAGGCCTGCCACTCCGGGTCGGCCTGCATCGCCGCGCGCATCTTCTCGCGCTGGTTCAGGTCGTCATAGGCCCACATGTGCGTCACCAGGTTCTGCATGCCGGCTTCGGTCACGTAGTAACCCACCAGGTTCGGCAGGTGTTTCATCTGCACCTTCATGCCCACGTCCTCGTAGTGCTTGAAATACTCGGGTGCCTTGCCGACCTGCAACAGATACATCCGCTCTTCGACGTACATCGCGTCCCTCCCTGGGTTCGGTCGATTATAGTAGCGGGGAAATGGACGACATCAACACGTTGCGCCGCATCCTTTCGCAGAATCGCGTCATTGCCGTGGTGGGGCTCTCGGCGGACTGGTTCCGCCCCAGCTTCTTCGCCGCCAAGTACATGCAGGAGCACGGCTACCGGGTAATCCCCGTGAATCCGAAGTACCCCGAGATCCTCGGCGAGAAGTGCTACCCGTCGCTGCCCGATATCCCGTTCAAGGTGGACATCGTGGATTGTTTTCGCAAGACCGCGGATATCCCGCCGATCTGCGACCAGGCCATCGCCATCGGCGCCAAGGTGCTCTGGCAGCAGCTTGGCGTGAGGAACGAACCAGCGGCGGCAAAGGCGCGGGCAGCAGGCCTGGATGCCGTGATGGACCGGTGCGTGAAGATCGAGCACGGGCGCCTGTTCGGGGGGCTCAACTGGGTGGGGGTGAACACGCAGGTGATTTCCGCCAAGCGCCCGCGCTGGCTCGCGTACTGAACCCAGATATCTGTTTTTCCGATGAAATACGTGAAATCTGCCTCTGGCGCCTGGGCCCGGGGGCCGTTATCCTTGCGTCCATGTCCCGACCCCTGCGCATTTTCGAAGGCCGCTTCGGCCGCCTGGTGCTTGCCGAGGCGCTGGCCTCGGATGCGGCGCAAACCCGCGCCGAGCCGCTCATCCTGCTGAAGGTCGACGGCGCGGATTGCACCATTGCGATCGGCGGCGAGCCGCTGCCGCTGACGCGGGAAGAGGCCCTGTTCGCCAATCCGGGGCAGCCCACGCAACATGCGGGCAGCCTGAACGGCGCGCCGTCGCGAATGATCGAGTTCCATCCGTCCCTCGACTGGCTGCGCGCGGTGTTTCCTGCGGTGTTCGAGGAGGCCGGCGGCGTATTCCCGCGTACCCGGGAAACCATCACCCCGCGCATCCGCCAGCTCGCCGACACCCTGGCGATCGAGGCGCTGAACGACCAGTTCCTGTCGCCGGAGCGGCTGGAGTTCATGCTGCAGGAGCTGATGCTGTCGGTGGTCGAGAGCTACCTCGCGCGCCGGCGTGCCGGCGCGTCGCTGTGGCGCGGCTCGCGCTTCGCCGATACGCGCATCCGCAAGGCACTGGGGCTGCTGCGCGCGCGCCCCAACAAGGACGTGAACATCGACGAGCTCGCCAGCCAGGTCGGGTTGTCGCGCTCACGCTTCTACGACTTGTTCCAGGTGTGCACGGGCCGCTCGCCACGGTCCTACCTGGACATGCTGTGCGTGGAGAGCGCCATCGCCAAGCTCTCCAACAGCCGCACGCGCATCGCCGACGTATCGGCTGAGCTCGGCTTTTCTGCGCAAAGCAACTTCACGCGCTTTTTCCTCAACCAGGTCGGCATCCCGCCGTCGGAATACCGGCGCGCCGCTTCGCGCCCCGCGGACGACGCGGGCGAGCCGCGCCAGGAACCGCGCAGCTAGGCTGCGGGCGCGGCATGGCGCGCCGCAGGGTCCTCGCCGTGACCGGCGGCGCGCGCGGCATCGGCCGCGCGATCGCGCAGCACTTCGCCGCGCACGGCTACGCGGTGTCGATCGCGGACATCGACGCCCGCAGGGGCCGCGAAACACAAAGCGCGCTGCGCTCGGCAGGCGCTGAAGCCCGCTTCTACCGGGCCGACATCGGCAAGGAATCGGACGTCAAGGCCTGGCTGCGGGCCACCGAGCGGGCCCTCGGCTGCCCGGATGTCCTTGTCAACAACGCCGGCATCCGGGCGCCCAGGGAGTTCCTGCATCTCGCCGCAAAGGATTTCGACCGCGTGCTCGGCGTGAACCTGCGCGGTGCGTTTCTTTGCACGCGGGAAGCCGCCCGCCTGATGGTCCGCCACCGGCGCAAGGGCGCGATCATCAACATCGCCTCGACGCGGGCCTTCATGTCCGAGCCCGGCACGGAGGCCTATTCGGCCTCAAAGGGCGGGCTGGCCGCCCTAACGCACGCAACCGCCATCAGCCTCGGCCCGCGCGGCATCCGCGTGAA
>Ga0209705_10001569_pt1 | contig 12091 bp, 7 predicted proteins | sample PPLLaktember2015_5_FD_187262 | JGI IMG/M metagenome (GOLD analysis project Ga0209705, IMG submission 187262) | Freshwater sediment microbial communities from Prairie Pothole Lake near Jamestown, North Dakota, USA - PPLs Lake P8 Core (1) Depth... | ecosystem: Environmental > Aquatic > Freshwater... | reverse complement strand
CCTTCCGCGACACGCGGTCGGTGATGAAGCGGATCTCGCTGCCCGGCTCGTAGGCGTACCAGACGGGAACCGTGAGCGGCCCGCGCCCCGGGTTTGGGATCGCCAGCACGCCCACGTGCAGGTCTGCCAGGAACTTCTCGCGCTCGTCCTTCGTCATCGGCATCAGTAGCCCTCCTCTCGTCCCGTCAGCGACAGCACCCTTGCGTCGCGCTGGAGCCGGCCCTCGTGGTTCTCCTCGATCCGCCGCGCGGCGTCCTCGACCGCGAACATGCGGCGCCGGATCCACGCTTCGGCGAGATCGCGCCGGCCCGGTTCGGCCGCCGCCTGGCGCAGCAGCTGCACCGCAGCCAGCACGTCGATCACCATCTCGGCCAGGAGCTTCGCGCGCAGCAGGGCGTAGCCGAGATCGCCGAACAGCGTCTTCATCGACTCCTCGATCTCGCCGATGCCCTGCTCGACTCGTGCGCCCAGGGTCGCGAGCTCGGGCCGGTCGCGCAGGCCGAGGAGCACGGCGCGCGCCTCCTCGAACGTCACGCCGAGGGCGCCCTTGCCCATCTCGCGCAGCGCGAAGCTCGCCTGGATCTCGCTCGTGCCCTCGTACACCGTCATGATCAGGCTGTCGGCGTGGAGCTTCGCCACGTCGGCGTCGAGGGTGTAGCCGACGCCGCCGAGGACCTGCATCGCGTCGCGCGTCACGTCGTGGCAGACCTCCGTCGCGAAGTACTTGCAGAGCGGCGTCAGCAGGCGCAGCTGCGTGGTCTCGCGCTCGAGCTTCGCCTCGAGCGCCGTGCGCTCGGCCTCGCCGCCGCGCTTCGCGGCGAGAGCGGCCTCGGCCGCGAGCGTGAAGTCGAGCAGCTCGAAGGCGTGGTAGAGCAGGGCGCGCACGGCCTCGAGGTTCACCGCCATCTTCGCGAGCATCGTCTTCACCAGCGGCTGCTCGGCGATCGGCTTCTCGAACTGGACGCGCTCGCGGGCGTAGCGGAGGGCGTCGGAGAGCGCGCCTTCGGCGAGGCCCAGCGCCTGGGCGGCCACGCCGAGGCGCGCGTTGTTCATGAGGTCGAGCATGGCGCGGAAGCCCTTGCCCTTGGCGCCGAGGCGCACGCCGAGCGCGCCGTCGAAGACCACCTCGCAGGTGGGCGAGCCATGGAGCCCGAGCTTGCGCTCGAGCCGTGCGACGCGCACGCCGTTCGGCGTGCCGTCGGGGCGGTGGCGCGTCACGAGCACCAGGGAGAGCCCGTTCGTCGTGCCCTTCGTGGCCTCGAAGCCGTCGGCGTCGCGGGCCAGCACCAGGTGCACCTCGGCGCCGCCGTTCGTGATGAAGATCTTCTGCCCGTCCACGCGCACCTGGCCGTCCGGCAACTCGGTGGCGCGAGTCGTGATGCGCCCGAGGTCGCTGCCGGCCTGGGCCTCGGTCAGATCCATGCAGCCCTGGACCTCGCCCGACGTGAAGCGGGGCAGGAAGGCGCGCTTCACCTCCTCGCTGCCGTACTTCTCGATGTCGCCGGCGACGCCGGCCTGGAGGCCGATCACGGTCATCAGGCTGGTGTCGGCGCGCGAGAGCATCTCGAGCACCATCGCGTTCACGAGGGCGGGCATCGCGGGGCCGCCGTACTCCTCCGAGATCGGGAGCGCGACCAGGCCCGCATCGCGCAGGGCGTCGTAGGCGTCGCGGATGTGCTGCGGCGGGCGTGCGCCGCCGTCGGGCGTGAGCTCGGCCTCGGCGCTCCAGTGCTCGCGTGCCGGGCGCTCGAAGCCCGCCGCCAGGGACGCGACCGTCTCGAGCACGGTCCGGAACGCGCCGACCTCGGCGTCGCGATCGACCGGCTCGCCTCGCCGGAGCGCGAGCACGCCCTCCCAGTCGATGAGACGCTCGAGATGAAGCCGCATGACGTCGCTCAGGTAGTCGCTCATGGTGGGACTCCTCTGCGGGGGCGCGAAGCCATGGTAGCTTCCGCCCCATGGCCCCGCGCTTCGAACGTGTCGCCCCGATCGTCGACTTCCCTGCCCTCGAATCACGCATCCGCGCGTTCTGGCGCGAGCGCGGCGTCTTCGCCGCGACGCTCGAGAAGCGCGCCGGCGCGCCGCGCTTCGTGTTCTACGAGGGTCCGCCCACGGCGAACGGCCTGCCCCACAACGGGCACGTGCTGACCCGTGTGATCAAGGACGTCTTCCCCCGCTACAAGACGATGCGTGGCCACCTGGTCGAGCGGAAGGCCGGCTGGGACACGCACGGCCTGCCCGTCGAGATCGAGGTCGAGAAGGAGCTCCGGATCCAGGGCAAGGAGGCGATCCAGGCCTACGGGGTCGAGCCCTTCGTGCGCCGCTGCATCGAGAGCGTGTTCCGCTACACGCGCGAGTGGGAGGACCTGACCGAGAAGCTCGCGTTCTGGGTCGACCTCGAGAACGCCTACGTGACGTTCCACGAGAGCTACGTCGAGAGCGTGTGGTGGGCGCTGTCGCAGCTCTTCGAGCGCGACCTCCTCTACCGCGGCCACAAGGTCGTGTGGTGGTGGGCGCAGGGCGGGACGGCGCTCTCCGCGGCCGAGGTGGGGCAGGGCTACAAGCAGGTCGAGGACCCCTCGCTCTACGTGCGCTTCCCGCTGCGCGACGAGCCCGGCACGGCGCTCCTGGCCTGGACGACCACGCCCTGGACGCTGCCCTCGAACGCTTTCGCCGCCGTGAAGCCCGACGTCGACTACGCGGTGGTGCGTGACGGCGACGCGCGCCTGGTCGTGGCCGCGGCGCTCGTGCCCGCGCTCGCCGAAAAGGTGGGGCGCGAGCTCCCCGTCGAGCGCATGCTGCGCGGCGCCGATCTCGTGGGGCGGGAGTACGAGCCGCCCTTCGACTGGTACGCGCGCGAAGGCCGGAAGCCGGGGCTCTGGCGCGTCGTCGCCGCGGACTTCGTCGAGCTCGACGCGGGCAGCGGCGTGGTGCACTGCGCGCCGGCCTTCGGCGAGGTCGACTTCGAGCTGCTGCGCACCGAGCAGAAGCGCGAGCCGTCGCTCCCGCTGCTCTGCGCCGTGAAGCCCGACGGCACGTTCGACGCGGCGGTGGCGCCGCCAGCCTACGCGGGGCGCTGGGTCAAGGAGTGCGACCGCGACCTCCAGCGCGAGCTGAAGGAGCGCGGCCTCGTCTGGCACGCCGAGCGCTACCTGCACGACTACCCGTTCTGCTGGCGCAGCGACCAGGACCCGCTGATCCAGTACGCGCGCCCCACCTGGTACGTGCGCACCACGGCGCGCGTCGACGACGCGCTCGCGAACAACGCCCGCATCCACTGGCTGCCCGAGCACATCCGCGACGGACGCTTCGGCGACTTCCTGCGCAACAACGTCGACTGGGCGCTCTCGCGCGAGCGCTTCTGGGGCACGCCGCTGAACCTCTGGGTCAACGACGAGACGGGCGAGGTCGACGCACCGGCCTCCGTCGCGGCGATCCTCGAGCGCAATCCGCGCGCCTTCGAGCGCTTCGACGCGGCACGCGCCGCGGACCCCACGCTCTCGCCGCACCTGCGCGTGCACAAGCCCTGGATCGACTACGTGACGTGGCAGCGACCGGGAACGCCCGGGACCTTCCGCCGCGTACCCGAGGTGATCGACGTCTGGTTCGATTCGGGCTGCATGCCGTTCGCGCAATGGGGCTACCCGCACCGCGGCCACGCCGAGTTCGAGAAGGCCTTCCCCGCCGACTTCATCTCCGAGGCGATCGACCAGACACGCGGCTGGTTCAACTCGCTGCTCTGGGTCTCGACCCTGCTCTTCCCCGAGCACGAGAAGCCGCACCCCTACAAGACCTGCATCGTGCTCGGGCACGTCTGCGACCGCGAGGGCAAGAAGGAGTCGAAGAGCAAGGGCAACTACACGCCGCCGGAGGTGATCCTCGACCGCGTACGCCTCGAGTTCGCCGTGGTCGAGGGCGACGCGGCGGGCGCGACGCCGCCGCGCGGGCGCGCGCGCATCGCGCGCGAGGACTACGAGGGCCTCGACCTCGCGGGCCACGAGGCGAAGGTGCGCGTCTACCGCAGCGACGCCGAGGCCGCGGCGCAGGAGGTCGTGCTCGAGCCCGCGAAGCTCCCGCGACGCGTGGTCGTGCTCGCGCCGGAGGACCGCGCGGTGCTCGGCGTCGGCGCGGCGCCCCACGGCCTCGCGACGCTGGCGGCGGACGTGCCGCGCCTCGCGCCGGAGACGAAGCTCTGGGTCGAGGATCCGTCGACGCCGGCGCCCGGCGCGGACGCCTTCCGCTGGTTCTTCTTCGCCGCGAACCCGCCCTGGAATCCGACCCGCCACTCGCTCTCGGCCGTGCGCGCGCTGCAGCGCGAGCTGCCGCTGAAGCTCCGCAACGTCTACGCGTTCTTCACGATCTACGCGAATGTCGACGAGTTCGACCCGAACGAGACCGCCTGCAAAGCCGGCCGGCGTCCCCCGCGCGAGCGCGCGCTGCTCGACCGCTGGATCCTCTCGGAGCTCGCTCTTGCGAATGCCGCGGTGGTCGAGCACATGGACGCGTACCACGTCTACGAGGCGACGCAGGTCCTGACCGAGCTCGTGGATGCGCTCTCGAACTGGTGGGTGCGCCGCAGCCGCGACCGCTTCTGGGCGCCGGGCCTCGGCCCCGACAAGCTCGATGCGCACTGGACGCTCTTCGAGTGCCTGGTTCAGCTCGCGAAGCTCCTGGCGCCGTTCCTGCCCTTCACCGCCGAGGACATCTGGCAGAACCTGATGGTGCGGGCGTTCCCGAAGCTGAAGGACGCGAGCGTGCACCTCGCCGACTACCCGGAAGCGGACCGCGACGCGATCGACGAGCCGCTGGTGCGCACCATGCGCGCGGTGCGCGAGCTGGTGTCGCTCGGCCTCCAGGTGCGGACGACCCAGAAGCTCCGGGTGCGGCAGCCCCTCGAGGCCGCGGAGATCGCCCTCGCCGATCCGGGCCTCGCTCCGGCCCTGGAGCAGCATCTCGCGCTCGTGCGCGAGGAGCTGAACGTGCACGAGGTGCGCTTCGTGCCGAAAGCCGACGAGTACGTGCGCTACCTGGTGAAGCCCAACTTCCGGGCGCTCGGCCCGCGCGTCGGCAAGCAGATGCCCGCGGTGAAGGCGGCCCTCGCGGGCGCCGACGGCGCGGCACTGCTGCGCGAGATGGAGTCGCAGGGAAGCGTCACGATCGAGGCCGGCGGCGAGCGCTTCGCGCTCGGGCCCGAGGAGATCGCCGTCGCGCTCGAGGCGAAGGAGGGCTTCGCGGCGGCGAGCGGCGGCGTTGGCGTGGTGGTGCTCCACACGAGCCTCACGCCCACGCTGGTGGAAGAGGGTCTCTTCCGCGAGGTGCTGAACCGGGTGCAGACGCTGCGCAAGGACCTCGACCTCGAGTACACCGGCCGCATCCGGCTCACGCTTGCCGGCGCGCCGCACCTGCTGGCCGCGGTGCGCCCGCGCGTGGACGTCCTCGCGAGCGAGACGCTCGCCGTCGCGGTGGCCCTCGACGCCGAGCCGGCACCCGGCGCGCACCGCCGCGAGACCGAGATCGACGGCGAAGGCCTGGTGATCGGCCTCGCCGTCGCCGGCGACGCGTGAGCGACGCACCGAACGATTCCGACGACGCCCGCGCACACGCCGACGAGCCGCACGAGGGCGTCGTCGCCGTCGTCGTCGAGCGTCACGCATCCGGCCGCACGCGCGGGCCCGAGCAGGACTGCGTTGCAAGCGAGGAGCCGCTCGAGATCCAGCTCGGCGCTACGCCGCTCGCGGTCCTGATGCGCACGCCGGGAGCGGACGAGGAGCTCGCGCTGGGCTTCCTCGTCACCGAGCGCGTGGTCGCGAGCGCGGCGGAGGTGGCGTCGATTCATCCCTGCAGCGTGGTGTCGCGTCCCGAGGCCGAGGGAAACGTGGTGCGGGTGCTGCTGCGCGAGGGCGTCGCGGTGGACTTCGAGCGCCTGCGTCGCAACCTCTACGCCTCGGCGAGCTGCGGCATCTGCGGCAAGGCGACGCTCGAGAACGTGCTCGAGATCTCGCCGCCCCTCGACGATCCGGCCCGCTTCGCGCCCTCGTTCTTCGTCGGCCTGCCGGAGCGCCTGCGCGCGGCCCAGGCCGGCTTCGAGCGCACGGGCGGGCTCCACGCCGCGGCGCTCGTCGCGCCGGACGGCGCCCTGCTCGCGGTGCGCGAAGACGTCGGCCGACACAATGCCGTGGACAAGGTGATCGGCTTCGCGGCGCGCGGCGGGCAGCTGCCGCTCGCGGGCCACGTGCTCCTGGTCTCGGGCCGCATCTCCTACGAGATCGCGCAGAAGGCCCTCGCAGCGCGGATCCCGGTGATCGCTGCCGTCTCGGCGCCGAGCTCCCTGGCCGTGGACCTCGCCGAAGCCGCGGGCATCGCGCTCGTGGGCTTCCTGCGCGGCGGGAGCTTCAACGTCTACGGCGCGCGCGAGCGGATCGCCGCGCGCTGAGGGCGATGCGGCGCCACCGGTCCCCCGTCTCCCGGCCACAAAGCCTCCATCCTCGCCTAGACTGATTCCGTGGCCCCGACCGAGGACGACGAAACGACCCCGCTCGCGCCCGACGACGGCGTCGCCGGCGGCTTCGCGTCGATCGTCTCGAGCGCGCGCGCGGTGGCCGCGAAGGTCGGCCTGGCCGGCGGCGCGCGCGCCCTGCTGCAGATGAACCAGGCCCGGGGCTTCGACTGCCCGGGCTGCGCCTGGCCCGACCCCGAGCCCCGCGGCGCAATCGAGTTCTGCGAGAACGGCGCCAAGCACCTCGCCCACGAGGCGACGCGCCGGCGCGTCGGCCCCGACTTCTTCGCCCGGCGCTCGGTCGAGTCCCTCGCCGCGGAGTCGGACCGCTGGCTCGAAGAGCAGGGCCGTCTCACGCACCCGGTGTGGCGGCCCGAGGGCGCGAGCCACTACCAGGCGATCTCGTGGGACGAGGCATTCGCGCGCATCGCCGCGGCGCTGCGCGGGCTCGCGAGCCCGGACGAAGCGGTGTTCTACACCTCCGGGCGCACCAGCAACGAGGCCGCCTTCCTCTACCAGCTCTTCGTGCGCCGGCTCGGCACCAACAACCTTCCCGACTGCTCGAACCTATGCCACGAGTCGAGCGGCGTCGCGCTCTCGGAGACACTCGGCGGTGGCAAGGGAACCGTCGATCTCGACGACTTCGCTCTCGCCGACCTGATCTTCCTGATCGGCCAGAACCCCGGCACGAACCATCCGCGCATGATGACGACCCTGCGCGACGCGAAGCGGCGGGGTTGCACCATCATCGCCGTGAACCCCCTGCGCGAGCGCGCGCTCGTGCGCTTCGCGCATCCGCAGCATCCGCTCGAGATGCTCCGCGGCGCACCGATCACGGATCTGTTCCTGCAGGTGCGCGTCGGCGGCGACGTGGCGCTGCTGCAGGCGATCGCGCAGGAGGTGCTCCGGCTCGAGGACGAGGCGCCGGGAAGCGTGCTCGATCGCGACTTCCTGCGCGAGCACACGGAGGGCTTCGAGGCCTGGCGCGAGGCGGTGCGCGCGGCGCCGATGGAGGTGCTCGTCGCGGAGAGCGGCGTGCCGCATGCCGAGATCCGCGCCGCCGCCGAGCGCTACGCGCGCGCCGAGCGCACGATCGCGTGCTGGGCGATGGGCGTGACCCAGCACCGCCACGCGGTCGCGAACGTGCGCGAGATCGTGAACCTGCTGCTGCTGCGCGGGAACGTCGGCCGGCCTGGCGCCGGCGCCTGCCCCGTCCGCGGACACAGCAACGTGCAGGGCGATCGCACCATGGGGATCTGGGAGCGTCCGCGCCACGAGTTCCTGGCGCGCCTCGGCGCCGAGTTCGGCTTCACGCCGCCGAGCCGCCACGGGCTCGACGCCGTCGGCGCGATCGAGGCGATGCGCGACGGGCGCGTCCACGTCTTCTTCGGGCTCGGCGGCAACTTCGCGGTGGCGACGCCGGATCCCGCCGCCACGGAGGCGGCGCTGCGGCGTTGCCGGCTCACGGCCCACGTCTCGACCACGCTCAATCGCTCGCATCTCGTGACGGGTCGCGAGGCGCTGATCCTGCCCTGCCTCGCGCGCAGCGAGTGCGACGTGCAGCGCACGGGCCCGCAGTTCGTGACGATCGAGGACTCGATGGCCGTGGTGCGCCGCAGCGAGGGCACGCGCCCGCCGCCCTCGCCCGAGCTCCGGAGCGAGGTCGCGATCGTGGCGGGCCTCGCGCGCGCGACGCTCGGAAGCGGCAGCCCGCTGCCGTGGGAGGAGCTCGCCGCCGACTACGACCGCATCCGCGAGCGCATCGCGCGCGTGATCCCGGGCTTCGAGGGCCTGAACGAGCGGATCCGCCTCGGAACGCTGGTGCTGCCCCGGGGCGCACGGACCCGCCACTTCGAGACGCCCGGCGGTCGCGCACGCTTCAGCGTGAACGCGCGCCCGGCGCTCGATCTCGCGCCGGGGGAGCTCTGGCTCACGACCCTGCGCAGCCACGACCAGTTCAACACCACCGTGTACTCGGACGACGATCGCTACCGCGGCGTCTTCGGCGACCGGCGCGTGCTCCTGCTCGCGCCGACGGACATCGCGGAGCTCGGCCTCGAAGCGGGCCAGCGCGTCGACGTGACGAGCCGCTTCCGCGACGAGCGCCGCACGGTGCGCGGCTTCCGCGTGAAGCCCCACGACCTGCCACGGGGGAACGCTGCGGCGTACTACCCCGAGGCCAACGCGCTGGTGCCGGTCTCGAGCTTCGCCGAGGGGAGCCGCACGCCGACCTACAAGTCGGTCGCCGTGACGGTCCGTCCCGCGGCTGCGCCGGCGGAGTAGGGGCCGGTGCCGGAGCTGCCCGAGGTCGAGGTCACGCGCCGCCGCATTGCGCCGCTCCTCGTCGGCCGCCGCATCGCCGCGGTCGAGACCACGCGCGACAGCTACTTCTTCGTGACGAAGCCCGACGCGCTCCGACGCGCCCTCGTCGGCCGCCGGGTCGTGAAGCTCGACCGCCATGGCAAGTACCTGATCGCCGCGCTCGACGACGGCCAGCGCTTCGTGCTGCATCTCGGCATGACGGGCCAGCTCTTCGGCGCCGGTGCCACCAGCGTGCGTCTGCTCTCCGCAGCCGCGCGCGCGAGTCTTCCGCCCGAGGCGCAGGTCGCCTTCTCGCCCGACGCGCACACGCACCTGCGCCTGCGCTTCGAGGACCCCGGGCCCGAGGTGCTGTTCCGCGACGTGAGGAAGTTCGGGAAGGTCTTCCTGCTCGGAGAGGGGGAAGAGAGCCGGCGCCTCGGTCGGCTCGGCGAGGACGCGCTCGTCGCCCGCGCGGACGCGCTCTGGCCGCTGCTGCACCACCGCCGCACCGCGATCAAGAACGTGCTGCTCGATCAGGCCGTGCTCGCGGGCGTCGGCAACATCTACGCCGACGAGGCGCTGTTCCTGGCCGGGATCCGTCCCCGCCGCAGTGCGAGCCGCGTGACGCGCTCCGAGCTGGCGCGGCTGGTCGACGCCGTGCACGCAGTGCTCGCGCGCTCGATCGAGACCGGCGGCTCGAGCATCAGCGACTACGTGGCGCCGGACGGGAGCGACGGCGGCTACCAGGACGAGCGGCGCGTCTACGCCCGCGAGGGTGAGCCGTGCCGCAAGTGCGGCGCGACGATCCGCCGCATCGTGATCGGGCAGCGCAGCGCGCACTACTGCCCGGCGTGCCAGCGCTGACCATGCTGTCCCTGGTCGAGCTCGAGCGCGCCGCGCGGGTGATCGACGAGCGCTACACCGGATTGCGCCTCGACAAGGCGTCGGCCTACGGGCCGGCCGGCGTGCTGCTCGCCTTCTCGGGGCGCGTGGAGCGCCCCGGCACCGGATCCGAAGAAGGCTCGAGGCCGCGCGTGAAGCGCCGGCTGGTGCTCGACGCAGCACCCGGGTACGCGCACGCGGGCGAGCTCGCGTCGGGCACCCCCCGCGCCGACGACGCCGATGCCGAGGCGCCCGAGCCTGCGCAGGGTGACGGTGCGCAGGGAGGCGGGTCGGCGGCGTCGCTCGATCGCGCGCCCACCGGGCGGCCGGGAGCGCCGCCCGCATTCGTCCAGTACCTGCGCGCTCATCTCGGCGCCGCGCGCTGCGCCGGCGCTGCGATCCTCGACGGCGACCGCCAGCTCGCGCTCCGTCTCGCGACCCGCGAAGGCGAGCGCACGCTCCTGCTCTCCCTGCTCGGAGGACGCAGCAACCTGTGGCTCCTGGACGCCGAGGGACGCGTCGAAGCGTCGGTGCGCCCGCCCGAGGAGACGCGGCGCGAGATGGTGCGCGGCGCGACCTGGCGCAATCCCGACTCGGGCGCACCGCGGCGCGGTGAAGATCGCTTCGCAGCGACGGACGACGACGCCCTGCTGCAGGCGATCGCGACGCACTACGCCCAGCGCGAGGCCAGCGAGGGGCGCGCGGGGCTCGCCCAGCGCCTCGCCACGGCCCTCGAGCGCGAGCTGCGCGGCCTCGCGAAGCGGGAGGACAAGCTCCGCGAGGAGCTCGCCCGCGCGGAGGCGTCGAGCGACCTCGCTCGCCAGGGCGAGCTCCTGAAGGGCGCGCTGGGCGCCGTGCCGGCGCGGGCGACCGGGATCGAGCTGGTGGATCCCGCGAGCGGCGAGCGCGTGCGGATCGACCTCGACCCGCGGCTCTCGCCGGCCGGGAATCTGGAGCGGCTCTTCCGCGAGCATCGCCGGGGGCGGAAGCAGCGCGAGCGTGCGGAGGCGGATCTCGCTGCGCTCGCGGCCCGTCGCAGCGGGCTCGAGGCGCAGCGCGCGCAGCTCGACGCGCTCGCGGCCGACGCGGGCGCGGGGCTCGCGCGCTTCGAATCCCTCGCCGGCGAGCCGCCGCTCAGCGAGCTGCTGCGCCGGAGCGCGCGACAGGCGCCGCCGCGCGAGCGGGCGAAGCCGGCGAAGAAGGGCGCGCTCGCCGATCTGCCCCCGAGCCTGCGCCCGCGCGCCTACCGCAGCGCCGACGGCCTCGAGATCTGGGTCGGTCGCAGCGACGAGGGCAACGATCATCTCTCGACGCGCCTCGCCCGCGGCGGCGATCTCTTCCTCCACGTCGACGGCGGCGCCGGGAGCCACGTGCTGCTGCGGCTCGCGGGGCGCGATCACGCGCCCCAGGAGTCGCTGCTCGACGCGTGCGAGCTCGCCGTGCACTTCTCGAAGCAGCGGGGCGCGCCGGCGGCCTCGGTGCTGATCGCGCCGGCGAAGGACGTGCGCAAGCCGCGCGGCGCGAAGCGGGGCCTGGTCGAGGTGCGGGGCGGAAGGATCGTACGCCTGCGGCGCGAGCCCGCGCGACTCGCGCGCGTGCTTGCGACTCGCGCGGAGGACGAGGCGTGAGGGGTGAGGCGATCTACAGCCGCTGCAGCACGCGCTTGAAGCGCCACCAGAGCGCGAGCGTGACGCCCGCGCAGAGGAGGATCTCGCCGAAGGCGCGCGACGGCGCGTGCTGGCCGGCCCAGGCCGAGACCACGAGGCGCACCGGCATCGAGACCAGCGCGAAGATCGCGGCGAGCAGCGCGCCGGTGGCGATCACCGCGCCGAAGCCGGGCTCGTCGGCGCCCGCGGCCGGCGGCTCGACGTCGGGCAGGCCCGTCGGCGGCTCGAGCACCGAGCGGGAGGCGCGCGCGAGGTCCGGCGGCGGCGGCGTGCGCAGCGCCTCGGGCAGCGTCCGTTCGCCCTGCGCCTGGGAATGTTCCTCGCGCAGGCGCGCGCGCTCGGCGCGCATCTCGGCGTCGAAGGCTTCCTGACCGGGGCCTCCGAGCTTCGCGCCGCAGGCCTGACACTCGCCCGAGCCCTCGGGATTCTCGGCCTGGCAGCGACGGCAGAAGTCGGTGCGGACGACGCCGCTCGTGTCGAGCTCGAGGCCGCGCTCCATCTCGAGCGCGCGGCGCGAGCCGCCTTGCGGCGCCTCGTCGCCCGGGGGAGGCGCCGGCGCGCTCTGCCCCAGCTCGAGATTGCGGAATCGTTGCCTAGACACCGGTCGCCTTCGCCGCCGGCGCGTCCGCGGGACGCGCGCGCGTCTCCGCCCAGCGCCGCATGCGCGTGATCTCCTCGGCGGAGGTGACCGACAGCGGCGTGGTCTCGGCGATGGCGCGGGAGAGATCGGCGTCGGCGAGCTCGC
>Ga0209705_10001568_pt1 | contig 12092 bp, 9 predicted proteins | sample PPLLaktember2015_5_FD_187262 | JGI IMG/M metagenome (GOLD analysis project Ga0209705, IMG submission 187262) | Freshwater sediment microbial communities from Prairie Pothole Lake near Jamestown, North Dakota, USA - PPLs Lake P8 Core (1) Depth... | ecosystem: Environmental > Aquatic > Freshwater... | reverse complement strand
TGTCTCGGAGGGTCATGCTCAGGGGGTCGGACGCAACGGCCGGTCGGACTCAGCGCTCCTTTCGAGCAGGGATGTTTCGATCATCAAGGAGCTTCAACTGACCGACTCCCAGGTGAAGGAGACAAGGCGGATTGGGGCAGCCTATTCCAACCGGACGCTGAAGCTTCGCAGCGAAATTATCGGGAAAAGTATCGAACTTCGGAACCTTCTGCACGACCCTTCCGCTTCGGAGGAGTCCATTCGGGCCAAGGGAAAGGAGATTGAGGCCATCGACGGTCAGTTGATCCGCGAAAAAATCGAATTCCAGATCGAGATGAGAAAAGTCCTGACCCCCGAGCAGCTTCAGCGCTGGTATATGGTGATGGATCAGCAGCCGGCGACGAAGAAACCCATCAGATGAACAGACGGGCGAAACCCTCTTTTCACCGGATAGCCGGATGAATCAGACCCCTTCAGCCAGCCAGATTCTTCTGCGCCCCCTCACCCTGATCATTTCCTGCATGATTTTCGTGATCCTGATCCTGGTGATGGGTCTCATGGACCTGAACCGGCTCGACCGTTCCCTCGTCAATTTCATGGAGGTCAGGGGACTCGACGTTGCCGAGAAGATCGAGCGGGAGTCCCAGGTCGGCTTCAACAGCATCATGCAGATGCTCCGGGGCGAATCGGCCGGCGAGACCCTCATCCCTCTGACGGACGAAACCTTTTTGACCCAGGAGTCCCTGATCAAAGCCCTGGTCAGCGTGATACGCGCAATCGACGGCAGATGGCCCTCCCAGACCATCACTCCGGAGGAAGCGAAGGGGGTGATCGAGAAGGAAGGCCTCTGGCTGCTTGCCATCGTGGATGACGGCGGCCGGGTTCTCTATCAGAGTCGCCCCGTTCCCCGGCAGGTTCTTGTGCGTGCGGAGCCTGCCATCCGGAAAAAGAAGGATCTCGTCATCGACCTCTTCGGCCGATCCGAGAGGGCGGCCCGGGGCGGTGTCGTCGCCCTGCGACGCAGCGGCGGTCAAGGGACGGTTATTATCGCCCTTGATGACGATGCCCTGCGCTGGTGGGGCATGCGGATCGCGATGCAGCGGGCCGTCGACGAGGCAGGGCAGACGCCGGGGGTCGTTTTCGTCACCGTACTCGACGGTTGGGGGGCCATCCTCGGCGCCAGGGGAGAGCAGCCCGCATCGCTGGAGATGACAGCGCCGGAGAAGGAACTCCTGGCCGGGACGGTCACCGTCACAAACCAGAGCGTGACACTCGGCGAGCGGGAGCACCTCATGGTCATGGCGCCGCTCACCCTGGAGGGTCGGCCCGCCGGGATCGTGCGGGTCGGCTTCGAGAGGGACCGCATGGACCAGATCCTGGAGCGCAACCGCCATTTCCTTTTTCTCTCCATGGGGTTCATCGTTCTCGCGGGGCTCTTTTCCCTCTGGTTCGTTTTCCAGAACCATAAGCGACATCTTGCGCGCATCGAGGAGATGCGCAAGCGTCTCGAACAATCCGAGCGGCTCTCCTCCATCGGGCAGCTTGCCGCCGGTGTGGCCCATGAGATCCGCAACCCTCTGAACGCCATCAGCATGGCGAGCCAGCGCCTCCAGCGGGAATATTTACCCTGTGAGGAAGACAAGAGCCAGGAATTCGGCCGCCTCACGGTGGTCATCCGTGACGAGATCCGGCGCCTGAACGTCATCATCGAGGATTTTCTCACCTTTTCGCGCAGCAGGCGCCTGGCGCTCCGGGAGTTCTCGTTGACGGAAGTCGTCCAGAAGCTCGCAAGGCTCATGGGTGAGGAGGCCAGCGTCCGTGGCATTGCCCTCTCCTTGAAGCCGGAGCAGGACCCCCTGATGGTACCCATGGACGTGGATAAACTTCAGCAGGCGCTCATCAACATCATCAAAAACGCCATGGAGTCCATCGTGGGAGCCGGGTCCATCGACATTGCCGTTGAACAACAGGCAGGGGAGCGTGCGGTGATCCGCATCTCCGACACGGGGTCGGGCCTCGCCCCGGAAGAGGTAGGGAAGATCTTCGACCCGGACTATACCACCAAGGAAAAAGGGTTGGGGCTGGGGCTGCCCATCGCCCATGAGATCATCCGCGGTCACGGCGGCACCATCCGTGTCCAGAGCGGTGTCGGCCAGGGAACGACCTTCGAGATCACCCTCCCGATCAAACCCGTGCAGAGGAAACCCGCCGCCCGATGAGACGGGGAAGGGGTTGAGGAAGGCATGAAGAAACTCAGCATATTGATCGTGGAAGACGGGCAGATCCAGCGGGAGATGCTCCGGGACTTCCTGCGCAAGGAGGGCCACACTGCGGCGGAGGCGGACTCCGGCGAGAAGGCCCTTGCGGAAGTCCGGTCGGGGTACTTCGATCTGCTCCTCATGGACTACAAGATGCCGGGGATGAACGGCCTGCAGGTCCTGCAGGAGGTGAAGAAGTTCAACCCGGAGATCGACGTCATCATGATTACGGCCTATGGGACGATCGAGACGGCCGTGGAGGCCATGAAAGCGGGGGCCGTCGACTACGTCACGAAGCCCATCGATCTCGATGAGCTCGTGCTGCACATCAACCGGATCTCGGAGCGTCGCATCCTGCTCCGGGAGAACGAGATGATGCGACAGCGCCTGCAGGAACAGGGGGTCACCGCCGATCAGATCGTCTTCCGCAGCCCCCAGATGGAGGGTCTTGTCAATCTGGCCGGTCGCGTTGCTGCCAGCCGCGCCACCGTCCTCGTCCGGGGGGAAAGCGGGACGGGCAAGGAACTCTTTGCCCGCCTGATCCACAACCTGAGCCCCCGGGCCGCACGGCCGCTCATTGCCGTCAACTGCGGCGCCCTGCCCGAAACCCTGCTGGAGAGCGAGCTCTTCGGGCACGAGAAGGGATCCTTCACCGGAGCCACGGTGAGGCGCATCGGGCGCTTCGAGGAGGCCGACGGCGGCACGCTCTTTCTCGACGAGATCGGGGAGCTCACCCCTGCCGTTCAGATCAAGCTCCTGCGGTTCCTCCAGGAGCGGGAGTTCCAGCGGGTCGGGGGAAACCAGGTCCTCCATTCCGACGTCCGGATCATCACCGCCACCAACCGGGACCTCGAAGCGAGAGTCAAGGAAAGCGCTTTTCGTGAAGACCTGTTCTACCGGCTCAACGTTGTGGACATGTTCATCCCGCCGCTGAGGGAGCGAAAGGACGATGTCCCGGCCCTCATCGACCACTTCCTGAAGAAATTTGCCGTCGAGAACGGAAAGGAAATCGAAGGCGTGAGCCAGGAGGCCCGCGACCAGCTGCTCAAGTACGACTACCCGGGCAACGTTCGCGAGCTCATCAACATCCTCGAGCGTGCCGTTGTCATTGCCCGTGACCCGATCATCACGGTGGTCGATCTCCCCTTCGGGGACCGTTTCGCTGGCACCGTCGAGACGGCGGGGGAGGGCCGGCTGAAAGACTCCATCGAGGAGTTGGAAAAGCAGATGATCCTCAAAGCCCTGGAAGAGGCCGACAACCACCAGACAAAGGCTGCGGGCATATTGGGCATCAGCGAGAGGATGCTGAGGTACAAAATGAAGAAGTATGGACTGAAACAATGAAAAAACAGGGTCTCGGGTATAGGGGCTAGGGTATAGGGGAAAAACCACAGGACGCAAAGCAAAGAGAACGGCGGGAGTATTCTTCCCGCCGTTTCGTTTTCTAGCCCTATCCCCTATCCCCGATACCCTATTTTGCGAATCCCAGTATCCTGCGCGCTTCCGCTGGCGTGGCCACCTCACGGCCGTAGGCGCGGCAGATGCCGGTGACGCGTTCGACCAGCTCGGCGTTCGTCTTCGCAAGCACCCCCGGGTTCACGTAGATGTTGTCTTCCATGCCGACCCGGATGTGGCCCCCCATGATGAGGCCCATCATGGCCATGGGGAGAAAGCCCCGGCCCACGCCGAAGATGGACCAGGTGGCGTTTGCGGGCATGTGCTCGTAGAGGTGCAGGAAGGACTTTACCGTGGCCGGCGCGCCCCAGGGCGTCCCCAGGCAGAACTGGAAGTGCATGGGATCGTCGATCTTTCCCTCGTCTCTCAGTTTCAGGGCCGTCACCAGCATGCCCAGGTCGAAGATCTCGATCTCGGGCTTCACGCCCGCTTCTTTCATCTTCTTTGCCGCCTCGTCGAGAAATGCAGGGTCGTTGATGAAGGCCCTGCCTCCCAGGTTGATAGACCCGGCATCGTAGGAGGCCAGCTCCGGCTTCAGCAGAAGCGGCGCAAGCCTCTCGTCGGTCGGCAGATTCCGCCCGGGGATGCCGCTCGTGGTGAGGCTGAGGATTAGATCCGTCTTCTCCCGGATCCTGTCGACGACCCGGCGGAAGAGATCCGCGTCCTGGCTTCCCAGGCCCGTCTTGGGGTCGCGGACGTGGATGTGAACGATCGAGGCGCCCGCCTGCCAGGCCTCGATGGCCGACTGGGCGATTTCCTCGGGCGTGATGGGGATGTGGGGGGCGATGTCCCGCATCATGCGGCTTCCGGTGATGGCTGCGGTGATGATGACTTTTTCCATGGATTATCCTCTCACCTTCTTTTCCGTCTCCCCGATCGCCTCGTCCAGGATCTGGACCATCCGGTCGATCTGGGCCTCCGTGATGACGTAAGGGGGCGCGAGCAGGCTGTGGTCGCCCTTTACGCCGTCGGCGCCGCCGCCGCCGGGATAGCTGATCAGGCCCTTCGCGAAGGCGCTGTTGCCGACGAGCACGTTGACCCGGAGCTTCGGGTCGAAGGGTTCCTTCGTCTTCTTGTCCTTGACGAACTCGATGCCGGCAAAAAGCCCCAGCCCGCGGACGTCGCCCACGATGGGGTGCTTGAGGAGCCCCTTGAGTTTCTCCAGCAGATAGACGCCCTTTTTGGCGGATGCGGCCACCAGGTCGTGCTGTTTCAGGTAATCCAGCACGGCAGTGCCGACGGAGCAGGACAGCGGGTTCTGGCTGTAGGTGTGGCCGTGGACGAAGGTGCCGTTCTTCTCCTTGATGACCTGGTGGATCTCCTCTTTGGCCACGACGACGTAGAGCGGTGTGTAGCCGCTCGCCAGCCCCTTGGCCGCCACGATCATGTCGGGCACCACGTTCCAGTGATCGAGGGCCCAGTTTCTGCCCGTCCGCCCCACGCCGGACATGACCTCGTCGGAGATGAACAGCACGTCGTACTTGTCACAGATCTCGCGGATGCGCTGAAAGTAGCCGTCCTTCGGCACCAGAGCCCCCGCCGTCGCGCCCACGACGGGCTCGGCGATGAAGGCCGATACGGAATCGGGACCTTCGTAAAGGATAGTCTTCTCGAGTTCTTCGGCGCACTCGACGCTGCACGTTTCGGGGACAAGGTTGAAAGGGCACCGGTAGCAGTAGCAGGGTGCGATGTGGGGGGTGTGCAGCATGAGCGGCAGGTAGTAGCGGCGCCTGCCCGTGTGGCCGCTCAGGGCGAGGGCGCCCACGGTATTGCCGTGATAGCTTGCCCACCGGGAGATGACCTTGAACTTCATGGGACAACCCCGGTCGACCTGGTACTGGCGGGCCATCTTCATGGCCGTCTCCACGGCCTCCGAGCCGCCCGAGAGGAAATAGACCCGGGAAAGCCCCGGCGGGGACATCTTGACGATCCGGTCGGCCAGCTCGATGGCTGCCTCGCTCGTGAACTGGGTGCCGTGGGTGAAGGCGATGCGGCTGGCCTGTTTCAGCATGGCCTCCTCGATTTCCTTCACGCCATGGCCGATGTTCACCACCGCCGCGCCGCCGGAGCCGTCGATGAACTGCCTCCCTTCCTTGTCGTAGATGTATACGCCCTCACCGCGGTCCACGGTGGGATAAAACCTGGTCGGCGTCCTGTAAAAGACATGATCCTCGTTGACTTTCTGTGCCATGGCTGCCTCCTGGGAGCGTCAGGGTAAGTTGCGATAAAGCCATGAAATTCTATCAGATAGACAACCGGAGTCAATGGAAAAGGATTTCTTTGGCGCTATTTCCTCTTGCGCTTTACGGGCGGAAATACTACCTTTCTAATAAGAAAATGGGCCCGTCCGGTGGCCGTGAAATCGAAGGGGGCATGAGCCATGGGAAGTGATACGCTGCAGTCGGTGATCGATCTCGCCATCCAGAAAGAGGAAGAAGCCTACAACTTTTACATGAATCTGCGCAATAACGTCGAGGACAAGGCGGCGAAGGACACGTTGAAGTATCTGGCCAACGAGGAAGCCGGGCACAAGGCGTTTCTTGTGAAGTGCAAGGATCAGATGTCCTGCGATGTGGTTCTGCGGCCGGATATGCCCGTGGACTACAAGGTTGCCGAGCACCTGAAACAGCCCGACATCAAGAAGAACATGAACTCCGAGGAGATCTTCCTCGTTGCCGCCGCGAGGGAGTTGTGCGCCCATAATTTCTACAAGGGTCTCGCGGAGCTCTGCCCCAAGGGGTCAGTGAGGGATCTGCTCCTGAGGATGGCCAACGAGGAGATGAAACACAAGGAGAAGATGGAATACCTGTACTCCAACACGGCCTTTGCACAGACGGCGGGAGGATGATCAAGAGGGTACAGGGTCAAGGGTAAAGGGTACAGGCAAAAAGCCACAAGCCCCAAGCCACAAGGCCAAGGCAAACGAAAACGGCGGGATGCTCTCCCGCCGTTTGTTTTTTGCTCAACCCCTGAACCCTTGACCCTTTACCCTGGTCCCTGCTTTTCAGTCCGTGAATATCGCCGAGGCGTATGTGACGGCGCTTGAGGTGGCCGACTCCCGGTAGGTTTCGTAATCGAGCAGGATTCCCTTTTTCCCCGTCATGAGCTCGGCCAGCAGGACCAGGGCGGGAAACCCGCAGACCTTGTACTGGTCGCCCGTTACGGCGGCATTTTCGTAGATGGCCCGCCCGTTCCCGGCGAGCAGGGAATCCAGGATGAGCCGGTCGTTGTCCTGCGCGCGTTCCAGGATCGACTCGGCGGGCACCCCGTCGCCGAACTTGAGTCCCACGTGCGAGAAGTCCACCCCCGCCACGAAGAGAACCTTTCCCCGCTTTTTTACCTCTTCCCGGATGGTTTCCACGAACGCGAGGAAGCGGCTGTCCCCCAGGGGATTCTGCCGGGCAGAGAGGTACTCGTAGATCCCGCCGCAGAGGATCGGCACGATCGGTGTCCCCTTCAGGTAGTGATGAAGGAACAGGGTCTGGAACTCGATGGAGTGTTCGATCTTGTGACCGAAATCATGTGTCGTCAGGGTGCCGGGCCGCGCGCTTTTCCCCAGGGCCTCCACAAAACCCCGGTCCGTCCGGAGCTCGCCGAAAGGCGTCCTGTAGTTTTTCGGGGAAACGCAAAAGAGACCGTCCTGCAGGTTGTGGTTGATTCCCAGGATCACCGCAAGATCGTACTGCCTTCCTTTCAGGTGCCTGTAGGCTTTTACGTACGTGTGCCGCGCCACGCGGATGTCAATGTGGGGGGCGACGACGGCATGGATTTCCGGCAGGTGAAATTCCGGCGGGGGCAGCTCGCTCTCCGACTCCTCGATAAACCGGGCGAGTTTCGCCGGATCGGGGTCGTAGGACTTGCCTGCATGGACACACAGGCGGTGCTCCTGCCGGGAAAAGGCCGTAAAGAGCGAGTCCATTTCCCGCCGAAAGGCGTCGCTGTTCAGGAGAAAAGCCCTGTCGAGGCTGCCGAGGAAGTCTTCGATGTCCGAGAGAGAGACCGGGTGTCCCCCGCTGCGGTTCATGAGTTCCCTCTGGATATCCCGGATCTCGTGCCGGCCGTCGAGCATCTGCAAAAGCGGCAACGCGCTCGCATCGACGGCGATGCGCTGTTCGCCCAGGTCGTGGGGGTCCTGGAAGACGATCATCCGGCGGCCCTCGACGAGGGTCATGACCATCTGGATGTCCGTTCGGAGGGCGGGTTTTTCAATCATGGGAACTCCCGGGGGCCAACGTAACCCATCGAAAGGGTGAATGCAAGGAAGGTTTGCCGCGGTCGCCCGCATTTGCATGACCGGGGATCTGTGTTATAAGAAATCAGAAGGTAAGAGGGTGAGAGGGTAAGAAGGTTGGAAAAGCCGGTTGCCATAAAATTTACTGAAAGCTCTCCAAACTTCTCACCTTCTCAACCTCTCACCTTCTTCTTTCTCGCAATCGGACGGAACCAGAAGGACAAGGCGATGAGCGTAAGATAGACCCCTGTGGCGTAGGTGATCTTTTCCAGGGTCACATTATCCACATAGATGAGCTGCTCGAGCGTCTCGATGATGAATTTTCCCGAGTAGACCTCCGCTTCCCGTCCTTCCGATTTGAGCCAGACTTCGAGATACGTGAGGGGGCAGATGGAGTGGGTCACCTGCATCAGGACCATCGAGATTACGGCGGCCAGGTGGATGAGGCGCCACCGGGCGCTGTTGAACCACAGAAAGACAGGGAAGCCCAGGATCACGAAAGCGATCCAGAGGAAGTGGGTCACGAGGACGATGTCGGCGGCGATCGGGTAGGACATGGGGCAACCGGCGGGAAACACCGTTTCCCTCTGTTTCCGAGGTATTTACCAACTCTTGCGTCATGATACCACAGGGGAGGGACGACATGAAAGCCCTCGTCACGTTTTTCGCCGCTGTCACAGCGGTGCTTCTGGCTTCCGGGGCCCTCCTGCCGGATGCGGCCGACGGCTGGTTTTTCAGTCAGCCTTCCGGGAAGGACTTCGATGCTCTCCGGCAAGCCATGGTCAACGACCAGATCGTCGCCCGCGGGGTCCGCCAGGAGGCGGTCCTCCAGGCCATGCGAAGCACCCCCCGCCATCTCTTCGTCCCTGAGGATCGTGTCTCCAGGGCCTACGACGACTCGCCGCTGCCCATCGGTCATGGTCAAACCATTTCCCAACCCTTCATCGTGGCCTATATGACGGAGGTCCTCCGGCCGGGCGGTTCGGGCACCGCCCTGGAGATTGGAACCGGATCGGGTTACCAGGCCGCCGTCCTCTCCCCTCTCTACAGCAAGGTGTACTCCATGGAGATCATCCCCGAGCTGGCCGAATCAGCTGCAGTCCGGCTTCGGGATCTGGGCTACCGGAACGTGGAGGTGCGCAAAGGGGACGGGTATTTCGGATGGCCGGAACAGGCCCCCTTCGATGCCATCATCGTGACGGCTGCAGCCGGCCACATCCCCCCCCCGCTCATCGCTCAACTGAAGAAAAACGGGCGGATGATCATCCCCGTCGGCAACCCATACATGGTCCAGCACCTCGTCCTCGTCGAAAAGGACGGCAAGGGAAACATCACCACCCGCAGTCTGATGTCGGTTCGATTTGTCCCGCTTACGGGTGGACGCTAAGAGGCAGTGGCTAGTGGCCAGTGGTCAGTGACCAGCGAAAGACGAACTGTTTTCAGAGACGGCGTCCCTCAGCCTGTTTTCTGCTGCCTGCAGCCTGCATTTTTTTAACCTCGATCCTCGTTCCTCGGACCTCGTGCCTGGGGGTTTTCACGACATGACTGCCAACACCTTGCCCGTCTGGCGCATCCGGCTTTCGGTCTTCCTCCTTTCGGCGGTGATCATTTTCTTCGAGATCCTGCTGATGCGAATCTTCGCGATCCAGTACTGGCACCACTTCGCCTCTTTCATCATCAGCCTTGCGCTTCTGGGTTTCGGGGCGAGCGGGACCCTTCTGTGCTTCCTGCGCCGGCGCCTGGCGGCCCTTCTCGAGAACCTTCTCTATGGGCTTCCCTTCGCACTGTCGCTGTGCCTGTGGGCAACGCTCATGCTGCTCGATCGCGTGGTCTTCAACCCCTTCGAGATCCTGATGCAGGGCGATGAAATCACGCTGCTGCTCGTCCTCGTCTGTGCACTCTTTGTCCCTTTTTTCCTCGGAGCCCTCGCAATCGGCGCCTGCTTCGCCGTCGCGGCAGGGGGGGTCTTCCGCCTCTATTTTGTGAATCTCGCCGGATCGGCTGTGGGGTGCCTGCTCCTTTTCCTGACCTGGTTGCACCTCGACCCCGGCCTGCTCCTTCTCGTGCTGTCGATCATCGCCGCCTGCGCCGCCGTCGTTGCCGCCAGGGGGCCCCGGCGGATCCTCGCTTCGGCGCTCGCCTTGCTCCTGATGCCGCTGCTCTACGGGGCCTGCTTCCAGGGCAGACCCCTTCAGATGAGCCCTGTCAAGGATCTGGCCCAGGCAAAGCATGCCGAAGGCGCCGTCACGGAGCAGGAGCGCTTCGGTCCCCTCGGGCTCGTCACGGTGCTCTCAGGGCCTGCATTCCACTACCTGCCGGATCTCAGCCTGAACTGTCCCCACAGGATTCCGGAACAGAAAGGCCTCTTCATCGACGGCAACCTGGTCGGGGCGATCAACCGCTCCTCGGGGGATACGGCGGAGCTCCGGTTCATGGGGTACCGGACGGCCTCGCTGGCGTACGAGCTCCTGGAGGCGCCCCATGTGCTCGTCATCGGCGGCGGGGCCGGCTCGGAGATCCTCAATGCCCGCCATCACGGGGCGCGGGAGATTTCCGTCGTGGAACTCAATGCCGACGTGGTCGCCCTCATGCGGGGAGAGCTTCGGGAGTTCAGCGGGGCCGTTTACGAATCGGGGCCTGTCCGAGTCTTCGCGGAAGAGGGCAGGGGGTTTTTGGACCGGACGGAGGAGACTTACGACCTCATACAGATGGTTTTGCTCGACTCGATGGGCACGGCGGCCGCCGGAGTCTACTCCCTGAACGAAAATTATCTCTTCACCGTGGAGGCCCTGGAAAAGGCCCTCCTGCGACTCTCCCCCGGGGGGATCCTGAGCGTGTCCCAGTGGATGGAAAACCCGCCCCGCTCGGGGATGAAGCTGCTCACCACGGCGGTGGAAGCCCTGCGAAGGCAGAAACTGGACCCCCCGCAGAGCCTCATGATGATCCGCAGCTGGCAGACGGTCACCTTGCTTGTGAAGAAAGGGCCCTTTGAGGCGGCCGACGTCGAGAAGGCCCGCCGGTTCTGCCGGAGCCGGCTCTTCGATCCCTGCTGGTTTCCGGGAATCCGGGAGGAAGAGACGAACCGGGTCAACCGGCTCGACCGGGACCCCTTCCATGAGGCCGTGCTTCGCCTCTTTGGCGGCGAAGGGGCCACCCTTTACCGGGACTACCCCTTCGACATCACGCCGGCCACGGACGGGCGGCCCTTTTTCTCTCACTCCTTCAGGATCGAGCACCTCGAGCGGGTCCTGGGCCCCGGTGGACGTGACTTCATGCCTTACCTGGACTGGGGATACCTCCTGGCCTGGGCTTCATTTGCCCTTCTTGTGGCAGCGAGCCTGGTCCTGATCCTCCTGCCCCTGCGCAGCACCCCCAGTGGTCCGCGGCGGGAAGCCCTGCCGGTGTTTTTCTATTTCGGGGCCTTGGGGCTCGGCTACATGTTCCTCGAGATCGCCTTCCTGCAGCAGTTCATCCGCTATCTGCACCACCCCGTCTTCTCGGCAAGCGTGGTCATCGGGTCTTTCCTCGTTTTCTCCGGCATCGGCAGCCACCTTGGCATGCCCGCGGGAAAAGGCGGGCAGACGAACGTCTCGACAGCCGTCGCCCTCATTGTCCTTTCAGGGTTGGCCGTACAGTTCGTCGCGCTGGGCCTCGAGCAGGTGATGCCGCAACTGGCCCTTCCGGCCCGAATGATCCTCTGCAGCCTCCTGATCGCGCCTCTGGCGATCCCCATGGGCATTCCCTTTCCGTCGGGGCTGGAGAGGCTCTCGAAGGGCGGCGGAACCCTCCTTCCCTGGGCCTGGGGCGTCAACGGGTTCTTCTCCGTCATCGGGGCATCGGGCGCCGCCCTGATAGCCGTTTCCTGGGGATTTGCCGTCGTCATCTGGATCGCCTTCCTCCTGTACATCCTCGCCGCCGTCGTTTTTGTGAAGTTTTTCCCGGCCACCTTGGATAAGAGAGGGTGAGAGGGTAAGAGGGTTGGAGAACCCGGCAGCAAAGCTCTGTGGCAGTAGCTGATCCAACCTTCTCACCTACTTACCATCCCACCTTCTCTCCGTCCGAAGGCCCGGCACAAAAGTTGCTTTAATGTTCACGGGTTGACATTATGCAAAACAGACAAACAGTCACGGATGACCGGGCGGCGCATTTCCTGTCGCGCATCGAGGCGG
>Ga0209705_10001565_pt1 | contig 12098 bp, 8 predicted proteins | sample PPLLaktember2015_5_FD_187262 | JGI IMG/M metagenome (GOLD analysis project Ga0209705, IMG submission 187262) | Freshwater sediment microbial communities from Prairie Pothole Lake near Jamestown, North Dakota, USA - PPLs Lake P8 Core (1) Depth... | ecosystem: Environmental > Aquatic > Freshwater... | reverse complement strand
CATCACCGCCGGATAGGCCGTCATCACCAGCCCCGCCTGCGCCGGGCTCAGGCCGCGCCCCTGGATCAGGTAGAACGGCATCAGGAAGACGACGCCGAACAAGGCGATGTAGTTCAGCACGGCGCTAATCGTGGCCACCGAGAACGTCCGGCGCCGAAATAGCGAAAGGTCCACCATGGGGCTGACTGCTCGCCTTTCCACCCACAGGAACGCGCCCAACAGGGCTGCCGCCCCACCGAAGAGCACGACAACGTTGGTCGAGCCCCATCCCCAGGCGGGGCCGACGCTCAGTCCATACAGTAGGACGATGAGCCCCAGCGAGAACAATGCCGCGCCCGGGAGATCGAAGCGCTCACGCACCTCTGGCAGCGGCTCGCGCGGAATGAAGACCGCCCCGAGCAGCAGCGCCAGCAGGCCAACCGGCACGTTCACGTAGAACACCGAGCGCCAGCCGAAGCTTGCCGCCAGCCACCCGCCCAGCGACGGGCCGACGGTCAGGCCCAGGTAGGTCATCATCGACTGAATGCCGAGCGCCTGTCCGCGTTCCTGCGCCGGGAAGCCTTTGGTCAGGATGGCCGGCGAGTTGGCGGCGAGCATGGCGGCCCCCAGTCCCTGCAAGGTGCGGGCGCCGATCAGCCAACCCGTGCTCGGCGAGCGACCGCACAGCAGCGAGCCTAGGATGAACAGACCAAAGCCGCTCAGGTAGACCGGCTTGTTGCCGCGCAGATCTCCCAGGCGCCCGAAGGTCAGCAGCAAGCCTCCGACCGTCAGCAGGTAGATGGTCACCACCCACTCGATGGTCGTGATGCCGGCGTTGAACTCCTGGCGCATGATGGGCAGGATGGTGTTGACGATGCTGCCGTCGAGCGCTCCCATGAACGTGCCTACCCCGACGGCCAGCAGGATCGCCCACTTCCGGTTCACCCCCGCCGAGGAGGACACGGCGCCAGGGGGCACAGCGCCGCGCGAGGCGCTCACCGACGCTCCCCGCTGCACGCCAGAACATGCCCGCCAAGGGCCGAACCCTTAAGCCTCAATGTCGAGGCGAGAGTGAACCCTTCCCTCACAGCAGCCCGCCGTAGCGGAGGATCAGGTAGGCTGCGTGCCCGATCACCGTCAGGGCGGGCACGATGGCGAGCGCATACGCCGTGTGCGGCGCCTCGATCTGCAGTCTGCCGTCCGGCGTGAGGCGCGGAGACCCGGGCAGCGCGTCGAGCATCACCGCGTAGTCGGGCTGGCGGGGATCGTACAGCACCGTCTCGGACTGCTGGTCCTGCAGAAGCTCGGGGTGAGTGGTGCGCGACGACAGCTCGTGCAGCCCCCCGTCGGCATCGGTGAAATCGAAGGTCAGGCGCACCACCAGGCGGTTGTTGACCGTCATCGAGGTCGGCTCGGCCGAGAGCAGGGTCGCCTGTGCCCGCACGCCACCCCGCAGTAGCTGGATGGCCTTGATGCCTTCCATCAGGCTGTAGACGACCATCACCAGGCCGATCAGCGGAAAGACGACGACGAACAAACCAAACAGGGGGATGGGCGCCTGACGCAGCCCAACGATGCGCGAGTTATCCGGATTCGCGGCGGCGTACTCAACCCGCACCGGGTCGCCAGGCTGCAGGTCTGTCCCGACCGAGAACGAAGCGCCCTCCAGCCTCCCACCGCCCGGGCCGGAAAAGCGGTAGACGAGGCGGTAGATCGGCGTGCCGGGCGTCTCGTCATCTCCCCCCTCACGGAGGCTGGTATCCTCGACGGCGATGACCTGGCCACGCGTTTCGATCTGGCGCGTGATCAGGCGCAACGGGCCGCTGAAGTCGACGTTGACTGCGAACGTCCAGACGAAGATCAGCCCAAAGCCAAGGAAGAACCAGCCCATCTGGCTGAACATGCCGCCGAAGAGCGCCCGAAGCCCCAGCGCCAGGGGGACGTCCCTGGGCGGATCTTGGATGGTATCGAGGCGGATCTTGTCCCTTGGCTCGGCCACGCACCAGCCCATCGAGGTTCGGCGAAGGTCAAAGTATCATGCGGAAGACGATGGCGCAACCAGCGGTAGGGAAGCCCCTCCGCTTCCTGGCGCAGGGAGTCGTCAGTCTCCTGTCACAGGCATGGCGCGCCACGGATGGCCCGGCGCCTCCGCCTCGCGCGAGCTGGGCCCCTTAACCTCGCAGCTCGCGCAGGCGCTGCCAGATCAGGTTTGCGCCCACCAAGCACAGGACAATGATGGCGGCAAGCTTCCAGAAGGTGGCCAGCAACACGCCCAGGCCGATCAGCGCCAGGGCCACGCTCAGGCTTCCGAGGCTTGCGGCGAAGGTGCGCCGCAGGATGGCTTCCACCAGGAAGAACACGACCAGGAGCACGAAGAGGCCGAGGAAGAACTGTTGGGGATAGAACCACAGCAGCCCCGCCAGGCCCAGGAACAGGAAGCCAACGCTGAGCGAGGCCCAGGTTTCCAAGGCGCGGCTGACCTGGGCGGTCTCGACAGGCCGTGCCACGTGGCGGATATGCGCCTGGGGCTCGTCCTGCCTGCCTGCGGTGATGGAGGCCAGACGCGCTCGAAAAGCATTGAGCACCAGGCCTTCCTGATCGCGTTGCCTGCGCAAGGCGGAGAGGGATTCCGAGTCGGACTTGACCTTGGCAGCCAGCGTTCCATGGCGCTTGGCAAGGTGCGGGTTACCCTCCATCCCCTTCAGGCGTGCCCCCTCGTCCTGCAGCAGGCCCGATAGCGTCACAATCTGGCGGTCAAGGTCCTTGAGCTCCTTCTCGAGGCGCCCGATTTCCTTACGCAGCACCTGCGGCTCCTGCGGCGGAGGCGGAACCTTCTCCATGCCAGCAAAACCCAGCACGTCGGACCAGGAGGCGCGCGGCGTGCCATCCCGGTTGTACAGCGGACCGCCGGGCGCGTTCTCCCCCGAGAGCGGGTCGCGCGCGAACAGGCCCCACAACCCACGGAAGTCCCGCACCCAGGGCGTCTCGCTGTCGATCAACACCGGCGTCCAGCCATCGGCCTGACCCGGGCCGATAGCCCGGCCATCGCCGCGGGCGAAGTCGACGAAGGGGATGCGGAACGGGCTTCGGGGTGTCTGGTTGCCTCCCGTCAAGCGGCCGAAGAAGCGGTGGGCGCCGCCGATCAGGGCGGACGCCCATCGCGGCAGGGGAAGAGAGACCTCCGCCTGATACTCACCCCGGCGAAAGTACGAGGCGTGCGACCCCGCCCCGGCGTAAACAACCGGATGTCCATCCTCCAGCTCGAGGTCTTGCTGATCATCCCAGCGGCGGCGCAGGTCATCGCCGTGGAAATCGTGCGAGGCGAAGGCCACCCACTCCGGCACCAATCGCCCTCCGGTCTCATAGAGGTAGACCACGATCATCTCCCAGTCCGACTCGTGATCGTTCACCCCATGGAAGCCCGAGCGCCAGTTGTTGTAGTAGTAGAAGAACCAGTACTGCAGCGCTGTCCAGCCGGCGGCCCGGACGACGCGCCCGTAGTACACAAACCGGTCATCCTGCGCCAGAGCTTCCCGATACTTGATCTCGGCTGCCGCAGCCGTCGCCCCCGGGACACTGCCCCGCAGCCACAGGCTGGCGGAGAAGCCAGCATCCATTAGGCGAGGCAGCAGTCCTCCACGCGCCAGCCGACCAGCGCCCGGATGAAATTGATTTCCCTCCCGGCGGTGACGCTGCGCCGTCTTGCTGACTGCACGCGCGCCGCTGGTAAGCGTGAGCGGCGGCACCAGGCGCAGGTAGTGAACACTGCCGAAGACGGCCGACCGCTGCGCCGTCAGGCCATCCAGCTCGAGGGCACCTTCGGGCACAAGACAGGTCTCCTTTCCACCTGGCGTGTTGATCCACATACCGGCGCGCTCGATATAGGCGTCAACGGACGCAGGGAAGAAGGGCTCTCCCTGGGTGTAGCGGATGACCGGCTCAAACTTCCGCAGCAACTGCAGATCAGAGGCAGCAGCTTGGATGCTCGGGCGATCAGAGGGCAGCTTCATCGACCTTCTCCCCGATGCGAAAGGCGCGGCGCACTTCGGGCTGATTCAGCAGCAGGGCATTGATGGCATACACCAGCATCAGAGTGTATTGCGGGTAGCCGATCCACACCCGGGCCAGGTTGAACATCAGTCCGAGTGCCATCAGCAGGCTGAGGAAGACCCAGGCCCAGCGCTTCATGCGCAAGAGTCCGATGACCCCGACAACAGCCAGCACAACGGTGAGCACCATCACGCCCAGCAGGATCCAGTTCAGGGTCAGACTCGATCCAACCTCCAGGCCGGATTCGGACACCAGGTACTCCGCAAACCGGGCTTCGACGGCACTCGTCGCTCGGCCCAGGAGTGCCAGCAGCGACAGGGGAAGGGTAATGGCCGCCACCCACCCGGCAATGGTCACGACCACGGGACGGCGGTCGGGGGCTTCTTTCTTCCTGGCCATGGAACCATCCTTTGCAGGGGGAGAGGGCGGCTTGTCAGCCCACCGTCCTCCGTAGCACTTCGACTTCGGCACGCCGATCCATGTCCCGCTTCGGGCATGCCGGGGAGAAGGCAAGCCGCAAGTGTATGCCTGCCGCCGGCAGGCTGTCAAGACGTCCACGCTTCGAACTTGGCACTTGCCTTCCCTTGGCAATTGCGCCGTCAGACCGGCGATGGGCAAGGGGCGACGCCTGGTCGCGGCCGCGCATTTCCCAATCATCACTCCGGAAGTACAATCGCTTCATCCCTTCCCTGCCAGGAGGTGTGCATGCGCCCGGTGTACGTGGTCTCCGGCGGCGTCTCCAAGTTCGCCAAAGCGCGGCCCGACCGCACGTTCCAAGCGATCGTCAAGGAAGCCTACGACTACGCCATCCAGGACATCGGGCTCGATTTCCCGACGTTCACCCGCGCCGTGGACGGATCGGTGGCCTCGTACTTCTCCGATCACTTCGCCCGGCAATTGATGGCCGCCATCATGGCGCAGGATTATCTCGGGCTGTGCCCCAAGCCAAGCCATCGCGTCGAAGGGGGCGGCGCCACCGGCGGGCTGTGCTTGCAGGAGGCCTGGAAGTCGATTGCCTCCGGGCACATGGACGTGTGCGTGGCCTACGGTTTTGAGACCATGAGCCATGTCGAGACCTGGAAGGGCAATGAGTTCATCGCCCTGGCGTCGGACGTCTCCTGGGACTATCCGGTGGGCGGCTTCTATTCGGGCTACTACGCCATGATGGTCACCCGTCACATGAAGGAGTACGGCACGACCGTCGAGCAGATGGCGCATGTCTCGGTCAAGAATCACATCAACGCCTACCACAATCCCTACGCTCAGAAGCGCAACCGCTATTCGATCGCCGACGTGCGGGCGGCGCCGATGGTCGCCTGGCCGCTGACGCGCCTTGACATCTGCGTGATGTCGGATGGCGCCGCCGCCACGATCCTGGCCTCAGACGACGGCCTGAGACGCCTGCAGGCGGCCGGGGCCAGCCTGCCTCAGCCGCTGGTGAAGCTGACCGGCATCGGCCGGGGCACCGACGCCATGCGCATGGCCGACCGGCCGCACTTCGACTTCGAGACCTTCATGGCCGAGTACGCCACAGAACAGGAGCGCGGTTCCGACGAAACGCGCCGCTACTACCAGAAGCTGTGGGATCACGGCACGCGCTACCCCGGCGTGCATTCTTTCCGCGCCGGCCGCACCGCCGGCAACATGGCCTACAAACACGCCGGCATCACCGACCCCCTGAAGGAGCTGGATTTCGTCGAGCTGCACGATGCGTATACCTCGAGCGAGATCCAGACCTACGAGGACCTGGGCCTGTGCCGCTATGGCGAAGGCGGTCCATTCGCCGCCTCGGGCAAGGCCTTCATGCCTGGTATCGACTACGGGCTCAAGCTGCCCGACAAGCCGGTGTGCCCGGTGAATCCATCCGGAGGGCTGATCGCCTGCGGTCATCCTGTCGGCGCCACCGGCCTGATGCAGGGTGTGTTCGCCCTGTGGCAGCTACAGGGAACCGTCGGCAAGCACTTCGGGGATGAAACGCTTCAATTGAAGCAGCCGCGGCGCGGCGCCATCCACTCCCACGCCGGCACCGGCACCTACGTCACCGTCAGCATCCTGGAAAGGGAGGCGCAGCCATGACCGCATTGCCCGACCAGCGTCCGGAGAGCCTCGGCGGCTACGTCGTCCATGGCGTCCCCTTCCCCCTCGAGACCGATCCGGAGGCGCTGGCCTTCTTGAAGCGGATGGCGCCTCTTCAGATCGAGCAGCCGTACCAGATCACGTATCTGCACTCCTACGGTCAGGACAGCCCGTGGTTCGCCGCCGTGTCCAACCGGCGCCTGCTGGCCAACCGCGACCCATCCAGCGGCTACACCTATGCCAACCCGCGCGGCCACGACATGTTCAGCGGCGCCGAGACCGAGTGGATCGATATCACCGACCGCAAGGCTTCGGTGCATGCCTTCACCGTCTGCCACTTCGGCTCGGAGGAGTTTCTGCCGGAGTGCCCCTTCGTCTTGGCGCTGATCGAGTACGAGGGGGTGAACACGCTCTTCCTGACTCGACTGATGGGCCTCGATCCCCAGGCGGCTGCACTGGATTGGATTGGGATGCGGGTGCGGCCGCGCTTCCTGCGCAACAGCAAGCTCAAGCCAACGGACGTCTACTTCGTTCCGGCCGACAGCCCCGAGGCGTAGCCGCATGGCGCCCGGGCATGGTTTGTCCTGCGTTTGTCTCGCCGGCCCAGCCGCGACCCCGGCAGGCTGTCCACGCCGCGGGCGGCCCAGAGCCGTTGCGCAGCCCCAGCGATGCGGTTGGCCCGCCCCCCCGGGCACAGCCCGGCGGAGACGGCATGCCTGAAACGCTATCGCCTGAAACACCCAACCTGCGCCTGGCCGTCGGCCGACTGCGCCGCACGCTCTGGGTGTGGGCGGCCATGTTTGCCGCCCTCGCCGTCCTGCAGTGGTTCGCCCTGCAGCGAGCGCCGGACCCAGTGGCGTTGATCGACGTCCTCGGCTTGCTGCTCGTGGCGCTGTTGATCGCCCTCGATGCTCAACCGGTCTACCTGGCGCTCGTCGCCGTCGTCTGGGGGGTGTCGCTGGTTCGCCTCGTGCCCGGAGTGGCGGCGGTTTTCGGTCCGGACGTCCTGGTGGCGCTGGTCGGCAACTCCTTGCTTGAACAGCTGGCGGCGGCGATCGTGCGGCTGCTGCTGATGATCACCGCCTGGAATCAGTTCATGCTCTACCGTCTGCTGTACGGCACGGCGCAATTCCACGGCGCCGATCCGCAGACGCCGGTTATCCCAGAGGTGGTTGCCAACCGTGCGCCCCGGCTGGCCTCGGCCGGCCGCTGGCTGGCTGCCGCGGCGCTGGCCCTGGCGCTCAGCGCCATTCCTTTGGCGGACCCCGCCGCCCAGGCCCTCGCCCTGCATGCAGCACTGGCCCTGGCGACCATCGCCCTCGGCCTGGGCGTGGGCGCCGCTTTCTCGCCGCTGCCGCGCCGCGCCCCCGCCCTCCAGGCAGCCGCCGTCGCCGCAGCAGCCTACCTGCTGGCCCTGCTCGTGGGGGCCTGGTCGGCGACTTGACGACCCATCGCGCGACCCAGCCCTCCAACTCATCAGCGCCTCCCCCTGGCCCGGCCGGCGGAGGTGTCCTGCGCAGCTTCCGGCCGCCGCGCGCCTACCGCGCACTGCTGTGGGGGCTTGCCCTGTTTGCCTGGCTGATTGCCGCAATCCTGACCTTGATCGGCCTGTGGCGCTGGGGCTTGGCCCTGCTGCACTACGGTCCAGTGGTCGTCTGGCCCTGGTCGGCGCCGTGGCTGCTCGCGGCGACAGCCGCCGGGCTCCTCTCGCTCTGGCTCACGCTGAATGCCTTCAACGCGGCGCACCGGGCCGTCCACGAACTGCGCACCGGCCTGCTGATCGAGCGGCGCAGGGACCGGACGCACGTTCCATGGAGCGCGGTCTCTGCCATCTATACCTCGGCGATTCACTACCGCATCCCGCTCTTGAGCACGCCGCGCGTGACGATCGAACTGCTCTCGCAGAGCGGACGCAAGGTGCGCTTGCCGGCGGTGCTGGCCGGCGCCGAGCAGTTGGTGAGCTCGATCAAGGCACGCACCTACCCCCGGCTGCTCGAGGAGTATCGCCAGGCATTCAACGCCGGTCAGCCGCTGGATTTCGGCCCGCTGCAGCTTAGCCGGACCGGGCTACGGCATGGCCAGCAGGTACTCCCCTGGAGCGAAATAGAGTCTGTTACACTCGAGCGCGGTCGGCTGCACGTCCACCCACGGCGTGGCCGGGGATGGCGCATCGCCGTCCGCCGAATACCCAACGCTGAGGTCTGTCTGCAGCTCGCATCCCACTTGGGTGGTGGAGCATGACCCCGAAGCAACGCCGCATTGCTGCCATCTGGCTGCTTGTCCTGCTTGCCCCTGGCTGTGGATTGCTGCCTGCGGCCCCAACCCCCGACCCCTTGCCGCCGCAGACCAGCCCGGCGCCTGGAGAGGCGCAGGTTGTGTTTCGCACCATCCCGCCCGCCGGCACGCCCAGCGACGCAGGCCTGTCGCTGCTTGTGATGGACCCCGTGACCGGCTTCGCCTACAACAACCTGTCCAACCCGATGCAAGCCATGGGGGATGGCACTTGGCAGGCGACGCTCAGCCTGGCGACGGGTTCGCTGGTCTACTATCGCTACACCCGGAATCAACCGACAGTTGCGGATGAGTACACCACCACCGGGGAACCGGTGTCGTACCGCCTGGCCATTGTCAACGGCGAAACCCTGGTGGATGACGTAATCGCTGCCTGGCAGGACGCACCCTTCAGCGGCGCCGCCGGACGGCTGATCGGTCGGCTGACCGACGCCTCGGCTGGACAGCCGCTGCCCGAACTGCAGGTGACGGCCGGCGGGATGCGGACCTTCACCGATGGGGAGGGGAGGTTCCGCCTCGACGGACTGGTCCCCGGCCTGCACACGGTGGCGATCAGCAGCCCGAGCGGAGCCTATCTACCCGTACAGCAAGGAGCGATCATCGCCGCCGAGAGCGCCACGCCGGCCGATCTGGCGCTGCAGCCAGCCACCCCGATCCAGGTCGCGTTCGAGGTCACCGTCCCCGAAGGAACGCCGATCACTCAGCCCTGGCGGGTCACTGGCAACTCGACACAATTCGGCCACGCCTTCGCCGATCTACAGGGCGGGGTGCGCGGCCTGGCCACGTCCAGCCCGGCGATGGTCCAGATCGACTCGACGCACGCTCTGCTGCTGCTCTCGCTGTACAGCGGAATGGACCTGCGCTACAAGTACACCCTCGGCGATGGGCTGTGGAGCGCAGAGCGCTCCTCCGCCGGAGCGTTCTACACCCGACAGGTGATTCTGCCGGACCACGACCTGACGCTCACCGACACCGTCAGCCGATGGGACAGCGGCGGCAAGGGGCCAGTGGTCTTCCGGGTCAGCGTGCCGGAAGTGACACCAGTCTCCGAGCAAGTGAGCCTGCAGCTGAATCCTTTTGCCTGGTTCGCCCCGCTGCCCATGACTCCCACCGGCGCCGGCAGCTGGCAGTTCAGCCTGCTGGGCCCGCTCGATTTCGATTTCCCGCTTACCTACCGCTACTGCCGAAACCTGCAGTGCAGCAGCGCCGTGGAGGTTCCACCCTCAGACGCCAACGCGCGGCAAATTAGCCCGCCCGATGGCCCGATCGAGCGCGCCGACACGGTGGATGCCTGGGCCGCATATCCTGCGCCAGCCAGCGAAGTCACCGTCGTCGCGCCGGACCTGACGCCCCGCCCGGGTTTGCAGGCCGGCGTCGAGCTGGCGCCGATCTACGATCCGACCTGGTCCGCCTCAATGCCACAGGCCCTGGCCGAACTCGCCGGCATTGGCTCGAACGCCGTGGTCTTCACGCCAACCTGGGCAATGAAGGCCGCTGCGCCTGCTCCAGTGCTCGGGTTTGAGCCCGGCCTCGGCCCGTTCCAGCACGAGCTGACCTCAGCCATCCGCGAGGCCCATCGGCTCGGCATGCAGCCGATTCTGCACCCGATGCTCCGGGCGCCGGGCGAGGATTCCTCCGCCTGGTGGTCCGCCTCCGTTCGGGACGGACCCTGGTGGACCGTCTGGTTCGAGATGTATCGTTCGTTTGTGCTGACCTACGCCCGCCTGGCGGCCGAAGCCGGCGCCTCCAAGCTCGTGCTGGGCGGCCCAGAAGTGGCCCCCGCGCTTCCTTCTGGCCGGCTGCCCGGCGGCTCGCCGTCCGGCTCGCCGGCGGACGCCGATCTGCGCTGGCGGACTCTCATTGCAGAGGTGCGCGCCGTCTTCCCCGGCCGGATCGCCTTCGAGCTCGAGCTAGGGAGGACGCTGCAACCGCCACCCAGCTTCCTTGATGCCGTCGACGAAGTGCATGTGTACTTCCATCCCTCGCTGGTGCCGGGCGAAACAGCCACGCCCGAGGAAATGGCCGCCATGGTCCTGGCGCTGATCGAGGGCAGCCTGCTCGCCATGCCTGAGCTTGCCGACAAGCCGCTCGTGCTGAGCGTCGAGTACCTGTCCGTCGACGGCGGCGCGACGGGCTGCGTGGCAACCGGTGGGGATTGCCTGCCGCCGTCTGCATTCGATGCAGGCGCGCAAGGCGCTCCTTCGCTGCCGGTTGACCTCGTCGAGCAAGCCAATGCCTTCAACGCCGTCCTGCTTGATGTATACCCGCGTCCGGAAATCACCGGGGTCTTCGCACGCCGCTATCATCCTGCCGCAGCCCTGCAGGACATGTCTGCGTCGGTTAACGGGAAACCCGCGCGGGACGTGCTCTGGTACTGGTACTCCCGCGTGCTAACCCGCTGACCCTGGCCAGGGGGACGACGCCCGTAAGCGGCACAGCGGTGGCCCCCCGCCTGGTGGTCTCAGGTTGCGCTGGGATCGGCCAGCGCGCCGCAATCGCCCCAGCGCAGCCTGCCTTGCCCAGCTGGCGGATACGCCGCCGGCACATGCACCGGGGGTAGCCATGGACTTCCAACTGACCGACGAACAGCGAATGTGGCAGCAGACGGTGCATGACTACTGCACCCGCCGCCTGCGGCCATCGGCCGCCGAGTACGATCAGCGGGCTGAACTGAATCTCCCCGCCCTCAAGGCAATGGCGCCAATCGGCCTGCTGGGCATGCTCGTTCCCGAGGCCTACGGGGGTGCCGAACTAGACGCCGTCAGCATGGCCCTGGCGATCGAGGAGCTCGGCGCGGCCTGCGGCGGCACGGCGCTGACGGTCGCTGCTCACAATGGACTTGGGTGTGCACCAATTGTCCTATTCGGCACCCAGGCCCAGAAGGAACGCTGGCTGCCTGGCCTGGCGTCCGGCGAGGCGGGACTCGGCGCCCTGGCACTCACGGAGCCCGGCGCCGGATCGGACCTGGGGGGCATTCAGACCACCGCTCGCCGCCAGGGGGAGGAGTGGATCATCCGCGGCAGCAAGGCCTGGATCACCAACGCCGGCGATGCAGCCGTCATCAACACCTTGTGCCGGACCTCCGACAAGCCCGGATCACACGCCCTGAGCATGGTTCTCGTCCCAAGGGACGCAGCCGGATTGCACATCCATCCGCCTGAGAAGAAGATGGGCGTGCGCGCCTCGCCCACGCATGCCATCAGCTACGAGGATGTGCGGCTGCCGGCCGATCACTTGCTGGGCGAAGTCGGGGCGGGACTGCGGCAGACACTGCAGGTTCTGGACGGCGGACGGATCAGCATCGGCGCCCTATCGGTCGGTCTGGCGCGGGCCGCGCTGGAAGAGGCAGAGCGCTACGCGCTTGAGCGAACGGCCTTCGGCAAGGTGCTGGCCGAACACCAAGCCATCCAGTGGATGATTGCTGACGCCGCCACCCAGATCGAGGCTGCCCGCCTGCTGCTTTGGCAGGCAGCCTGGATGAAGGATCAGGGCCAGGTGTTCACCAGGCAGGCGGCGATGGCCAAGCTCTTCGCCACCGAGATGGCCGAGAGCGTGACCCGCAACGCCATTCAGATTCTCGGAAGCTACGGCTACTCGCAGGAATACCCTGTCGAGCGCATGTACCGCGATGCACGCCTGATGACCATCGGCGAAGGCACGAGCGAGGTCCAGCGCATGGTGATCGCCCGACGCGTGTTGGA
>Ga0209705_10001564_pt1 | contig 12099 bp, 9 predicted proteins | sample PPLLaktember2015_5_FD_187262 | JGI IMG/M metagenome (GOLD analysis project Ga0209705, IMG submission 187262) | Freshwater sediment microbial communities from Prairie Pothole Lake near Jamestown, North Dakota, USA - PPLs Lake P8 Core (1) Depth... | ecosystem: Environmental > Aquatic > Freshwater... | reverse complement strand
GCTCCCGGGCCGACTCCTTGGTCAGGGTGCCGTCGGCCAGCCCCTTCTCGTAGAACGGCCAGAGGTGCTGGTCGAGCCGGCCGGGATTGTAGGAGTCCCAGGTGTTGTACTCGGTGATGACGCCCAGGTGGACGAACCAATAGGCCTGGAGGGCCTCCCAGAAGTCGCGCGGGGCGTGCGCGGGAACCCGGTCGCAAACCTCCGCGATCCGGTCGAGCTCCTTCCGGCGGACGGCGTCCGTTTCCCCTTTCGCCAGCACATGGGCCTTCTCGGCGTGACGGCGGGCGAACGCGACGATCGCTTCGACGCTCACGGCCATGGCCTTGAGCTCCTCCTGCTTGTCGTAGGCCGCCGGATCGTTCATGAAATCGAGTCCGGCCAGGGCGGCTTCGATGTCCTTCTGGAAATCGAGCATGCCCTTCCGGTAGATCTTGCCGTCGAGGACGGTGTGCCCCGGGGCGCGCTGCTCCATGAACTCGGTGAAGACGCCGGCTTCGTAGGCGTCGATCCACTCCGGCGTCATCTCGGTGAAGATGCGGTCCCTTTGCGAACAGCCCTTCCAGAAGGGGATGATCTCTTCGGCGTAGACGCGGCGCGTCTCCTCGTCGGAAGCGAAGGCGGTCTTCTTCCGGTCGTTGAGGTAGCGGAGATCCTGGAGGGAGTGGATGCAGACCTCGGGATAGGTCGGCGTCGCCTTGGGCGCCGGGCCGCGCTCACCGACGATGAGCTCGCCCTCGTTGAAGACGATCGTCTTGTTCTCCATGACGTGCTTGAAGGCCAGGGCGTGCTGCATGGGCGTCGACAGGGACCGCGTCTCGGGCCGCTTGTAGACCTCGGTGACGAGCCGGGCCCGCTCGGCGCTGATCGCCGGCTTGGCCTCGAGTGTCTGCGTTCTGAGCTTCTTGATGCGATCGTTCATGGTCATCCTCCGCGCCGGACCTCGAAGCCGGCCTCCCGGAAAGCGGCTTCGATGGCCGCCAGGCGCTCTTCGGAAGGCTGTTCGAATCTCCGGAAATCCTTTTCTTTTCCGATCCTGCGGGCCTTCTCCAGCCCTCCGGAATGGTAGGGCAGGAGGCCGACCCGCTTGACGGTCCCGAGCGATCGAAGAAAATCGATCGTTCGCCGGATGTTGCCGTCGTCGTCGTTGACGCCGCGGACGAGGGGGATGCGGATCCAGATCTCCGTGCCGCGGACGGCCAGGCGCCTCAGGTTTTCGAGGACGGGCGCGTTCGAGGCCCCCGTCATCTCCCTGTGCCTGGCTTCGTCCATGCACTTGAGGTCGTAAAGGACGAGGTCGGTCTTGGCCGCCAGGCGGTCGAGGACGCCGTCCGACGACATCCCGGCCGTGTCGATCGCCGTCCGCATCCCCCGCTCGCGGCAGCCGTCGAGAAGGGCTTCGGCGAACGCGGATTGGACGAAGGGATCGCCGCCGGAGAGCGTGACCCCGCCCCCGGATTGCTCGTAGAAGATCTTGTCCTTCTCGACCTCGGCCAGGACCCCTTCGACGCTCATCTCCCGGCCGACCATCTGCATGGCGTCGTAGAGGCAGGCCTCGGCGCACGCGCCGCAGAGATCGCACTTCGCCCGGTCGATGACGACGGCGCCTGCGGCGCCCTTGGAGATCGCGCCTATCGGGCAGGCCTTGATGCAGGAGTCACAGCGTTTGCACCGCGCCGGCCAATGCATGAGCTCGGGGCCGGGATCGATGCTCTCGGGGTTGTGACACCAGAGACAGCGCAGGGCGCAGCCCTTGAGGAAGACGGTCGTCCGGATGCCCGGCCCGTCATGGATCGAGTAGCGCTTGATGTCGAAGATCCTGCCGGTCACGCGAAATTCTCTGCTGTCTTGATCGTTTCAGGCTTCATAGCCTTTAATTTAGTCGTAATATATCAGATATCAGAGACAAAATCAAGCAATATTTTTAGGAAAATCCTACCTTTTTCCCCTGATTTGAGGTAAAAAGCCATTTCGGGGCCTTTCAGGCGCCCCGATGACAGCCCGTCTTCGGACTCCAGGAGAGCCATGGCAGAACGCCCCGCCTATGATCTACGCTATCTCTGGCTCGTGACACTGGTCTCGGCCATGGGCGGCCTCCTTTTCGGCTACGACTGGGTGGTCATCGGCGGAGCCAAGCCCTTCTACGAAAAGTTCTTCGGGCTGACGACGCCGTCGCAGATCGGCTGGGCCATGTCGAGCGCCCTTGTGGGCTGCCTCGTCGGCGCCCTCGTTTCAGGAGGCCTGAGCGACCGCTTCGGGCGCAAGCGGCTCCTCATCCTGGCCGGCTTCTTCTTCACCGTCTCCGCCTTCGGGACCGCCCTGGCCGGCGATTTCACCGTCTTCGTCGTCTTCCGCCTTGTCGGCGGGATCGGCATCGGCCTCGCCTCCAACCTCTCCCCGATTTACATCGCCGAGATCTCTCCCGCGGAAATGAGGGGAAGACTCGTCTCGGTCAATCAGCTGGCCATCGTGATCGGCATCCTGGCCGCCCAGATCGCGAATTGGCTCATCGCCGAACCCGTCCCGGCGGGCGCCTCGGCGGCCTCGATCCTCGCTTCCTGGAACGGGCAGACCGGCTGGCGGTGGATGTTCGGCGCGGAGATCGCGCCGGCGTTGCTCTTTTTCTTCCTGATGTTCCTGGTCCCGGAAAGCCCCCGCTGGCTGGTCAAGAACGGCCGCAGCGAGGCGGCCGGCAAGATCCTAGCCCGCGTCGGCGGGGCGGATTTCGCCGGACGGGCCTTGGGTGAGATCCGGGCGACGTTGGACGCCGGAGAGACCGGCCGCGTGCGCTTCCGGGACCTCCTCGAACCCGGCCTGGCCCGGATCCTCGTCGCCGGCGTCGTTTTGGCCGTCTACCAGCAATGGTGCGGCATCAACGTCATCTTCAATTATGCGCAGGAGATCTTCACCGCCGCGGGCTTCGGCGTGAGCGACGTTCTTTTCAATATCGTCGTCACCGGCACGGTCAATCTGGTCTTCACTCTCGCCGCCTTCCGCCTCGTCGACCGGCTGGGCCGGAGGCCGCTGATGCTGGCCGGATCGGCCGGGCTGGCCGTCGTCTTCGGACTCATCGGGGCAAGCTACGCCGTCGGCAGCTCCGGTCTCCACATTCTCGTGCTCGTCCTCGTCGCTCTAGCCCTTTACGCCCTGTCCCTCGCCCCTGTGACCTGGGTCCTTCTTTCCGAGATCTTCCCCAACCGCATCCGCGGCGCGGCCATGTCCGTGTCGACCTTCTCCCTGTGGACGGCCTGCTTCGTCCTGACCTACACGTTCCCCTTTCTCAACAAGGGCCTCGGCCCGGCCGGGACGTTCTGGATCTATGGCGGCATCAGCGTGTTAGGCTTCCTCTTTATCAAGTCCCGGGTCCGCGAGACCAAGGGGAAAACGCTGGAGCAGATCGAGCGGGAGTTGGCCGGCCCCTGGGCGGAGGGAGAAGGGCGATGCCCGAGGACATGACGACGGCCGGCGAAGAGATGGGCGCGCCGGCGCCCCGGCCGGCCGGTCTCGCCCTGAGGCTCTACCGGGCGGAGCGGGAGGCCTGGCAGAAGCATTACGGGTTATATTTCAAGCAGGCCGCCCGGGCCCTCGGCCTCGGTTTCGTCGCCGGGTTCCTCTTCTTTACGCTCTGGCCGGCCCAGGAAAAAAGGGCCCTCGCGTTCGTCCTCCAGGCGCTCAAGGACATCTCTCTCGAGGCGGCGCCGCCCCTGCTCGCTCTCACCCTCTTCTACCACAACGCCCGGGCCTCGGTGGTCGCCGTGGCCTCCGGCCTCGTCCCCTGCCTCTTCCTGCCCATCGTCGACCCGATCCTCAACGGCGGCGTCCTGGGGTTGCTGGTGTCCATCGCCAAGCATCAGCGGCTCGACGCGCCCTGGCTCGTCCTGACCCAGGTCCTGCCCCACGGCGTTTTCGAGCTGACGGCCGTGCTCTACGCGACGAGCACCGGGCTCTATCTTTCGGCGGCCATGGGCCGGAAGGTCCGGGCCTTGTGGCTCAAGAGGCGGGCCCGCCCGGAGGGCTGCCCGGCCCTGCCGCCGGCGGAGGCCGCGCCCGAACGTCCGATCCGGAATGTCGTCCGCTCGTTCGTCCTCGTCGTCCTGCCGCTGCTCTTCGTGGCGGCCCTCATCGAGGGTTTCATCACACCGCGCCTGCGGTGACTGAGAGTCTTACTTCACCAGGAACTTGTGAACCGTGACCGTCCGGTAGGTCTGCCCCGGCTCGAGGATCGTCGTCGGGAAGTTCGGATGATTCGGCGAGTCAGGGAAATGCTGGGTCTCGAGGCAGAAGGCGAAATGCTTGCCATAGGCCGTGCCGCCCTTGCCGGTGACCGTCCCGTCCAGGAAGTTCCCGGTGTAGAGCTGGATCCCGGGCTGGTCCGTCCAGACCTCCAGGACCCGGCCGTTTTCCGGCTCCTCGACCCGGGCGGCCAGGGCCAAGGCGCCGCCGCCGCTCCTCAGGACGAAGTTATGGTCGTAGCCGCCCTCGACCTGGGCGATCCGCTCGCCGATCGCGTGCGGCGACGTGAAATCGAAGGGCGTCCCGGCCACGGAAGCGATCTCGCCGGTCGGGATGAGGTTCGCGGCCGAATCGACGGCCGTGATCGCGTCCGCCTCGAGCCGGAGGGTGTGGCCCAGGACGTCGCCCCGGCCCGCGCCCTTGAGGTTCCAATAGGCGTGATTCGTCAGGTTGACGGGCGTCTTCTTGTCCGTCGCCGCTTCGTAGCGGATCTCGAGCTCATTCGCGTCCGTCAGCGCATAGACGACGGTGACCGCCAGGTTCCCCGGAAAGCCCTCTTCCATGTCCCGGCTCAGATAGGTCAGCTTGACGCCCACGCCGTTGGCGGACTCGGCCGGCTCGGCCGTCCAGACGACCTTGTCGAAACCCTTGATCCCTCCATGGAGCGTGTTGCCGTTGTTGTTGGGAGCCAGCTTGTACTCGACGCCGTCGATCGTGAACCGGGCCTTGGCGATGCGGTTCCCGTACCGGCCGATGATGGCCCCGAAATAGGGATGCTCGCCGAGGTACCCGCCGAGATCGTCGAAGCCGAGGTTGACGTCGGCCAGGACGCCGTGGCGGTCCGGGACCTTGAGCGACACGAGGGTGGCCCCGTAGGTCATGACCCGGGCTTCGAGCCCGGCCGCGTTCCTGAGAGTGTAGATGTCGACGGCCGTACCGTCCGCCAACCGACCGAAAAGATCCCTCTTGACCGTCATGCCCGGACCTCCTTGCTCCGCAGGTTTGGCCGCCGGCGCGCCTCCGTCCTTTTTGCAGGCCGCAAGGCCCAGAGCCAGGACGAGGCTGAGGGCGCCAGCAAGCGCCTGTTTCGTCGACACTGTCATGATCGCCTCCGCGAGGAGATACTATGACATATGTATCCCAAACCGGGCTTGTATTTCAAATACTGCGTCCGCCGGACTCCCGGGACGTCGCCGGGCTTCCGCCTGCCCGCTTCGCGTCAGGCCGGGACGTTTGACCCCCAACCGGCCGTATGGTATTTATGGGGATACACTCATGGTCGGAGCTACCCTCAAGCACTACCGCATCGAAGCCCAGCTCGGCAAGGGCGGCATGGGCGTCGTCTACCGGGCCCGGGACACGCGGCTCGACCGGCTCGTCGCCCTCAAGATGATCACGCCGGGCCTCGTCGCGAATCCCGAACGACGGAGCCGCCTCCTCCTCGAGGCCCGCTCGGCCGCGGCCGTCACCCATCCGGCCATCGCCCAGGTCTACGACATCGACGAGGTCGACGGGAACCTCTTCATCGCCATGGAATACGTCGACGGCCGGACGGTCAGCCGGCTCATCGCCGACGGCGAGCTCGACCTCCTGGGCGCGATCGAGATCGCCCTGCAGGTCGCCGAGGGCCTGGCCAGGGCCCATGACGCCGGCATCCTCCATCGCGATATCAAGTCCGACAACATCATGGTCACCCGGGACGGCCACGCCAAGCTCCTCGACTTCGGCCTGGCCAAGCTCGTCGAACCGGAGACGGGCGAGGCCGTGTCGCCGGTCGACCTCTCGCGGACGCTGACCCGCGGCCGCGTCCACACGATCCCCGGCGCGGTCATGGGCACCCTCAGCTACATGAGCCCCGAGCAGGCCCGCGGCAAGGAGCTCGACCGGCGCAGCGACATCTTCTCCCTCGGCACCGTCCTGTACGAAATGGTCACCTCCGAGCTCCCGTTCAAGGGCGAGACGCCCCTCGACACGATGCACGCGATCGCCTACGAGGAAGCCCGGCCGGTGACCATCGTCCGGCGGAACCTCACCCCGGAGCTCCACCGCATCGTCTTCCGCTGCCTGCGCAAGAATCCGGACGACCGCTATCCCGACGCCCACGCCCTGGCCGACGACCTCAAGCGCCTGAAGCGTGACCTCGAGACCGGGACGAGCACCCGGCTGCCGGCCGGCGACCGCCTGCGCAACTGGGTCCAATCGCTACGGATCTCGTTCCCGGGCGGCTACAAGGGCATGGCCATCCTGTTCGGGGCGATCGCCCTGGCCGCCGTGCTGGTGGGCCTGAATTTCAACCTGGGCGGCCTCATCGGGCCGGCCTTCATCGGCCTCTTCTTTTACCGCTTCCTCCGCAACCGGAAAAAACGCCTCATCGCGGCCTTCACGAAAAAGGTGACGAAATTCCCGGAGGTCCGGATGGTCACCGTCCGGGACGACCGCTTGACCGTCGTCGTGGACAAGGCCCCGGCCAAGGTCTACATCCGCATCACCGCCCTCGTCGACGAGCTCAACAGGAGTCTTTTCTTCGGCCAGGACGTCAAGGCCGAGATCCGGTCGGAGATCACGGACGACGAGGCTAGGACCATGCTCACCCGGGTGGGCGTCGTCTATGCCCGGGAAGAAGCAGCCGCCGGCGGCGGGAAGAAAGCCAAGAAGCCCTAGCCGGGGGCTTTCTAATGGATCTTCTCCAGATTCCGGGAGATTCCTCTCTCCGGCTTAGCTCGGGATATGCCTCTAGCTCCCCGGCCATCCGACCGAAGCGAACGAAGTGAGCGGAGGGCAGAAGTTCGGTGGAGATACACGGAACCGGACTTCTGCGAAGTATCCTAGAAGAGCTCTTCTCTTATTTCTTCCCAGCACCGCCCCTCCGGGTCGCTCCGGGGCGGCGCTGATGGTCGCTTCGGGGACTTCGCCCCCTGCCGGTCCCACCCTCCACGGACGGGGATCGTCGAGGCAACATCCCTCGCCGCCTCGAGAGAATTCCCGGAAAAGGGAGAAGAACCCTTCTTTTTCAGATCGTCGACCCGCTGCTTGATCCGCGGCTGGTCCGGGCTGAGCTGAAGCGATTTTTCGTAGGCGGCTAGAGCGTCCTTCGTCCGGCCAAGGCCTTCGTAGCCTTCCCCCATCGAGTTCAGGATGGCGGCATTGACGCCGTAGTGGGCGACGGCGCGTTCGAGCAGCTCGACGGCCCGGCCGAACTCGCCCGTCTCCTTCAGACCCTCGGCGGCCAGCAGGTACGTTTCGTACTTCGCGGTCTTGTCCGGCGCCGTGAAGGGGGCCAGGACCGCGACGGCCTGCTTCGGTCCCGCGAGCGCGAGATGGGTCCTGGCCAGGCTCGCGGCCGTCTCCTCGGATTCCGGCTTGGCCCGGAAGGCCCTCTCCTGATAAACACGGGCTTCGTCGAGACGTCCGAGCTGGAAGAGCTGGGAGCCCGTGATCTCCGCGTAGTAGGGATCGCCGGAGGGAGGCAGAACGCGGGAGGAGAACCAGGGCCGCGGCAGGCCCTCGGCGAAGCTCAGGTCGAACTCCTCCGTGGCCGAGACGATCTCGGTCCCGCCGGACCCGAGCGAGACCCGGATCGTATAGTGGGCGGGCGGGAAATCCGCCAGGGGGACCTCCTCGAAGATATCGGGCAGATCGGCGTATTCCGAAGGCTTCCGGACGATCGTCCGGAAAGGCTGCCCGTCCTTGAGGAACTCGAGCCTGACATCGGCAGCGGAGAGGAGGTCGGGGGGCAGGTTATGGAGCTGAAAAGCGACGGCCAGGGTTTCTCGGCGGGCAAAAATCCTGTTCGGCTGGCAATAGATCTGGTAGGCGCCAATCCGGAAGGCCTTCATCCGGCGGGCCTCGGGTGCGAGTCGAACGGCCTTGTAGCCGAGCAGCGGCTGGGTCATCTCGACGGCCGTCCCCGCTGTGGGGATCCGCAGGGTTTGTTCGACGGACGTGAATTCCTTCGAAGCCTCGTTCTTGACCAAGATGGAGAGATTGTAGTCTCCGCCAATGAGGGGGAAGAGATCCTGGAAATTGAAGGGGACGCGGCTGGCTTCGTTCATCTGCTCCTGGGTCAAGTCCAGGGCGACGGTCTTGTCGAACTGATGGACGAGGCGTCCATCGGCCGCGGAAACCCGGCCGTTCACCTTGAGGGTCGTTAAGTACTTGTCTTCATATTGGTTGACGGACAGCCGCCGCGGCTCGACGCTATAATGGACGAAGTAAAGGCCCGCGGGATCGCGGAAGACCTTGATGAGGCTGTCGCTGTCGAGATAGTTGGCCGTGTATTCGACCTCGACGATATCCTTATAATCGAGGAATTTCCGGGCGTACCGGGCTTCGACGCCGCGGCCGGGCGCCATTTCGATCTGCTGAAGCAGCAGGTCCGAGGACATCGACGGCCGCCCATAGATCGTCCCTCCCTCGCCGGGCACGAGGGAGAGCGACACCTCGGCCAGATTCGGTTCGACCTCGCGGAGCTTCTCGTAGGCCGCGGTGTAATCCTGGGCTCCGAAATAGCCCGACAGGAGCGCCTGGGGGCCGTCGCCGACGGGACTGTAGAGCTTGAACGCGCCGCTCCCTCCCTCCTTGAAGAAGACCACGTTGAAGCCGGGGGGCAGGCCGAGGTCCGTCTTGCCCTGGTAGAACCACACTTCGGCATCGTAGGTCGAAGACTTGCCCTCGAACCTCTGCGTGTCTTGCGGCTCGCCCAGGATGATGTAGATGCGGCCCCGGTCCGTTTGCCAACCCGGCCGGGGCGCGTCCCGTCCGAGGTAGCGGTTGGCGTGGGCGATGCGGCGGTAGTGTTCGGTCTTGAACTCGTTCTCCGGTGTCCCCGGCGTCGGGTCGCGCTGTTTCCAGAAGGCCTCGATGAAGAGGTCGCGCTCCCGGTCGGATTGGAGCTTGAGGAAGACCTCCCGCTCCGTCCCGGTGATGATATAAACGGCCTCCTCGTCGAGCCAGGTCCTATGGGCCTCGGGGAGCTTGGGCTTCGCGGCCTTCTGGCCCGGGCAGACGGGCCGGGCGAAGATCAGCGAAGCGAGCAGGATGGGACAAACGGCGATCCAGTTGAGCGGCCTTCTCATGATTTTAAACCTCGAGTCTTTTTCAGGCCCATCGTGTCCTCAGCCGGGTCAGCTCCGCGCCTGTGGCCGCGTTGAGGATCTGATGGAGGAACGCGGGCCCCCGGGCGTCATCCGGAAGGCGCTGGGCGACGGACAGGACCTCCTCCCCGTAGAAGGTCTCGGCCCTGTAGGAGACCTCGAGCTCGACGGCCCGGCTGCCGCGCAGGATGTCGGCGGGCACGGCCTCGAGCGCCCACTGGACATAGATCGCGTTGTTGACGTGGCGGTTCCAATCGATGTGGCCCGCCTCGACCCGGAAGCGGAGCTCGGCATCCCGGGCGGAGAGAACGGGCAGCGAAGCGAACGGATCGACGAGCGCGCGCCGCTCGATGGCGTAGGGGATGTCGATGATGTCGTCGACCTTGAGCGGCTGCTTCTTTTCGCGCCCGAGGATCATCCAGGAGCTCGTCGCCGAAAGCACCGGGCCGGCGCTCGCGGAGACCTCGAAATCGCGGGTGGCGAAATAGCCGGCCTTCCCCGAGGGCCAGGTCGTGACCTCGAGCAGCTCGCCCATGGCCGGATAGCGGTGGACGAGGATGTGGTAGCGGGACAGGACCCAGGTCATGTTCCGCTTGATCAGGTCGAGGACCGATAGCCCCAGCCGGCCGGCATGATCGCCGGCGGCGTCCTGGAGATAATTGAGCAGGGTGACCGTCTTGGCCAGGCCCCGGGCGTCAGTCTCATACGTGTGGAGCCTATACTCTTTGTTGTAAATGAGCTCGGTCATGTCGTTATTATAGCCCAAACCTCAGGCAAGCCGTTTCAGCTCATCGAGGAGCCGGTCGATCTGCGCCGGCGTGTGCTCCGAAAAGATGGACGCCCGCAGGACGCCGCCGGCCGGGGCCCCGACGTACTTCGACAGGGCGACGGCGATGCCCCGGTCGAAGAGCTCCGCTTGGACCCTCTTCATGTCGCCGGCCGACTTCAGCGCCCACGTGGCGATCGGCACCGGATTGTCGTTCGTCTCGAAGCCCATTGTTCTCAGGCCGCTCTTCATCCGGGTGACGTTGCGCCGGAGCCGCTCGCGCCTCTCGGGCTCGCGCCCGACGATCTCGAGGCCCTTGATCGACGCGGCCATGGCCGGGGTCGGGCTGGGGGTCGCGCCGGGGTAAGCGCCGCAGGTCGCCTTGATGTGGTCGATGAAGGCTTTCGAGGCCGGAATGAACCCGCCGTGCCCGCCGAACGCTTTGCTCATGGTCCCGGCGTAAAGGCACCGCTCCGAACTGATGCCGAAATGCTCGTAGGTGCCGCGGCCGTTCGGTCCGAGAACGCCGACAGAGTGGGAGTCGTCGATACAGAGATAGCCCTGGTAGGGCTCGAGGATCTTCGCGAGCTCGGGCACGGGGGCGATGAGCCCGAAGGTCGGGAAGATGCCGTCGGTCATGACCAACGGGACATCGCCCGCCTTGAGCCGGGCCTTGAGCTGGCGGGTCAGGTCTTCGGGATCGCAGTGCTTGAACGTGTGGACCGGCTTGAGGGCGGAGTAGACGGCGTCCCGGATGCTGAAGTGTGCCGTATCGTCGATGAAGATGGCCCCGATCCGCTCCCTGAGGGCCTGGACGAGGAAGAGGTTGTCGAGGTATCCGGAGACGAAATGGATCGAGTCTTCGGTACCGAAGTACTCGGCGATCTTGCGCTCGAGTTCGATCTGGACGGGCGTATTGCCGAAGCCCGTCCGCGATGTGGCGCTGTGGCAGCCGTACTTGCGGAAGGCGGCGACGCCGGCCTCGATGACCTCGGGGTGTCCGTGCAGGGCGAAATATCCGGTGCCGCCGAAATAGAGGACACGCCGGCCGTTGATCACGGTCTCGGGCCCCGGCGCGCTCTCCATGACGAAGCCGTCGGCGGCCGGAGCCGCGTTGCCGAGCGGGGGCTCGTCGTCATCCCGGAGATGCCCGCTTGGGATATTCAGGGCGATGAGGGCGGAGAGGGATTGGGACAGGAATTCGCGACGCCCCGGGGATCCGATGGCCCCCTTTTCCGGTTTGTCTGTCAGACCCATCTCAAACCTCCTGTCAAGATCTCCCCGCGGGTTTCATCAGGCGCCGCCTTCCGACGGGGCGGATGCGGGAATGGCGACACGCCGGCCGGTCCGGAAGGATTCGAAGCAGGCGTCGATCGCGCGCATGTTGTGCCAGGCGTCTGAGGCGGGGAAGCGCAGTGGGGCTTCGCCGAGAACGGCATCGCCGAAATGCTCGACCATCGCCGTGAACATGCCGGCCTTCGGGATTGGCACCTCGTCCCTGGCGTCGCCCCGGACGATCTCAACGGCGACATCGAAGTCCTTGGCCGAGAACGCCCTCTCGAGGCGGAGCGTCCCGTCCGTGCCGGTGACGAGGAGACGGCTCTGGAAATGGCTCTCGAAGCTCGCGTCGCACTGGGCGAAGCGGCCGCCGGGGAATTCGAGGAGGGCCGCCGTCGTCATGTCCACGCCGGTCTCCGGATCGATGCGGGCGGCGGCGAAGGCCGCGAGCGGCTCGGCGCCGAGAACGAGCCGGGCGATGCTGATCGTATAGCAGCCGACGTCGTAGAGGGCCCCGCCGCCCTGGGCCGGGGACCAACGGTAGTTCGATCCCTCGCGCCCGAAGCGGAAGGTGAAGGAAGAGTGGACGGACCGCGGCTCGCCGATCGTTCCCTTGCGCAGGAGCTCGAGCGTCGTCCCGATCTGCGGATGGAACTTGTACATGAAGCCTTCCATGAGCTGGACGCCATGCGTTCCGGCGGACTGGATCATGGCCCGGACCTCCGGGGCATT
>Ga0209705_10001555_pt1 | contig 12131 bp, 7 predicted proteins | sample PPLLaktember2015_5_FD_187262 | JGI IMG/M metagenome (GOLD analysis project Ga0209705, IMG submission 187262) | Freshwater sediment microbial communities from Prairie Pothole Lake near Jamestown, North Dakota, USA - PPLs Lake P8 Core (1) Depth... | ecosystem: Environmental > Aquatic > Freshwater... | reverse complement strand
TGTCCGCACGGGTATGCAAATGACACAGGATTAACACCCAGCAGTTCATTAATGAACCTGTTGGCAGAATCAAGCTCGGTTTTCATTTTCTGCAGGGAATACTCTTCCAACGCTTTGTTCCTCGACCATGCAAAGTTTCCCGAACATGGATGATATACAGAATGATTTCCTATGTCATGACCGTTCATTGAAGCCATTTTCCATTTGTCGGCCCGTTTCAGCAGGCTTCCGGGAGAGATGTAAAATGTGGCTTTCACCCCGTATTTGTCAAGCAGGGGGATACCTGTATCGATCTGCGACAAGCGTGCATCGTCGAAAGTCAGGGTCAGGGCCATCTTTTTACCTTCAGGCCAGGGAAACTTGTGATCAGTTTCAGTAGGATTGCTGCTGTAGGTCTGACTGAAACAGACACTGGTTATCATCCCTAAAGCTAATACAAGGGAGGGTGGCAGGAATTGTTTATTGCTGTTAGTCATTTCATGAAGGAATTTCTGTCAGATAAATTTAGTCTATTTTATTTCTGTTGGTTAAATATTTCTGTAATTAAAATTGATTCAACAGGTCGCCGCCACGCGGCTAAAAGGTATTTTTGTGTCATATTTCTACAAACAGGTCACCGCTACGCGGCTCCATTTCTTTTAGATCTGATATGTTTTTGAGTCCCGTAGGGACGGCATATTTGTAGAAAAATATCAAAGAAATGAATTTCTGGGTCCCGTAGGGATGAGATATTAAAGTATCCCCATTCAATCTACACCTCAAAATTCTCCCATGCGACCCTGGTCCTCTCCATAAGCTTTTTGAAGCGCTCTTCACCTCGGATGTTTTCAAGAAGAGGGTCATAGTCATTAAGCATGGGATAATTGATGAAGCCACGAGTCACTGCATTTTCAAGCCACTCAAGAGATTTATCCCTGTCATTAATATATGAATAAATGGAAGCCATATGCCATGAATACTGACAATCTGCCCTCAAGAGTTTTGTTAATTCATCAGATAATGCCTGCTTCATTTTATCTGGCTCCCCTTTAAGTGCATATTTGAGGAAAATAAGGAATCCTGATAAAGAATCTTCTCCGGGTTCTTTAACGGCATTACTAGTAAAATCAACCGTTTCGGCAATTTTGCCATTATACAATAATGCGAGTGCTTTCCATAGTTGCCACATGCTGGCTTGAGAAGAAAGACTATATGCTTCAGATAAAAGAGGCAGTGCCAGATCGAAGTGACCAGTCATAAAGTGCCTAAGCCCCTTTGCTGCAGGATGATAAGCTGTATTTAATGGATCTAATTTCAAATACTGATCTATCAGTGATAGCCCGTGAAACCTTTTCCTGAACATCAAAAATATCATCCAGAGTTCCGGCATATTTTTCCGCCCAGAGATGAGTATCCGTAAGTGAATCAATCAGCTGGGCAGTTATGCGCAGATTATTGCCTGCCTTACGTACACTTCCTTCAAGAACATAACGGACATTGACCTTTCCGGCAATTTCCTTAATAGCACTTTTCGTCCCCTTGAAGGTCATTGCCGAGCTCCTTGAAATCACCAGAAGGTCATGGATATGGGAAAGGTCAGTAATGATCTCTTCTGTAAGCCCGTCGCTGAAATACTCCTGGTCGGGATCGGGACTCATATTCTCGAATGGCAGGACTATTATAGATTTTTCCGCAAATGATATTTGTGGTTTTCTTTTTTCAGAAGGCTCTTCCGGCTTTACTTCTATATCAGTCTGGAGGTTCTTATACTTCAGGTACCATTTGACGATTGTTGTCAGGTTATTCAGGACAGGTTTCACCTGTTCCGGATCATACTCTTTGGGATGGGCCCCGAAAGTCGAAAGGGTGTTGAGTCCGTGCATCGATGCAACTATATGCGGAGGAACTTTCTCCTCCCTGTTCAGCTTGTCGATGATCCCTTTAAGAGGTTCGGTCTTACGGGGCCGTTTCAACTCGCATTCACACAGATTGGTTATTATCACCTCGAGGCACCTGCGCGAGTAAAGGAGGACAATATTTTCATCATCGGCTTTGATAAGCCTTGCAAGCTCCTTTTCAAGATCGGGCATTTGATCTTTCAGTGATCCAAGGATATTCTCAATCTCTTTAATTTCAGCGGACCAGATTGGCATCTTATGATTGGTTCGTTTTTATAAAGGTAGGAAAATGAAGGGAACGAATCAAAAAATGTTTACAAGCTGCCCCGCACGATTCAATCGGGGCAGGTATTACTCAGTTGATGGAATTTCAGATATATTTATTACTATATGATACTCATAACCAGACAATCTATGCTTCTAAAAAAGTCGGGGTGAAACGGATTAAGCCAGAGATAATTCAATGGAATATCGTTATAAGCTTCTCTGAATTTCTTGTGCCTGTTGGTTCTTATCTGGTTTATATCAAATTTTACTTCTATAGCTTTCGGTTCCTCAATATCCGGAAGAACAAAATCAACTTCATTCCCTGCACTGGTGCGCCAGTAGTGAACCGCATCCGATCCGTACTTGTCTGCAAGGATTCTGAAAACGACGTTCTCCCACAACTCCCCTTTATCAGTTCTAACAGACAAAGGCTGAAAGTTATTGAGAAGGCAGTTTCTTAGTCCCGTATCGAGGAAGAATACCTTTGGCATCTTGATTAGTTCTTTTCTCAGGTTTCTGAAAAACGGTTTAACCAGTACAATATGAAAACATTTCTGTAAAACAGACAGATAATTCTCAACTGTGTCATTTTTGATCCGCAGCAAAGATGAAAGTTCATTAACATTAACCAGGTTGCCGGTCTGCCCGGCCAGAACTCTGAAAAGATTATAAAAGGCTGATTCATTAACAATGCCCGATTCCAAAATATCCCTTTTTACGAATGAGTCCCTGATCTCTTTCAGGCGGTCTGTTTTTTCCTTTTTGTCAGGTTCAGTTATGACTGCAGGATAGCCTCCGTAAATCATATAGTTTTCCCATTCAATCCTGAGATAATCTATATAAGTGCTTCTGTAAGAAGGTTTATGTACTAACTTTTCAATTTCTTCAAACAGGTGCGGTTTGTCACTTAACAGAAGATACTCATCGAACGAGCAGGTGTTTAGCTGAAACAACTTCTTTCTTCCAGCCAGTGAATCTCTAAATTGATTATCCATGTAAAATGCACTGCTTCCGCTTACCACAATCTTTATCTGCCCGGAATGCTCATCGTAAAGCAGCTTAAGAAAGTTTGAAGGATCGTTGAGATATTGGATCTCATCAATCAGTGCAACGGTTCTTTTATTCGTTCCGGGCAAATATTTCAACAAATTCAGTGGATTTTCATTCATTTCTGAGAGCAATGCCCTGTTTTCAAGATTCAGAAAAACCACAGGTATTTCTTTCATTTTACAATAAACCTCAAGCTGTTTAAGGATTGTTGATTTTCCTGTTTGCCTTGCTCCGGTAATTAATGAATATTCCTTCTTTTCAAGATGTGCTTTAAGATCGTGGAATAGCTTTCTGGGGACCATAGTGATTTATTTGTACAAATATAGCCATATTTGATATATTATACTATGGAAAGGATAAAATAACCGATATTATAACCTATTGAGGGATGAATTTATTAATGTATTATTTAATCCGCATCTCTCAAACGGAGATGCGAAATACATTGCAGCAATATCAGCTCCCATGGTTCCGGGAGCACGCCCCTGCAGGTATATTGATTAACTAAAAGTGGTTCGCACACCCGGTACCCCGCACCCGGCACCCACTACTGACGGGGAATCAGTCCGGAATAGATTTTTTTCATTATTTCGGTCTTTGCAGGATTTTCTGCAACTGAATTGGTTGTGAACATCATAACACCGGTTGTCCCCGCTCCTGCACCATAACGCAGAACCATCCCGAATTCTTCTGCAGAAATTACTTTTGGATCATCATATGCCTGCACTATCGGCCATACTTTGGGAAATTCACCGGGCTTTGTTTCCAGTCTTTTGCAGAACCATTCAATGTTCTCTTTCACCCATCCGGCATCCCTGTCCATCCGGCCATGGTAAACCATTGGAGAAAAGACATCGGTTATATCTTTAAGCATATCGTAATCGAGACCAAGAATCCGGCGCCGGGCACCGTCGTATTCCGTATCGTTCCAGGGACAGTGATAAATGCCGAGAAGTGTATGCGGCCTTTCCTCTTTTATTATCTTTCTGGTTTCGGCCACCCATCCTGCAACAACGGAACACCGCCAATCGCGCCATTTGCTGTCAACCCTGGTCAGAATCCATTCTGCCCGGTCAGCTGCATCAAAATCAGGAACATCGATGCCTGTAGCCTTTTCAAATGTCCTGATGCAGTTTTCACAGAAGCAGGTCTCCGGGAGGATGGGTTCGGGCTCTTCAAACTGGGCGTGCCAGTGAACATAATCCATCCAGATGCCGTCGAGATCAAATTTCCGAAGCAGCTCCCTCAGCTCCTTCATCCTGTACTCCCTGAATCCGGGTTCAGTCGGACAGACTCCCATGAACCATGATGCGGGCTCAACTTTCTTACCATTCCTGTCAATCGCCCAGGCTTCAGGGTGGATGTCGACATAACCCTTGCCGTTGAGAACAGGAAATTCGGCAAAGACCTTTAATCCCTCAAGTGCGGCATGTTCCATCATCTTTTCGTTGATAGCCTTCCAGTTGACAAAAACTGCATTCACATTAAGCTGACCGAGACTTATACCCTTGTTCCAGAATGCATTGGGACTTCCGTAAATCCCGCGGATTTCAAACTTTTCAGCATTAATTGAAGGTGATTTTTCCTGCATATGGGTCCGCTTGGGAATAAAGAATAATCCGGCAAGAACAAAAATCAGTATTGAAGGGAATGATTTCATATCAGAAGAGTATATATGCTTTATTCTTGAAAGGGCAAGATAGGAATTTTAGGATTTATGTTTTAACCACGGAAACAGATTTTTAAAGAGTTATGAGTAAAGAGAGTGGGACTCACCCATGAGAAGATCTCTTTCACTCTATTTTACGACATAAGTTACCCTGCCTGATACGGGGATCCCGGTTCCGGTAATCCCCTCGGCAATTATGCTTATTGTTCCCGGTGTGTCGGCATTGTAGAATTCAACAGTGCTGATACTGTCGCTTTTGACATATATATACGGTTCCCAGCAAATGGTTGTCCGTAAATCTGGTATCTGAGTGTTTTTATCCGGGCTGTCATATTTTGGTGCATAAAAAACTCTTGGTTCATTGAATCCTCTTACAATAATTGCCTTTGAAAATGGATCCTGCCCCATAAATTCACTTCCCGAGCTTGTTCGTGTGATAATATTTATTGCTCCGCCCGACCCCCTCATTCCCAGGACAGGTGTTGGTTTTAAAACATCTATCCTTTCGACGGTGAATGCAGGCTGGGTCAGGATATTCTCATGATAGGCTTCCGGTACCTCAATGCCGTCAAGGAAGATCAGAGCGTAGGCTTGTGGTGGCGGGGTTACTCTGGTAACGACCCGGATGGTGTCACCATCCCTGACGACCCTGACTCCCGGAATTGTACCCGATAAAAGATTTAAAATATCCCCGGAATTTCTCATGGATGGAGTGATAACAAGCTCGTTATCAGGTTCGCCATAAAAGCGCCTCGACTCTTTGATGTGGATTTCCTGAGGAGTAAGGATCTTCTCGGCTGTAATTGATACTTCTCCGAGTGCAATTGTATCAGTCAGTTTGTATTTCTTCTTCCCGGAGATCTTTATGCTGGCTTCCTGCCTGTAAAAATAATACTTTGCCGGGTTGCCATATTGTCTTTGATATATGAATGTTTCACCCTTGATTTCTTCAGGCTTGTAGTTTATCGGATCGACAGATACAGTTCCGATGCCTTTATTTTTCTTATTAACAGATGTTATGACAAGCTTGTTATCACCAAGCAGGTCAATATCTTCAAATTTGAAATTGCCGAGTGAATCAGTCTCTGTATGAAACACGTCGGAAATGTTTTTCCCGAAGATTCCCATGTTTACACCGACACCTCCGGCAGGTCTGTTTCCGGGATTCCTTCTTACATTCCCTGAAATATCAAAACCGATTTCATTTTCATAGTGAAGAAGGGAATCGTATTTCCATATAAAATCCCTCCAGCCATGCGTCAGTAGAAGAAGATCAAGATTTTCTTTCCTGTCAGGATTATCCTGGTCAAAATACGTAGATGGTTCTTCTATCGGTCCGCGGATGTCTGATTCAAGGAGAAACCATGAAGCAATTGTAGCCGGGAATGACAGGCCTGGGTATGCATATTGCCTTTCAGCGGCTGACAGTGAAAAATCTCCTGAATCGTTTAAACCTGAATCGCACGACATTGACAGACGGACCTGTACTTTTTCCCGTGGTTTGTATTCTTTCATACCGGTCGAAATATTAAGCCGCACATCACTCTGACCGTGATAGAATATGAGTCTTTCACTTAACGGGAGGCCTTTATTATCAGATAAGGTCAGACGTATAATTCCTGGAGGGAATCCTTTAAACGGCACTTCAAAATGGCTTACCGGCGAAGGGATCCGGATCCTTGTGGTTTTCACAACCAGGTTTCGTGAAGAAAGAATGAGATAAAGATCTTTTCCGAATAACGTGGCAGCTGTTTTCCCATTGGTTCTTAAAGTCACCAGAAGCATATTTGCTGCAGTAAAAGATGCACTCATTGATACACCTGTCTGAAAAACTTCGGGAAGAAATACTTTCTTTTCTTTACCGGATGATTCCCTGACAATAGTGTAATAACTTTCTCCCGGTCCTGGCCTGATTGTGAAAGATCCCATACCAAGGTTGCTGGTTCTGAACGATGTTATAGTGTCATCGTTTGTTGAATAGACACGGCCGGTCACAGCACAGCCTTTACCTGATTCATCAACAGCTTTAAAAGCCACCCTTGAAATAACATTGCCGATCAGTGAGCCTCCTTCCGGGAAAAAGCTTATCTCGAAATTCTTTTCTTTAAACATTGTCTCACTGTCCGAATCCGGATCCGGGTCTGCTGTAAATGGATTTATTACTGTAATATCCTTTCGAAAGAAAAAATCAGAACCGTAGTTGCGCAGGTGGTTGGTATAAGCTCTGATAAGGTATCTTCCGGAAACCAGTGAATCGCCAAGATGAAAATCTCCATTGCCTGAGCCATTCTCAATCCTGATGATCCTGCTCATTATAATTTCAGGTTCGGAGGAGATTAGTTCGACGTGCAGATTATTGGTGTTCAGTGAAAGAAGGTTTGTCGCAGGATCGATTACATAGGCTTTGAACCATATATCATCACCGGAAAAGTAATGGCTGCGGTCAATGTGAAGGTAGATCTTCTCGGCAACCTGGTCGGGATTGGGAGTATTTTTCACCTGGGCCGTAAGGGATATGGCAAGGAATAGCAGAAAATGAAGGATCATTTTACTCTTTTAATTACCGCTTCTTACCTTAAAGCAGATTTAGTGATGGATAAGATACGGCAGAAAAAGGAAATTATCAAATCTGTATTATTGCGGATTTGAGATTTTGGATTTGGTTTTCCATCACCTATAGGAATGAATTTATTTTCGTAATTTTATTGTGCTTCAGGCTTAAAGCTTTGCAGAACCATGGAGGAAAAGCTGCTTTATAAAATTCATGTAAACGGTTACGTTCAGGGAGTAGGATTCAGGTGGAGTACCGTAAGAGCTGCACAACGGCACGGGATCACAGGATTTGTAAAGAACATGTCCGATGGTAGTGTTTATATCGAAGCTGAGGGCTCACGAAAGGATCTGAAAGATTTTGTCGATTGGTGCAAAAAGGGTCCGGGCCATATTGAATCCGTGACTGTAGATCCTTATCCTCCAGTAAATTACAAAGACTTTCATGTCGAGCATTAAGGTTTCATGATACTGTTACTTTAAATTACCTGAATATGAGAAGATTGTTATTACTGACATCCTTTATTTTTTTAGGATTTTCACTCTTTGCCCAGAAATACGGACTTACCTCTCCCGATGGTAAACTGACAGCCGCCGTTGAAATTGACAACGGCATTTACGTTGCACTGTTAAAAGGACGTACCCTTATCTTTAAACTTGGGAATATTTCCCTTCAGAATTATTATGTTGCAGACCGTAATGCCGGTTACAAAGCGCAAAAAGTAGTTTCCCGGTCGTTTACTGAAGTCGTTAACCCTGAAATCCGTGAAAAAGCGGCGACGCTCACCAACTCTTATAATGAGCTGGAAATAAGATTCAGAAAAAACTACAATATTACTTTCAGGTTGTTTAATGAGGGGCTTGCATACAGGTTCTCACTATCTGAAAAGGACAGCCTGAGGATAATAAAGGAAAATCTTGATCTTTATTTTGATTCAGGTGATTCATTGAGATTTCAGTCATCGGAGACCTTTAATTCTGCGTATGAAACACCCTATGAGCATGAAAATATTTCCGGGATCAGATCCGGAAAACTGATAAGCCTGCCAATGCTTGTTGAGAAACAAAACGGCATGTTCGTTATGGTTACTGAATCCGATTTGTATGATTATCCGGGTTTATGGTTCACAGGTACCGGAAAGGCTCAATTGTCAGCCACAAACCCGCCATACCCGAAATCACTTTCCAGCACCGGCAGTACGTACGTCAGGAACCAGGTTGCCGGAACCTACGGTTATCTTGCCAGGGTTGCAGGTACCAGGACCTACCCCTGGCGTATTTTTGCAGTTGCCGGCGATGAAAAAGAATTGATCTCGAACAATATGGTTTATCTCCTGGCGACTCCATGCTCCCTTAAGGATATTTCATGGATAAAGCCGGGTGTTGTGATGTTCGACTGGTGGGCAAAGCATAATATTTACGGTGTTGATTTCAAGGCTGGTATCAATACTGAAACAGCCAAATATTTTATCGATTTCTGCTCTGAACAGGGATTCAGATATTTTCTTTTTGATGATGGATGGAGCTCAAGAGATGATTTGCTCATGACAGTACCGGGATTGGACATGGCTGAGGTCACCGCCTATGGCAGGGCAAAGGGGGTGGATATTATGCTCTGGATGGTATGGCATACTCTCGAAAAGCAATGGGACCAGGCATTCGACCAGTTTGAAAAATGGGGAATTAAAGGTATCAAGATCGACTTCATGAACCGCGACGATCAGCCAATGGTAAGGTTTTATGAGGCTGCTGCCCGCGAGGCAGCCGAAAGAAAGATGGTGGTCGATTTCCATGGGGCTTACAAACCCTGCGGATTAAGCCGGAAGTATCCCAACGTGCTTACCCGTGAAGCGCTTATTGAGTTTGAATACAACGGCTGGACGGACCAGGACAATCCGGTGCATCATAATTTACTGCCATATATACGCATGTTTGCGGGTGCAATGGATTATATTCCTGCTACAATGAGAAACTCAACAAAAGATAATTTCCGTCCGGTCGGCGATTACCCGATGGGGCAGGGGACAAGGGCTCATGCAATGGCTTTGTTTGTGATCCTCAGCAGTCCTATGACCATGCTTCCCGACTCTCCGTCGGATTATTACCGGGAAAAGGAATGCACTGATTTTTTGAAAAAGATGCCGGTTGTATGGGACGAAACAAGGCTGCTTCAGGGCAAGATTGCAAAATATACTGTCGTGGCGCGCAGGGCGGGAACAGAATGGCATATAGGTGCAATTACTGACTGGAGCGGGCGAACCATCGATCTGGAAACAGGATTCCTTGCACCAGGCAGGTACAGACTGGAAGCAATTGAGGATGGGATCAATGCCAATACAAGAGCTGAGGATTACAAGCGGATTGAAAAGGATTTCCAGGCAGGAGATGTATTGAAGCTTAACCTGGCTTCAGGAGGTGGATGGGTAGCAAGAATAACGCCAACGAAATGAATCATTAGGTTTATTGCGGATTTCGGATTTTGGATTTCGGATTAAAATCCGCAATCGTCCATCCGCAATCCGAAATCACTTCAGTTCCTTTTCTGCCTTTTTTATGTTCCAGCCATCTATTGCAAAAACAGGTGTTGCCCCATCAAGGTTTTTGGCATCAAATTCAACCTTCAGACTTCGCTTTTCTTTTGGAAGAAGCGAAAAGTAATTGTCGTCCCAGAATACAGGCAGTACCAGATCCTTTGAATCGCCTTTGATGATCCTGGGATTTACCGAAAATGCGAGGCTGGCTGACGGATTCTCCAATTCAACCATTGCAGTGTATTTACCATTCTCCAGTTTAACGGATGAAACTGAAAAATTAAGTTCCACTTCCGGAAGCCGGTCGAAGGCAGTGAAATCGGCATTTTCATCCCCCCTGGATGAGAGCCAGTAGAAGTTGGAGGAGATCTCTTTCCCTGCATCGTCGCTGAGAATAAGTTTCAGAAAGAAAACTTCACCTGCACCAGAAGGTCTTTTGATAAATAAGACTTTTTTGCTTTCATCCGGTTTTATTTCGACCTTGGTTTCCTCCGAGAATATTTCCTTCATGCCAATATTATAAATCCTGGCGGTCGCTTTCAACCCTGCGAAATCTTTGTAATTCCCGTTAACAACACGGATTGAATTATCATCATAGGAATACTGGATATGCAGGTTCTCGCATGCTTTTCTGGTCCCGTAGAATGCACCGTTGGGAGCAAAGAAATAGTCATACAGCTGCCAGTACATTGAGGGCCATGCTGAGTTGTACATCCAGTAGATGATACCGCTCGATTTGTACTTATTGCCTGCATATGCCTCAAACATCGCCCTTGTGGCCTCGTACTGAAGCACCTGCGATTTCATGCTGTATTCTTCAAGGCTTTTTGGTTCACCGTACCTGGAATAAAGTGCTTTCCTGGCATGGGGGTAGAATGCCTTATGCAGCCTGATGTTCCACGAATCGCTCATTGGCCAGAGCTCCGATTCCGGCATCATCATGCGCATGGTCTCAACGGGAGGTATCTGTTCTCCCGATGGCCCGGCTTCGGTGTTGAATTCGAGTTTCCCATACCAGTAGGCTGGGGGCATGTATGCATAGACTTTTGGATAAGGTCCCATCCAGAGGCCCGTGTTACCGGTAACCGCACTTGAATCCTGTGTTGCTGAAGATTGAAATGGCCTGGTGCCGTCAAGCTCATTCAATACTTTTACATACATTCTTTCGACACTTTCTGACGGATGCATATCGCTTCCATAGAGCCAGTTGAATACTGATGGATGGTTCCTTAGCCTCAGGATCTGATCGTTCCAGCTCTTCTGCGCTATGACCTCAAGGTCGGGCGTCCATTTCTCCCACTCCTCCCACGAGCTGCAGCAGCACCAGCCAACGATAAGCAGTATGCCTTCCTCATCGCATTTTTCAAAAAGGTAGTCGGAACCTCTTGGGGCTTCGAGCCGCAAAGTGTTGAGCCCCATGTGTTTTGCATACTGAATGTCAGTGTCGATCCTCTCATCCGACGGACGAAGCATCATATCCTCGACATATCCTCCACCCTTTATCACAATATCCTTTCCGTTAACCTGGAAAACCCTTGTATGCTTACCGTCGAAATCATTCATCCATGATGAGATCTCCCGTATCCCGAACCGGACCTTCTCCGAATCGGAGATGTTACCTTTTATCTCAAAGCTAATGTCAAGATCATAAAGATTTTGGGGACCTACGGTATGGGGCCACCACAACCTTGGATCAGAAATGACAAGCTGGCTGAAATTCGCAGGATCAAAAGTCACCTGCCTGGCTTCCTTCGGATCCAGAACAAGCTCCTGCGAAAAGGTTATGTTTTCAATTGTGCCTTTCAGGACTCCTTTAACCTTCTTGTCCATACTATTTGAAATATCAGCTGAGATCGTGAGGCTTGCCTTGTCTGTTGAAGGCAGATCAAGTTTTGTAACAACCTTTGGATTATCTATTGCAACCGGTCCGGTTGAACTGACTGATATATCATACCATATTCCCATTCCCCTGTCGGGCGGTGTCGGATTCCAGTCGACCCAGGTTATTGTAAGGTCGTTTCCTTTCGGTGGAAATATTTCAAGAGCCAGGCAATTATCTTTTCCGGCGTGAGCAAATTCTGTAATATTGAAGTTATAGAGCCTGTAGGCTCCCTGAACGGTCATTGTGTCGGCGATCAGATGCCCGTTAAGCCAGATATTGGCTTTGTAGTTGATGCTGTGAAATTT
>Ga0209705_10001554_pt1 | contig 12138 bp, 5 predicted proteins | sample PPLLaktember2015_5_FD_187262 | JGI IMG/M metagenome (GOLD analysis project Ga0209705, IMG submission 187262) | Freshwater sediment microbial communities from Prairie Pothole Lake near Jamestown, North Dakota, USA - PPLs Lake P8 Core (1) Depth... | ecosystem: Environmental > Aquatic > Freshwater... | reverse complement strand
AACTTATTTCTACCGGTTTCTGACCCTCAAAATCAGGTTTTCACCCAAAACTGCGGTTTTTTGCTAAAAAATGGTACAAAAGTGTCATTTTTTGATACAAAAGTGGTAGACTTTGTCATATCCGCTGTCGTAACTTTATTAAGAAATTGGCAAAACCTATACCTGAATGCGGATTTTTTCCCTTTTACCAGACCGAAGTCAGAAGACGGAAGTAATATTCTCTTCCTTCAGACTTCGGTCTTCGGTTCCCGCCTTGCGGGATTTGGCTTCGCCGAGCTCGCCTTCGGCTCGGTTCGTCACTTCGTTCCTCAACTTCCGTCTTCGAGCTTTTCTTAAAATCAATTTAAACTCTTAAATAACCCTAACATGAAAGTCCTGAAAAAACTAACTAACCTGACTTTTCTGGTAATTTTTTGCTTTTTGCTTTTATCGCAGGCAGAGAGTAAAGCCCAGGTAATAAAAATGTCAGATAAGGATCTGACGGAAAGATCAACTGCTGTGCTATATGGCAAATGTTCCAAAGTAAAAAGCGAATGGAACGATAAGAAAGACTTAATATTTACTCAGGTGACAGTTGTTCCGGAGGAATATATTAAAGGCAATCTTGGCTCTTCGGCAGTGATTACCGTGCCGGGAGGACAGGTTGGAGATATCCTTTACGAAGTCTCAGAAATGCCGGTTTTTGTTGAGGGGGAGGAAGTTGTAGCATTTATCTCGACTAATCCTGCAGGTAAGAATTTAATAACAGGAGGTTACCAGGGAAAGATGAAGATTGAAAAAGACAAAAAGACCGGAAAAAGGATAGTTCAGGGTGCCGGGGCCGAAATTCATGCACCAGGGCAAATCAAAAAAGCTGAAAAGCTGGAGGAGTATGTTGCAAAGCTGAAAGGCTGGGCTAAAAACTAATCCTGAAATGATTAATGTAAAAACATTAAAACCCTGATTATAATGAAAAATTTTAAATTACATATTATACAAATAATTGTCCTGTTATTTACCTTTTCAGGACCATTATTTGCTCAGACCAGCATTGTTGAAGGGCATGTAAAGGATGGGGCTGCAGGAGATCCGTTATCAGGCATCAACATTTACATTTGGAGTTCTTCTTTACAACCCGCTTTACAAACTATTACCGACGAAACAGGTTACTATACTTTTACTGGTATTCTATCCGGAGATACATATACTGTTTCAGTTGCAGTAGAAGGAGGTGCTCCGGTAGGTTCATATAGGATATTTATTGCTGCCACTGGAACTAATAGAGTGGACTTTTGGCTGAAAGCTGCACAAGATGTTGATGGCAATTTCTACAGTGCGGTGGAAATTGGTGCTCAGATTTGGATGGCTGAGAACTTGAAAACCACAAATTATAATGATAATACTGCAATACCACTCATTACAGACAATCCTACTTGGGGCAGTATGACAACTCCTGGTTATTGCTGGTATAATAACGATCCATCCTATAAGGATATTTATGGGGCAATATACAACTGGTACACTGTGAACACAGGAAAGCTTTGTCCTATAGGATGGCACGTATCTACTGACGCAGAATGGTCAGCATTAGAAAGTTTTGAGGGTCGTTGGGTTGCTGCAAATAAATTAAAGGAAGCTGGTTCTGCACACTGGCTTTCACCTAATTCAAATCCAACAAATGAAAGCGGCTTTTCAGCCATTGGTGGCGGCTTGCGTTACTATAGTGGTGGTGGTTTTATTTATCTTCTTAGCAATGGCACTTGGTGGGGTTCTACAGGAGAGATCTGGAGCATGGTCGCCCCTTATAGTTACCTGAATAGAGGAGTTGGTGGAACAGAGTTTAATAGGTATGGTTTATCAGTGCGTTGTGTCAAAGATGGTTCACCTGCTGCTATGCTTCCAACCATTACTACTTCTGAAATTTCAAATATTACTCCAATTTCAGCTATTAGTGGTGGCGATGTTACTTCAGATGGAGGAGCTTCAATTACAGAAAGTGGAATATGCTGGAGCACCTCAGAAAGTCCTACAACTGAGGATAGTAAGGAACTGGCAGGGTCTTATCCTGGATTTGTGTGTAATTTATATAATTTGGATGCAAACACAATGTACTATGTTAGAGCATATGCAATCAATAGTGCAGGTACAGCCTATGGGAACCAGGTGTCTTTCAAAACATTACCTGATTTCGATCCAATTATTTTCAACCCAGATAAAACCTATGGCACAGTTACAGACATAGATGGCAATATTTATCAAACTATACAAATTGGCTCTCAGTTGTGGATGGCGGAAAATCTTAAAACCACCAAGTACAATGATAACACAGATGTACCAATTGTTACTGATCAGGCTGCCTGGGCTGGACTTTCCACTCCTGGATTTTGTTGGTTCAATAATAAAGAATCTACTTTTAAAAACAAGTTTGGCGCATTATACAACTGGTACACAGTTAACACTGGAAAATTATGTCCTGCAGGCTGGCATGTGCCCACTGATCCAGAGTGGACAATCTTAACTGATTATCTTGGAGGTGAGGCCGTCGCAGGTGGAAAGATGAAGGAGATTGGTACCACACATTGGTTTACACCAAATAATTATGCAAACAATGAAAGTGGTTTTTCAGGTCTCCCGGGAGGGATGCGTACCGATATTTATTTCACCAATTTTACAAATGGCGGTTATTGGTGGAGTTCAACTTTAGACGAATACCACGAGGGTGTTAGTTTTGGCCGGGTTTTATATTACTCACTAGAAAATATCGAAAGAAGTTATCCTTTAAGGGTTGGAGGCTTGTCTGTTCGTTGTATTAAGGATGTTACTGCAGTACCGACTGTTTCCACTGCTCCAATTTCTATTATTACAGCGGTTTCAGCCTTTGGTGGCGGAGATGTAACTTCCGATGGAGGAGCAACCATTATAGAAAGGGGCGTATGCTGGAGTATATCAGAAAATCCCACAACTGAAAATAGCAAAGGACTTGCATTGGCCAGTACCGGAAGTTACACATGTAATTTAGCTAATCTGGATCCCAATACCATGTATTATGTAAGAGCTTTTGCCAGAAACAGCGCTGGTACTGGCTATGGAACCCAGGAGTATTTCACAACATCTGCGGAACTCAGCCCGATTAGCTTTCCAGATTTAATGTATGGTACAGTTTCAGATGTTGATGATAATAATTATAGAACCATACAAATAGGCTCCCAGGTATGGATGGCTGAAAACCTGAAAACCACTAAATACAATGATAATACTTCCATATCAATTGTGATTGACGATAATGAATGGTACACTCTTACAACACCCGCATATTGCTGGTATAAAAACGATGCCGGTAACTATAAAGCCATTTACGGAGCCTTATACAACTGGTACGTGGGAGATGCAGCTAGCAACGGTGGTAAAAATGTATGTCCCGTTGGCTGGCATATACCATCAAATGCAGAATGGACTACTTTAACAGATCATCTTGATGGAACAATTGTTGCTGGAGGAAAACTAAAAGAAGTTGGAACTTCTCATTGGTGGACTCCAAACGAAGGAGCAACAAATGAAACAGGATTCACAGCTATCCCGGGTGGTGGCCGGATAAAAGATGGTGATTTCTATGGCCACTTTGGCCACATTGGGGAAATAGGTTTCTGGTGGTCCCAGACAACAGATGTGAGTGATCGTATGTTGCGATATAATGACGGCGAGGTTGATCTCTTTAGCGCCTTCCCGAAGCAATGTGGTTTTTCTATTCGTTGTGTCAAAAATGTTTCAGTACCCACAGTTTCAACTGCTGCAATTGGTATTATTACATCAATTTCAGCCTTAAGCGGTGGAGATGTGACTTCAGACGGAGGAGGATTAATATCTGCCCGGGGAGTGTGCTGGAGTACGGATCCCACGCCAACAGTTGATCTTGTCACTAAAACTTCAGATGGCTCCGGTACAGGTGTTTTCACTAGTAGCATTGCAGGTTTAACTCCCGGAACAACTTATTATATAAGAGCTTATGCTACAAACAGCGCAGGTACTTCATACGGAAATGTAGTTACATTAGAGACCACAATTCAGGTTAATGATGTGGATGATAATACATACAATACGGTTAAAATAGGTGATCAATTATGGTTCCAGGAGAACCTGAAGGTTGTACACTATCGAAATGGAGATGCGATTCCCAATGTTATTGATTTGTCGGCATGGAGCAATTTAACAAACGGAGCTTATTGTAATTATGACAACAATGCTTCAAACGGAAATTTATTTGGGAGGTTGTATAACGCATATGCAACTGTTGATAATCGCAACCTTTGCCCGGATGGCTGGCACATACCTACAGAATATGAATGGATTATTTTAGAAAACTATCTTATTGCTAACGGCTACAACTACGATGGTACTAACACGGAAAACAAAATTGCCAAATCAATGGCATCGGAAACTGGCTGGGAGTCATCGAGTACCACTGGTGCTGTAGGGAACACCGATTATTCCGCTTACAGAAATAAAAGCGGATTTACAGGACTTCCTGCGGGATTCATTTATCCTACTAATACTAGCTATCCAGGATTTAATAGTTTTGGCAGTGGAGCTGTCTGGTGGACATCTACAGAAGTAGATCCTACACACACAACAGCTGCCAGCATCTGGAAGGATTGGGCTAATGAAACGAGAACCTTTTATGGAACAGGTGATCTTAAAGGTAGTGGTTTTTCTGTCCGTTGCATACAGGGGGAACCACTAGTTGTAACTAATGATGGGGATCAGGGTAGCGGCAGTTTGAGGAATGCTATAGATGACGCTAATTCCAATCCTGGTCCCGATATTATTCTTTTCAATATCCCTGGGGAAGGGCCATTTACTCTAAAACCTGCATCACCTTTGCCAACTATAGCCGATCCGGTTGTTATTGATGGTTACTCACAACCCGGAGCTTCTTTGGCAACGTTAACACAGTTAATACAGCTTGATGGAATAAGCGCAGGTTCAGAGTCGAACGGATTGACTATCGATGCAAGCAATTGCTCCGTTAGAGGATTGGTAATCAATAAGTTTTCAGGGACTGGAATACAAATTGCAAATGGTAAAGAAAATTGGATAAAAGCCAATTCAATTTACGACAATGGCGGACTTGGCATTGAACTTTCTGAGAATACAAATAACAATCAGAGTTACCCTGTTCTGGACAAAACTGTTATCAGTATGGGAGATATCTTCATTGACGGAAAACTAACCAGTCTTCCTGGCAAATACTTTACTCTTGATTTCTTTGCCAGCAAACTGGCTGATAATACAGGTAATGGAGAAGGACAAACTTATCTGGGCTCGGGAATAGTGACAACAGATGCAGATGGAAATGCCTCATTCACTGATCTAAAATTTCCATATCAGACAATTTATGGCGATGTTATTACTGCCACAGCAACTGATCCTGACAGAAATACATCTGAATTCTCAAAGGCCATTGGCGGCTTGCCGGAGCAGCATCTTAGTAATACTACATTGGATTACTATATCAATCCATCCGGTGTCCCAAACATAGCTGATCAAGATAAAATTGTTAACGCGATCAACGATGCTTTCGATACATGGACTGGAATCACAACCGCAAATTTTACCTTTAATTATGTAAATACGACTGATGAACAAAATGCGCATATTGACGGACTAAATCTGGTTTCGTTCAGTGATGATGAATACCTCTTTGGTGATTGGGTTCTTGCAATAACAGCAAAAACCCTGAAACTGGGACCAACAGATGCTGAAACCCAGATTCTGGATGCTGATATTATTTTTAATCCTGTCTTTGTAAAACATGAGTTATGGAACTTTGGAATTGCAGATTATATTGACTGTGCAGGATATTTTGACATCCAGAGTATAACAACTCATGAAATCGGACATATTCTTGGATTATTGCACACAGGTGTGCATAACGCAACCATGTGGTTTGAAATGCCTCAGGGAATTGATGCACGAACCCTTGAGCAGGATGATAAATCGTGGGCTAGTTATAAGTATCCGGAGCCAGGAAATAATTTTGGTTCGATATCAGGACATATTACTTATGGTTATGACGATGCCCTTACTGAGCCGATTGCCGGAGCACTTGTATTAGCAATTAACGCAGCTACAAGAGATACCATACATTCATACAGTGACGCCGATGGCAATTATCTTGTTCCTGGGCTTAATGCCGGATCCTATAATGTTTACATTGAGCCGCTTGACGGAGATGTCAGAGGCCGTCCTCTTTCTCCAAGAAATATAAGCTTATACATATACTGTAATACGACCAACTTTGACTATCCGGGGGAATTTTACAGTGGTGAAAATGAAACAGCTGAAGAATCGGGAGATAATATGACTTCAGTCGTGGTCAATACCGGAGCCGGGGTATCTGGTATAAACTTTATTACGAATAAAGACATCACCAATCCGACTGTTGTTTCAGTCACTCCTCCCGATTTAAGCAAGTCCCGGGATATAGGTATCAGGTTCTCTGAGCCAATGGATATGTCAACTCTGATAAAAGCCAACTGCTATTTAATAAAATCAGGGGATACCTCACCCATAGGTGGAAGTTATACCGACCTGGAGAACGAAACTAATGGAGTACTTTTCTATCCGGAAGAATTGCTGAATTACAATACCAGCTATACTCTTTATATCACAGGAGGCGTAACTGATCTGAAGGGTCTTTCTTTATTAGAGACATACATATAGCTTTACTACAGGTGCGGGTGATTCCAACCCTCCGGTAATAACAGGAATTATTCCTGCAAATGGAACGACCGATGTATTAGTGGATGAACAGATTGTAGTATCTTTTTCTGAGTCTATGGATAAACTTACTGTTCAGAACAGTTTTACTATTATTCCTGACATCGCACACACTTTTAGCTGGGATAATGTTAATAAAATATTAACTGTTACTCCTTCATCAAATTATACGGAAGGCGAAACATACAGTTTTGCATTTTCTACCGGGGCCGAAGATATGAGTGGAAATGCCTTGGAAAATAGTGTTTCCAGCAGCTTTACGGTTGTACCCGCAGCACCACCAACGATAGAATATCTTGAACCAGGCCAAACAATGACTTCGGGAATTACTGCAAAAACACCTGTTGTTGCAGATTTCTCTGAGCCAATTAATACGGGTACTGTAGATGAAACTACTTTTAAATTACTGAAAGGTGATGCCGATACTGGTATTGATGTTGAGGGTACTTTCGAATTTTTAGATAAAAATTTACGTGTTGTTTTCAGACCTAATACAGATTTGGATTACGGTCAATTATACACAGTTATCCTTACTGAAGGAATTTCTGATGTTTCTACATCACCTCAAAATCTACAAGATGGGATAACCGTTTCATTTACTACTGCGGATGAACCCTCCGAACCCGAAATTATATTTATTGATCCACCAAGCGAACATGAAGGAGCAAAGGTTACAATCGGAGGGAGAGGGTTTGATCCGGATCCCGCCAAAAACACAGTGACTTTTTACGACAATATTGTAGCTCCTGTATTAAGCGCCACACTTACCAGCCTCACTGTATCAGTTCCTGTAGGAGCTGAGTCAGGACGAGTTAATGTAATAAAAGTGAATGGAGTATCAATGGATGCGAATAGCCCATATGATTTCCTGGTAATTCAGCCATATTCAGATCCATGCAATGAGGCCAGGGGAAGTGCAACGACAGGAGGCGATTCTAGAGATGTTGCTACAGACTTTAACGCCACGAAAGCCTATGTTACAAATTCAGGTTCCAACTCGGTTTCAGTAGTCGATCTTAAAACATTGATAACGGTTAATACTATAGATGTCGGGGAATATCCTTTAATGATCGATATTGATCCTGAAGGAAAAAGAGCGTATGTCACCAACCACGGCTCCCGCACGGTTTCAGTCATTGACCTGGAGACAGAAGATGAGATTAACCAAATCAATGTGGGGACAAATCCATATGGCGTGGCTGTCAGTCCTGACGGGGAACACGTATTTGTAGCTAATTACTCTTCTCAGGATATTTCCGTTATCGATGTCGATCCGACAAGCGGCGGATTCGACCATGTGACATCAAACATAGTTACAGGAACCGAAAACAGGAAGTTGGACATTGATGCCAATTCAAGTATGATTGTGGTGACCGGAAATGATGGTCTGAAAATTATTGAACTGATAAAGACAGAATTTGGCTTTGACTATTCGACTACCAATGCAAGTTCCGGGACACCAACAAGAGATACTAAAATAATCACTGAAGCCGGACTAGCTGTAGTATCGACCATGGATGGCAGACTTTTGTTTATCGGCATTACCAAGGGAACCGACACCTTCGGGGCAGTTGTTAAAAATTCCAGTTCCGGTGCAAATGCAGGTCAGGTTCAACCCGATTTCAGCGGAGTATTCCTTTATGTTTCCAATCCTTATGACAACCAGGTCACTGTATATAAAATGATCTATGGCGGAAGCGGATCAGATATTGGATCATACGGAGGTTTTAGCATTGAAGAATACTGGACCATTCCTGTTGGTACTTCTCCTCAAGGTTTGATTATTAATAGGGAGAACAATGAGCTTCTTGTGGTCAATGAAGGTGAGACAGGATCGAACGGAAGCGTTACTGCAGTGAAGATCTGCTGTAGTGAAAAAACTCCGTCTGACGACATTGTGTCTTTAGCTCTTTATGTTCAGGGGATGATCAACTCTGGTGACATTAGTGCAACAGATGGCAAGAACCTCATAAAGAAATTGAATGATGCGGTAGCTGAGATCACCTTTGGAAAAACAAAAACTGCTATCAATCATTTAAAGACTTTCATAAACAAAGTAAATTTATTGAAAGGAACCGGCATGATCACTCAGGATCTGGGTCAGATATTGATTGATTATGCAAATGCAATAATTGCTAAGCTCAAAGCAGGTAAATCTGATGCATCAGAAACTATCATAACTAACGAGGATATAACATTACCTGATGTAATAACTGAATCCAAACTTGCGAGTATCTATCCTAATCCCTTCAGCGAATCAATTACTATTGATTACGAAATTGCAGACACAGAATTGAATTCCGGCAAAATCATGATCCAGGTCTATGATATCACCGGAAGGGTGATAAGCAACCTCGTTAACAAGAACATGGAACCGGGACGTTATTCAGTTGCATGGAACGGCCGTCATGAAAACGGAACTCCTGTATCGAGGGGGATCTATTATATACGGTTCAGTGCCGGTAAGGTTAACGAAGTAAAACGGATAATGCTGGTCAGATAGGATTTGGTAGGGGCGTTGCATGCAACGCCCCTACGACTTATCTGATGATCTCCTCTAACTGCCGAATCGCCAGCTCTTTCCTGTGTCTCACTGCCATATTGATTTTTGAGGTATCAGTCTCCAGGTCAATATAATCCTGCCATTGCTCTATGCTTTTGGATAATTGTCCGGAAGCTTCATATGCCTTTGCCAGAAACAGATTTGTTTCTGGCTCCGAAGGCAGAAGACTGTACGAAAGCTCAAGGTACTTCAGGGCTGAATCAGTCTGCTGCCGGAGAAGATATGAATTCCCAAGGTTTTTGTAAACATAAAGTATGTATTTCGAATCAGGAAACATTTTCATAGCCCTGGTTAAAATTACAGTTGCTTCAACCGGCTGATCAAATGAGTTGTACAACCTGGCCAGGGAGCTTGATGCCGCTGTAAAAACAGTATCGGCATTATAGGTTGAATCTATGCTTATTGCCTTTCTGTACCACCTGATCGCCTGCTTATAATCCTTATTGTCGTCAAGTGCAATAGCCAGGTTATAGGGAGCCCTGCTGTTCTCAGGATCGAAGGTTACAGCCTTGATCGTCTGATTTATTGCCATGTCCCGGTCACCCTCCCTGTAGGTTATTACAGCTAAATTGCTCCAGGCATAGGAGTACTCAGGATCTCTTTCAAGAGCAAGCTCAACCTCTCTTCTTGCCGAGACAAGATCTCCGCTTTCAATATAAGCAGTGGCATTGGCATTGTGCAATCTGGCAGTTTCCCTTTTTTCGTTTCCGGATCCAAATGCTTCAAGTAATCTATCCTTGTTAAAAACCACAGCAAGCACCAGGGCTGCAATCAATAACGGAACGCCAATCTTCTTAAGGACCACCGGCCACATTAATCTCAATGAAGCTTTCCTGGCTTCTTTCAACTGGTCTTCAAGCTCAATGACTCTCTTCTGAAGTCCATTTTCATCAGTTACGTGTTCCGTGATCCGGGATCTTTTCTGCTCTTCTGTTTCTTTTTCCAGCTTTTCCTTTTGTTCTTCCTCAGTTACGGATTCAAGATCCCTGGTTACTTTAATTCCTTCGGGCGTAATATCATATACCCAGGTAAGGACAATTACAAGAATAAATACTATGATCAGCAGGATCAGTATAAAAGTTACTGTCCATTCAGGCAGCCCCAGCCTTGGGAAAATTGTATCAGCGGCCTCCAGAATCGCCCATGCTACGGCAACATAAACGAAAACCGTTTTAACGACCTTGCGTCTTTTCAATTCGTTCCAGAAATTGAACAGATCGGGTGGTTTCTTTGCCATAATGTACAGTTTGTAATTTGTGACTTAAACAAAGTTAAACCTAAATGCTGATAAATCCCTTTGAATCAATACAAAAATCCATTTCCGCGGAGCGATCCCGGGTTGGAACCTAAAATAAATCATGTAATTACAATGTAATTACGTTCGAAAAGGTGGATGTTACATGAATTATTTTAATGGTGTGTATATTTCTGATTTATTTCTAATTTTAGAGAATTAATGCTTTCACTATGAGAAGAAGAAAATTCATTGAAATGGCTTCATTCGGTTCAGCCGCAGCAGCAACCTCACTCTATTTTCCTCACTCGTTTCAGGAAAGGAAAATCAGACTCGGACTTATCGGTTCAGGATGGTACGGAATGGTCGATGCTAAAGCCGCACTTAAAAATGGCGGGGTTGAGATCATTGGCATCTGCGATGTAGATTCAGAGCATCTGGATAGCAGCGCTGATGAACTTGAAAAGCTACAGGGTACCAGACCAGGGACCTTCAAATATTATCCCGAACTTCTCGATATGAAAGGGCTCGAAGCTGTGATTATCGGAACTATCCCTCACTGGCATGCACTGCAGTTTATCGCCGCCTGCAACAAAGGTTTGGATATCTACTGCGAAAAGCCTCTGGCTTACGATATTATGGAAGGTATTGCCATGGTAAGAGCCGCAAGCAAAGCAGACAATATTGTCCAGGTCGGATTCCAGCGCCGCCAGGCAGAATCATTCAAAAAGGCAAAGGAGCTTATTGAGACAGGAAGGATAGGAGAGGTGCACCAGGTTGTTGCCCAGATACATTACAATCCGGGACAGCAGGATACAAAAATTCAGCCCCCGCCAGCCTCCCTCGACTGGGAAGAATGGTGCGGACCGGCTCCAAAGCTAGACTACAGGCCCAGCATCGGACACAAATCATGGAGACTTGAAAAGGAATACGGAAACGGCCACCTGGTCGACTGGGGAATCCATCATATCGACATAATCAGGAAAATAATGGGAGAGGGGATGCCTGAGGATATTTATGCAACAGGCGGTATTTTAGCCCTGAAGGACCAGATTACCTCGCCTGACACTCTAAATGTTAAATTCGGTTTCAAAAAAGCACCTGTTTTCTGGCAGCACCGGCTTTGGGGAAATGGCGATGTAACAAGGGAATTCAGCAATGGGATATTCTTTTACGGGGACAAGGGGACCCTGTTTGCAGAGGATTCCAAAGTAGTGATCTTTCCAACAGGAAAAGATGCAAAAAAAGAAGAGACCCTGATCCCGACTCCCCTGATGCAGGAGAATCATGTGGAGAATTTCCTGAAAGCAGTAAGAAATAAGGATAAAGCCCTTATAAACTGCACACCTGAAGATGCTTTCCAGTCGACTGCAACAGTCCAGCTGGCAATGATAGCATATAATACCGGTTCAATAGTAAAATGGGATCAGGTTAAGAAAGAGATAATTGACAATCCTTCAGCGGCTGCACTCCTTAAAAGGGAGTACAGGGGGAAATTTGTGCATCCTTAAGAAAAGTATCAGGCTTTGACAGGTGCTGCCCGGCGGGCAAAATACCTTACCCTTGCCTCTTCAGGATCAGCGCC
>Ga0209705_10001552_pt1 | contig 12141 bp, 10 predicted proteins | sample PPLLaktember2015_5_FD_187262 | JGI IMG/M metagenome (GOLD analysis project Ga0209705, IMG submission 187262) | Freshwater sediment microbial communities from Prairie Pothole Lake near Jamestown, North Dakota, USA - PPLs Lake P8 Core (1) Depth... | ecosystem: Environmental > Aquatic > Freshwater... | reverse complement strand
TCGAGCATGGTGAACTCGGGGTTGTGCTGGGCGTCGATGCCCTCGTTGCGGAAGCTTCGGTTGATCTCGTAGACCTTGCTCAGGCCGCCGACGACCAACCGCTTGAGGTAGAGCTCCGGGGCGATGCGGAGGTAGAGATCGAGGCCGAGGGCGTTGTGGAACGTCTTGAACGGGCGGGCCAGGGCCCCGCCGGGGATGGGGTGCATCATCGGCGTCTCGACCTCGCGGTAGCCCCGGGCGTCGAAGAACCGCCGGATATAGGCGACGATGGCGCCGCGGAGGCGAAAGACGTCGCCGACCTCGGGGTTCATGATGAGGTCGAGGTAGCGCTGGCGGTAACGGAGCTCGACGTCCTGGAGGCCGTGCCACTTCTCCGGCAAGGGGTGGAGGCACTTGGCCAGGAAGGCGACGGCGTCGCAGAGGACCGTCAGCTCGCCGGTGCGGGTCTTGAAGAGGGTCCCGGAGACGGAGACGACGTCGCCGAGGTCGCAGAGGCCGAATCGCTCGTAGGCCTCGGCCCCGACCTTGTCCTCCCGGACGTAGGCCTGGAGGCGCTCGCGGCCGTCCGAAATGTGGAAGAAGGTCGCCCGGCCCATCTTGCGGATGGACAGGATCCGGCCGGGAACGACGACGGCGGCTTTCTTGGCTTCGATCTCCTCGGCGGTCAGGCAGGCGTAGGCCCCGACGATCTCCGCGACCTCGTGCGTCCGGGAGGCCGTGTAGGGGAAGAGCGGGACGCCGGCCTGGCCGAGCTTCCGGTATTTCTCGCGCCGGGCGACGTCCTGGTCCAGCTCGGCGGGCTCGTTATTTTTGCTCATGCTCACCTTCTTGGTCCGGGCCCCCGGCCTTCGCCGCCGGGCCCCGGAGCCGCCGGACGACCGCGTCGAGGACGCCGTTGACGAACACGGCCGATTCCTCGCCGCTGTAGCGCTTGGCGATCTCGATCGCCTCGTCCATGACGATGGCCGGGGCGAGGGCGGGCTCGTACAAGAGCTCGCAGACCGCGATCCTCAGGATGTTCCGGTCGACCACCGCCATCCGGGCCAGACGCCAGTTCTTCGAGACCGCCTGGATGGCCTCGTCGATCTCGCCGCCGTGGGTCCGGATCGTCTCGACGAGCCAGGTCCCGTATTCTCGGACCTGCCGGGCCGCTTTCTGGCCCTCCCAATAGACCCGGACGATGCCCTGGGTGTCGCCGGCGTTGAACTCGAGCTGGAAGAGGATCTGAAGGGCGCACTCCCGCGCCTTGCGGCGTTGTCCCATGGCTCGAACAGGTCGCCCGCTCAGCGGAGGCCCGCCTCCTTGATCACGTTCAGGGTCTCGACGAGCGAAAAGGCCGCGTCATAGCCCTTGTTGCCGGCCTTCGTCCCCGCCCGCTCGATGCCCTGCTCGACCGTATCGACGGTCAGGATGCCGAAGGAGACGGGGACGCCGTCGTCCATGGCGATCTGGGCCAGCCCTTTGGTCACTTCGGCGCTGAGGTAGTCGAAGTGGGGGGTGTCGCCGCGGATGAGGGCGCCGATGCAGAGGATGCCGTCGGCCGTCTTGGCCTTGGCGATCTTCTTGGCGACGACCGGGACCTCGAACGAGCCCGGCACCTTGTACACGGTCAGATCGGCCTCCAGGGCCCCCATCTTCTGGAGGGCCTCCAGGGCCCCCTCGAGCAGCCGTTCCGAGATGAAGCTGTTGAACCGGCTGACGACGATGGCGATCCTGTAGCCTTTGGCCTGCAGCTTGCCTTGATGGATCTTCATGGTCCTCACGCCCTCCGACGCGTTTCGTTATTCGGGAATCCGGAGCGGCCTTATTCTAACAGATGTCCGCCGGATTTTCACCAAAAACCCGCCGGCCCGGCCCCCGGCCGCCTTGAGCGACGCAAGGGAATGTGATAGGTTGGGTCGAGGAGGGGCTTATGCGAACGAAGAGCGGATTTGCCGAGCTTTCCCCGGACCAGCTGCGCTGGGTCTGCTGCCCGGAGTTCGTCCCCGTCGGATCGAGCGAGGAAGCCAAGCCCTGCCAGGAGATCATCGGCCAGGAGCGGGCCCTGCGGGCCATCCAGACGGGGCTTGACATCAAGAGCCTCGGCTACAACATCTTCATCACCGGCATGGTCGGCACCGGGCGGACGACGACGATCACCCAGCTGCTCGACCAGCTCGAGAAGGGCGAGAAGACGCCCGACGACATCCTCTATGTCAACAATTTCAGGTACCCCGACGAGCCCGTCCTCGTCATGCTCCCGGCCGGCCGGGGCAAGGCCTTCAGCGAGGCCATGGCCAGGCTGATCGACATGCTGAAGACGAACATCCCCGACCTCCTGAAAAGCCCCTACTACACCGAGAAGAAGGACGCCCTCGTCGAGTCTCAGCAGAAGAAGCAGCGGGAGCTCCTCCAGGCCTTCGAGGAGGAGGTGGCCGCGCAGGGCTTCTCCGTCATCCAGGTCCAGATGGGCCTGTTCAGCCGCCCCGACCTCATCCCGGTCCTCGAGGGCCAGCCCATCCCCTTCGCCAAGGTCGAGGCCCTGGTCAAGGACAAGAAGATCCCCAAAGAAACGCTGGACGAGCTTCGCCAGAAATACGAGAAGCTGACGACCAAGCTCGAGGCCGTCTTCGAGCGCCTCAAGGAGATCGACGAAGAGACGCGGATCCTGCTCCGGAGCTGGGACGAGGAGTCGATCACTCCCGTCATCCGGGGCGCCATCGCCGACGTCCGGTCCAAGTTCGACGGCCCCAAGATCACGGCCTACCTCGACGAGGTCGAGAAGTCGCTGGTCAAGAACCTCGAGGTCTTCAAGGTCCAGAAGAAGGAGGACAGGGAGCGCGAGGCCCCCGAGGATTTCCTCGAATACCGGGTCAACCTCCTGGTCGACAACTCGGACCAGAAGGGCGCGCCGGTGGTCATGGAGACCAACCCGAACTACGTCAACCTCTTCGGCTCCATCGAGTCGACGATGTCGCGGATCGGGATGAGCCAGACGGACTTCACCATGATCAAGGCCGGCTCCTTCCTGAAGGCCAACGGCGGCTACCTCGTCATCAACGCCCTGGACGCGCTCGTCGAGCCCGGCGTCTGGCCGGTCCTCAAGCGGACCCTGCGCAACCAGATCTTCGAGATCCAGAACTATCTCCAGATGTACCTGTTCACGACGGCCCGGCTCAAGCCGGAGCCGATCAAGGCCGACGTCAAGGTCGTCATGATCGGCGACGCCTACATCTACAACCTCCTCTACTTCATGGACGACGACTTCAAGAAGATCTTCAAGATCAAGGCCGAGTTCGACACCGAGATGGCCAAGGACGACAAGTCCTTCGGCGACTACGTCCGGTTCATCCGGAAGATCTGCGACGAGGACGACCTCCTGCCCCTCTCCAAGCAGGGCATCGAGGCGCTCATCGAGTACTCGACGCGCATCGCCGGCCGTCAGAAGAAGCTGTCGACGCGGTTCCACGTCATCGCCGACGTCATCCGCGAGTCGAGCTACTGGGCCCGCAAGGCCAAGAAGGCGGCCGTCGGGCGGGAGGACGTCGAGAAGGCGATCGAGGAGCGGTTCGAGCGGGTCAGCCTCATCGAGGACAAGATCCAAGAGATGATCGAGGAAGGCACGATCCTCATCGACACGCAAGGCGCGGTCGTCGGCCAGGTCAACGGCCTGTCGGTCTACGACATGGGCCAGTTCATGTTCGGCAAGCCGGCCCGCATCACCGCCCGGACCGGCATGGGCCGCGGCGGGGTCATCAACATCGAGCGCGAGGCCGACCTGAGCGGGCCGACCCACAACAAGGGCGTCCTCATCCTCGGCGGGTACATGCGCGGCAAGTACGCGACCAAGAGGCCGATGTCCCTGACGGCCTCGGTCGCCTTCGAGCAGTCCTACGGCGGGGTCGACGGCGACAGCGCCTCCTCGACCGAGGTCTACGCCATCCTCTCGAGCCTCTCGGGCCTGCCCCTGCGCCAGGACCTGGCGGTCACCGGCTCGCTCAACCAGAAGGGCGAGATCCAGCCGATCGGCGGCGTCAATGAGAAGATCGAGGGTTTCTACGCCGTCTGCCGGGCCAAGGGGCTGACGGGAACACAGGGGGTCATCATCCCCCATCAGAACGCCCAGAACCTGATGCTCCGGTCCGACGTCGTCGCCGCCGTCAAGGACGGGAAGTTCCACGTCTATCCGGTCAGATCGATCGACGAGGGGATCGAGATCCTGACGGGGGTCGAGGCCGGCGCCGCGGACGCGGACGGAAGCTATCCGCCGGACACGGTCCACGGCCTGGTCGACGCCGAGCTCCAGAGGCTGGCCAAAGGTCTGAAGGCCTTCAGCGTCCCGGGCGAGAAAGGCGAGGGGCCGTCCGAGGGGTTGAAGTAGCCGGCGCGGGCGCCTCGAGCCCGACGAGCCTTTTCAGCCGCCGGATCTCCGGCTTGGAGAGATGGCGCCACTCCCCCTTCTTGAGCCCTTCGAGGGTCAGCCCGGCGAAGTCCACCCGGACGAGCCCGACGACGGGATAGCCCACGGCCTCGAAGAGCTTCCGGATCTCCCGCTTCCGGCCTTCGTGGATCTCCACCTTGAGCGTCGTGCGGCGGCCGCGGCGGACGACGAGGACCCGGGCCGGAGCCGACCGGCGGCCCTCGAGGAAGATGCCGTGCCGGACCTTGTCGAGGTCCTCGTCCTTGGGCTCGCCCTCGACCCGGACCTCGTAGATCTTGACGGCGCCGAAGCGCGGATGGGTCAGACGGAGGGCCAGGTCGCCGTCGTTGGTGAGGAGCAGGGCCCCCTCGGTGTCGAGGTCGAGCCGCCCGACGGGGTAGACTCGGGCAGGGACGTGCTTGAGGAGCTCCATGACCGTCGGCCGGCCGAATTGATCCTTGACGCTGACGACGCGCCCCGCCGGCTTGTTGAGGAGGATGTAGGCCGGCTTCTCCTCCGCGCCGCGGACGGTCGCCCCGTTGGCCACGATCTTATCACGGTCCGGGGCGACCTTCTCGCCGAGCTCCTGGACGACCCGCCCGTTGACGCTGACCCGCCCCTCGGCGATCCAGCGGTCGGCCTCCCGCCGGGAGCACACCCCGGCATGCGCCAGGAACTTATTGAGTCTCATTAACATAGGCAGGTCGTTCCATTATGGGTTCCACTCCGCTTCCTGTCAAGCCGCATTTCTCTTGAACCGGGGCAACGGACGGCGCTATTGCAGACTGAGATACGCGGGGAAGGCCCCGGAAGAAGGGGCCGAGGGGTATCGCGGAGTGAGCATCAAGCGGTGATCTAGCACTCCCGGGACGGAGATGCGGCCTCCTCCCATCAGCTCCGGACCGGGAGGGCGTTAAAGATCACCGCAGCGAACGGAGACGATCTCCGAGGCCCCTCCGGGGCCAACAGGGTTGAATGCGGGCCGAGGGATGAACCATAACTTCGGAGTTTCGTATACATAGGGTAGAATAGACGAAGGTATATCCATGGCCAAGCTGCAGTTCAGTGAGTCCTTTACGATGGCCTGGATCTCCCTGAAAGCCAACAAGCTCCGGTCGTTCCTGACCCTGCTCGGCATCATCATCGGCGTCCTGACGATCATCGCCGTCGTCTCGGTCATCCAGGGCCTCAACAACTACGTCTACACGAAGATGTCGTTCTACGGGGCCAACGACTTCTCCGTCCAGAAGTTCTCCATGATGGGGACGTCGCTCAACGAGTTCCGCGAGCAGATGAAGCGGAAGGACATCACCCTCGTCGAGCGCGACCTCATCCGGGCCAACTGCCCGTCCTGCGAGCTCGTCGGCGCCTCCGACGGGGCCAGCGCGACCGTCAAGTACGGCAGCCAGTCGCTCAAGAACACCGACGTCCGCGGCGTGACCTATCTCGACCACGAGATCGGCTCCGTCGTCGAGCTCACGAGCGGCCGCCACCTCCAGAGCCAGGACGAGACCAACTCCCGGCCCGTCTGCGTCATCGGCTCCGACGTCGCCGAGATGGTCTTCGGCGGGCTCGATCCCATCGGCCGCTGGCTCAAGGTCGGCAGCCGGAACTTCCAGGTCGTCGGCGTGGGCGCCAAGAAGGGCAAGATCCTGGGCTTCAGCCAGGACAACTACGTCCGCATCCCGATCACGACGTTCATGAAGGTCTACGGCTCGCGGCGCTCCATCAGCATCAACATCCATACGAACTCCCAGGAGGAGATGGCCCGGGCCCAGGAAGAGGTCCGGACGGTCCTCCGCTCGTGGCGGAAGCGCGGCTACAACGACCCGGACGACTTCGCCTTCGCCACCTCGGAGACCTTCATCCAGTTCTACAAGACGGCCACGCAGGGCATCTACTTCGCCATGATCGCCGTCTCCTCGATCGCCCTCGTCGTCGGCGGCATCGTCATCATGAACATCATGTTCGTCTCGGTCTCGGAGCGGAAGAAGGAGATCGGCATCCGCATGGCCGTGGGCGCCCGGCGCCGGGACATCCTCTACCAGTTCCTCATCGAGTCCGCGGTCCTGTCCGGATTGGGCGGGTTCATCGGCATCGTCCTCGGCTACGCCGTCGCCCGGGTCATCTCCGCGGCGACGTCCATGCCCTCGAGCGTCGAGCCCGCCTCGGTCGTCCTGGCCATGGTCATGTCCTGGTCGATCGGCCTGTTCTTCGGCATCTACCCGGCCAACCGGGCGGCCCGGCTGGATCCCGTCGAGGCCCTGAGGTCGGACCAATGAACCTGCGGCTCCAGATCTTCCGCGAAGTCTTCCGCATGGCGATCGATTCTTTGCGCTCGCACAAGCTGCGCTCGTTCCTGACCATCCTCGGCATCGTCATCGGGGTCATGACCGTCATCGGCATGGTCTCGATCATCCAGGGGCTCAACAAGAGCTTCCTGTCCGAGCTCCAGGCGGCCGGTTCCGACATGATCATCGTCCGCAAGAACGAGGCCATCCAGATGGGCGAGATGACGGAAGAGCAGCGGACGCGCAAGGACCTGACCTTCGACGACGTCCGGGCCATCGGGGCGGAAGCGTCGCTCGTCCGGGCCGTGGCCGTCAGCATCTACGTCAGCCCGTTCGAAGCGATCGAGATCAAGTACCAGAGCGCCAAGAGCGACACGGCGATGGTCATCGGCATGAACGAGAAGTGGCCCGTGGTCATGTCCCTCTACCTGCCGCAGCTGGGCCGGTTCATCACGGAATCCGAGGTCGAGCGCAGCGCCCGGGTCTGCGTCCTGGGCTCGGAGCTGGCCGACACCCTCTTCCCGACCACGAACCCCATCGGCAAGGAGATCCGCGTCGGCCCCGAAGCCTTCACCGTCGTCGGGGTCCTGTCGAAAAGGGGCCAGATGTTCGGCCAGAGCCGCGACAACTTCGTCGGCCTGCCCATCACGACGCTGATGAAATACTTCCGCTACGAGCCGGACGGCCTGGAGATCATCGCCGCGCCCCGCGACCCGGACACGCTCGGCGAGACGATCGAACAGATCACCGGCGTCCTCCGCCAGCGGCGCAAGGTCCCCTACGGCAAGCCCAACGATTTCAACATCATGACCCAGGACACCATGGTCGACCTCTACAACCAGCTGACGGGCGCCGCCTACCTGGTCATGATCGTCATCTCCTCCATCGGCCTCCTCGTCGGGGGCATCGGGGTCATGAACATCATGCTCGTCTCGGTCAAGGAGCGGACCCGCGAGATCGGCATCCGCAAGGCCATCGGGGCCCGGGCGGGCGACATCATGAAGCAGTTCCTCATCGAGGCCATCTTCCTCACCGGGACGGGCGGGATCATCGGCGTCTTCGTCGGCTTCGGCATCGCCCTCATCGTCAAGGCGGCCACCCCGCTTCCGGCCACGGTCTCGCCCTGGTCGGTCGTGCTGGGGCTGTCGGTGTCGGCCGCGATCGGGCTGTTCTTCGGCATCTTCCCGGCCCAGAAAGCCGCCCGGATGGATCCTATCGTGGCCCTGCGCTACGAGTAGCCGCGGGGGACATGTACCTCGGGCCCATGTCAAGGCATTCTTATTAGATCAATCCTTCTTCTCCAAGGGTTCCCAGATCGAAGCCGGGACTTTACGACCGCTGACGGATTCGATCATTCGGAAGATGAACTCGTCCTCTTCCAATCCCAACTGTCGCATCTGCATCTTCAGGATTTGGTCGGCATCACGGAGGGTTTGGATGAGATCGAATTTCCACGAACCCTCTTCCTCAATAAAATGGAATCGGCTCGGCGCCTTCTCCTGATTCATAGAGACGGCTGCGGTTCCGCGGCCGTCCGAGGTCTGTATGTCTCCGATTGTAGTGACAATAACGCTGTTCTTTCCGATCCAGTCATTATTGACGGCATGAATAAAAACGGCTTCACCGTCCATTTTCATTAAATCATCCTTTGGAATCCTGTGTTTGAGTAATAAAACCTGGAATTTGTTGATGGTGGAGAGTGTTTCCAGAGTCTGACGATCGGCCAGCCGGCACCAGTCGACATACTGCTGGTATTCGTCGATCGTTCGCTTGCTGACGTGTGCTGCGGCAGTTGGACCGTCAGTATTGAGGATGGCGGTCTTATAAGCATCGAACGTTTTCTGGATGCCCTGTGCGTCCGGCGATGGGTTGCTGCCGCATTCTATGGTGATGCAGGCCACGATGAGAAGTGGAACGGCTATTTTCATTCTTCCTCCTGATCCAACGATGCACCCACTCGTCAAGAATAGCGCATCATTCTGGAAACGATGGTGATCACGACACGGCCCCTGTTGCGGCCATCTTCGATATGCCTGTGAGCCTCGACCGCTCTCTCCAAGGGGAAGGTCCGGTCGATGACCGCCCTGAGGGCCCCCGCTTCAGCAAGGTCTCTGATGTGGGCCATATCCTCATGTCTCTCGCGGGCAAAGGCACAAACGACTTTCTTCTTCCCTGCGATCTTCGTCCGGATCATCTGAAGGATCTTGCCTGTTTTGAAACTTGCGTTGAGGTAGGTCCCGTTATCGGTCAGCGAACTCCTGCATTTGGAGAACGTGCTCTTGCCCAGGATATCGTAGATGACATCATAGGCCTTACCGTTCGTTGTGAAATCCTCCTTCCCATAATCGATGACGTGGTCCGCCCCGAGGGCCTTCACATAGTCCTGCCCATGGGTCCCGCAAACCCCCGTAACCTCAGCTCCGAAATATTTGGCGAGTTGAACACCAGCCGAGCCTATTCCTCCGGAAGCTCCGTTGACCAGGACCTTCCGGCCGGGCTGGATCTTGACCCTCTTCAGATGATCGTTGGCCATGATGGCCCCATAGGGGATGCTGGCGGCCTCCTCATGGGTCATGTTCTTGGGCTTGATCCCCACCATCTTATCCTCCGAAATACAAAGATATTCGGCATAGGCCCCCATTCTTTGACCCGTATAGCCGAAGACCTCATCGCCTTCCTTGAATTCTTTTATATCCTTCCCGACCGATTCCACAACGCCGGAGAATTCACTGCCAAGGATCCTGACCTTCGGCTTGCTCCATCCCAAAGCGATCCTGACAGGGAGCCACAGGGGCAAGGGCATATAGAATTCGCTGAGAGGAGTATTTTTGAAATTTCGGGCAAGGAGATCCCCGAAGTTCACCGTCGTCGCATGGACCCTGACCAACAATGCATCATCCTTCGGAGCGGGTCTTGCCACTTCTTCGAGCTTCAGCACCTCCGGGGGACCGTACTCTTTGTAGGCGACCGCTTTCACTTTACCCCCCAAGAGAAGATGGTAGGAGGAGCGCTTCGATCTCGACGCGCGTCGGGGCGGAGGGCTGGGCGCCGGGGCGGGTGACCGAGATGGCCGCGGCGGCCTGGGCGAAGCGCAAGGCCTCCCCGAGCGGCCGAGCCTCGGCCAGAGCGACGGCCAGCGCCCCGTTGAAGACATCCCCCGCCGCCGTCGTATCGACGGGCTCCGCCTTGAAGGCGGGGACGAGCCCTTCGAATCCCTCCGACGACGCGTAAGCGCCGCGCTCGCCGAGCGTGATGACGACCGTCCGCGGACCGCGGGCCCGGATGCGGGCGGCCGCTTCGCGAAGGCCGCGCTCGTCCTCGACCTCGATGCCTGTGAGCGTCGCCGCTTCGTGCTCATTGGGCGTCAGGACGGACACGCCGCGGAGAAGATCGCCATCGAGCGGCCGGGCCGGAGCCGGGTTGAGGATGACCGGAACGCCCCTCTCCCCCGCCTTCCCGACCGCGGCCTCGACGGTCGCAAGAGGCGACTCGAGCTGGAGGAGAACGATGCCGGACGCGGCGAAGGCCTCGTCGGCCCGATCCAGGTCGCCGGGAGAGAGAAGCGCATTGGCGCCCGAGGCGACGGAAATGCTGTTCTCGCCGCGCTCGTCGACATGGATCAGCGCGATGCCCGACGCCGCCCCGGGGGTCGCGAGGACGAACCGCGTGTCGATCCCGTCCGCGCGGAAGCCGGCCAGCGCCCGTTCGCCGAAGATATCGTCCCCAACGCGGGCGACGAAGGTCACCTGCCCCCCCGCCCGGGCGGCGGCTACGGCCTGGTTCGCCCCCTTGCCCCCCGCCGCCATAGAAAACGCCCCGCCAAGGATCGTTTCTCCCGGCCTGGGGATCCGCGGGACGCGGATGATCATGTCCGTGTTGGAGCTGCCGATGACCAGGACTCGCTTCACGTGTTCTCCCGCAGCCACGCCGCCGCGGCCTCGACGGCATCGTTGAGCTTGTCCTTGTTCTCCATGACCAGCTCGACGAGTGACGGGCCCCCGCCGCCCTTGACCGGGACCACGGCCCCGACGACCTGAGCGAGCCGCCGCAGGTCGGGCTTCAAGGCCTCGGAGCGGGCCAGGAGCAGATGCCCCTGGCTCTCCCCGGCCGCGCCGAAAGCGACCGCGAACTCCCCTCTTTTCGCGATGGCCAGGGCCAGAAAACGCGCTTCCTCGGGCGTCTTGTCGTCGAGGACCCCGGCGATGACCCGCCCCGATGCCGCGCGTATGTATTCCTGGGACTCGAACGCGGCCAGCCGTTCCGCGAGCTGGCGCGACCGCTTCTTGAGGGCCTTGCCCTCGGCCGCCAGCTTCTCGACCGGGCCGGCCACTTCGGCCGCCGAGCAGGAGAACGACGCGGCGACCTTGCGGGCCGCACGGTCCTTGGCCCGGTAGTCGCCGAGGGCCCGTCCGCCGCACAGGAACTCGAACCGCAGGTTCCCCCGGATCTTCTCGATCGCGCCGAGCTTGATCAGGCCGATCTCGCCGGTCCGCCGGACGTGGGTCCCGCCGCAGGCCGAATAATCGAACCCGTCGACCTCGACGACCCGGAGGAGGCCCTGCTTCTTCGGCGGCCGTCTCAGCGGAACTTCGCCGATCCGGTCCTCGGGCACGAAGTAGGTCTTGACCTCGCGGTCCTCGCGCACGACGGCGTTGGCCCGGTCCTCGACGCGGTCGAAGTCGGCGTCTGATATCGCCTTGAGCCCGATCTCGAGCGTGGAGACGTCCGGACCCATGTGGAACGACAGCGTTTCGCCCTTGAGGAGCTCCCAGAAGGCCTGGGACAGGACGTGCTGCCCCGTGTGCTGCTCCCGGTGGTCGGCCCGCCGGGCCGCGGCGATCCGGCCGAGCGCCCGGCCGCCCTCGACCGCCGACGCCAGGACGTGGAGGATGGCCCCGTCCTCTTCGACGACCGCGAGGACCTCGACGCCGTTGATCGTCCCCTCGTCCCAGGGTTGGCCGCCCGACTCGGGATAGAAGGCCGTCCGGTCGAGGACGACCGCGGGGCGGCCGTCGTGCTCGCGCCGCTCGACGATCCCGGCTTCGAACTCGGTCAGGTACGCGTCTTCGTAGTAGAGCCGCCGCGTTTCCGCCATGGTGGTCTCCTGTCGCCGCCATTATATCAAGGAAAAATGGGGACGTTTCTATTTTTGCGATCCTCTGAGGTGAAAAATAGAAACGTCCCCATTTTTCAGAGGATGCGGAAGATCAGGAGCTCCAGCAGGGCCGCCGCGAACACCACGGCCACGGGCCCGACGAGGAGGCGGTAGACGTCCTTCATCTCCGCCTTGAAGTAATCCGCCGTCAGGACGAGACAGAGGTGGGCCGGCGAGAGCAGGATCCCGGCGAAGCCGCTGACGTAGGCGAAGGTCATCAGGACCATGTCGGGCGTCCCCGTGCCGATGATGGGGACGAGCAGCGGGAAGGAAATGGCCACGAAGGCCTGATTGAC
>Ga0209705_10001550_pt1 | contig 12146 bp, 9 predicted proteins | sample PPLLaktember2015_5_FD_187262 | JGI IMG/M metagenome (GOLD analysis project Ga0209705, IMG submission 187262) | Freshwater sediment microbial communities from Prairie Pothole Lake near Jamestown, North Dakota, USA - PPLs Lake P8 Core (1) Depth... | ecosystem: Environmental > Aquatic > Freshwater... | reverse complement strand
TGTTCCTCGAAGAGATCTGCAAGTGTGTCATAGGGATCAGTTTCTCCAGCCTGAATTTGAACAAAAAGTAATCCTTTCCTTGCGTACAGGTAAGAGAGCAGGGCATTTACTGCTGACGGATTTAAAAAAAGGCCGTGTAGATAGGTGCCAAAGACAAGACCATCGTCGCTCACTCTGCCATCCCCCACAAATGCCTCACGATTGCTGCCTTTTTCGGTAATACCCATATGAATTTCATAGCCGCTTACCTCCCCCATCTTCGACAGGATGGGCTCGACAGGGCATGCATTCCGCGTTACCTGAAATGTATTTTTATCGTACGATTCAAACCGGGTGATACATTCGAGCAGTCCAAGGCCTTCATAAATTCCTGCGGAGGACTCAAATCCGGCATCGGTGAGTTGTTTCCCAAGCATCTGGTAACCCCCGCAAATACCGATAATCGGAATGCCACGATCCCTCGCTGCGTGTATTTCACGATCTGTTCCGGTGCGGAAAATTGTAGTCAGATCTTCAATAGTATTTTTTGTTCCGGGAATGATGACACAATCATATCCGCTCAGAGATGCTCCCGGCACAACATACTCTACAGCAGCATGTCGCTCGAGCAGCTCAAAATCCGTGAAGTTGGAAATTTTCGGGAGTCTGATAACCGCAATCCTGACTGCCACCGGATTTATTTTTTTATCTCCTATAGACAGGGAATCCTCACTCGGCAGCGGAATATCGAAATAGGGAACAACTCCCAGAACGGGAATGCCGGTAAGATCCTCAATTATTCTTACGCCGGGCATGAAAATTGCCGGATCTCCCCGGAACTTGTTTATTATTATACCCCTGACAAGAGGTCTGAGATCATCAGGGAGCAGCTCGATCGTCCCATAAATCTGAGCAAATACCCCACCCCGCTCGATATCAGCGACAAGGATCATCGGGATGCGGAGAGTTTTCGCAAGCTGTATATTTGCTATATCCCGGTCGTAAAGGTTCAGTTCTGCAGCTCCACCGGCACCCTCCACAACAACATGGCCATACCTGGATCTCAGCCGTTCGAATGATTCAAGCGCCTTTTCAAGAAGTGCCGGTGTTTCCCTGAAATAATCTGCAATATGGATATCTTTGTACGGATGCCCATACAACACGACCTGTGAGATGCACTCACCCTTCGGTTTGAGAAGAACAGGGTTCATATCCGTAGCTGGAATTAGTCTGGCAGCAAAAGCCTGCATAGCCTGTGCCATACCGATTTCCCCACCATCCCGTGTGACATACGAGTTCAGGCTCATATTCTGGGACTTGAAGGGTGCAACCCCGATACCACGCCTGGCAAGACAGCGACAGATTGCCGCAACGGTCACACTCTTGCCAACATGGGATGCTGAACCCACCACGAAAAGGGACATGCCAGTACTACACGTGGATTTTTGGATCATAAAAAGCAGATTCTCTCTTGCCATTATCCGAAAACAGTCTTTCAAACCAGAAGATACACCACCTTCCGGCTGAATACGCCCGTAATACTTCAGGCAATGCAAGGTAATAAATAACGAGAACCTTAAAAATACATGTAATGATTGGTGGGATTTGCCCGACGTGTGGACTACCTAAAGAACTATGCATCTGTGAAGAGGTAGCAAAAGAACAGCAGAGGATCAATGTCAAGGTAAACAAACGCCGATACGGAAAAGAAGTAACGGTTATCGAAGGACTTGATCCAACTGATATCGATCTCGAAGACCTGTCAAAATATATGAAAAGTAAACTTGCCTGTGGCGGTACTGTAAAGGGAAACACCATTGAGTTGCAGGGCAACCACCGCGACAGGGTCAAGGAACTGCTCTCGCTGAAAGGTTACAGCACAGAAAATATTTCCTGATAACCGGCTGTTGACTGTAGTATGAAGTGATAACAAATTGTAACGCATCGTTTTGAATGCGTAAAATCTCTTTTATTTATGCCCTGATTAATTTTATTGATTCGTAAAGTGTATACACTATTTCATCATGACTTTAAAAGGAACATAAATGATTTGTGATAATGTAATTCACCTAAAAGATCAGCACCTAAAGATACAGCGATTATATCGCGAAGCTTGATTGAGTCCAATACTGTTGCTCCCCACATAACAAAGATCCTGTGACATTAAATTTTGAATAACCCAGAAGATAATCTGGATAGGTTATTCACTCTTGTCGTTGCTTCCTCGTATTTTACCTTCTGCCTTTTTCCTTTCTGTGATATCACGGGCAACTATTGCAACACGCGTGACTTCTCCAGACTCAATTGCTATGGGGTAAGCAACGGTGTCGTACCAGTTGCCATCACGTTCATCTTCAAAACGTACCATCTGTTTCTTTAGCAGTACTTGTGTTACCAGTTTCCGCCTGGATCGAGCAATATCCTCTGGAAGAAAGGTGTCAGCCAATTTACCAATCAATTCATCTTTATGTTTTTTAAAACGGATAACGGCAGTATCATTCAAATCCAGGATTATACCCTGAGAATTCATAAGGATGACAGAATCGGTTGGCACATTAATAAGTGCACGAGCAGTCGCTTCACTCTCCTGCAATGCCCGCTCGGCGAGCTTACGTTGAGTTATATCCTCAAGAATGATAGATACTCCCTTACGCCCATCCCCAAAAACCGTGGGTGCAATCCGACAAGAAACGATGACATCTTTCGAATGGATTTCGACCTCGCCGGACCATTCATTACCACTAACACCCTCTCTGACCTTTTCGAGAAATCCAACAAATAATTCGTCAAAGACAAGTGCAACCGGAGTGTATTCAATATTTTTTCCTAAAAGATTATTACATTCGATTCCAACAAATGTACAAAACTGTTCATTGGCATAGATGATTCGCAGAAAACTATCCAGTTGTACAACCATTTCTGCAGATATCGACAAAATGGCGGAAACCGGGAGTCTGTTTGAAATCTTGTAGATTTTTGCCATTCCCAATGGTCGCATCTCTACTAGTCCTGATATGAGGAGAGTCTCAAGATATCGCCCGGCTGTATTTCGGTTAAGTTTAAGTACTGTAATAATCTCCGTGATACTCAAGCCCTGTGGATTTTTTTGCAAAAGAGTAATTATCCGATCAGCGATCTTCTTTTTCAGAGCCATTCTCGTGAATTATCTTTTAGAGTGTACGGATATATTAATTCGGATATCCCAGGTCAGTGAATCCAATAACCGAGCTATTCCTTTTAACTACGATTATTCTTCTTCTTTTTTTGGGTCGGCTGAATTGATCGCCCTGATTAAATAAAAAAGATGGTCTGATTCACTCAATTTTTTTGAGAAATAAGGAAAAGACTGCATCACTCCCCGTCCGGACTCAGGTAAAAGTGTAAAAAAATCAGATAAAGAATCTGAAGGTTACCCAGGAAATAAACAGCATTATAGCAGCATATTTCAGACCTGCAGTAAGCCGGCCTTCACCCATCTGTCCGGCGACAAGTCCGGAGAAGAACCCCTGGAGCAGAGCAGCGTGCGAAAAGAGCCGCTTATAGAGGAACAGATCTACTTGCCCGATGAATCCCTGTGCACCGGAGGAGGCTGCTGCAGCACCAGCAGTAGCCATCGTCGTTAAAAATGTAGCAACAAGGATTGCAACGACGAACAGGAATACTGCAAAGGAGACGAGCACGATGATTACATAGATCAACATATTGTTGCTGCGTTCCGTGGAAAGATTTACAACTTCGAAAGTATCCTTCGCTGCGGCACGGAGCACCTCGCTGATATCCCCTCCCGCTTTACTTGCCTTGGCAATCAGGTCGACACTTCGGTCGGCAAGGGGAGTGCCGAGATCTTTGCCGAACCGGTACATGGCTTCAACAAATCCTGCCCCCCAGGACATGTCCTGGTCAAGCTTTCTGATATGTGGAGTAAGCGTGGAATACTCCGCACTGGCTACAATGTGCACCGCATTGGGCAGGGTCATACCGGAATCATTCATTCCCGCAAGATCACGGAAGAAATTCGGGAGTGCATTCTCAAGACTTTTTACCCGCCATTGTTCTTTAAAGTCGAGAAAAGCTACCGGAATAATGGCAACAAGGACCGCAAAGACAATAAAATCATCAATGACAGTCGAGGTAAAAAGAACCTGGATTCCATACGAGGCCACCATCGATATAAAACCGCCGAGAAAGATGATGAGGGCGAGCGGAACACTGACAATAAGGATGTTAATCGGTTCTTCAGTAAGTACCTGGACCGGGTGTTTCAGGAATTTTCCCATTCCCTGTCGGGTACTCCGCTCATGCTCCAGACTCCTGGTGATCTCATCGACATCCGCTTCCACTGATCTCAATTCTGCGGATTTGAGCGGAGTCGGGGACTTTTCACCCCGGTTGACCATATTTTTGAAATGATCTGTGATACCCATTTTCAGGACTCCGGTGTCATGGAACTGATCATAATGACAAACATTACGCTTCCCAGCGGGATCATGATGTAGATAACGGCATAGAGAAACAGGGGATTGTTATCTCCTGACATCACTGACATAATCGACTGGAGGATGATTAAGAACAGTGTGCCCGCAACCATGGCAGTAACATACGATTCAGACACAAGGGCGAGGGTCTCAAGGAACATTTTCTGGGTTTGCCGGTTCTCCAGCGCGTATTGCTCAGCTTTTGTCCTGAAATACTCAGTAATATTCCCCCCGCTCGAAACGCTTGCCATTGTTCCCTGTAAAAACTCTTTCATACGCCTGCTGGGTGTACTCGATGAAACCAGCCGGAGAGAATCAATCAGGTCCCTGCCGAAAATATCTATTTCCCGTGCGATATACCGTGCTTCAACTGCACTCTGGCCATATATCGTGCTGCTACCCAGCAGGCGGAACACCTCTGCCGGGGTGATACCTGCTGTGGACATCGAAGTGATGTAGTTGATCGCGTACGGCAGGCTCGCATCGATGTTCCTGCGACGGTTCCCCGCTTCAAGTCCGGGATACAGCATGAATACAAGATAGGTAAGTCCACCAAAAACCAGGAGGGAGAAAATCGTGATAAAAACAGTTCCAATCACAAGGCTGTACGCGGAAAGTCCAACCAGAAACTCAGGAACCTCCCCTTTATACGTTATGAGTAGGGGTAGCTGGAAAACCCAGGTTATAATCCCGATCATTACAGCAGCTGATAATCCGACGATGACAGAACTAATATATGCAGTCGAGAGATAGACTTCAAAAGGGGTTTTAAACCGGGCCGACAGGAGGTCATTTCTGAGTGTCACATACCTTTCCCGTTTTGCCTTCATCTTTTTTCCAAGAAGATTGAAACAAAAACGCTCGAAACTATTCATAGAGGTCCTTCCTCACCTTTTCAATAACCGCTTCAGGATCGCGGTGATAGGAGATAAGAATCTTGGCTACATCCTTGTAATGCCTGATCTTCTTTATCCGCATCCACTCAAGTACTTCCTGACGGCGTTTTAGTTCTTCACGCATCCGGTTCTCGCTCCACCCCTTGGCTTCCATGATTTCTTCAAGCAGGTATGACTTCCCGGAGTAGGTAATCTCATCAGTAGCTGACCGCCACTTGAAAACCTCGTTGGTAATGAGTTCGTTTGTTCTTGGATCGATATCCAGAATTTCCACGATCTGCTTGCTCCTCCTGATACGTTTGCCACCAACCCGGCCCTGCACCTGAATACAGACAAAATCAAGCGCAGACAGCATGTTTCGCGGAACGTCCATCGGCGGGTTTTCGATACGGTGGACTACGCTCGCCACCGAATCTGCATGGATTGTTGAATACGTGGTATGACCGGTGCTCATTGCCTGGAAAAGGGTCTGGCATTCCTTGCCTCGAACTTCTCCCACGAGGATATATTCCGGGCGTTGCCGCATTGCAGCCCGCAGGAGTTCATACATATTGATTTCACCTCTTCCCGAAGTATCAAATGAGTCGCGGGTAACACTCGGTATCCAGTTCGGATGGGGAAGTTTCAGCTCACGGGTATCCTCAAGGGATACTATCTTCGATAACGGGGGTATAAACAGAGAGACTGCATTCAGGGATGTTGTCTTACCCGATGCAGTTCCACCGGCAAAGATCGCAGATTTTCCATTCTCGACGCAGAGCCATATGTAGGCAATCGAAAGCGGGGCGAATGTTCTCCATTCAATGAGATCCGTGGGTGTAATCGGCTCATCCTTGAATTTACGGATGGTGAAGGTAGAGCCGTGAGCGGTTACTTCCTGTCCCAGGGTCATCTGGATACGTGAACCATCCTGCATGGTTGAATCAAGAATGGGCTGCGAGATCGAGATGTATTTACCCGATCGCTGGGCAAGCTTCGTCACAAACGAGTCGAGCTCATCGGCATTGGTGTAGGAAAGGGTAGTTTTCATCGACTCATAGTTGTTATGATACACAAAGAGTGAAGTGTGTACACCGTCACACGAGATATCCTCAATATATTTATCGTGCATTATTGCATCGATAAGTCCGTCACCGAGGAAGTCCTTGTGCATATTGTAGAGGATAACCTCACGCTGGACAGGTGTAAGCTTAATGCCAAAATCAAGGATGATATCCGTTGCTGCAGCCCGCAGTTTTATACCAGCTTCCTCTTTAGAGATATCTTTTGTGTTGATATCAAGCGTCTCAAAAAGGCGTTCCTTTAATTCCTTTAACAATTCTTTTTCAGGATCGGTGAGGAGTGGTTCGAGTACCTGATAAGTATATTCGTGAGTGGAATGATCGTAAATAATCTGGATATAGGCATATGGCGGGTTCACAGGATAGATTTCTACTTCTTCAATACCTGGTGAAGGTTTGAAGGAGATATCAACGAGGGGACCATGTTTCTTGGGATCGTATTCCTCAAGGGTGGTATGAATGACCTTGAAAAGTGAAGTAAACCAGGATTTTTTGGCTTCAATTCTGGGTTTTACCGTTTCCGTTCCGATACCTGTTTCGATGTCGAGTTCCTTAAAGCCGGCGGTGGAAAAATTCTTCTTCCAGATTTCATCGAAATCGGGTGGAAGGGTACCAGTCCCTTCAAAAGCGCTTATACGCCCATGAAGTTTGAGTTCGTCAATTTTAAAGGATACACCTTTGGGAAGGATGAGACCGGAGAAATCTGAGATCTGATCAACATTGACAATCTTTTTATCCGCATCCGTAACAGGTTCTATTTCCGGGAGAGTGTCAGTTGTTTTTATCGATTTCGGCCTTAATGCCGCCTTTGGATCTTCATTGATTATCTGGATCTCATTTTCTTCCGGTGAATTTGCCTGGACATCTCGTGAACGCTGATATGAGGTCATCTCCCTGTCAGCCAGAAGTTTACCGGGGGATTCCCGCATATCTTTTGGTCCAATACCTTGATCAGAATCAACAGCTTGTACCACCTTTGCGGATAGGGGCCGGGTACCAGCATCAGAAAAAAACACCAGATCATCAGGTGATGCTGGTGCAGGTGTTGAAGATTTCTCCTTGTCCATCATGCTCATTTTCTTCTTGAGAGCAGTGAAATCGCCGATATCAGAGACAGTTCCCCCTTCGGAAGCAGTTCCAGATTTAGGGACTGTATCTTGGGATTTTTTTGCCTCCTCATCATTTTTGATTCCTTTGATCTTATTGATAAGGGAATTTACGTCATCCAGTGATTCATCGTCATCTTTGTTCAATCCAGACCACCCGTTTTGACCTAATTCTAGATCTACGCTTGCTTTATATTAAAATGATTTTTTTCATTTTATGTGGTACTTTTGACTTTTGCTTTTCATTATATTTATACATTTACTATTTTAATAATGAACCGAACGGTCGATTTTAGTAAATAAAAAACATTTCCAATGTTGAATTATGCTTAGTTCCCTGATAGATCCGACTGAACGCTTTTTAAAACAACACGGATAAGACCGAGATGTGCATCTGCAGTAGTAAAAATACACACAAAGAGGTCGCCAACCGGCGCAATAATAAATTTGTTTTCGTCAGTTTCGAGTATCAACTGGTCAAGGGAACCAATTTTCATGTCCTGTGCAATTTTTGTCCCGGCCCTCATGAGGTCTTCGGCCGAGGCTGCCACATGTTCAAAATCGGCATCGCCGATACACTGAATAGGAAATCCTTCAAAAAAAGCAGATACTGCAATTACCCCGGCCAGATTTTTAATCTTTTTCAGCGTTTTTCTGTCAAGACGATGAGGTAGTTCCGGGATCCCGCAGGTTTCTTTGCCAGACACGGGGGCATCTGGAAATGTCAGTGGATCGTTAATAGAAAGTCCCTGTTCCCTGGAGATCTGGACAGCACGGGAGAATTCTGGTTCAGAATATTTCCGCAGGTTGAACGTCTCCGAAGTATCCGATATTTCATTTGACTCCATCGTCATATGATAAAGTGCTGTTTTTCCACGGAAAATTGCATCACTTTTCTTCAGATATGCTCCAAACAGTTTTCCATGATCATTAAGAATAAAACCATGCCCCGATCCGGTCACGATTTCAAGCAATCCGCGGAATGTTGTCAGGTACTGGAACAATCCATCCTTTTGAGGATTTGTGACAGATTCTTCAACAATTCCAGCAGGGAGTCTCATAAAAATAAGAGCAATTATCAGAGGGCTGCAATAAGCCGGACCTTATTCTTCTTTAATTCGTATCTGATTCTTCCGATATTTGCGGTTGTATCTGCAACGATGGCAATAAGTTCATCAGCGGAGAGCGGTGAAAGTATGATAGGCCCCTTTTCCAGTTCGACAAGCATTTGTGAGAGTTCTCCTTTTCCCAGAGTATTTCCCATCGCTTCCGATGTACCAAGACCGGTTGAAGCCATGGCACCCAGTGCTTCTATATCCACTTTACCGGAAACAGCACTTTCAATAACAAACCCGTCTCTACCCACAACCACCGCAGCGGATACCCCCTCAACTTTGAGAAATTCCTCCAATAATGGCTTAAGCATTTCCTTGACCCCGTTCAAATGATTCTCTCTTGTTTTTTTTCTATTAAAATGTTGGTCTTTTTCCTACTATTTTCGAATGTACAAGTACAATCGCGAGAAAAAACAAAATATTGTGTGCCGGTTTTCTGAACCGTTGAACGATCCCGGAATATCTAAAAGCGCGCACTTCCATCGTCCGATTAAAACGAAACTATATAGTAGGAAATCGTAACAATACAACATAATGCAACTCCCGAGGGGCACATTCCGATACATAAAAAAGGACATGAAGCTTGAGGGAATTCTGGACGACCTTCAACTGAGTAAATTCAGCGGGATCTGCATAATTTCTTCCGGATTAACACAGGGAACCCTTGTATTCAAATCCGGCAAACGCATTCTTGCAGAGTTCCAGAACGTCACCGGCGATGCCGCATGGGATGAATTTCAGAAAATTGCCGGAGAAAAAGTTGATGCGTCGGTATCCACGATGGATGAAACGCAGATTGATCTTTCACTTGAATTCAATAAATCCTGCCGTATCGGGAAAGGGGGGAAATTGGAACCATCTTCGCTTTCTTCTGCAAAAACAGATCATGCAATGATAAAAAAATCTCCTCCGGCATCACCAGGGGATGCATTTGCAGCGCTACCAAAAAGCCTTCAGAAACCACATATTCAGGAAAAGCCTGCATTCCGCCCGTCAGTAACTTTTGAAACCCTGCACATACCAGACCCGTCCAGGAGATCAGGAAATACCGTTTCCCCGACTGCAGATCATAAACCCACTCTGACGATCTCTCAACAACCGCCGGAACAGAACCCTGGAGAGAAGAAACTCGAGGATGAGGCACAGCGTCTGGCAGACATTGAATCCAGGAGTTTTGAAAGCGATATCGACGCTATTGAGACGATGGATGTAGATATCATTACCAGCAAAATTCGAGGAGAATGCAAAACCCTCATAAAACAACTCCGTCTTGAACATCTGTCAGAAAATCGGAAAGAAATGGAGTAATTTCCGGATTGGGGATATCGCACCGATCCACTGGATTCCTACAATACCCGGCAATGTACCGATCGTAATCCCATGATCCCGTTCTCCCGGATGAGTACGGCACATATTCTTCGGGATGAACCCATCGCAGTTCTTAAGATCCGATTCAATCCCGGGTAATAATCCGATACCAAAAAAAATTGGGTAATCTTATATAAATCAAATAGAAATAATCACACAACAGGGTGTTCAATGGTCAAGGTATACACAATCGCTTCCGGAAAAGGTGGTACTGGGAAGACAACCGTTTCTGTTAACCTCGGAACGATGCTTGCTCAGCTTGGTAAAGAGACCTTTCTTATGGATGCCGACATCGGCATGGCAAATGTCGGCCTCCTTCTCGGTCTGCAGGATGCACCAGTCACCCTTCACGAAATTCTTGCCGGCAAGGGTAACATCAACGACGCTATTTATGAATGCCCTGCAGGTCTTAAGGTGATTCCGGCAGGTATTTCCCTCCAGGGATTCCAGCAGGCGGATCCCGAGAAACTTCGCGATGTCATGAACGAGATCGTGAAGCGCTGCGACTATTTGTTGATTGATGCCCCTGCCGGGATCAGCAAGGATGGTATCGTTCCTCTTGCTGTTGCCGATGAAGTGATACTTGTCGTGAATCCGGAACTCTCTTCGATAGTGGATGCCCTAAAAACAAGAATACTGACTGAACTTGTCGGGGGTCACGTCATGGGATCGATCATCAACCGTGTCGGCCAGGACAAACCCGACGTCATGATAAAAAAGATGGAGAAAGTGCTCGGAGTAAAAGTAATCGGGATTATTCCTGAAGACCCCAATGTACGTCGCGCAGCTTCTTCAAGAACCCCGATTGTGATCAAATTTCCGACTTCTCCGGCATCAAAAGCAATCCGCCGGATAGCTTCAGATATTACCGGAGTTGCCTACAGAGAGGAAGGGGAAACGCAGAAGAAAGAAGGGTTTATTGAAAGGTTCACAAAAGCCTTGTTTGTAAAGAAATCTGAAATCTGAAAAACATATCGATACATTTCCTTTCTCTTTTTTCAGCAGATCTCATTTTACCGCCAGGACGAGACAACAAAAATTCGAAGAGATTCAGGTTTCAGGAGCCTCCGTTTCATCAGATACTTCATGATGATCCGTCTTTTGAAAAAAAAGGATGCGATTGGAATGGTTATTCCGGAAAAAACCGTTATCCGGGTTTATTTGTTACGGTGAAGACACAGTGTTCATCGCCCTTTGAACGGCACTTTATTTCACGGCACTGTACCTTTATTCCAAAAGAACCTTCCACAATTCCGGCAAGGAGTCCGGCGGTACAAAAGCAGACGTTTTTGCCGGTAGTGCCGAAGGCTTCGGCCTCAACCGTATGTTCAAGCGTGATCGTTTTTTCTTTTTTAGTTTCATCCCATTCCATGCGGATGATATTGAACCATCCCATCTGGGAGTAGAAGGCAAACGCCATGTCGGAGAGGAGACCGGGCTTTGATACACCCATTTTTTTATAGTGTTCAACCGATTCTCTGCCCATATCCATATATGCCCGGTAATTAACTCCCCCGGCAGGCATCTCACCCATGGTCTTTTTCAATGAGTTCATCATGGACGAGAAGATAAAACGTGGCATTATCACGACGGGATCATCGATAAGCTTAATCGTGCCGCGGAGGGGTTTGTGTTCAATATATTCAGTGATGGCCGATTCGCCTTTTACAATTGCCTCTGCCTTCCACTTCCAGCTGGATTCCCGTTGATCTGCAACAAATTCACAGACATCGTCACCATTCGCATGGCACTTTGTCTCAATACAAAACCAGTTCTTACCCGTTACAGCTATCAGTACTCCTTCGATCCAGCCCCGGTGGATACCACAGACAGGCATCTTCCAGTCCCTGAGAATTTCGGATTCGAAGGTATGTTTCGTACGAAGCACGATCCGGTATTCGCCGGATTCAACAAGCTCAAACGGGGCTCCCCAGCCCTGCTGGTGCTGGAGCTTGAAAACAAGCATGAGAAATTCTGCCGGTTTGAGGTCCATTCCGGACTTTTTTAACAGGTTATTGAGCCCCCCGGCTCCCATTCCAACAGAATGAAATAGCTTACGGACTGCCTGTACAGCGAGTTTCCGGTCGAGATTCGCTTCATACATCTCATAGATAGCTTTCACGAGATAATTTGGATTGCTTGCCGT
>Ga0209705_10001548_pt1 | contig 12153 bp, 13 predicted proteins | sample PPLLaktember2015_5_FD_187262 | JGI IMG/M metagenome (GOLD analysis project Ga0209705, IMG submission 187262) | Freshwater sediment microbial communities from Prairie Pothole Lake near Jamestown, North Dakota, USA - PPLs Lake P8 Core (1) Depth... | ecosystem: Environmental > Aquatic > Freshwater... | reverse complement strand
GCCGAAGATGCGCAAACCGGCGGCGCGGAATTTATCCACCACGCCCAGCACCAGTGGGGCCTCGGGACCGACCACGGTGAGATCGATCTTGTTCTGCTGTGCGAAGCGCAGCAGGCCGTCTACGTCTTCCGCGGCGATCGCAACGTTTTCGCACTTTGGCTCATGCGCGGTGCCGGCGTTGCCGGGGGCGACGAAGACCATTTCGGCTTTCGGCGACTGCGCGATTTTCCACGCCAGCGCGTGTTCGCGACCGCCGCCACCGATGACGAGCACGCGCTCAGGCATGGCTAGTCGAGCTTGAGGCTGAAGTGGTGCCACACGATGTTCATGCCGTGGCACAGGTAAAACCGGTGGGCGTCGAAGCGCTGCACGCCCGAGTCCAGGTGCAATTCATGGCAGCGCGCCGCGCGCGCCTGTTCGACGAGCCAGTCGAACAGCCGGCCGCCGTAACCGGCGGAGCGGCAAGTGGCGTGCGTCACGAGATCATCGACATAGAGGATTTTGCCGCAGCACAGCATCTCCATGAACCGGTAGCCGGCCACCGAACGCACTTCGCCATCGTCTTCGAGATAGACGAGAAGATAGCCCGTTTTCTGTTGCCGGCGCACGGTGGCGACGAAGTCCTGGCCGGCCAGGTGCGGCCGCAGCTCGGCCATGACCGGATAGCAGCGCGCGATGTCGGCCTCAGCCTCGGCGAGCGCGATTTTCATGGCTCAGTGGCGGAAGTGACGCATGCCGGTGAACACCATGGCGATGCCATGCTGGTCGGCGGCCTCGATGACTTCTTTATCGCGCATCGAACCGCCCGGCTGGATCACCGCGGTGACGCCGACCTCGGCCGCCTGGTCGAGGCCGTCGCGGAAGGGGAAGAAGGCGTCCGAGGCCATGACGCTGCCGCGTACCTCGAGGCCGGCGTCGGTGGCCTTGATTGAGGCGATGCGCGCGCTGTAGACGCGGCTCATCTGGCCGGCGCCGACGCCGATGGTGCGGCCTTCCTTGCCGTACACGATGGCATTGGACTTGACGAACTTGACAACCTTCCACGCGAACAGCAGGTCGCGCAGCTCCTGCTGGTTGGGCTGGCGCTTGGTGACGACCTTGAGTTCCTTTTCCGTGATCTTGCCGTGGTCGGCGTCCTGCACCAGCAGGCCGCCGGTGACGCGCCGGTAGTCCAGTTGTGCCGGGCGCGTGGCGCCCCAGACGCCGGTCTCGAGCACGCGCACATTGGGTTTGCCCGCGAGGATCGGTTTGGCGTCGTCATGGACCGCCGGTGCGACAATGACCTCCACGAACTGGCGGTCGAGGATGGCCCTGGCCGTGGCCGCGTCCAGCGGGCGGTTGAAGGCGATGATGCCACCGAAGGCCGAGGTCGGGTCGGTGACGTAGGCATGCTGGTAGGCGTCGAGCACCGTGTCGGCGATGGCGACGCCGCAGGGATTGGCATGCTTGACGATGACGCAGGCGGTCTCATCGAAGGACTTCACGCACTCGAGCGCGGCGTCGGCGTCGGCGATGTTGTTGAACGACAGTTCCTTGCCCTGCAGCATCCGCGCGGTCGCGACGCAGGCCTCGGCCGGGCGGCGCTCGACGTAGAACGCCGCCTTCTGGTGCGGGTTCTCGCCGTAGCGCAGGCCCATGGCGTGCCGGAACTGCACGTTGAAGGTATCCGGAAATTCGGCGCGCGCCTCGCCCGGCCGCTCGCGCCCGAGGTAATTGGCAATGGCGCCGTCGTAGGCGGCGGTGTGCGCGAAGGCCTTGGTGGCGAGGCGAAACCGGGTTTGATCGCTGACGGATCCCTGCTGTTGCATTTCCTCGAGCACCGGGCCGTAATCGGCGGCATCCACGATCACGGTCACGGCGCCGTGATTCTTGGCCGCCGCGCGCAGCAGGGTCGGGCCGCCGATGTCGATGTTCTCGATCGCGTCGTCGAGCGTGCAGTCCTTGCGCGCCACGGTTTCCTCGAAGGGATACAGGTTGACCACCACCAGATCGATGGGCGGGATGTCGCGCTGTTTCATGGCCTGCACGTGGCTGTCGAGATCGCGCCGCCCGAGGATACCGCCGTGGATCTTGGGGTGCAGCGTCTTGACGCGCCCGTCGAGCATTTCCGGAAAGCCGGTGTAGTCCGAGACCTCGGTCACCGCCACGCCGTTGTCGGCCAGCAGTTTCGCGGTGCCGCCGGTGGACAGGATTTCAACTTTGAGGGCCTTGAGTGCGCGGGCGAATTCGACCACGCCGCTTTTGTCGGAAACGCTGATCAGCGCACGGCGGATGGTGGTCATGGAGAGCGGAATCAAATGGAAAGTTCGGAACGCGGATTCTAAATTCCGCGACCCGCTTCCGCAATCGAAACTATATGATTGTCTGCCGCGGAGAACGTAGAGAAAAACCGGTAATCCAGCCGGAAAAACTCAGCGATCTCTGAGTACTCAGCGGAGAGCCAATATCAAAATGAAATTTAATTAGATTAGCCACAGAGATCACAGAGCACACAGAGATCGAAAAAGAAGCTTTTTTAGCCCTGTGACCTGTGTGTACTCTGTGGCCAAATTTCTTTTTAGTTGGCGCTCTAAAGCAGCTTGTACTGCTTCAGCTTTTTACGCAGGGTGTTGCGGTTGATGCCGAGGATTTCCGCGGCCTTGCACTGGTTGCTCTTGACGTGGCGCATGACGATCTCGAGCAGCGGCTTTTCCACCTCGCTGATGACCATGTCGTACACGCCCGAGGTTTTCTCGCCGTTGAGGTCGTGGAAGTAGCGCTCCATCGACTGTTTCACGCACGCCGCCAGCGGCGCCTTGCGGTCTTTCGTCATGCCGCGAGCCCTGCTGTACAGGGATGTACGAATGTCGCGAGCGCAGGACGCGCAGGAGCGACCAGGGCCTGTGCCTGCCCGTCAAAGAATTCCCGCACCATGGCCAGCTGTGCCTCGCGCGTCTCGACCTGGTTGACGCGGTGGCGGAAGGCCGCGCCGTCGCGCAGACCCTTGCTGTACCAGGAGATATGCTTGCGCGCCATGCGCACGCCGCTGTATTCGCCGTAGAAGGCGTACAGGGTTTCAAGGTGGTCGAGCAGGGTGTCGCGCACCTCCGTCACCGGCGGCGGCGCGAGTTTCTCGCCCGTCGCCAGATAATGTTCGACTTCGCGGAAGATCCAGGGATTGCCCTGGGCGGCGCGTCCGATCATGAGCCCGTCGGCCCCGGTGCGGGCAAGCACCAAAGCGGCTTTTTCAGGCGTGCTGATGTCACCGTTGGCGATCACCGGAATTTTTACGACCGCCTTGATGGCAGCGATGGTGTCGTATTCGGCTTCGCCCTGGAAGGCGTCGGCACGGGTGCGCCCGTGCACGGCGAGCGCCTGGATGCCGCTGGCCTCGGCCACGCGCGCGATCGCCGGGCCGTTCCGGTTGGCGCGGTCCCAGCCGGTGCGGATCTTGAGCGTTACCGGAACATCGACGCTTTTAACCACTGCATCCAGAATATCGGCGACGAGTTTTTCATTCTGCATCAGCGCCGAGCCGGCGTAGACGTTGCAGATTTTCTTGGCCGGGCAGCCCATGTTGATGTCAATGATCTGCGCGCCGTTGTCCACGTTGTAGCGCGCCGCCTGCGCCATCATGGCGGGGTCGCTGCCGACGATCTGCACCGCGCGCGGCTCGTCCTCGCCGGTGTGATCGGCGCGGCGCAGGGTCTTTTTGCTGCCCCACAGCAGGGAATTGGACGACACCATTTCCGAGGCGGCCATGCCGGCGCCCAGCCGGCGACACAGGCTGCGAAAGGGCCTGTCGGTGACACCAGCCATGGGCGCGAGGAACAGATTATTTTTCAGTTTGTAAGGTCCGATTCTCATGATCGGCTTGCTCTACCCTGAACGTCGGGAAAGGGCGGCAATCTTAACCAGAAACTCCAAGCACAGGGAAGAGGGGACGCGATGAACGGCGAAAGAATTTTTATTCCCGGATTTAACGCGCGGGATGCCGGAATGATGCAGGGGCTCAATAATTTCATCCGGGTTTCACATCGCGCTATAAACGGGTGAAGCGGAAAAGAAATTTATTTCACTGCGTAAAGGGTAGCGTATCAGGGCGTGACCAGACGGATTTCGTAGCCGACGGCTTTTCCATCAGGGTTGGTAACATCGAGCAGCGCCGTGGAAACGACGTTCGGTGTCAGCGCTCCCTCCAATGGAGTTTCCGAATACTGAATGGGAGAAAAAATCCGGCGCGCGATGACGTCGCCGGCGTTGCTGGTGAGGCTCACTTCCATCTGGGGATAGGACTGACGAAACGCGGCGCGATTGACCAGCGTGGCGCGTATGCGCAGCGCGTTCTCATATTGCGGATGCGGCGCGATGCTGGTCTGGAGCAGCTCGATGCGTCCCACGTCGCGCAACGGGCGCAGTTCGCAACCGGCATACAGGCAGATATCCACCAGATACGGCCGCCAGGACGGTATCGTGGCCAGCTCGTTGCGGTAGGAATATACGAACTGGCCGGCCAGCAGCATCAGCAAGGCGAGGCTTCCGAGGCCCCAGAACAGGGAGCTGACACGTAACCGCGGCCGGGTGAACAGCGGCTGTTTCGTGATGGTGGGAATGCCGGCCTCATGGGCGATCTTTTCATCGATGGCCCGGAGCTTGTCGCTGCGTCGCCTCGCGGTGCGGCGCCGGGTTTTTACGGCGGGCCGGCGCTTGTCATTTTTGGCGGCTGCTATTTCCTCGGCGGTTTTTGCCGGTTTTGCCCCGGACGGTACCTGTAACAGTCGCTGCTCGGCGTGAAAGATCGCAGAGCAGATGCCACAGCGCACCATGCCGCCGCGCGCCTCAAGCTGCGCGGGCGTGACCTTGAAGGTCGTGAGACAGGCGGGGCACTGGGCGTACATTAATGTCTACCTACTCCGTTCGTTCGGCCATGAGAACAGTCTCCCTGCGTTGTTCGTCCGGACATAATATTTATGATCTTAGTCCGGTTTGCGCCCCGCGAGCAGCACCCACTGCTGGCGCTCGCGCTGTTCGAAGGTGAATGGCGGCTCATAATGCGGCCGCACTTCCACGGCCTGATCGCTGCCCAGCAGGCCCGACAGCACCAGCCAGCCGCCCGGGCGCACCCGCGCCGTGATCTCCGCGGCGAGCTCGATCAGGGTTCCGAAAAGAATATTGGCAATCACGATATCGGCCTGAAAATCCGGCGGCAGTTCCGACGGCAGCATCACCTGCATTCCGCTGTGGATGCCGTTGTGCACGGCGTTGCGGCGCGTGACCTCGAGCGCCTGTGGGTCGATGTCCACGGCACAGGCCTGCGCCGCGCCGAGCTTGATCGCGGCGATGGAAAGTATGCCCGAGCCGCAGCCGTAATCGAGAAGGGTTTTGCCAGGGAGCGTTTGCTCCGACAGCCAGGCGAGGCACAGCGAGGTGGTCGGGTGGTCGCCGGTGCCGAAGGCGAGTCCGGGGTCGAGAATGATATTCACGGCATCCGGTTCGGGAGGGGCACACCAGCTCGGGACCACCCACAAACCGCGTCCGATCTGGAGCGGCTTGTAGTGCGCCATCCACGAATGCGCCCAGTCCTCGTCGCCGAGCAGGTCGATTTCATGCGGCGGCGGTTCCGGAAGATTCATCAGCGCGCGCGTGCGCGCGAGGATGTCGTCGGTGTTGGTGTGTTCCGGGAACAGGCCGGTGACCACGACCTGTGACCACAGCGGATTCTTGTCCCAGTGGGTTTCGAAGATCGGCTGGTCGGCCGCGTCTTCGAGCGTCACCGAAATCGCGCCCCATTCCTCGAGCGCGTCCGCGAGCGGCTGGGCGTGACTTTCATCAACGCGCAGTTTCAGTTTGAGCCAGGGCATGGTTAAGACGGTTTCAGGTTACAAGTTTCATGTTGCAAGAAAGGCGTGGGCGACTCCCTTGCTGCTTGCGACCCGGATTACAGCCCCAGTTTCTTCTGCAGATAATGGATGTTAACGCCGCCGCGGATGAAGGCGGCGTCGTTCATGATGTCCTGGTGCAGATGAATGTTGGTCTTGATGCCTTCCACCACCATTTCGGACAGGGCGATGCGCATGCGCGCCAGCGCCATATCGCGCGTGTCGCCGTAGGCGATGAGCTTGCCGATCATGGAGTCGTAATACGGCGGCACGAAATAGTTGGTGTACACGTGCGAGTCCACGCGGATGCCGGGGCCGCCGGGCGGGTGCCAGGCGGTGATGCGTCCCGGCGAGGGGATGAAAGTCCGCGGGTCCTCGGCGTTGATGCGGCACTCGATGGCGTGCCCGCGCCAGACGATGTCCTTCTGGCGGTAGGCCAGTTTCTCGCCCGCGGCGATGAGCAGCTGCTGCCTTACGATGTCCACGCCGGTGACCATCTCCGTGACCGGGTGCTCCACCTGCACGCGCGTGTTCATCTCGATGAAATAGAACTCGCCGTCCTGGTACAGGAATTCAAAGGTGCCGGCCCCGCGGTAGCCGATCTTGCGGCAGGCCTCGGCGCAACGCTCGCCGATCTTGTGCCGCAGTTTTTCCGGGAGGCCCGGCGCCGGGCATTCCTCCACCACTTTCTGGTGGCGGCGCTGCATCGAGCAGTCGCGCTCGCCCAGGTGGATCGCGTGGCCGTGGGTGTCGGCCAGCACCTGGAATTCGATGTGGCGCGGATGCTCGAGGTACTTCTCCATGTACACGGTGTCGTTGCCGAAGGCGGCCTTGGCCTCGGACTTGGTGAGCGTCAAGGCGTTGAGCAGCGCCGCCTCGGTGTGCACCACGCGCATGCCCTTGCCGCCGCCGCCGGCCGCGGCCTTGATCAGCACCGGGTAGCCGATCTGCGCCGCCAGCCGGTGGACTTCCTTGTCGTCGCCGCCGACCGGGCCGTCGGAGCCGGGCACGCAGGGCACGCCGGCCTTCTTCATGGCCTTGATCGCGGAGATCTTGTCGCCCATGAGGCGGATGGTCTCGGCCTTGGGGCCGATGAAAATGAAACCGCTCTGCTCCACGCGCTCGGCGAAATCGGCGTTCTCCGAGAGGAAGCCGTAGCCGGGGTGGATCGCCTGCGCGTCCGTGACCTCGGCGGCGCTGATCACGGCCGGGATATTCAGGTAGCTGTCGCTGGCGCGCGCCGGGCCGATGCACACGGACTCGTCGGCGAGCTTGACGTACTTGGCCTCGCGGTCGGCCTCGGAGTGCAGCGCCACGGTGCGGATGCCGAGCGCGCGGCAGGCGCGCTGGATGCGCAGCGCGATTTCGCCGCGGTTGGCTATAACGACTTTTTCAATCATGGGTAGAAATATTATTTTTGAAACCACGAATGGACACGGATAAACACGGATAAGAAATCAAGCAGAAACCACCCGCACAACCATCTGTGTTCATCCGTGTTTATCTGTGGTTCCCGGTTTTATTCAATAATGAACAGGGCCTCGCCGTATTCCACCGGCTGGCCGTTTTCCTTGAGAATGGCTTTGACTACCCCGGCCTTGTCGGATTCGATTTCGTTCATCATCTTCATGGCCTCGATGATGCACAGGGTGTCGCCGACCTTGACCTGGCTGCCGATATCCACGAAGGGCGCGGCGCCGGGCGCGGAAGAGCGGTAGAAGGTGCCGACCATGGGCGAGGCCACGGCATGCCCGGCCGGCGTTTCCACCACCGGGGCGGTCGCCGTGACCGGTGCGCCCGCGGGAATGGCGGCAGGGACAGCGTGGTGCGGTGCGATATGCGCCGGGGCCATGTGCACGACCGGGCTGCCCGTGGGGCTGCGGCTGATGCGGATGGCCTCCTCGCCCTCGCGGATTTCAATCTCGGCGAGACTCGATTCCTCCAGCATCTCGATGAGTTTTTTGACTTTGCGTATGTCCATTTTCAACTCCTTAAAATTTTTGAAACCGCCGATGAACGCCGATTATTGAAAAAGCGTAATCTGTTTTGATTTTTATCTGCGTTTATCCGCGTTTATCTGCGGTTCCATAAGTCTTATTTTTTTAACCTTTCTATCGCGGCGGCCAGCGCCAGTTCGTAGCCCTGGGCGCCGAGGCCGCTGATCACGCCAACGGCGAGATCGGAGAAATAAGAATGTTTTCGGAACGCCTCGCGCGCGTGCACGTTCGACAGGTGCACCTCGATGAACGGGATATGCGAGGCCGCCAGGGCATCGCGCAGCGCCACGCTGGTGTGCGTGAACGCCGCGGGATTGAGCAGGATAAAGGCCGCCTTGTCCTTCATGGCCTGCTGCACCCGCCCGACCAGTTCATGCTCGGCGTTGCTCTGGTAGAAGCTGGCGCGGTGTCCGGCGGCCTCGGCCTGTTGGGCCAGCCGCTGATTGATGGTTTCGAGCGTGGTGGTGCCGTAATGCTCCGGCTCGCGCGCCCCCAACAGGTTGAGGTTGGGGCCGTTTAGTACCAGGATTTCTGCCATATGTTCTTGGGCTTTGCGGGGTTGTCCGAACCGGCACTGGCAAGATATTCAGTAAACTGCGGAAATTTTCCGTGTTCAGGCATTGATTTGTCGCTATCTTCTCAATTCCAAACATTGTGCATGCTAAAGGCTGTTTTGTCCAGCAAAAACCTTTTAAACACATGATCGCCGGAATTCGGCAAAAATAGCCGAAAGATAAGCACAAATTGGCGAGTAATTCAGGGGATTTGCGGTTGGGCAGGGCCCAGCAATGGTTTGACCAGGCTTTCAAGCTCATTCCGGGTGAAGGCGCCCAATTTGCGGGCGGCGATAACGCCGCCGCGGTCGATGATGACGGTAAAGGGCAGGGCCCCCATGCTGTTGCCGTAGCGGGCGACCAGATCGAGCGCCTCGTCGCCGCCCATCAGGACGGGGTAATTGATGCCAGCGGACTGGCGATATGGCCTGACCGCGGTTTCGTTGTCGATGGCGACGCTGACCACCTGCAAGCCTTCGGCCGCGCGCTGTTTCTGCAAGGCGATGAGCAGCGGTATCTCGTCGCGGCACGGCGGGCACCAGGTGGCCCAGAAATTCAGCACGATGATCTTGCCACGCCACTCCTCGAGGGAATGTGGTTTGCCGTCCAGCTCGGGCAGGGTGAAATTGATCAGCTCGCCGCCGCCGTAGGTCTTCGCGGCGGTGATCCCCGGTTCCGGGCGCAGCGTCTGGGCCAGCCAGTAACCGCCTATCAAGGCCAGTACCGCCGCGATCAGCAGCAGCAAGTTTTTAGAAGTGGATGACATGAAAAGAGTGGATCGTAAGTCGTGATACGTGTACCGCGAGTCGTTTTTACGATTCACGACTCACGGAATTTTTTGCAGCAGGGCGGTGAATTCATCCACGTTGCGGAAGCCGTAGGTGCGCAGTTCCCGGCGCTCCTGTCCATCGGCGGCAAAGAATAACATGGCCGGCGGACCGTAGACACCGAAGCGCTGCTTGATTGCCTTCCCTTCCGGGTGGTTCGGGTCGGTCACGTCGGCCTGCAACAACACGAACCGACGGCGCAGTTCCTCGCGCACGCGCGGGTCGGCGAAGGTGGCCTTTTCCATGCGCAGGCAGTCGGTGCACCAGTCGGCGTAGTAATCGAGAATGACCGGCTTGCCCGTGGTTTTGGCGGCCGTCAGCCGGTTTTCCAGATCGTTCAGACTGCTGACGCGTTCGAACAAGTGGCCTTCGGTGACGGCCGCGCCCGGCCCGCTTGTGGCCGGCATCATGCCGGTCGACAAGGAGGACAGCGGCAGTGGGTGGAGAAAGTCACGATGACCGGCGAATCCGCCCAGCAGGGCCAGCACGCCCCAGATCAGCAGGAACGTGCCCACGCCCTTCCACAGGTAACGCCAGCCGCTGGCCGCCTCCGGCAGGCTCTGGGTGGCGCCGAGATAGACTCCGCTGATGATGAAGAAAGCGGCCCACAGGAACAGCACCGGCACCTGCGGCAGGTAGCCGAGCAGGTAGATGGCCACCGCAATCAGCAGCGCGCCGAACAGGTGCTTCACGCTGTCCATCCATTTGCCGACCTTGGGCAGCAGGAAGCCGGCGCCCACGCCGAGCGCGACCAGGATCGCGCCCTGGCCATGCGCCAGCGCGAACATGATGCCGCCGCCCAGCACCGGGTCCTTCGCGGCGATGGCCGCGCCCAGCACCGAGACCAGCACCGGCGAGACGCAGGCGCCGATGATCAGCGCCGAGATCAGGCCGAGGATGAGCGCCCCGATCAGCTCGCCGCCGAACCACTGCCTGGCATGCTGGTGCACGCGGCTGGAGTGGTGGTGCAGCAGCGACTGGATCGAGGACGGCACCTGCAATTGATAGAAGCCGAACATCGAAAGCGCGAGCAGCACCAGCAGGGTGGCGAAGGTGCCGATGGCCCAGGGGGTCTGGAAATAGGCCTGCAGCTGATCCCCGGTGGCGCCGGCGACGGCCCCGGCGACAGTGTAGGTGAGCGCGGTGCCGAGCACGTAGCTGTACGACAGCAGCCCGCCGCGCAGCTTGGTGACATGCGTGCCTTCCGTGCCCACGATGACGCCCGAGAGGATCGGCACCATCGGCAGCACGCAGGGCGTGAAGCTCAGCAGCAGCCCGGCACCGAAGGCCGCGATCACGGCGAACACGAAATTTCTCATGTCGCGCGGAGCAGCGTCAGCCAGCGTCGCCGGCGGCGCGACCGATGCCTGCGCCGCGCTCAACACGCCACCGCGGAATTGCACGCCGAAGGTTTTGGTGGCCGGCGGGTAACAGATGGACACGCCTTTCTCCGAACATCCCTGGTACATCACCCGCAGTTGCAGATCCTGGTCGCCGGCGCCCAGGCCCGAGACCGGCAACAGTGTTTCGAAACCCTGTTCATAGACCTCGGTCTTGCCGATGAACTCGTCGACCTTGGTTTTGCCCGGAGGCAATGTGTAGTTGCCGAGCCGGGCGTCCGAGAGCGGCGCGCCATCGGCCGCCACCAGTTCAAACCTGGTCTTGTCGCGGTAGAGGTAACAGCAGTCGGCGATGTCGATGCGCGCCAGCAGTGTCGCGTTGTCGCGCGCCGCGACGCTGACCTGGAACGCCTGCTCCGGGTCCGGCGGTTCCAGCTCGCTTCCGGGGGCGAGACTGCGCGTGAGGTCCTTGAGGGAGGTGATCTTGTCGGACGTGTCAGCGGCCGGAGCGATGGCGGCGGCGGGCTTCGCCTTGCCCGGAGGCAGTTTGAAATCGATCTCTTTTACGATGGGCGGATAGCACACGCCCACCGGCTCGTTGCAGCCCTGCGAGGTGATGCGCAGGCGCGCCGTGTCCGCGCCCTCGGCGCGCGTGAACGGGAGGCGGACCTTCACCGCCTTCGTATAGGTCTCGACCTGCCCGAACAACGGGTCATCCTTGACCTTGCCGCGCGGAATGACCGGCGTTTTCAGCTGCGTGCCGTCGAGGGCCTCGAACTGGAACTTGTCCCGGTACATGTAATAACCGGGGGCGATCTTCCAGCTGGCCTCGAGCGTGGTCTCGCTGACCGTGCGCGTCGTCAGGCGGAAGGCCTGATCGGGTTCGAGCAGCTCATCCTCGGGCGCGGCGGCCAGCGCAGGCGACAGCAGCAGCAACAGCAGGGCGGCAAGGGATTTCGTCATCATGTTTTATCCGGGTTGCGAATCCAGGCGAGATAGTCGGGCAGGCCGTCGGCGATAGGGACCGCGATGACCTCGGGAAGTTCATAGGGGTGCAGCTCCCGAATGCGTTTCTGGATGGAGCCGTAAGCGTCAGTCATGGATTTGATGATCAGCAATTGTTCGGCCGCCGCTTCCACCCGGCCTTTCCACCGGTAGACAGACTTGGCGATCGGCAGGATGTTGATGCAGGCGGCGAGGCGTTCCTGCACCAGTGTTTGCGCCAGTCGTTCCGCCACCTCGGTGTCGGGACAGGTCGTGAGCACCAGCTGGTATTCGTGCCGTTTCATTGCGTTTGGCATTCCGTTGCCCGCCATGATGACGGCGCGGGATTCAGGTTTATTCATTGTAGCGAAACGGCGGCGGCGGCGCCCCGGATGCGAGGCCGCGGCCAACCGGGTTATGCTGCGGTTTTGACGGCGCGGGGTGTGGCTTCATGCTTTTGCTGTTGTTGCTGGTCACGGCGGTGGCCGAGATCGCGGTATTCATTCAAGTCGGTGCGTGGATCGGTGTGGGCATGACCCTGCTGCTGGTGTTCGCCAGCGCCATGTTCGGCATCTGGCTGGTCCGCGCCCAGG
>Ga0209705_10001542_pt1 | contig 12180 bp, 17 predicted proteins | sample PPLLaktember2015_5_FD_187262 | JGI IMG/M metagenome (GOLD analysis project Ga0209705, IMG submission 187262) | Freshwater sediment microbial communities from Prairie Pothole Lake near Jamestown, North Dakota, USA - PPLs Lake P8 Core (1) Depth... | ecosystem: Environmental > Aquatic > Freshwater... | reverse complement strand
AGTTGGGCGAACTCAGCCTGACGCGGGTCTTCCGCGTGGGTGCGGAAGATCTCCAACGAAAGCACACCCGAGAAGACTGCCACCGCGGCGTACTTTTCAGGATGCAACAAGGCAGCTTTAATCGCTCCGTAGCCACCCATTGAGATGCCAGCCAGGAAGGTGTCCTCACGGCGAGGTGCCAGTCCAAAGACATCCTTAAGGTAATGTGGAAGCTCGACAGTCAAATATGTGAAGTAATCCTGTCCGTTGGGCTGGTCAATGTAGAAGCTGCGCCCTACTGAGGGCATGACCACCACCAGGCCGTACGCATTTGCCACGGTCTCGATGGAAGAATAGCGTTGCCAGGCGCTGGCATCATCGCTCAGTCCGTGCAGCAGGTAGAGCACCTTGCGCCGGGCGACCGGCACCTCCCCCATTTTTCCAGGGTCGGGCAGAATCACGTTCAGCGGGAGATTGACCTTGACGGTCTCGGGGACATGATCAATGCTGAAGAGGGCCATATGACTCCTTTTGCCTCAATCAATAGTTGCACTTAAGAGCAGACCTGTCAGGTCTTAATTGATCACCAGGGGTGGATGGGCTTCTGCGGGCTGAATCTCATCAGTCTTGTTAAAATCTATGAAGAACGAAAACGCAAAGCTGATCACCATCAGAATAGGGGGAACGATCGTCAGCAGGAAGCGGGCTGCATTCCCCGGTTGAGGTCCAGGATTCTGCCCGCTTTCAAAACCGAAGATGACGAAGACCAAGTAGAAGGCCGCACTGGTGAACAGGCCATTCAGGCGATTCATGAATCCCATCGCACTCGAGATGATGCCCTCCCGCCGCAAATTGTGCTTTTGGGTGTCCTCGTCCATGATCTTCGCCCCGATCAGGTCCATGGTGGTGATCACCCCGGCGAAACCGAAGCCCACCAGTGCCGAACACGCAATTGCCGGGTAAAGCGACCTGGCAAAAAAGAGCGGGATAAAAGCCACCGCCAGTGTAGCCAACGATGCCCGCCAGACCGGCATCAGACCAAACTTCCTGACCAACCAGGCCCATATCGCCACGCTGGGGATGGCAATGATCAGCACCGGAGCAAGCAGGTATGTGGTCTGGCTATCCGAGAGATCCAACGCATATTTGACATAGAAGGTCATCGATGCCAGTACCAGTGACATGGCTGCGCTATAAAAGGCATTAGCAAAACCCGCAATCCAAAACTTGCGGTTGGTAACCAGGTGCTTAATGCTGTCCCATAGTTGAGGTTTCTCTTCCTCCAGGTGGTCGCCGGTCTCCCGGGACGCGAAGGTCATATACAGGATAACCACGCCGCCCAGTATGCCGTATAGGATTGCTGTCAGGCTGTATCCCAGGGCGCTGGTTACCATCGGCGTCAAAGCGATGCTGATGATCATCGCTACCAGCTGGAACGCCTGCCGTAGGGCATTCGTGCTTGCCCGGCTGGCATCCGAGCGGAACAGCTCCGGGAAGAGCGCTCCGTAGTTAGCATTGATCACCGAGTCCAACGTGCCAGTTAGAATGTAGAAGAGCATACAGTAGGCAAACAGGGAATTCCCTGCCAGGAACTCTGGGGGACTGTAAAAGGCAATGAAGCATAGCACCAGCAGCGGTGTGCCAATCGTCAGCCAGGGCCGCCGGCGACCCCAGCGGGTGCGAGTCCGATCGGAGAGGAAGCCGTAGATGGGGTTGTCAGCCGCATCGATGAAGGTGTAGATCAGTAGCACCAGGGCTAGCTGCGGGGTGGTCAGCCCCAATTTGATCACATAATAGGCAGCCGCATAGGTTTTGAGCATGTTGATTGGAATGGAGGTACCGAACATGCCGATCGCATAATTGAAGGATTTCAGCCGGGAAGTAGACATCTGGGTGGGCCTCCTTGCGCGATATGAATTTTTTGACTCCGCTCATGGTGGGAAAACATGCCTTACCAGAAATTATACCCTCGCTCCCGAAAAACATGACCCCTTAACCCAAAAACAGAATGTGAGCGGGTATACGCCCATTCACAACCTGTTTTTAGGGATCTTTCTATTATAGGCGGCTAACTTACGGATTGATGATAATGTTGAAGGTCGCCTGGAGACTGTCGCTGCTCTGCTCGACGATGTTAATCACCAACGCCGAATCAAAGATCCCATCACCCTGGTTTTCTGCCACGCCCGGGAAGTACATCTGGCTGGTGAGGACCGGCCCATTATCCACCTGGACCTTGAAATGGATATGTTCGGTGCGCCCCGGGTATATACCGGGCACGACCGTGATCAGCTGGTAATAACCATTCTCGTCAGTATACTGATGCCCGCGCAAAGTAAAGCCGACGTTATCATACTCGCCAGCGGCGTCGGCCTGCCAGAAATCCAGCCAGGCATGCGCTACCGGCTGGCAGTCGCTGGTTAGGACATAGCCGCTCAAGGTAAGCCGGATGCCCCTGGTGTCATCCTCTAGCAGCGAGGCGCGTTCAGACGATCCTGGGGTGTAATACGGGCCTTCGGTCTGGGCAGGGGTGAGGGGTACCGGGCTACTGCATGCCTGCATATCTACTGCGGGGCTAGTGGCGGTTGGCTCAGTTGCAACGGACTGGATTGTCGTCGGTGAAGCCTCGGTGTGTGTCTGGCTGCGGGCGGCAATGCCGATCGTGGGAGTGGGGAGCTCCTCTATGACCACATCCTGGGTGAGCGCAAATGGCACGCCCGGATCATATCCCTGGCTTTCGCAGCCGGTCATAAACAGCACCATCAAGAAAAACCCAAAGGCATAAGCCAACAGGCGGAACAGATTTGACTGCTGGTTTTTTATTTGAATTCCCTTCACACAACTCTCCTTTCTCATCTAACCCACCACCACCATGGAACTAGCATTGACACGACACAATTAGATATTATTGGTCTCATAACACCTATTTATACATAATACCAAAATCTGGCATATTGTTCATGAGGATTTGCTTTGAAAAAGATAAAAGTCTCAATTTGGATATAAGTACCGTGGAGAAAATTGTTACGGATTTTGTCACGCCATGAGTGACCAGACAGAATGGGCAGTGGCGTATGATCGACCCGGCCAGCGGGGCAGAAGTCCCCAGCGGGTTCATCATCGTCTCCACCGGCCTGCACGACTATCCCATTGCTCATTCGTACCAGCGCCCCCACCCCATCCGTCTTTATACTATTTTGTTATTTGTAAATATTGCATTAATGCCGGTTTTGTACTATAATATTGGTTGTACAGGATTAATATGTCAAACCTATCACAAAAAAATCTGGTGCAAGAGCAAACATTAGGCCGACAACGCCAGTTACGGCGTGGTAATGGTTTAAAACCCGGACATGCCAACCCGGATATTGTTACCACCCAAGTGGATGTTGGGCTGCATTTGCGAGCGCTGCGCGCCGAGCGCAACCTGTCCATCCGCTTGCTGGCAGATCAAAGCGGGTTGAATGTGAATACGCTCAGCCTGATCGAAAACGGCAAGACATCACCGAGTGTGAGCACGCTGCAACAGCTCGCCAGTGCGCTGAATGTTCCTATCACCGCATTCTTTGAGAAAGACGACCCCGTCCTCCATGTAGCTTACCAGAAGGCAAGCCATCGCCGGCGGGCGGCCTTTGCCCATGGGACACTGGAAGACCTGGGCAGCGGTCTATCGCTCGGCGACGGCCAGCCTTTCCTGGTCACCCTGCAGCCTGATTCAGACAGCGGACCAGACCCCATCGTCCATACCGGCATCGAATTCGTTTTCTGCCTGAAGGGGAGCCTGTGCTATACGATCGAGAATCAAACCTATACGCTGGAGGCGGATGACAGCCTGGTTTTTGAGGCGCACCTGCCCCACCGCTGGAAGAATACAGGTAGCACTGAATCTCGCTTTCTGCTGATCTTGTGCCCGACCGATGAGAAAGATCACCCCACTGAGCAGCATTTTAGACTCGGATAATTTATGGTATGGTGAAAGTATCGGATCATTACTGATATGGTGGTAATAATGTCCCGCAAATGGATTGCCATATGCCTGCTCGTCCTGGGAATGCTCCTGGTCATTCAGGTATTTCCTGCCTATGCACAGGAGTCCACCCCTGAAAATGACGCTAACTGTGTGGCCTGCCACACTCATCAATACTATCTGTATGACAGCGGCAAATGGTTCTGCCTGTGTGATGCTCCTATGCACTGCATCTACTGTCACGGCGGGCGGACCGACAGCATGGTCGAGGAAGAGGCGCATGAAGGGCTGGTACTGTACCCAACCCGTGGGCATGCCGAGCGCTGCCAGAACTGCCATGAAGAAGATTACATGTCACGTGTGGTAGCCTTTTCCAGCGTAGCAGGTGTCAGCAATACACCCCAGCCGATCATCACCGCTACGCCGGTCGAGGCAGCCGCCACCACGAACGAGGGAACGCCATCATTCCTCTGGTTGCGTTTCAGCCAGCTCGAATCCTGGCAGTGGGTCGAGCTGGGTGGTGTGATGATCGCCCTGGTCGTGATCACGATCCTGGGGTACCGCTGTTGGAAAGCTGATTGTCTGATGAAATCCCGCTCATAAATCTACTTATCAGAGGTAAGAATGGAAAAGTCAAAGATCATTAAAATTGCTGCAATCACCGATGATGGGGCCACCATCAGCCAGCATTTTGGGCGGGCGGCTTACTACCTGGTTGCCATGGTCGAAAATGGGCAGATCGTCCAGCGCGACCTGCGCGATAAGCTTGGGCATGCTCACTTTGTGAATCAATCCCACGCAGAGGAGCAGCCTGGCCAGCCGCATGGCATGGATGCCGTATCTCATAACAAGCACATGCAAATGGCTGATGCGATCGCTGACTGCGAAGCCCTGCTGTGCCGTGGTATGGGCATGGGCGCCTATGAGAGCATGAAGGTGCGTGGCATCCGCCCGGTGGTAACCGATATCGTCGCGATTGATGAGGCGGTGATGGCCTATGTCAAAGGCACGATCGTGGATCAGGTAGATAGGCTGCACTAAAGAAGTACTGTTTCAGCGGCGTAGGCACCTCGAAAAGGATAATCTACGAAACCGAAAGGAGACAATATGGCAGAAACAACGGGCTGCGCCCGCGTGACGGGCACCGTGACAGGTGGATCGCCTGCCGAATCCCCAACCCCCATGTTACCTGAACGAAAGGAGACTCCCATGACCGCTCGTGTGGGGCAGAAGGCCCCTGATTTCACCGCCCCATCCTACTACCAGGGCGGTTTTGGTCCCGTTAAGCTGTCCGATTATACAGGCAAGTGGGTGCTGCTCTGCTTCTACCCCGGCGACTTCACCTTTGTCTGAGCAACGGAAGTGTCGGCGGTCGCCGACAAGTATCCGGTGCTGCAGGAGCTGGGTGTTGAGGTCATTTCGGTCAGCGTAGACAGTCATTTTGTGCACAAGATGTGGAACGACCACGAGCTGAGCAAGATGGTCAAGGGTGGCGTACCCTTCCATATGGCTTCAGACCAGGCCGGCAACCTGGGTCGTGCTTACGGCGTCTGGGACGAGGACCAGGGTATCGAGCTGCGCGGGCGCTTCATCATCGACCCAGACGGCGTGATTCAGGCGATGGAAGTGCTCACCCCGCCCGTTGGGCGCAAGTTATCCGAATCAATACGGCAGATCCAGGCTTTCCAGCTGGTACGCGCTTCTGGCGGCAAGGAAGCTACTCCAGCCGGCTGGGAACTCGGCAAGCCCACCCTCAAACCTGGACCCGATCTGGTGGGCAAGGTGTGGGAAGTCTGGAACCCAGACATGGAGTAAATCTTAAGCAGGGGGTGGTTGCTCCTGTGCAACCGCCTCGATAAATAAAAAGGAGAAATTATGTTTCAGCAATTCTTTCGTAACCGATTTGGGCAAGATCGCAACGCTGGTGGCGGGGAGGGACGCGACCAGGGGCGTGGCACAGGACAAAGCCAGGGCGGGCGCGGTTTTGGGCGCGGCGCAGGCGGAGGGGGCGGGCGCGGTGGTGGCACCAAACCAGGATCTGGCCCTGGCGGCGACTGCGTTTGCCCGAAGTGCGGACAGAAAGAGCCGCATGTGGTAGGTCAGCGCTGCATTGACCAGATCTGCCCAAAGTGCGGGACCAAGATGGTCCGCGAGTGATGTATGCGAATCGTTCTAACAAGCACCTCTCCAGGTCTGGAGGCGGCCATTGATCCGCGCTTTGGACGTGCCGATTATTTTTTAGTGGTAGATATAGACACCCTCGAGTGGGAGGTTCATACCAACCTTGGGGCGAACGCTGCTGGTGGAGCTGGCATCAAAGCCGCTCAGTGCATTTTTAATTTCAATGTTGCAGCAGCCATCAGCGGCGAGTTTGGCCCCAATGCCTTTGATGCGTTGCAGGCAGCTGGTATTGCCATGTATCGCTATGGAGATTGCCGTACAGCCAGCCAGGCTATCGAACGCTTCAAAGTCGGGCAGCTCGAGAAAATTGGCGCTCCTACCCGGCAGGGACATCACGGACGTGGTTAGTAGATGATCATCACTATCGCCAGCGGCAAAGGTGGAACCGGTAAGACCACCGTAGCCGCCAGCCTTGCCATAAGTCTGGCGGCGGAGCAACCCCCTCCGCCGCTTTTTCTGGATTGCGATGTGGAAGCGCCCAATGCACACCTCTTCCTACATCCTAAGTTAGATAAGCAACAGGATGTGGCGCTGCTTATTCCGTCTGTGGACGAAACCAGGTGCACCCACTGCGGCAAATGTGCAGAGGTATGCCAGTACCACGCCATTACCGTGTTGGGCCAGAAAACGCTGGTTTTTCCGCAGCTATGTCACGGATGTGGAAGCTGCGCAGCACTGTGTCCAGAGAAAGCGATCACAGAGATCCCAAACCGTATGGGAATACTCGAGCATGGACTGGGCCGTGATGGAGTTGCCTTTGCGCGCGGCGTGCTGAATTTGGGCGAACCCATGGCTGTGCCAGTTATCCGCCATCTGTTGGCCTGGGCGCAGCCGGCGTCTGGGCAGGTGGTACTGCGCGATGCGTCGCCGGGAACTTCATGCCCGGTGGTGGCAACCATCCGCGGCAGCGATTACCTGCTGCTGGCGACCGAACCGACGCCCTTCGGCCTGCACGATCTACGCCTGGCAGCCCAGGTCGCAGCTAAGTTGGGCATCCCAGCAGGGGTGATCATCAACCGTGAGAATAGCCCCTACCCAGACATGGATGCGTTCTGCGCCGAAAAGCGCCTGCCAGTGCTGCTGCGCATCCCTTTTAAGCGTGCTATTGCCGAAGGTGTGGCCCAGGGAAAAACGTTGCTGGATATTCACCCGGAATATGGTGACTGTTTCCGCCAGGTGTTCAGGCACATCAGCCGCAGGCTATGAACCGACAACAAATCAAACCGCTTCTTTTTCACCGCCCGCCGGGATGTGCTTAATCGCCAGCCTGCATCGGGTGGAGCCGATCCTATGAGACAACTGGTCATCCTCAGCGGCAAAGGCGGCACCGGCAAAACCAGCCTGGCGGCAGCATTCGCTCACTTGGCGTATGCTGGCCCATCCGTTCTTCAGGCTGTATTGGTTGACGCTGATGTAGATGCCGCTAACCTTGATCTGGTGCTGCGACCCAATCGTCGCGAAACGCACGATTTCACCGGTGGTTCGGTGGCCATGATCGATCCGCAGCTTTGCCAGGGCTGCGGAAACTGTGAGCAGGTTTGCCGCTTCGAGGCGATCGTTCTCCCTACCCACACACAGCCTGCGTATGCCGTGGATGCGATTGCCTGCGATGGTTGCGCGGCCTGCGTCTACCAATGCCCCGAAGATGCCATTCACATGGAGCCGCAGACAGCCGGGCGCTGGTATCGCTCTGAGAGCCGCTATGGACCGCTCTTCCATGCCGATCTTTATCCCGCGCAAGAAAATTCCGGCAAGCTGGTGACGCTGGTCAAGCAAAATGCCCGCTTGCTGGCGCTTGATACCAACAGCCAGGTGGTGATCGTGGATGGTCCACCCGGCATCGGTTGCCCGGTCATCGCTGCAGCAGCTGGGGCTTATCTGGCCCTGATCGTCACCGAACCATCCCTGGCAGGGATTCACGATCTAGGGCGCATCTTGCAAACCACAACCCATTTTCACATCCCGGCGCTGGTGATCATCAACAAGACCGATATTTACCTGGAAGGCACGACTCAGATCGAAGCAGTTTGCTCTGAATTAGGCATTGAAGTGATCGGACGCATTCCCTTTGACCCGGCTGTCACCGAAGCCATGATCAACGGCGAACCGACGACAGCCTATCGGCCCGAGGCGCCGGCCAGCCAGGCAATGACCGCTGCCTGGCAAATCGTTGCCGCCCGAGTAAATGGAACGGAGGCAGCCCATGACGATTCCTGAAACGCTTCGCCAGGCTATATTGGATCGCCTTTCGAAAGTCATCGATCCTGAGACTGGGGTGGACGTCGTGCGCATGCGCTTGATCGAAGATCTGACTGTGGACGAGAACGGGCGTATATCCTACACCTTCCGTCCATCCTCGCCGTTGTGCCCAATTGCCGTGCCGCTATCGGATGCGATCCAACTGGCGGTCGCTGAGGTGCCAGGTATCACATCCCAGGATATCAAAGTCGTCGGCTTTGCGCTCTCAGACGAGCTGACAGCCTGGCTCAAGCAGGCGCTCGACGACAAGCAGAGAAACTCACCCGTGAATGGACCAGCACCTGCCGAACAGGAGAAGTGTCATGAATAATGTGTCTAACATTTCCGTTGAACGTTGGGGATGGGCCTCAATCGGTGTTAACATCCTCTTGAGTCTGTTGAATCTAGGCATATCCATAGCATCCGGCAGTCTGGCTGTGGCCGCAGAGATGACCCATAATTTGGTTGACCTGATTGCTTCGGCCTCCATATTGATCGGGCTGAAAATTTCTCAACGTAAGAGCAAGGCTTTCCCCTACGGGCTTTACAAGGTAGAAAATGTGGTGGCTGTCGGTGTGTCAGGAATGATCTTCTTCACTGCCTACGAAATTGTTCGCGAAGCACTCCTTGCATCACCCCGCACTGCGATCGTCAATCCATGGATGCTGGCGGGGGTCATCCTTTCCACGGTTATCCCCATGACTTTCAGCTATTTCGAATTACGCGCCGGGAGGGCGGCCAACTCTCCCAGCCTGATCGCCGATGCCCAGGAGTACCGGGCACATATTTTTTCTTCGGGTGCGGTGTTTGTAGCCTTGTTGGGACAGTCCTTTGGTCTACACCTGGACCGTTGGGCAGCTATATTCGTGGCGTTTTTTATTGCCAAAACCGGCTGGGAATTGTTACAGGACGGGATGCGCGTTCTCCTGGATGCTTCGCTTGATGCTCCAACCATGAACCAAGTCAGGCAAATCATTCAATCTGACCCGGCCACCATACGAGTCAAAACGCTAATCGGACGCAACTCAGGCCGCTACCGTTTCATAGAAACCGAGGTGGAATTGCGCGTGAATGAGCTGCAAAAAGCCCACGCAGTCAGTCGACGACTTGAACAGGCTATCCGAGAAAAAGTACCACATGTTGAGCGAGTACTGATCCATTATGAACCTTTTACTCCTTCAGTTATTCTTTACGCTGTTCCACTATCTACAGCGGACGGTAAATTGAGCGAACATTTTGGCCAGGCACCATTTTTCGCCTTCGCCACGTTGAGACTGGCCGATAAGGTAGTCGAAATCCTCGAAATCATCCCTAATCCTTACACGGAAGAGCTAAAGGCAAAAGGCATCCGAGTCACTGAATGGCTGGTTTCGAAAAAAGTGGATCGGGTTTTTGTCAAAGAGAGTTTGAAGGGAAAGGGACCGGAGTATGCTCTTGCCAACGCCGGGATAGAGATAATAGATTGTGATGCCGACACATTGGATGCAGCCCTGGAGTTTCAAGTGAAACAATTAGCGGAGTAAGTGTGAAATACGTCTTTGGCCCTGTACTCTCGCGACGGTTGGGAAAATCCCTGGGGATTGACCCCGTCCCGCTCAAGACCTGCAACTGGAACTGCGTTTACTGCCAGTTGGGGCGCATCCGTCCGCTGACCAACGCTCGGTGCGAGTATTTCCTGCGGCAGGATATCCTGGTAGAGGTGCAACAAGCCCTGACTGCCCACCGACCCGGCGAGATTGACTGGGTGACCTTTGTTGGATCGGGCGAGCCAACGCTGCACAGCGGGCTGGGCTGGCTGATCCGGCAAGTAAAGTCTCTGACGAATTTACCGGTGGCGGTCATCACCAACGGAGCACTGCTTTGTCTGCCCGATGTGCGCGCCGAACTAACTGCGGCAAATGCTGTACTGCCCAGCCTGGACGCTGGCAGCTCCCGCCTGTACCACAAGATCAACCGACCGTGGCCCAAACTAAGCTTTCAAGCTTACCTCCAGGGCTTGATTGCCTTCCGTCAGGAATATACCGGTCAGTTTTGGATCTAGGTTATGCTGGTAAAAGACCTGAACGATACCGAAGAAGCTCTGCAGGAAATTGCCACCGCTCTCACAGATATCTACCCTGACCAGGTACATTTGCTGCTGCCTGTTCGCCCGCTCGCTGAAAGCTGGATTCGGCCTGCTGACGAAACCGGCCTGCACAGGGCGCAGGCTATTCTAGGCACAGTTGCCCAGGTGGTTCTACCCCATATTGGACAGGCGGTAACTCACAGCACAGACGATCTCGAATCAGCCATCCTGGGCATCATCACCCGTCATCCCATGTCAATAGAGGAACTAAGCACTGCTTTGGGCCGTTGGTCGCCGGGTGAAGTACAGCAGACGCTGGATAGAGTACAGAACACACTAAAAGCGAAGCGGGTAATCTGGCATAGCAGAGAGTTTTGGAGTGCAGCTGGAGCTTTTTACGCTGCCGAAGATTCAGAAGTTGGTGATCAAAAGATATGATATTAAACGCATTCCTGCTCAGCCTGGTGGCAGGGTTGGGTACTGGCCTGGGTGGCTTGCTAGCAATTGTTCGCAAACCGGGCAGGCAGTCATTTGGCTTCCTCATGGGCATGGCAGCCGGGGTGATGATCTCGCTGTCTTTTCTAGAATTGGTGAACGAAGCTTGGGTGCTCCAGGGCTTTTTGACGGCTACGATAGGGTTTGCCGCAGGAGCGTTCTTCATGCTCTTGATGGACATTGCCATTCCGCATATCCACTTCGGGGAACGCGAGGCGCCCAACGGCGGAATATCCACCGCTCAAGGCGCCGACCTACCCTGCTGCCCAGGTCGGCGTCGCCACGGGCGCATTCGCAACCACAGCCAGATTACCAATCGCCCGCTCTTTATGACCGGGGTACTGCTGGCGTTGGGCATCACCATTCATAACCTCCCTGAAGGCGTTGCGGTGGGAGCAGGTTATATGCACACGCCCAAGTTTGGCTTGTTTATTGCCATGGCCATCCTGCTGCACAACATCCCCGAAGGCATTGCCACTGCACTGCCGCTGTGTACAAGCGGGGTATCCAAATGGGATTCCTTCAAAGTAGCCTTATTTTCGGGTTTAGTAGAACCGATCGGTGCGTTGCTGGCCGCGGTTTTCCTCAAATCTTTTCGAGCTCTGATCCCAGGCGCACTGGCTTTTGCCGGCGGCGTGATGATGTTTATCACGCTGGACGAGCTCATCCCGACTGCTCGCGAGCATGGGCACCAGCATTCCACCGCGGTAGGCATTATTTTAGGTTCAATCTTTGTGTTCCTGCTGTCAGGAATTTTCGGGGTGTAATGCAATGGAATTTGTGATGAAACCCATCGGCGTAATCCACTCGTCGTTTAGAGAAAAAGCCCAAACCCCCATCCAGCCAACCCGTTCACTGGGGGTTGGCACCGTGGAAGTGTATCCTGAATATGCTGGCGGGCTACAGGATATCGAAGGCTTTTCCCATATTATCCTGCTATATATTTTCCATCAGTCGCATGAATATTCCTTGCTGGTCAAACCCTTCTTGGACGATCATCTACACGGACTGTTCGCAACCCGCCACCCGGAACGACCAAACCCGATCGGTTTTTCTATCGTGCGGCTGCTATCTCGAAGTGACAATATCCTGAAAATCAAAGGCGTGGATGTACTGGATGGCACACCGCTGCTTGATATCAAGCCTTATGTGCCCGATTTTGATGTGCGCACCGATGTCAAAACTGGCTGGTATGCCCAACGAAGCAAGAAATAATATGTCAAACCTGCACAAAATCCTGGCAGTGAGGAAATGA
>Ga0209705_10001539_pt1 | contig 12199 bp, 10 predicted proteins | sample PPLLaktember2015_5_FD_187262 | JGI IMG/M metagenome (GOLD analysis project Ga0209705, IMG submission 187262) | Freshwater sediment microbial communities from Prairie Pothole Lake near Jamestown, North Dakota, USA - PPLs Lake P8 Core (1) Depth... | ecosystem: Environmental > Aquatic > Freshwater... | reverse complement strand
CGGCGTAGGAGCCCTCGAAGTGTCTGCAGTCGGCGGACGCCGAGGGCACCAGCGGATCCCAACTGACCGGGTACTGCGGATTGCCGATAGCGCAGCCCTGTATCCCGATCGGGATACAAAACGCCAGTAGCAGGCGCTTCATCATGCCCGGTAGTAAGCCTTGAACCATTCGGCGAGCCGCGCAAGGCCGACCTCGAGCGGGGTCGCGGGCGCGAAGCCGACGGCCTTCGCCAGGGCGGTGGTATCGGCGTACGTCGCCTTCACGTCGCCCGGCTGCATCGGCTTCATCTCCAGCTTCGCCTTCCTGCCCAGCACGCGCTCCAGGGTGGCGATGTACTCGAGCAGCGGCACCGGGGTGTGGTTGCCGATGTTGTAGATGGCATAACGGGACGGCTTGTCCAGGACGCGCAGCGTGCCTTCCACGATGTCGTCGATGTAGGTGAAGTCGCGCGACATGTCGCCGTGGTTGAAGACCTCGATCGGCTTTCCCTCGACGATCGCCTTGGCGAAGATCATCGCCGACATGTCGGGCCTGCCCCAGGGCCCGTACACCGTGAAGAAACGCAGCCCGGTCGTGTTCAGGCCGAAGAGGTGGCTGTACACGTGGGCCTGGAGCTCGTTCGATTTCTTGGTCGCGGCGTAGAGGCTGATCGGGTGATCGACGTTGTCCGATTCGGACCACGGCAGCTTGGTGTTCGCGCCGTAGACGCTGGAGCTCGACGCGTAGACGAGATGCCGCGGCGGATTGCGGCGGCAGCACTCCAGGACGTTGGCGAAGCCGACGATGTTCGTCTGGATGTAGGCTTCCGGGTGCTCGAGGGAGTAGCGCACGCCGGCTTGCGCGGCGAGATTGAGCACGAGGTCGGGTTTGTGTTTCGTGAAACAGGCCGACAGGGCAGCGGCGTCGGAAATGTCGATCTGCTCGAAGCGCAGACCCTTCAGCTGCGCCAGGCGGTCCTTCTTCAGCTCGACCGAGTAGTACGGCGAGAGGTTGTCGATGCCGACGACTTCGTCGCCGCGCGCGAGCAGGCGCTGCGCGCAGTGCATGCCGATGAAGCCGGCGACGCCGGTGACGAGGACCTTAATTGCCTTCCGCCTTTCTGAGCTCGATCAGCTTCGCGTACTTCATGTAGCTGTTCATGCAGCCGATCGAGATGTGCACGATGCCCGGCACGCCATCGAGGAAGCCCAGCCGCAGGATGTAGAACTTGAGGAAGCGCACCATCGGCGAGAAGAGGAGGTGGAAGACGTTCGCGCTATGGCCTTTTTCATAGGCCTGGCGGGCGGCGAGGGTGGTGTAGCGGTTCTGGCGGTCGAGGTAGGCGCTGAGGTCGTCGCGCGAGTCGTGCATCAGGTCGCCCGAGAAGGTGCCGGGCGTGACGGCGTAGAGGACCTTCTCGTGCACGAGGTCGTCGCTCCAGCGCGCGTTCAGGCGGTTGAAGAGGCGCGGGCTCCAGTCGGGATAGCCCTCGCCGTGCGAAAGCCATTTGCCGAGGAAGCGGTTGCGCCGCGGCATGCGGTACACCGGCGATACCGGAGCGGCGAGCGCCTGCTGGATCTCGGCGGCAAGCTTGGGCGAGACGCGCTCGTCGGCGTCCATGCACAGCACCCAGTCGTGCTTCGCCTGGTCGACCGCGAACTGCTTCTGCAGCCCGAAGCCGAGCCATTCCTTCTGCACCACGCGCGCGCCGCGGCGCGCGGCGATCTCGGCCGTGCCGTCGGTGCTCGCCGAGTCGACGACCACGATCTCGTCGACGAAGGCGATGCTCTCGAGGCAGGCGTCGAGCACGGCGGCGGCGTTGCGGGTGATGAGCACGGCCGAGAGCGGGGCCCGGGGCGCGGCGTTCAAGTCGAGTAATCTCTTAGAATCGGGCGAAACGTATTCTATCGAATGAAGAGCATCCTCTTCGTCAAGACCTCCTCGCTCGGCGACGTCGTGCACCATTGCCCGGCGGTGAGCGACGCGGCGGCCGCGCTCCCCGGCGCGGCGATCGACTGGGTGGTGGAGGAGCCCTTCGCCGGCGTGGCGGCGATGCACCCGGCGGTGCGGCGCGTGATCCCGGTCAAGGTGCGTCGCTGGCGCAACGCGCTGTGGGACCCGGCGGTGTGGTCCGAGATGGGCGAGTTCCGGCGCTCGCTCGCCGACCAGCGCTACGACGCGGTGATCGACACCCAGGGGCTCCTCAAGAGCGCGCTCGTCTGCCGCTTCGCCTCCGGCACGAAGCACGGCATGGACCGCTCGAGCGCCCGCGAGCCGATAGCCTCGCGCTTCTACGACGTGAGGCACATGGTGCCGCGCGGCCTGCATGCGGTGGAGCGCAACCGGCGCCTGACCGCCGCTGCGCTTGGATATGAGTTGAAGCAGAGGTGCGAGTACGGTCTGCGAATCAGTATGGACAACCCTTCAACGGCAGGCGCCGTTCCGACCGGGGACGCCTATGCGGTGCTCCTCACCATGACCAGCCGCGACGACAAGCTCTGGCCCGAGTCGCGCTGGGTCGAGCTCGGGCGCGCCCTCGGCATGCCGGTGGTGCTGCCCTGGGGCAGCGAGCCCGAGCGCGAGCGCGCCGAGCGCATCGCGCGCGGCGTCGGCGATGCGAAGGTACCTCCCCGCCTGTCCGTTCTTCAATTGGGGGAGTTGTTCGTAGAAGCAAAAGCGGTGGTGGGTCTGGACACCGGCCTGACCCACCTCGCCGCGGCGCTCGGCGCGACGACGGTCGGCATCTATTGCGGCTCGGATCCGGCGCTCACCGGCCTCTACGGCGCCCAGCGCGCGAAGAACGTCGGCGCGCCGGGGCGCGCGCCCGAGGTCGCCGAAGTGCTGAAGAGCCTTTCTTGAGGGCGCTCTACACCCTCTTCCTGCGGCTCGTCCTGCCGTTCTTCCTGCTGCGGCTGTGGTGGCGCGGCCGGCGCGAGCCCGGCTACCGCGATTCGGTGGCGGAGCGTTTCGGTGCCTACGAGACCGACGTGAAGCCCAAGATGGTCTGGGTCCACGCGGTGTCCGTCGGCGAGGCGCGTGCGGCGGCGCCGCTCGTGCGCGCGCTGCAGGAGCTGCTCCCGGACCACGGCCTGCTCCTCACGTGCACGACCGCGGCGGGACGCGAGACGCTGAAGCAGGTGTACGGCGAGTCCGTAGTCGGCGCCTACCTGCCCTACGACTATCCGCACGCCATCCAGGCCTTCCTCGAGCATTTCCGGCCGCGCCTGGGCGTGCTGATGGAGACCGAGGTCTGGCCCAACCTGGTCGCGGTGTGCGCGGAGAACGGGGTGCCGCTGCTTCTCGCCAACGCGCGAATGTCGGAGAGATCCGCGCGCGGCTACCGGCGGCTGCGCTGGCTTGCCGGGCCGGCATTCCGCAGCCTCGCCGCCGTCTGCGCGCAGAGCGCGGGCGACGCCGAGCGGCTCGCCTCGCTCGGCGCCCGGCAGGTCGAGGTCACCGGCAACCTCAAGTTCGACGTCGAGCCGGCTTCCCACCAGCTCGAGGCCGGGCGCGCCTGGCGCGCGTCGCTCGGCAGGCCGGTGTTGCTGCTCGCGAGCACCCGCGAGGGCGAGGAGAAGCTGCTGCTCGACGCTCTCCCGCCATGGGATGGAAAGCTCCTCGTGATCGTGGTGCCGCGCCATCCGCAGCGCTTCGACGAGGTCGGGCAATTCGCCCAAGGGCGGAGAAGTCAGGGGGATGCGGCGCTTGGGCAACACCAGGTCTATCTCGGCGACACCATGGGCGAGATGGCGTTCTATTACGGCGCCTGCGAGGTCGCGCTGATCGGCGGCTCGTTCGTGCCGGTCGGCGGCCAGAACCTGATCGAGGCGCTCGCCGCCGGCGCGCCGGTGGTGATCGGGCCGAGCGTCTACAACTTCGCGCAGGCGACCCAGCTCGCGCTGGAGGCGGGTGCCGCCATCCAGGCGCGGGATGCGCCCGCGGGAATCCGCGAGGCCCTGCGGCTGCTCCAGGACGAGCGCACCAGGAAGCGGATGGGGGAGGCGGGCATGCGGCTTTGCGAGTCGCATCGCGGCGCCACCGGGCGGCACGTGGCGGTGTGCCGCAGGCTGCTCAGGATCTGAACTACGGGGCGAGCGCCCGGTTCACTTCCTCGATGTCTTCTTCGCGCAGGCTGCCGGCCGCGGCCTTGAGGCGCAGGCTGTTGGTGATGGTGTTGTAGCGGGCCACTGCCAGGTCGCGGCGGGTCTGGAAGAGCTGCTGCTGCGCGTTCAGCACGTCGATGTTGATGCGCACGCCGACCTCGTAGCCCAGGCGGTTCGAATCGAGGGCGCTCTGCGAGGACACGAGCGCCTGCTCCAGCGCGCCGACCTGTGCGATGCCGTTCATCACCGTGTTGTAGGTCTGCCGCGCGGTCAGCGCCGCGGAGCGCCGCGCGTTCTCCAGGTCTTCCCTGGAGCGCAGCTGCAGCGCCGCCGCTTCGCGCTCGCGCGAATTGAGGGCGCCGCCCTGGTAGAGCGGCATCGCGAGCTGCAGGCCGATGACGGTCGAGGTGTTGTCGGTGCCCACCGAAGTCTGCGTCGACGCGGTCTGGTTCGTCTGTCCGTGCGTCGCCACGATATCGAGGGTGGGATGATGCGCGGCCGACGCGCGCTTTGCCTCCAGCACGGCGATCTCGGCGGTCGCCTCCTGGATCAGCACCGCGTAGCTCTGCTTCTCGGCGAGGTCCACCCAGGTCTCCATGTTGTCCGGGTTGGGCGGGGCGAGGCGCACGTCGGTGCGCAGGGGCTTCAGCTCCGCGTAGGGCTTGCCGGTGATCAGCTGCAGCGCCTGTCGCCGGTTCTCGAGGTCGTTCTGCGCGGCGATTTCCTGCGCCACGATGAGGTCGTAGCGCGACTGGGCCTCGTGCGTGTCGGTGATGGTCGCGGTGCCGACCTCGAAGTTGCGCTTCGCCTGCGCGAGCTGCTCGGAGGTCGCCGCCTTCTGCGCGGTCACCAGCGCGAGGGTGTCCTGCGCGGCGAGCACGTCGAAGTACGCCTGCGCGGTACGCACGGCGAGGTCCTGGCTCGCCTGGGCGAAGGTCGCCTCGGCCTGCTGCACCTGGAACTCCGCCTGCCGGTATTGCAGGTAGTTCTGCCGCCGGTAGACGGGCTGGGTGAAGGTGAGCGTGTAGCCGGCAGCGTCCGGGGTGCGCGTGAAGCTCGGGCTGATCGCCGGATTGTCGGACTCGACCTCGATGCGCGAGCGCGTGGCGCTGCCCGAGAGGTTCAGCGTCGGCAGCAGCAGCGCCCGGCCCTGCGGCAGGCGCTCGCGCCCTGCCGCCAGATTGTGGCGCGCGGCGGCGTACACCGCGTCGTAGCGCTGCGCGTCGCGGTACACCTGCAGCAGGTCCTCCGCAGATGCGCCGGACGAAAGAAGCCAGACCGGGACCAGCAGAATCCGGGTGAGCCCCCGAATTCCTCTCCGATCGCTAATAGACCGGCATGCTCGGGTCGACGGCTCGCGACCAGCCATCCACGCCCCCCACCAGGTTGTGCACATTCTTGTGTCCGTTCTTCTCGAGAAAAAGGCCCACCTGCATGCTGCGGGCGCCATGGTGGCAGATCGCCACGATCGGCGCCTGCGGATCGAGCTCGCCGGCGCGCGCGGGCACCTCGCGCATCGGCATGTGCACCGAGTCCGGGAGCCGGCAGATCTGCACTTCCCAGGGCTCGCGCACGTCGAGCAGGACCGGGCGCTCGCGCCCTGCGTCGTCGAGCCAGACCTTGAGCTGCGCCGCCGTCAGCTGTTGCATCAAAAGCGGAACCGCGGGCCCTGCTCGGCGTTGACCAGGGGATCGATGACCGTCTCGAAGAGATCCCTGGCGTGGAACGCGCTGGGCGCGATGCAAGTGACGAGCCGGGCGGTCATGACCGGGCGCTCGCCGACCACGGCAAAGAGCCGCCCGCCGACCGCGAGCTGCTGCTGGAGCGAGGGCGGCAGCACCGGCGTGGAGCCGGTGAGCACGATCGCGTCGTACGGGGCGTGGCCCGGCCAGCCGTGCGCGGCGTCGCCGACCTCCAGGGTCACGTTCTCCGTGCCGTGGCGCTCGAGGTTGCGCTTGCCGAGCTGCGCGAGCGCAGGCTTGATCTCCACCGAACGCACGTGCGCGGCGCAGTGCGCGAGCAGCGCGGCGAAGTACCCGCTTCCGGTACCCACCTCGAGGACGCGGTCGGTTTTCTTCAAATGCATTTCCTGCAAGACCCGGGCTTCCAGCTTGGGCTCCCACATGCGCTCGCCTTCGCCGATCGGGATCTGCAGGTCGGAAAACGCGAGGGCGCGGTGCTTCTCGGACACGAACTCCTCGCGCGGCACGACGTAGAGCAGATCGAGCACGTCCTGGTCGAGCACCTCCCAGGTGCGGATCTGCTGCTCGACCATATTGTTGCGGGCCTGTTCCAGGTTCATCCGCGGCGATTATACTTAGCGTTTGTCGTCGGGGTCCTGGCTTCGCGGTGCAAATGCGCCGGCCGGGTGAGAGATACCCATTGAACCTGATGCGGGTAATGCCGCCGAAGGGAGACCAGATGAACGCCAATCCGAAGTTCCTTGCCGCCACCGCCCATGTCGACGACGCGGCGGTCCAGCCTTTACCGAATTCCAGGAAAACTTACCTGGGACCGCTGCGCGTGCCGATGCGCGAGATCGCGCAGACCGGAGCCAACCCGCCCATCACGGTCTACGACACCTCGGGGCCCTACACCGACCCGGCGGTGAAGGTCGACATCCGCAAGGGCCTGCCTGCGTTGCGCGACCCGTGGCTCCTCGGGCGCGGGGATGTGGAGACGCTCCAGGGCCCCAGCTCGGACTATGGGAAGAAGCGCCTAGAGGACCCGAAGCTCGCCGCCTTGCGCTTCGACCTGCATCGCAAGCCGCGGCGCGGCCGTGGCTGCGTCACGCAGATGCACTACGCGAAGAAAGGGATCGTCACCCCGGAAATGGAGTTCATCGCCATCCGGGAGAACCAGAAGATGCTCGCCGGCCTGGAGGCGCAGCATCCGGGGCAGTCCTTCGGCGCCGCCCTCCCGAAAGAGGTGACGCCCGAATTCGTCAGGAGCGAGGTGGCGCGCGGGCGCGCCATCATCCCGGCCAACATCAACCACCCGGAGACCGAGCCGATGATCATCGGCCGCAATTTCCTGGTGAAGATCAACTGCAACATCGGCAACTCCGCGGTCAGCTCCTCGATCGGCGAGGAAGTCGACAAGATGACCTGGGCGATCCGCTGGGGCGCCGACACGGTGATGGACCTCTCCACCGGCAAGCACATCCACGAGACGCGCGAGTGGATCATCCGCAACAGCCCGGTGCCGATCGGCACGGTGCCGATTTATCAAGCATTGGAAAAAGTTGAAGGACGCGCTGAAGAATTGAGTTGGGAAGTATTCCGCGACACGCTGATCGAGCAGGCGGAGCAGGGCGTGGACTACTTCACCATCCACGCCGGCGTGCGCCTGCCCTTCATCCCGCTCACCGCGAAGCGCATGACCGGCATCGTCTCGCGCGGCGGCTCGATCCTGGCCAAGTGGTGCCTCGCGCACCACAAGGAGAGCTTCCTCTACACGCACTTCGAGGAAATCTGCGAGATCATGGCCGCGTACGACGTGTCGTTCTCGCTCGGCGACGGGTTGCGGCCAGGGTCGATCTACGACGCGAACGATGAGGCGCAGTTCGCGGAACTTCGTACGTTAGGAGAATTAACCAAAGTGGCTTGGCGGCATGACTGCCAAGTCATGATCGAAGGGCCGGGCCACGTGCCGATGCAGCTCATCAAGGAGAACATGGAGCTGCAGCTCGAGCACTGCGGCGAGGCGCCCTTCTATACGCTGGGACCGCTCACCACCGACATCGCTCCCGGCTACGACCACATCACCAGCGCCATCGGCGCGGCGATGATCGGCTGGTACGGCACGGCGATGCTCTGCTACGTGACGCCGAAGGAGCACCTCGGCCTGCCGAACAAGAAGGACGTCAAGGACGGCATCATGGCCTACAAGATCGCGGCGCACGCCGCCGACCTCGCCAAGGGCCATCCCGGCGCGCAGCTGCGCGACAACGCGCTGTCCAAGGCGAGGTTTGAATTCCGCTGGGCCGACCAGTTCAACCTCGGCCTCGATCCCGACACGGCGAAGGAGTTCCACGACGAGACCCTGCCGCAGGACGGCGCCAAGGTGGCGCACTTCTGCTCCATGTGCGGCCCGCACTTCTGCTCGATGAAGATCACGCAGGACGTGCGTGACTACGTCGAGCAGGGGCTGAAGGAGAAGGCGGTTGAGTTCGTGAAGAAGGGCAGCGAGATCTACACGCCGAAGTAGCTTTTTGGTCTAGCTGAACAGGTTCTCGGCCGTCACCGGGACGCGCCCGTACTCGAGCGTGCGCTTGATGCGGTAAAGCTCCCCGCTCGCCACCTTCGGCCCGCGCGAGAGGTCGAGCAGCTTCTGCGGCTTGATCGGGTTGCCGGCGGCGTCGCGGATCACCATGACGCGCGGCTGCAGGCGCTTCTCCAGGTTCTGCGCGATGACGATCCCGGTCTCGCCGCTGTTCAGCTCCACGGTACTGCCGATCGGGAAGATGCCGATGCAGCGGATGAACTGCTCGACCAGGAACGGATCGAAGAAGGTGCCGCGCCACTTGTAGAGCATGCTGAGCGCGGTCGAGGGCGCCACCGGCTCGGCATAGGGCCGGCGCGCGGTAAGCGCGTCGAAGGTGTCGACGATGGCGCCGATCGAGCCGATCAGGCCGATCTCCTTGCCGCGCAGCTTCTTCGGGTAGCCGCTGCCGTCGTGGCGCTCGTGGTGCAGCAGCGCGAGCGCGGGGAGCTGCGCCGGCAGGCCGGCGGTCTCGCGCAGGATCTCCGCCGAGTACTCGACGTGCTTCTTCGCCAGCTCGAACTCCTCGACCGTGAGCCGGTCGCGCTTCTCGATGAGCGCGTTGGGCAGGCGCACCTTGCCCACGTCCTGCAGCAGGCCCAGGTGCCCGAGCAGCGCCACGTCCTCGCGCGACATCTCGAGGAAGCGCCCGAACGCGGTCATGTACACCGAGACGTCGAGCGCGTGCGACTGGGTGTAGTCGCCCTTCTGCTGCAGCTGCGTATAGAGAAGCATCGCGTCCGGGTTGCGCAGCACGCTCTCCGTCACGCCGTTCACCGCCTCGCTGACGCGCTGGGCGTCGAGCGTCTTGCCGGCGCGCAGGGCGAGGACGCTTTCCTGCACCGCCTTCTCGCCCGAGCCGTGCATGCTGACGGCGCGCCCGAATTCCTGCTCGACCGGCGCCAGCTCGACGTACTTCACCTTGCGCGTGCGCGAGAGGTCGACCGCGGCGCGCGCCGGCCCGATGGCCTGGTCGGGCAGCCGCGCGATCACCTCGGCGCGATCGGGGTCGACATGCACCACCTTGCAGAACTTCTTCAGCGTCTCGAGCTGCTCGGGGGTCTCGAGCACGAAGCCCTGGAAGCGGAACGGCGTGTCCGTCCACGGGCGGTCGAGCTCGGCGATGTACATGCCGAACTGCAGCTCGCCCACAGGGACGGTCTTTCTCATGGGTTTAAGATTAACGCATGGACAGCGTGGAGGAGGGCCAGGGGCCCGAGGTTGCCCGGGAGCGCTGCGACTTCATTTATCGCCGCGTCGCCCCCGGGGTCGCCGCCACCGCGGTCCTGAGCCTGCTCCTCTCCGCGTTCCTCTGGCGCTCGCGGCCGCTCGAGCTGATCGTCTTCTGGCAGCTGCTCATCCTCGCGCTCGCGGCGGCGCTGTGGGTGCTCTCGCTCGCCTACCGCCGCACGCCGGCGGCGCGCGAGCAGCCGGCGCTGTGGATCCGGCGCGCGGCCTACGCGGCGAGCGCGCTCGGCGCCGGCTGGGGATTCGCCGCCGCCGTGTTCTTCCCGGGCGCGCAGGAGGAGCAGGTCTTCATCGCCTTCATGGTCGCGGTGGTCACCGTGGGCGCGCTGCCGCTCTACTCCACGGTGTGGTGGCTGTACGCGCTTTATGCGGCGGCGGTCATGCTGCCGTTCACCGTCGTGCTCTTCGCCTACGGCACGGAGCTCTTTCGCCTCCTCGGCGCGGCGATGCCGCTGCTGTTCGCCGCCAACGTGCTCACCGCCTACGAGCTCGGCCGGGTGTTCGCCAGCGCCTTCGCGCTGCGCGGCGCCTACCGGCGGCTCTCCGGCGACAACGCCGAGGTCCAGGCGCAGCTCGGCGAGCAGCTCGACAGCCTGCTCGACGCGCACCGTGAGGTGCAGGCGTACGGGCGCAAGCTCTCGCTCTTCTCGGAGCGCGCGCCGATCGCGGTGTTCGAGGTCGACCCGCGCGCGACGATCCTCGACATGAACCCGGCGGCCGAGAACCTGTTCGGCTGGGCCTCGCCGGAGATGGTGGGCCGCAACATGATCACCATGCTGCTCGGGGTCGAGGACCGCGAGCGGACCCAGAAGTGGTGGGAGGATTTCGTCGCCGCGGGCAAGCCGGAGACGCGCGTGGTCGAGAACTGCATGCGCCGCGACGGCCTCGCGCTCGCCTGCGAGTGGACCATGACGCCGCTCGCCAACGACGAGGGGCAGGTGAGCACGATCGTGCTGCAGGGCCGCGACATCACCCAGCAGCGCGCCGCCGAGCGCGTGCGGGGCGAGTTCACCTCGACCCTCAGCCACGAGCTGCGCACCCCGCTCACCTCGATCCTCGGCTCGCTCGCGCTGCTGCGCAGCGGCGCGCTCGGCGACGTGCCAAAGGAGCAGGACGAGATCGTCGAGATCGCCGAGCGCAACGGCAAGCGCCTGCTCGACCTCATCAACGAGGTGCTCGACATCGAGAAGATCGAGTCCGGGCGCCTCACGCTCGAGCCCGAGCCGCTCGAGCTCGGCGAGCTCGTGCGCGAGTCGCTGCGCCTGAACCAGGGCTTCGCCGACCGCTTCCAGGTGCGCCTCGCGTTGTCGGACGAAATGCGGGGGGAAGTGCCCCAGGCGACCGTTCGCGCCGACCGCAAGCGCCTCATGCAGGTGATGACGAACCTGCTCTCCAACGCCGCCAAGTTCTCGCCGCCGGGCGGCTCGGTGGATGTGAGCGTCATCCTGCGCGACGGCGCGGTGCGCGTCGGGGTCGGCGACCGCGGCCCGGGCATCCCCGAGGCCTTTCGCAACCGCATCTTTGGCCGCTTCGCGCAGGCGGACTCCGCCGACTCGCGCATCAAGGGCGGCACCGGCCTCGGGCTCGCGATCTCCAAGCGCCTGATCGAGATGATGCAGGGGCGCGTCGGCTTCGAGGACCGCGAAGGCGGCGGCACCACCTTCTTCTTCGAGCTGCCGGTCATGCAGGCAGGCACGGCGGCGGAGAGCGAGGCGGTGCGCGTGCTGATTACCGAGGAGGACAGCGTCGCCGCCGAGTACCTCGCCATGGTGCTCGAGAAGGCCGGCTACCGTGTCGACACCGTGGCCGATGCCGCGGCCTCGCGCACGCTGCTCGGGCGCTGGAAGTACGCCGCCTGGCTCCTCTCGCGCCGGCTGCGCGACGCCGAGGACGCGCTGGCGCTGATCGCCGAGATGCGCGAGCGCCTGCAAGCGCAGGGCACGCGCATCATCATGCTCGCCGGCCTGCGCAGCGACCAGGCGGGCGTTCCCGAGCCGCAGCGCCACGGCATCGTCGACTGGCTGCAGAAGAACGACTCGCGCAGCCGCATCGTCGAGGCGGTCGGGCAGGCGCTCGGCCGCCCGGCGCCGCAGCCGGGCAGCTAGTGCGCCGGGGCTTCGTGGAGTCGAGCGTCCTGTTCTCCGTCGCGGCCGCGGTCGTGATCGGCGTGCCGCTGCTCATGTACCTCGTGCAGGACAAGCTCGTCTTCATGCCGCAGCCCATGAGCGAGGTTCGTCGTTCACAAGTCAAGCAGTCATTGCCGGGCGTCGAAGAATTATTTGTCGAGGCCGGCGACGGCACGAAGCTGCATGCATGGCACGTGAAGGGCGAGCCTCTGATCCTCTATTTCGGCGGCAACGCCGAAGAAGTGTCGTGGATGCTCGCCGAGGCGCCGCGCCGGGTCCCCGGCGCCGGCTGGCTGCTCGTCGACTACCGCGGCTACGGCGCAAGCGGGGGCTCGCCTTCGGAGAAGGCGCTCAGCGCCGACGGCCTGCTGTGGTACGACCATGTTTCGAAGCTTTCACAAAGAATCTTCGTCTTCGGGCGTAGTCTGGGCACCGGCGTCGCAGTGCATGTCGCGGCGGCGCGGCCGGTCGCGGGCGTG